>Ga0255336_100038_pt1 | contig 319938 bp, 277 predicted proteins | sample MeOH1_35cm_T3_17_FD_189102 | JGI IMG/M metagenome (GOLD analysis project Ga0255336, IMG submission 189102) | Sandy soil microbial communities from University of British Columbia, Vancouver, Canada - MeOH1_35cm_T3_179 | ecosystem: Engineered > Artificial ecosystem > Sand microcosm > Unclassified...
TCGCACCGCCGGTCTCGGCCAGCACCTTCGTGATCGCCGCCGTCAGCGACGTCTTGCCATGGTCAACGTGGCCAATCGTCCCAACGTTGCAGTGCGGCTTGTTCCGCTCAAATTTCGCCTTCGCCATGTTCTTCCAATCCTATGACCAGCTCAAAAGGCCTGTTGGCCACTTAAATTCCGTTTCGCCGCTGCCCGCCGCCTCGCCTAGGCCAGGAACCGGATGAACAGCAGAGTGTTTGGAGCGGGTGACGGGAATCGAACCCGCGTAGCCAGCTTGGAAGGCTGGAGCTCTACCATTGAGCTACACCCGCTTGCATCCAGCCGGCTCCGTCACCTCATCAGCGCAGCGCCGATCGCCGTGCGGCCTCCGTACACCATTCCGACCCATTCCTTTAATCCAATCCCAACAAGGGCTTGGAGCCAAGACAGCGGACCGGCCCGGCGGCAGTGTCATTGGTGGAAGGGGTAGGATTCGAACCTACGTAGGCTGACGCCAACGGGTTTACAGCCCGTCCCCTTTAGCCACTCGGGCACCCTTCCACACCGTACGACCTTGCCGCGCGGAGATGCGGACTTATGAGCATTTGCCGTCCGGTGTCAACTTGAAAACACACGAAAAACTCCCTCTCGCGCCGATTTCTTTAACGGCACGAAGGGAGCTTGCGGTAATACCCAGTCTCCATGAGATAATAGGCAGCATCATGAGCCAACGCAAGAAGAAGTCCGGCAAGCCCGGCACCCCCTCCCGCCGCGACCGGCAAGACACTGATCGGACTGGGCAATTCCCGCAAAAAGCCAAATCGCGGGGGGGCGGCCCGGGAACCCGCCAGGGGGCATCCGGCGAGCGCCGCGGCAGCCTTGCGACGACGGCCGAGCGGGGCGCCGATCGCGGCGCGGAACGCCCCCGTAGCCGGCAAAATCTGGCGCCCGATCAGAGAGACTCGCGCAGCACCCGCTACGACGGCGGATACCGCACAGAATCGCCCCGCCGGGACGCCTCTGGGGACGATTTTCCTAGAAACCGGGCGCCGCGGGACCGCGATCCGCAGCGCGGCACCGGGCCTTATTGGCTTTTTGGACAGCATCCTGTCACGGAAGCCATCCGCAACCCGCTCCGCAAGATCCAGCGCCTGGTTCGGACCACGGGGGCGGAAGGCGAAGCGCTCGATACCCGCTCGGCCGAGCGCCCCCTGCCGCCCTGGGAACCGATCGAGCGTCACCAACTGGAACAGCTGCTGCCGGAAGGTGCCGTCCATCAAGGCATCGCCGCCCGCGTCGCCCCCCTGGAAGAACCGGACCTCCTTGATATCTGCGACCAGGCCCAGGGACGCGAGGAGGCGGTCGTCGTCATCCTCGACCAGGTGACCGATCCCCACAATGTCGGCGCCATCCTGCGATCAGCCGCGGCATTCGGCGCGCTGGCCGTGATCCTGACCGAACGCCATGCGGCGCCGGAAAGCGGTACCCTGGCGAAATCCGCCTCCGGTGCGCTGGAACATGTGCCGCTGGTGCGGGTCGGCAACCTCGCCCGCGCCATGGAACAGCTGAAGGAGGCCGGCTTCTGGCTGGCGGGGCTGGCGGCCGAGGGCAAGACCAGCCTGGCCGGTGCCAAGCTCAGCGGCAAGGTTGGCTTGGTCATGGGTGCCGAGGGGCCGGGGTTGCGGCGCCTGACACGCGATCACTGCGATCTCCTCGTCCGCCTGCCGACCGGCGGCGCCATCAGCCACCTCAATGTGTCGAACGCCGCCGCGGTTGCCCTTTACGAACTGGCGCGCCTGCGTACCTGATCCTTGCATGTGACCGCCGCGCATGAAGCTGCGCGGCGGCTTGCGACAGGATCAGCCTGACAGAAAGAGTGACCCAGCGGGCGAGAGCCTGATATGGTCCAGATCCCGCGTCTCAACAGATCGGCCATCATGATCTCACGTCACCGTCTTGCCCCTGTCCTTCTCGCCACCTCTCTTATCTTCCTGACAGCTGCCGCAAGCGCCTCGGCGCAGGGCGTCAGCGATGCCCAATCGGCGCAGGCCTATTTCGATCGCCTGGATCAGCAAAAGAAGGGCAGCTTCACCCTGGCCGACATGCAGCGGATCGAGGGCAAGGAATTCAAGCGCATCGACGCCGATCATGACGGCAAGCTGAGCCTCGCGGAATATGTCTATGGCATTCCGGCGGACCGGCCCGATGTGCTGCGGCGCTATACGCGCAAATTCCAGCTCTCGGACAAGAACCAGGACGGGTTCGTCAGCTATGACGAATACATGCAATTCTGCGCCCGGGTGGTCGCGTTGGCCGATACCAACAAGGACGGCGTGGTGACCGAAGCCGAATTCATGGCGATCACGGGTGGCGACGCGCAATAAGCCATAGCCACATCGTTTCGCCGTCATAGCCTGGCGGGGTCGCCACCTGGTCGCGCCGCCGGCTCCAGTTCAGATTGACGATGCGAAACTGGCTATCAGGCAATTCCTGATCGAAATCGGCCTGATGACCAAGAAAGACGCGATAGCCCGGCGAAGGGAAGCGCGGCAGTATGGCGGCCGGGTCGCTGGCCGCCGGCATATTGCTGACCGGGATATTACTGATCTCATCGATCAGGCCGCCCAGCGCCAGCCGGCCCGCTTCCGACAATGTGCAAGTGAGAAAGCCGGCAGCGAGGCCGCGCGCGAAGGAGCCATCGGCGGGCCGTTCGATGAGGTTCCGGTCCAGGCATAAGGTCAGGCGGTCGATGCTGCCCTCGGTATCGATTTCCAGATTGAGGGTCGCGGCATCGCGGATGCGCTCGGCACCGGGGCGATAGCCATGCCAGGTTCGGCCGGCCCCGATCGGCTTTGCCGGCTCATATTCCGCAAACCGGAAATCACCGAACAGTGGCGATTGCAGCAACAGCTCGGGTCGGCTCCCCAGGATTCCGCCGCTGCCAATCCCCTTGCTGGCGCCCGCCGTTCCCGTCGGAGCCGCCATCTCGCTCCTTTCAGCCACGCTCTTTCCCTCCAAGCGCCGGCCCGACCGCAACCCCCGGCGGTGGATTGTCGCCGCACACCGCCTGGCTTATAAACCGAAGCCGGAGCCGCGGCTGTGCCGCGCGCGGTTCCGCCGGCAATTATGCGGCATGGCGATCGCCGCCTGCCGCCTATCTTATGTCATCTTGGAAGGTTTCTCATGCGTTGTTCCCGTCGCATCCTGGCCCTTGGCGGTTTTGCGCTGATGGTTCTTTGCGCGACTATCCAGCCGATGCGGCCGAGCCGCGCGGACAGCGACCATGTTCTCAACATTTATTCGGCCCGGCGCACGCCGGTGGATGCGCAGCTGTACAAGCTCTTTACCGACAAGTCCGGCATCAAGGTCAATGTCGTTCAGGGCAAGCCCAGCGAATTGCTGCAGCGGATCAAGCTCGAAGGGGATAACAGCACCGCCGACGTATTCGTTACAGCAGACGCCAATGATCTGTGGCGCGCGGCGGATTACAAACTGCTGCGGCCGGTTACCTCGGCGGAGCTGGCGGCGCAAGTGCCGCCGAAACTGCGCGATCCCCAAAACCGCTGGGTCGCCTTTTCCTCGCGGGCCCGGGTCATCGTCTATGACAAAAGCAAGGTAAAGCCCGGCAAGCTCTCCACCTATGAGGCTCTTGCCGATCCGAAATGGCAGAGCGAGATTCTGACCCGCTCCGCCACTGCCGACGACATCCAGGCGCTGGTCGCGACCATGATCGACGCCATCGGCCAGGACCGCACCCAAAGCTGGACTCGCGGCATGGCGCAGAATTTCGGCCGCCAGCCAGGCGGGTCCGACGGCGATCAGGTGGTGGCGATGTTGGCCGGCAACGGGTCGATCGCCCTGTGCAGCAGCGACAAGATTGCGCGGCTGTTCACCACCAAGGACCCGGCGCTGAAGCAATCGCTGCAACATATCGGCATCTTCTTTCCGAACCAGCAGGACCGCGGCGCCCATATCGATCTTTCCGGCGCCGGCGTTGCAGCCCATGCGCCGCACCTCGAAAATGCCGTCAAGTTTCTGGAATTCATGGTCGGCCCCGAGGCGCAGCGTCTGATCGCCGATGTCAATTTCCAGTATCCCGTACGCACAGATGTGGCGCCAAATCCCGTGGTGGCAGCTTGGGGGGCTTTCAAAGCCGACGATCCTCGCGTCGACGCACTGGCCCGGAATAACGGCGCCGCCATCCTGATGATGAGCCGAGCAGGCTGGCAGTAGGAGTCCAGCCGCAGAAGCATAGCGGCAACCGGCCGAGCCGGTTTTGCACCCGTCACCTTTCGCCGGCAGCCAGGACGTGGCAGGCTGCCGCCGCGATATTGGCGTCGACTCGGCCGACAACTTTAGCGGGTGACGGTCGCCAAGGGGATTATTTGCAAAGACAGGGCCCGCGAAGAGGGCAGCCCTTTGTTCATCGTTGAATCACAAGGCGATCGTTTTAGATTCTTCTATGACGGATCGAAGCGATCCGGTCTAAGGATGCCACATCATGCTGCAAACGGAGCGCGCGTCGCTTGGACAGGCTGCCAGGCGAGGCGGCGAAGAGGGTACCCTTGGGTCGAGCGCGCGGGCCGGCAAAAGTCGCGTCCTGCTTCTTATCGCCCTGGTCGTGATCATGCTGATCGGCCTGCCGCTCGCGGTCTGGCTCGACATCAGTAATCTGTCCCGTAACATCCTTGGTCGCCAGGCACAGGACCTCAGTTCGGTCATCACCAGCATCCGCGGCTATTATGCCAGCAATGTCGTGGGACGGGTCCTGGCAGCCCATGGCGCACCGACACAAGTCGTTCACAATTACGAAACGATCCCCGGCGCCATCCCCATCCCCGCGACTTTGTCGCTGGAACTGGGGCGGGTCATCAATGAAAAGCAGGCCAATATTACCTACCGCTTCGTGTCCGACCTGCCGTTCAAGGGGCGGGCGGTCCATCCGATGGATCGGTTCGAAACGACCGCGCTTGCGAAGTTGCGTCAGGATGCCGATCAGACCATTACCGATATTTCCTGGTCCGGTTTCAGCAACAGCTACCGCCTGGTGACGCCCATCATCATGGGCCAGACCTGCGTCGCCTGCCATAACACCCATCCGGACAGTCCCAAGACCGATTGGAAGGTCGGCGATGTGCGCGGCATCCAGGAAGTGGTCATCTCGCAGCCTTTGGCGGCCAATATCCTTTCCTTCAAATACCTGCTCGCTTATTTCATTTTTGTTGCCTGCCTCGGCATCGGCTTCATCCTGCTGCAGCGTCGCCAGACTGCCGTCATCCACGGCATCAATCAGGAACTGGAATCGACCAACGAGTTCCTCGCCACCATTTCCCTGAAGATCTCGCGCTACCTCTCGCCGCAGATCTACAAGAGCATTTTCAGCGGCCAGAAGGATGTCGTGGTCCATACCGAGCGCAAACGGCTGACCATCTTCTTCTCGGATATCAAGGACTTCACGGCAACGACAGAGCGGCTGCAGCCCGAAGCGCTGACCAGCATGCTGAACGAATATCTGACCGAGATGTCGGCGATCGCGCTGAAACACGGCGGCACCATCGATAAATTCATCGGCGATGCCATCCTGGTGTTTTTCGGCGATCCGGAAACAAAGGGCGCCACGGAAGACGCCAAGGCCTGTCTGCGCATGGCCATGGAGATGCGGCGGCGGCTGGCGGAGCTGAAGATCAAATGGCGACAGGAGGGGACCGAAGAACCCTTCGTCGTGCGCATGGGCATCAATACGGGCTTCTGCAACGTCGGCAATTTCGGCAGCAACGATCGCATGGACTACACGATCATCGGCGCCGAGGCCAACCTCGCCGCCCGGCTGCAATCCATCGCCGAAGCCGGCAAGATCGTCATCAGCTATGAGACCTATGCGCTGGTCCAGGACATGGTGGCGGCGCATCCCCTGCCCCCCATCACCATGAAGGGGATCAGCCGGGACATCATTCCCTATGCGGTAGAAGGCGTCATTACCGGCGGCGACCGTCAGTCGCGCATCTTGAGCGAGCACATTGCCGGCCTCGATCTTGATCTCGATCTGGAGCAAGTCCGCGGCGAAGAGGCCGAGCGTGCACGCGCTGCCCTCTTGGAAGCATTGCAGGCCCTGGACCGGCAAAGCCATATGGGGCCGGTAAAGCCGGCGGCCGGTTAGAACCCGCCGTCCTGTCGGCTGCGGCGCCGTTCAAGGAAGCGCCAAACAAAACAGCGGACCATACGGCTCCGCTGTTTCTATTCGCCGAAGAATCCGCCTCGCAGAGGGCAGTGCCTTTTAGTGCAGCGTTCAGACCAGAACGTTGAGCTTATGGGTCTTGTTCTTGCTGACAGAGGCCTCGTCGGCACCCGCGACAAGATCGGTATGCTTCAGATCGAGCTCGCTCTGCTGCTTCTTGGTGTCGCGCTTCACCTGATCGCTGGTGGCAGAAGAACTCGCCTGCTGGATCCCGGCATTGCGGGCGCCTTCAACACCGGCCGCGACGCCGATAACGGATGAGACATCCATGACCACGTTTCCCTTGGATGTGTAGCTTCACTAAAATTGGCCCTTCCGCGGATTTCCGCAAGTGGCTTTTCTGAGTTTTAGATACACTTTTAGCGGTATAGGTTAACGGCCATTTAGGCTGACGATCCTAGAAACTCGGCGGTGAATTGGCCGAGACGACCTCGCATTCCTCATCGCCGACATTTCGGAAGCGATGCGGCAACCGGCTGTCGAAATAATAAGCGTCGCCGGGTCCCAATACCTTCACCTGATCGCCGACCGTGACCTCCAGCCGGCCGCGGATGACGACCCCACCCTCTTCGGCATCGTGGCTCAGCATCTGCTCACCGGTATCGGCGCCCGGTTTATAACGCTCATGCATCATCTGAATCGCCTTGCCGGTCATATCCTGACCCACCTGGCGATAGGAGATCTGCCCTCCGGCCAATTCCACCAACTCCTTCGCGGCATAGAATATCTGCGGCCGGGGCGGCGCTTCCATGGCGAAGAATTCGGCGAGCTGTATGGGAAACCCGTCCAGCAGCTTCTTCAGCAAGCCGACCGATGGCGAGGAGCGGTTCTGCTCGATCATGGAAATGATCGCATTGGACACGCCGGCCCGCTTGGCCAGCTCGCGCTGCGACAGGTTATGCGCCTCGCGCAAGCTCTTCAGGCGAGAGCCGAGATCGAAGCCGTCAGCGGAATCCGAAGCCATTTGATCAGTTCTCCCTGTTAGCGCTTAATATAATGATCAAAAACCTCCACTGCAACGCGGGATGGCGCCTATTTTTGCGGAACTGGCCCCATATCCCCCTTAACCCGATCCGTCTTGTTTACTTTACTGAACATTGATAGTCTCGCCTCCGTGTCATCAACCTCGGTGCCACCAAGCCTGAGCCTCGGGACCGACAAGCCGGCCCCAACCCGGGCGAGCCCGTGCCACCAGCCGAGTGGGGAAACCATGTCGTCATCCGCCGCTTCCTTCGAACCGTCTCCAAATAATCTCGAATCCTTCTGGATGCCGTTTACGGCAAACCGGCAGTTCAAATCCAAGCCGCGCCTTTTCGTCAGCGCCGAGAACATGCACTACACGACCATCGAGGGGCGCAAGGTGCTGGATTCGACGGCCGGCCTCTGGTGCTGCAATGCCGGCCATGGCCGCAAAAAGATCGTCGAAGCGGTCTCGAAGCAGATTGCCAATCTCGATTACGCGCCGGCCTTCCAGATGGGCCACCCGATGGCCTTTCAGCTGGCCTCGCGCTTGTCGCAACTGATGCCGGGCGATCTCGACCATGTGTTCTTCACCAATTCCGGCTCGGAATCGGTCGATACTGCGCTGAAGATCGCCATTGCCTATCATCGCGCCAAGGGCCAAGGCACCCGCCAGCGCCTGATCGGCCGCGAGCGCGGGTATCACGGCGTCGGCTTCGGCGGCATCTCGGTCGGCGGTATCGTCTCTAACCGCAAGGTGTTCGGCTCGCTGCTGAACGGCGTCGACCATCTGCCGCATACCTTCAATCTGAAGGAACAGGCCTTCAGTCGCGGCCTGCCGGTCTGGGGCGCCCATCTCGCCGATGAGCTGGAACGTCTCGTGACCCTGCATGACGCCAGCAACATCGCCGCCGTCATCGTCGAACCGGTCGCCGGCTCGACCGGCGTGCTGTTGCCGCCGCAGGATTACCTGCAGCGTCTGCGCAAGATCTGCGACAAGCACGGCATCCTGCTGATTTTCGACGAGGTCATCACCGGCTTCGGCCGCCTCGGCAAGGGCTTCGCCACGGAATATTTCGGCGTGCAGCCGGATATCGTCACCGCCGCCAAGGGCCTCACCAGCGGCACCATTCCGATGGGCTGCGTCTTCGTCCGCAAGGGCATCTACGACGCCTTCATGGACAGCGCCGCGGAAAACATGATCGAGCTGTTCCACGGCTATACCTATTCCGCCCATCCGGTTGCCTGCGCCGCGGCACTCGCGACGCTCGACATCTATAAGGAAGAAGATCTCTTCAACCGCGCCAACGAGCTGGCGCCGTATTGGGAAAACGCTCTGCATGCCTTGAAGGGCATCAAGAACGTCATCGATCTCCGGAATCTCGGCATGATCGGCGCCGTGGAACTGGAATCGATCCCCGGTAAGCCGACGGCGCGCGCCTTCGATGCTTTCTTGAAATGCTATGAGAAGGGCCTGCTGATCCGCACCACCGGCGACATCATTGCCATGTCGCCGCCGCTGATCGCCGAGAAGAGCCACATCGACCAGATCTTCGACATCCTGTCCGGCGTCCTCAAGACGCTCGACTGATCAACTTCAATCGCTTCTGCGGGATGATATCTGCGGGCCAGCTGGCCCGCAGACTTCTTTTTGCGAGCTTGCCCCCAAGAATGCACAGATAATATGCCGTCCGAAGCGGGCACTCCCGGCTACGCTACTTCGGAGACCTACCGCTTATTCTTTGGGCGGGTGGCCAAGACATTCCTGATCGAAAAGCTAGATTGGATCCGCAGGACACCGGGCAATGTCGAAAGAATCTCTTTGTGGATGCGCTCAAAGTCGCCGGGACCTGCCATCTCCACCCACAAGAGGTAATCCGCCTGGCCGGTCATGAGGAAGCATTCGCGGATCTCCGGATACTTCCTGACAGCAGCTTCAAAACGATTGAGGTATTCCTCAGTCTGCCGCTCCAGCGTGATATTTACGAGAGCGGTGATATTGTTTTGCGCGTGACTGCCGCTATCAAGCAGCACCGTGTAGCCGCGGATGATACCCGCTTCTTCCAACAGCTTTATCCGTCGCAAGCAGGCCGATGGCGAGAGGCCCACTTCCGCCGCCAGCTGGACGTTGCTCGTCCGCGCGTTCAGCCGCAACAGCCTGAGAAGGTTTTGATCTATGGCGTCCAGTGTCGACATGAGTGTTATTCAAAAAACATGATGATTATTCTAATAAATCGCTGATGACGGAATTTTAAATCACAAAATGGCATGAAATTCATCAATTATTTCAATATCATTGAGCGGTTTTTGGGAGATGAAGCGGGTCAAGACGGCCCGCGGATTTCTATGTGCGGGAGTGATTGAAATGCTCATTGGTGTTCCTAAAGAGATCAAGAACCACGAATACCGGGTCGGCCTGGTGCCCTCGTCCGTGCGCGAGCTCGTGCATAACGGCCATAAGGTGATCGTGGAAACTTCGGCCGGCGCCGGCATCGGTTTCAGCGACAAGGATTACAAGGCGGCTGGCGCCTCGATCGTGCAGTCGGCGGAACAGGTCTTTGCCAAGGCGGAAATGATCGTCAAGGTGAAGGAGCCGCAGCCCAAGGAATGCAAGATGCTGCGCAAAGGCCAGCTTCTTTATACCTACCTGCACCTGGCGCCCGATCCGGCGCAGACCGAAGGCCTGATCAAGTCGGGCTGCACCGCCATCGCCTATGAAACCGTGACCAGCGCCAAGGGCGGCCTGCCGCTGCTGGCGCCGATGTCGGAAGTTGCCGGCCGCATGTCGGTGCAGGTCGGCGCGCATTACCTGGAAAAGGAACCGGGCGGTGCAGGCATCCTGCTCGGCGGCGTCCCCGGTGTCCGCGCGGCCGATGTCGTCGTGCTCGGTGGCGGCGTCTCCGGCACCCATGCCATCCGCATGGCGATGGGCATGGAAGCGCAGGTGACGGTGATCGACCGCTCGATCGACCGTCTGCGTCAGCTCGACGAGATTTTCGGCTCCAAGCTCAACACCATCTATTCGACGGTCGATGCGATCGAGCATTACGTCACCAGCTCCGATCTCGTCATCGGCGCGGTACTGATTCCCGGCGCGGCGGCGCCGAAGCTGGTCACCCGCAAGATGATCAAGGCGATGCGTCCGGGGTCGGTCGTGGTCGATATCGCCATCGACCAGGGCGGCTGCTTCGAAACCAGCCATGCCACGACCCATGCCGATCCGGTCTATGTGGTCGACGGCGTCACGCATTATTGCGTCGCCAACATGCCGGGCGCGGTTGCCCGCACCTCGACCTTCGCCCTCAATAACGCCACCCTGCCCTTTGCCGTCGCGCTCGCGAACAAGGGCTACAAGCGGGCACTGGCCGAGGACGCGCATCTGATGAACGGCCTCAATGTCCATGACGGCAAGGTCACCTACAAGGCGGTCGCCCAGGCGCTGAAGCTGAAATATACGCCGGCACAGGAAGCGCTCGGTCTTTGATCGGCCTCCGGTCGGAGTGCTTGACGGCGGGGCCTCGGCCCCGCCGTTTCTTTTTGTAACCACGCCGGATTGCGTGATGCCGGCCGTTGCAATTCTGTGACGAAGCCAGGAATAATATCTTTGCCTGTATTGCGCTGTTTCACTGCTGCGGACTGTTCATGAAAGCAACCCTTGCCTCCCTCCTTGCCCTCGCCTGTCTCGCCCTGGCGGCCTGCTCCCATCGTGCCCCGCCCGACGAGGACGAACTGACGGCGGTCGACCTCGGCCCGGCACCCGCCGATCTCACCGGCGGCACCTTGAAAGGCACCCGGTGGCGCCTGTTGGATATGGGGCCGGCCGCGGCCGAGCAGCCGATCGTCAGCAGCCAGCAGCGTCCCGCCTTCATCGAGTTCGACAAGGTCGACCAGCGCCTGGCCGGATCCACCGGCTGCAATCGCTTTTTCGGCAGATACCGGCTGATCGGTGATGCCGGTTTTACCATTGGCCAGGTCGGCATGACGCGTGCTGCCTGTCAGGGCCAGTTAGCGGAACAGGAGCGCAAGATCATCAAGCAGATCGAACAGGCGCGCTTCTTTGGCATCAGCAACCAGAAGCTGACGATTGCTTCCGCCGGTGAGCAGCGTTTGATTTTCGTCCCCATGGCAGCCGATATGGCAATGACCTTTCGCTGCGATCAGGGGCGGCTGTTGAATACCTCGCTATCGGCCTTGACCGGTCATCTGACCCTGCGTTTGCCCGATGGATCGCTCGAAGATCTCGCACCCGAACCTGGCGCCGCCACGACATCCTATGCCAGCGGCCTCTACCGGCTGCAAATCAGCGGTGACAAGGCATTGCTTGATGACCTCACGCAATTCCAGCAGCTGCATTGCGTGAAACAGAATTAACGATTGCATCGCCGACAAGTCGCTGCGGGGCCACGGGAATTCCCGATAAACGCGGCGTTTCCCGGCAACTTTACCCCTGCCGCTTAGACAAATCACGCCGGCTCGGCTAGTCTGGCCCTGCAATTCGCGGGCAGGCAGCCCGCGGAGAGAAACTACTCTCGTGAGTGTCATGAAGTATCTCGACGAATGGATTGCCGAGCGCAACGTCGATGAAGTTGAGTGCCTGGTGCCGGATATGAACGGCATCCCCCGCGGCAAGATCCTGCCCGCGAGCAAGTTTATGAAAGGCGTCAAGGATCACAGCCTGCGCCTGCCGATGAGCATCTTCCTGCAGACCGTGACGGGCGAATATCCCGATCTGGATGATGACGACATCGGCTCGGACGAAGATCCCGACATTTATCTCAAGCCGGACCCCGACACGATTCGCCTGGTGCCCTGGTATAAGAGCCCGACGGCACAGGTCATCCATGACGCCTATTACGAAGATGGGCGGCCGGTGGAGATCGCTTCGCGCGAAGTCCTCAAGAGGGTGTTGAAGCTCTATGAGGAAAAGGGCTGGAAGCCGGTGATCGCGCCGGAGCTGGAATTCTTCCTGGTGCAGGTCAATACCGATCCCGATCTGCCGCTGCTACCGCCGATCGGCCGTTCCGGCCGTCCGGAAAGCGGCAGCCAGGCCTATGGCATCGATGCGGTCAACGAGTTCGACCATATCTTCGAGGATGTCTACAAGTTCTGCGAATTGTCGGATATCGACGTCGATACGCTGACCCATGAATCGGGCGCGGCGCAGATGGAGATCAACTTCAATCACGGCGATCCGCTGGAACTCGCCGATCAGACCTTCCTGTTCAAGCGCACGGTGCGGCAGGCAGCACTTAAGCACAATGTCTATGCCACCTTCATGGCAAAGCCGTTGTCGAACCAGCCCGGCAGCTCGATGCATATCCACCAATCGGTGGTCGACCGGCGCACCAACAAGAACCTGTTTGCCGATACCAAGGGCCGCGACACCGCCTTGTTCCGCCATTATGTCGCCGGGCTGCAGCGCTACCTGCCGCAATGCATTCCCATGCTGGCGCCGAACGTCAATTCCTATCGCCGCCTGCGGCCACGTTTCGACGCGCCGATCAACGTGCAATGGGGCATCGACAACCGCTCCTGCGGCTTGCGTGTGCCGGTTTCCAATTCCAGCAGCCGGCGCATCGAGAATCGCCTGGCGGGGGCGGACGCCAATCCCTATCTCGCCGTCGCCGCGTCACTGGTCTGCGGCTATCTCGGCATGACCGAGCGCCTGAAGCCGACCAACCAGATCGAAGGTACCGCCTATCGCATGGCGCATACCTTGCCGAAGACCGCAAACGAGGCCTTGCAGAAATTTCAGTCCTGCAGGGCGGTCAAGCAATTGCTCGGCGACCGCTTCGTGAAAGCGCTGTCAATCGTGAAGTTTGCCGAGCTGGAGGCCTATACCAACGTCATCAGTTCCTGGGAGCGCGAGCATCTGCTGCTCAACGTCTAGGGACTGACCTGCTTAAACGTTAAAGGCTGTGATGTTGCGGCCTCCCGGTGGCCCTGCTAGGTTGACGGCATGGACATCGAGACCGCCCATCATGGCGCCGCAGAAACGCCGATCGATCGCCCGTGGCTCAATGTGAGCCGCGTCGTGTTCGATCGGCTTTTGCTTTGCGGGCCAGCCCGCGGTCGTCGCGCCGAACTGCTTATCCTGACCGCCCGGATCAATTTCAATCCGTGACCGCGCCTCGCCGGCGATTTGATGCCGGCCCCAATGGAACGCCCGCCGGACAGCATCGCCTTGCGTCCGCGGCGTTTCGCGTTCAGCCGCTCATTCTATTTTCATTTCGCTTCATTCAAGGACGAAATCCATGACCGCACAACCCAAGCGCAACAGCACCGTCGACTGGCAGGCGCAGGACCGCCATCACATCCACCCCTTCAGCGATAACGCGCAGCTGCACGATATCGGCTCGCGCGTCATCGCCAAGGCCGAAGGCACCTATCTGTGGGATTCCGAAGGCCAGCGCCTGCTCGACGCCTTTGCCGGGCTGTGGTGCGTCAATGTCGGCTATGGCCGCAAATCGATCGCCGATGTCGCCTATAAGCAGCTGCTCGAGCTGCCCTATTACAACACCTTCTTCAAGACCACCCATCCGCCGGTGGCGGAGCTCTCGAAGCTGCTGGTCGATATGACGCCGAAGCAGTTCAATCAGGTCTTCTACGGCCAGTCCGGATCGGATGCCAATGACACCATCGTCCGCATGGTGCGCACCTATTGGAATTTGAAGAAGCAGCCGAAGAAGAAGACCATCATCAGCCGCACCAACGGCTATCACGGTTCCACCATGGTGGCAGCCTCCCTCGGCGGCATGAACTACATGCATGCGCTTGCCGATCTGCCGCTGCCGGGCTTCGTGCATATCCGCCAGCCTTATTGGTATGGCGAAGGCGGCGAGACAACGCCGGAGGAATTCGGCAAGCTGGCGGCCAAGGCGCTCGAGGACAAGATCCTGGAGCTCGGCGCCGAGAATGTCGCGGCCTTCATCGGCGAGCCGATCCAGGGGGCCGGCGGCGTCATCATCCCGCCGATGAGCTATTGGCCCGCCGTGCAGGAGATCTGCAAGAAGTACGACCTGCTGCTGATCGTCGACGAAGTGATCTGCGGCTTCGGCCGTACCGGCCACTGGTTTGGTTCGGAATATTTCGGCATCGATTCCGCCGATTTCATGACCACGGCCAAGGGCATCACCTCGGGCTACATGCCGCTCTCCGCCGTCATGGTGTCGGACCGGGTTGCCGACGTGCTCAACAGCGCCGGCGACTTCTGCCATGGCTATACCTATTCCGGCCACCCCGTCTCCTGCGCCGTCGCCATGGAGAACATCCGCATCATCCGCGAGGAAAAGCTGGTCGAGCGGGTGCATGACGAAACCGGACCCTATCTTGCCAAGCGTCTCCAGGAACTGCTCGATCATCCGCTGGTCGGCGAGGTGCGCAATGTCGGCCTGATGGGCGGCATCGAACTGGTCAAGGACAAGAAGACCCGCAAGACCTTCGAGCCCGTGGGCGAGACCGGCACGATCTGCCGCGATCACTGTTTCCGCCTCGGCCTTGTCATGCGGGCGACCCGCGACACCATGCTGATCTCGCCGCCCTTGACCTGGACCAAGGGCGATATCGACGATTTCATGAAACTGACCAGGGAAGCGCTCGATCTCACCGCCAGGGATGTCGGCGTTTGAGCGGGTGCCGTCACTGACTGAATAAGAAAGGGCGGGCTTTGACCCGCCCTTTTTTGACATCCCGTCAGCGCGGCTTGACGATATAGGCGCAGCGTTCACCGCCGCTGACGATGTGATCGGTACGGGTGACGCTGACATCGGGGCCGAGGGCATGGGCGAACAAGGCCAGCTCCGAGCGGCAGAAACCCTGGCAGGTCGCCGCCGCGGCGCAGATCGGGCAATGACGTTCGAGGAGCAGGATGCCGCCATCGGGCAGGTCCTGGAGTTGCGCCATATAACCCTCCGCGGAACGTTGCGCCGCGAGACGCTTGGCGCGCTGCTTTATCGGCCCCTCGCCGACCAGCTCGCGATATTGCTTCTTTGCCTTTAATTCGCGGTGCCTGATCACCCGGTCCAGCCCCTCCTCGCCGAAGACCGCGCGCACCGCATTGATCAGCTCGAGCGTCAGGCCGGCATGGTTTTCCGGAAAATAGTCGTGGCCGGCCTTGGTGAGCGTCCAGAAGCGCTTCGGCCGCCCGACGCCGAGCTTGCGGTCTTCATGCGCCACCAGGCCGCGCTGCGACAGCGCGGCCAGATGCTGGCGCGCCGCCACCGGCGTGATCTTCAGGAATCTGGCGATCGTCTCCGCATTCTGCGCGCCGCGCAATTTGAGGAGGCGAAGGATGCGGGCGGTGCTGCGTTGCGTCATCCCTGAAGGATGCCACGGCCTCTTTAATAAGAAAAGTATTTGCTTATTAAATTTTGCGGCTCTAGCACTGATCATGGCGAGGGAGTAGCAAATGCAGAAAGCAAGTGACGAGGCATTCCGGGAGAGCCGCCGCAAGGTGAGCTGGATCGACCTGCTGTTCGGCGCCAAGGCGCGTATCACCTGGACCATTTCGATCGGCTGCGCCATTCACGCCTTCGGCTGGTTCCTGGTCTCGACCATCATGCCGAGCGTCATCCTGCAGCTTGGCAAGCCGCAACTGCTGAGCTGGGGCACCACCGCTTTTCTTGCCTTGTCGATTCCGGGCAGCGCCAGTGCAGGCTATCTGAAGGGTCGCTTCGGCATTCGGCCCGTTCTGATGGTGGCGGCTATGATCGTCATCGCGGCGACCAGCCTCGGCCTCGTCGCTCCCAACATGACGGTTTTTCTGCTGGCCCGCGCCGTTCAGGGCCTCGGCGACGGGATGGTGCTCGCCTTCTGCTATATCATCGTCAGCGAGGCGATGGAGCCGCAGGAGATGAACCCGGCCTTCGGCATCCTCGCCGTCGTCTGGGCGGTCGCCACCTTGATCGGTCCCGGTCTCGGCGGGCTGCTGACCGACTGGTTCTCCTGGCGCATGGCCTTCATGCCGATGCTGGTGCTCTCGCTTCTCCTGCTGCTTCTGGTCGCCACGGAGCGGCGCATCGAGCGCGCCGCCGCAAGCGACAAGGCCGGGCTGCCGCTCGGCCGCCTGGCGACGTTGGCCATTGCCATCGGCGCTGTTTCGGTCGCCGGCGCCGGCGAGACCGGCATCTTCGCGGTGCTGCTGATCGCAGCCGCCCTGGCGCTCGTTCTCTATTGCTTTCACCTCGATCATCACAGCACGCAGCGGCTGTTCCCGCGACATCTGCTATCGCTGCGGCGCGTCTCGATCCTGGGGGTCTGGATTCTCGGCTTCATGTTCGCGGCGGATTCCGGCCCGCCCATCTACATGGCCTATTTCATCCAGGTCGGGCACGGTACCTCCGTCTTCTTCGCCGGGCAGTTTGCGGCAATCACCGCCCTCGCATGGTCGGTCGCCGCCATCGCCGTCAGCCATCGCGGCGGCAGCTTCGGCCGGGCGATGCTGCTGACAGGCCCGGCCTGCCTGCTGGCGGGTTTCGCCGCCCTGTTCTTCTGGCAGCACTTGCCGCTGCCCCTCAGCGGCCTCGCGCTGGCGGTGATCGGCGCGGGCTTCGGGCTCAGCTATGCCTTCTTCACCGAGCAGATCATCGCCCATGCGCCGGAAGAGGAACGTGACGTCACCGCCGGCGCCATTCCGACCCTGGAAAGCACTTGCGCCGCCTTTGGCGCCGCCATTGCCGGCCTGTTGGGAAATGTCGCCGGCTTCGGCGGCTTCGGCGCCCACGATATCCCGCCCGCCGTGCCGATGACGGTCTTCGGCAGCAGCGCCCTGGGTTCGGCGCTCATCCTGTTCTGCGCCTGGCGCTTCTGGCGCGGCATCCGCATAGCAACGCGGCCGGCATCAGCCGAGCTGCGGCAAGCCGATAGCGAAAGAGAGATGTGTCGATGAAGCGCCCTTCGCCCGTTCTCCGTGACAGGTGCGACGAAGGGCCTTCATCGGCGCAGACCTGAAAATCGCCTGGATAGAAAATACCGATCCAATCTTTCTTTTAAATCTATTTTACAAATGAAGCCGCCTGCAGTTTTGTCGAGATGACAGATCATCGCAGACCGCCAGCCGGTCTGATCAAGGCACGGGAGGCGTCATGGGCCGATTGGACGCAGCGACAGGCGAACCGGTAAACGGGCCGAAGGGAATGGAAATAGAACGGCGTGAGAGCGATGGCGCCTTCGAAGGCAACGAGGTTCCGGCGGCGGATTTCGTCGCCGCCATGCGCGCCAATGTCACCGCCGTCAATCTGGTGACCACGGATGGCGCCGCCGGCCGTTTCGGCCTCACCGTCTCCGCTGTGAGTTCCGTTTCCGCCGAGCCGCCGCTGATCCTCGCCTGCCTCAACCGCCGCAGCCCGGCGGTTTCCGCCATCGGCCGCAACGGCGTCTTCTGCGTCAATGCGCTCAACGCCGACCAGGCGCATATCGCCGATTGCTTTGCCGGTCGGCCGCGTGACGACGTCCGCCCCTTCGATTTTGCCTGCGGCTCCTGGCTGCCCGGCCGCAGCGGCGCGCCGGAACTGGCCGGGGCCGTCGCCAGCCTCGATTGCACGGTCTTCGCCCGGCATAGTGCGGGCAGTCACGAGATCTTCATCGGCCGGGTGCTCAGCGTCATCAGCCGCGCCTTGCCGCCCTTGCTCTATTGGGACCGCCGATACGGCAAGCCGCACCCGCTGATTCAGTGACCATCCGCTGCTAGACTGTCGGGGCGCCGCGTCAAAGACCGCGGCGCCTTTGGCGTGCCGCCCCATCCACTTTCATCAAGAACCGAGACCCATCATGAGCCGCGATCCCCGTTACGATATCCTGTTCGAGCCCGTGAAGATCGGGCCGGTCACGGCGAAGAACCGCTTCTACCAGGTGCCGCATTGCAACGGCCTCGGCTATCGCGACCCCTCGGCCGTCGCCAAAATGCGCGGCATCAAGGGCGAAGGCGGCTGGGCCGTCATCTGCACCGAACAGGTCGAGCTGCATCATACCTCGGAGATCACGCCCTTCATCGAGCTGCGCCTGTGGGACGACCGTGACATGCCGGCCTTGACCAAGATGGCCGACGCGATCCACGCGCATCGGGCCCTGGCCGGCATCGAGCTTGCCTATAACGGCATGAACGGTGCCAATTTCTATACCCGCGAAGTGCCTTTGGGACCGAGCCACCTGCCGATCGCGACCTTCACCTATGATCCGCTGCAGGCCCGCGCCATGGACCGCCAGGACATCCGCAATTTGCGGCGCTGGCACAGGAACGCGGCGATCCGCGCCAAGAAATGCGGCTTCGACATCATCTATGTCTATGCCGCCCATGGCTTCAGCATCCTGCAGCATTTCCTCTCGCGGCAATACAACCATCGCACAGATGAATATGGCGGCAGCCTGGAGAACCGCATGCGGCTGCTGCGCGAGATCACCGAGGACACCCGCGATGCCGTCGGCGACACCGCCGCCGTCGCCGTGCGCATCGCCATGGACGAACTGATGGGCACCGAAGGCATCCACAAGGCGGAGATCATGGAAGTGATCGAGCGCATGGCTGAGGTGCCGGATCTCTGGGACCTCACCTTGAGCGACTGGAGCAACGATTCACGCACCTCGCGTTTCACCGAGGAAGGAGCTGAGGAGCCCTATGTCGCGGGCGTCAAGAAGCTCACCAGCAAACCCGTGGTCGGCGTCGGACGCTTCACCTCGCCCGATATGATGGTGCGGCAGGTGAAATCCGGCATCCTCGATCTCATCGGCGCCGCGCGTCCCTCCATCGCCGATCCCTTCATCCCGAAGAAGATCGAGGAAGGCCGCATCGACGACATCCGCGAATGCATCGGCTGCAATATCTGCGTCAGCGGCGACTTGACCATGTCGCCCAGCCGCTGCACCCAGAACCCGGCGATGGGCGAGGAATGGCGCAAGGGCTGGCATCCGGAATATATCCGGCCGAAGGAGAGCAATGCCCGTGCCCTGGTCGTCGGCGCCGGCCCGGCCGGGCTGGAAGCGGCACGCGCCCTGGGTGTGCGCGGCTACGAAGTGGCGCTGGCCGAGGCGACGACGGAGCTCGGCGGCCGCGTCGCCCGCGAATGCAAATTGCCCGGCCTCTCCGCCTGGGGCCGGGTGCGCGACTACCGCGCCTATCAGCTGCAGAAGATGACCAATGTCGAGATCTTCTATGACAGCAGGCTCGATGCCGAACAGATTCTCGATTTCGGCTATGACCATGTGCTGCTGGCGACCGGCGCCACCTGGCGTCGCGACGGCGTCGCGCATTTCCATCTGAAGCCGATGTCGATCGGTGCCGGCGTCGAGGTCTTGACGCCGGACGACCTGATGGCGGGCAGGCGGCCGACGGCGAAGCATGTCACGCTCTTCGATGACGACCATTACTATATGGGCAGCGTGCTCGCCGAATTGCTGGTCAAAGAGGGGCATCACGTCACCCTGGTGACGCCCTCGGTCGAGGTCGCCAATTGGACACGCAACACCATGGAGCAGCACAAGATCCAGGCACGCCTGCTGGAGCTCGGCGTCGAGATCGTCACCAGCCATGCAGTCGCCAGTGCCGATACCGAATCCATGATCCTGCGCTGCGCCTATACCGGCCGCGACAGCGAACGCGCCGCCAGTGCGCTGGTACTCGTCACCTCGCGCCTGCCCAACGACCAGCTCTATCTCGACCTGACGGCGCGCGCCGCCGATTGGGCGGGTGCCGGCATCAAATCGGTCAAGGGCATCGGCGATGGCTGGGCGCCGGGCACCATCGCGCTCGCCGTCTATGCCGGCCGCCGCTATGCCGAGGAACTGGACGCGCCCGATATCGGCGACGCCTTGCCCTTCCGCCGCGAGATCGCGGAGCTGCTGGCGGATTAAGCGAGTCCGGCATCCCTTATCTCGTCACCCTCGGGCTTGACCCGAGGGTCCATGCCGATGGCAATCTCTTGCTTCAACCATGGATGCCCGGGTCAAGCCCGGGCATGACAAGAGGAGTGGTCAGCTCAATCCGTCATCCATACGGATTAAGCGAGTCCGGCATCCCTTATTTCGTCACCCTCGGGCTTGACCCGAGGGTCCATGCCGATGGCAATCTCTTGCTTCAACCATGGATGCCCGGGTCAAGCCCGGGCATGACAAGAGGAGTGGTCAGCTCAATCCGTCATCCATCGTGCCGTACCGGAGACGCGGATCGAGCTGCCTCTTGCCGGCGGAATTTCCGCCCGCAGCTTCGAGCGCATGCCCATGTCCTCGCCCTGGACGATATCGATCGCGCCGCCATGCGGCCAACCGCAGTCGCGGAGATAACCGGCCATCGCAGCAGCGGCGGCGCCGGTCGCCGGATCCTCATAGACGCCGCCCGAGGCGAAGGGATTGCGCGCGTGAAAAAGCGACGGCGTCTCGGCGAAGGCCAGCGTCACGGTCACGAATCCATGTTTCCGCATGAAGGCGCGGCCGGCCGAGAGGTCGTAGTGCATGGCGCTGAGCAACTCCCGCGACCGCAAGGCCAGGAACAGATGATCGGCGCCGCCATGGACCTGTGCCGGCGGCAGGCGCGGGTCGAGATCCGCCGCGTCGTAACCGAACAGCGCCAGGGCCCCGGCGATCACCGGTTCCCCTGCGGGCTGGCTGCGGGTCGGCGGCGATTGCAGGGCCGCCGTGAACATCTCGCCCTTGCGCTCGCCCGCGACCGTGATCGCCGCCGCGTTCAAAGTGAGGTCAAAGACCCCGTCGCCGACCTTCGCCGCCAGGGCCGCCCCCAGCGCGATGGTCGCATGGCCGCAAAAGGGCACTTCCGATTCCGGCGCGAAATAGCGCACCCGCCAGGCCTTCTGCTGTCCCGGTTGCAGGGGCGCGGCAAAGGCCGTCTCGGAAAACCCGACCTCGGCGGCAATCGCCTGCATGCGCCCCGCTTCCGGCAGCGTATCGCCGATGACGACGCCGGCCGGATTGCCGCCCGTCGCGCCATCCGAAAAAGCCGCGATCCGCAAGATTTCCATAACTCTTCTCCCCTGCCCCGCATCTATGGGGCCTCTGCCATTCCGTCACGCCCAAGACCGGCGCCCCCGAGACCAGCGCTCCCAAGACCGGCACCGACCGGATGTGCATGCTTTTAACCCGCGCGGCAATGGACCTGCATCACAGTTTGGCGCGAAAAAGCATTGTTCTCTATACTCGGGCCAGATTGCGAACCGGAAGAGCGATGATTCACGACGACATCAAGGCCCTCTGCGCCAGCCTGCCGCGCCACAGCCGCCTGTTCGGCCTGGACCTCGGCGAAAAGACCATCGGCATCGCGGTCAGCGATCCCGGCCTGCATGTGGCGACACCGGTCATGACCATCCGGCGCAAGAAGTTCACCCTGGATGCCCAGGAGCTGCTGCGCCTGATCGAGGATCGCCAGGTGGGCGGCCTCGTCATCGGCCTGCCCCGCAACATGGATGGCAGCGAGGGACCACGCTGCCAGTCGGTGCGGCAATTCGCCAGCAACCTCCTGAAGCTGAAGGACCTGCCCATCGCCTTCTGGGACGAGCGCCTCTCCACCGTCGCCGTCACAAGGGACATGATCGAGGCCGATCTCAGCCGCGCCAAGCGCGCCCAGACCGTTGACCGTGCGGCGGCGACCTTCATCCTGCAGGGCGCGCTGGATTTCTGGCAGCGGCAGAAGACGGCAACTTAGACGCGGGCCTTACGCCCGGGCATACCCCCTTGCGCTTTCCGCACTTGATTTCGCTAGGCAGGGCCGTAAGAGTGCCGCACACTCAAAGACCCAGTACCGAGTTATTTGTGCGGAGAAGTTCATGTCCGGCCCCTTGCAAGGCATTCGTGTTTTCGATTTGAGCCGGATTCTGGCGGGGCCGACGGCGACACAGATCCTGGGCGATCTCGGCGCCGAGGTGATCAAGGTCGAAAAGCCGGGCGCCGGTGATGATACCCGCAAATGGGGCCCGCCTTTCGTCAAGGACGCCGCGGGCAAGAACACCAGCGAGAGCGGCTATTATCTCGCCGTCAACCGCAACAAGCGTTCCCTCACCCTGGATATCGCCAAGCCGGAAGGCCAGGATATCGCCAAGCGCCTGATCGCCCGCAGCGACATCTTCGTCGAGAATTTCAAGGTCGGCGACATGGCGAAGTACCATCTCGCCTATGACCAGATCAAACACGACTTTCCCCGCCTGATCTATTGCTCGATCACCGGCTTCGGCCAGACCGGCCCCTACGCCCACCGCGCCGGCTATGACTTCCTGGCCCAGGGCATGGGCGGCATCATGAGCGTCACCGGCGATCCCTCGACCCCGCCGGTCAAGATCGGCGTCGCCGCCACCGATATCATCACCGGCATCTATTCGACGACGGCGATCCTCGCGGCCCTGCATCACCGCCATGCCACCGGGCGGGGCCAGCATATCGATATGAGCCTGCTGGATTCCCAGGTCTCCTATCTCGCCAATATCGGCCTGCATTACCTGACCTCGGGCGAAGTGCCGCGCCGGCTCGGCAACGAGCATCCCAATATCGTCCCCTATTCGGTCGTCATGTGCGCCGACGGCTATTTCATCCTGGCGGTCGGCAATGATTCGCAGTTCGAAAAGTTCTGCAGCTTCGCCGGCGTCCCCGACTGGGCCAAAGACCCGCGCTTCACCACCAATCCGGCGCGGGTGCAGAACCGCGTCGAACTCTACAAGATGATCAACGAGCTGACGGCACAAAAGCCGCAAAAGCACTGGATCGAGGGGCTCGAAGCCTTGGGCGTGCCCTGCGGCCCGGTCAATAACGTCGACCAGGTCTTCGCCGATCCGCAGGTGCTGCACCGGAACATGAAGATCAGCATGCCCTATCCGCTGGCGGGAAGCGGCCATGTAGATCTCATCGGCAGTCCGATCAAGATGTCGGAGACACCAGTCGATTACCGGCTGGCGCCGCCGGTCTGCGGCCAGGACACCGATGCAGTCCTGCGCGAGATGCTCTATTTCAGCGACGAGGATCTCCGGGTGTTGCGCGAAAAGAAGGTCATCTGAGCCGGTTGTTACGTTTCCCGCCGGCCGCGCAGATCTCATAGCTTCGACGCGGCTGCGTTAGTCGCGGAATCGCGACAGGGCATGTATCGCCCTTTGTTACGACCGTAACGCGATTGAACGGGACTGTAACCGCCGAGCAATCGCGGCCCGCCATGTTTGTTCCGTCATATCAACGGGTGAGGACATACATGAGCGCGAGAAAGCTGAAACAGCGTGACGGAACGGTCGTCGACACCGCCTTGATCGATACCTTCAAGGAGGGCTTCCATGGCCGGGTGATCCGGCCCGGCGATGGCGATTACGATCGGGCACGCGAGATCTGGAACGCCAATATCGACAGGCACCCCGGCATGATCGCGCAATGCCTGGGAACCACCGATATCATCCGCGCCGTCACCTTCGCGCGGGAGAACCGCCTGGTCGTCGCTGTCCGCGGCGGCGGTCATAATGTCGCCGGCCGGGCGCTGTGCGATGACGGCATCGTCATCGATCTCTCGCTGATGAAAGGCGTGCATGTCGATCCGCGTCAACAGACGGCCTGGATCCAGGCGGGTGCGACGCTGGGCGATATCGATCGGGAGACGGCGCTCTATGGCCTGGCGGTGCCGTGCGGCGTCATTTCCCGCACCGGCATTGCCGGCCTGACCCTGGGCGGCGGCGTCGGCTGGCTGGTCCGCAAATACGGGCTGAGCTGCGACAATCTCATCTCCTGCGAGGTCGTGACCGCCGACGGGAAGCTGGTGACCGCCAGTGAAGAAACCCATGCCGATCTCTTCTGGGGCTTGCGCGGCGGCGGCGGCAATTTCGGCGTGGTGTCGTCTTTCCTGTTCCGGGCGCATCCCGTCTCCACCGTCCTCGGCGGCATGATTCTCTATCCCCGCGACGCGGCCAAGGCGGTGCTGCAGAATTACCGCAGCTATGTGCGCAGCGCGCCGGAAGAGCTGACGGCCTATGCCGCGCTGATGTCAACGCCAGAGGGACAGCCGGCCATCGCCATTGCGGCCTGCTATTGCGGTGACCTGGCGGAGGGCGAGAAGGTGCTGGCGCCGTTGCGCAGCTTCGGCGCGCCGATGGCGGATCTGATCCAGCCTTTGCCCTTTTCGGACATGCAAGCGATGTTCGACGGCGCCTTTCCCGACAGAAGCCATAATTACTGGAAATCGGCCTTCCTGACGGAGTTGCCGGATGACGTCATCGATATCATCGTCGAGCACGCGAACCGCATGGCCTCACCTTTGAGCGCGATGATGGTGGAATTCTATGGCGGCGCGATGGGTCGCATCCCGCCCGCGGCTACCGCCTTTTCGCAGCGGCAGGCGGATTACAATATCGGCATCATGTCGCAATGGCTCGACGACGGAGAAGGCGACCGGCATATCCGGCTGGCGCGGGAAGCCTATGACGCGCTGCAGCCCTTCGCCACCGGCCGCTACCTCTCCAATTTCGTCAGCGACGAAAAGCCGGAACAGGTTCAGGCGGCCTTCAGCGGCAATTACGCGCGCCTGCGGGCAGTCAAGACCAAATACGACCCCACCAACCTCTTCAGCCTCAACCAGAATGTGCCGCCGGCATGAGCGGATGGCGCTCTTCCTGACCGGGAGACGCTGTTCGGAGGGGCGGCATTCTGTCCGGCCCCTCCGGTCTTTCTCCGCGCGCCGCTCAGTGTTGCGGCACCACTTTTCAGCCCTTCATCTCCGGCTTCTTACTCGGCCCCGCGCGCCTCGGACGGGGTCACGCCGTAGCGACGTCGGAAGGCGCGGTTGAAAGTCCGGATATCGGCGAAGCCAGCATCGAAGGCGATATCGATGATCCGGCGACCCAGATTGCGCGGGCGCTGCAATGCCTGATAGGCGCGGCTGAGTTTCTGTTCCGTGACGAATTCAGCGAAGGTGACCCCCTCGTCTTCGAACAGCATATGCAGATAGCGGGGCGAAACGCCCAGCCGTTTTGCCACATCGCCCGGCGTGATCACCGGCGCATCGAGCATCTTGCGGATCAGTGTCTTGGCGGCGGCGAGGCGCGCGGCCCGCACCCCGCGCTGCCGCGCCTGGTCGGCGGCGTCGCGCGTCGCCCCGAGCGACAGGGCGACCAGGTCCAACAGATGGTGCGCGACGCTGCGCTTCAGCGCCTCGGAGGCCAATGTCTCCATGCTGAGACACCTTGCATAGCTATGCAGCAGCTGCAATTGCGGCATCCGGCCCGGCAGGGATCGCGCAGGTGGGTCGTCGATCGTATCGACGAGACCGGAGAGAGACGCCCGGGGTATCTGCAGCGTTGCCAGATATTTCCTTTCGCCCGGCAGGATCATCGTCTGGCGGTGGTTGAGCGAGCACAGCAGATAGTCGCCCGGCGCCACATCAACCTCGGGAAACCCCGGAGAGATCATCCGGCCGCCGTTCGGCATGATGGTCAGCATCACGTCGCTCTGGCCATCGGCGACCAGTTGTGGCGTCCGCTCGACGGTGAGGTCGCTGCTCAGGCTTTCGGAAAAGGTGACGCCGGGCAAGGGCAGGATATGCGCGCTGAGATGAATGCCCTGCTCGGTGCGCGGCGCATAATCCATGCGCTGCAGGATGCGGCCATAGAACTCGCGCACCAGTTCCGCCCGGTTCTTGAGCGGCAGATCATCCGTCGAGAAATCAATGCGACGCAGTTGTGACATGCGCGTACCGGCTATCATGCTAGCAAGATACCTTTTATACCGCATCGCACAAATGCGCGCAATCCGGGAGAAAGAGCCGGTGCAGTTCTGCCTTGACGAACGCAGCTCACGGCGGCCGAAGACTATTGCGGGGCTTGGGTTCGCGCCTCGGAGGGCGTCATGCCATAGCGGCGGCGAAAGGCACGGTTAAAAGTGCGGATATCGGCGAAGCCGGCGTCAAAAGCGATATCAATGATGCGACGGCCGACGTTTCCGGGCCGCCGTAAGGCCCGATAGGCTTGGCCGAGCTTCTGGTCGGTGACGAATTCGGCAAAGGTAACGCCCTCGCCTTCGAACAGCATATGCAGATAGCGCGACGTGATTCTGAGGCGAGCGGCGATCTCAGATGGCGTGATCACAGGATCGTCCAGCCGCGCCCGAATTTCCGCCTTGGCAGCAGCCAGACGCGCAGCACGGACACCCCGTTTGCGGGCCTGTTCCAAAGCGTCGCTTCGGGCACCGAGGGTCAGCGCAACCAGGTCGATCAGGTGATCAGCGATCGCCTGCCGTATGGCCGGTGAAGATAAGTTGTTCGCTTCGAGACCATGGGCGTATTTGAAGGCGAGCTGCAGTTCAGGCATGCGGGCCGACAGCGGCCGCGCCATGCGATCGTCGAGATGGTCAACAAGGCCGCTGAGCGAACAACGCGGCAATTGCAGGGTTGCCGAAATATTGTGAGCCCTCGGCAGCGTCAACTTGAAGCGGCGGTCCAGCGACCACAGGAGAATATCTCCAGGAGCGACCTCGAAATCGCTCCCATCCGATGCCGCATAGCGGCAACCTTCAGATACAATGCTGAGTGCGATATCACTCCTTCCGTCGGAGAGCAGGTCAGGTGTGCGTTCTACTTGCAGGGCATTGTATCGGCTATTGCCGAAAATGATTCCGGGCAATGGGAGGGCTTGAGCCTCTATAAGAAAGCCCTGCTCGGAAAGCGGCGCGTAATCCATACGCTGCAGCATGCGCCCGAAAAAATCGCGGATAGCCTCCGGCCTGTTTTGCCGCGGCAAGTCATCCGTTGAGACATGTATTGGGCGAAAATCCGACATCGAACGACCCTGTTTCATAGCTGCTGGCTAGGCAACCAGGAGCCGCCGCTCCAGGCCGGAGGCTCGCTATCGCAGATACCCCAGTCCCACAGCCTCCGCAATCTCTGCAGCAGAGACCGGCCGTTTCGCCTTACCGAACATCAGCCAATAATCCTCCACCGAGTTCTCTCCCTGTCCATCGCCCCTTCCCTACCCGTCGCGACAGCCGGAGCCGCAGCGCTTAATTAGCCGTCCCTACCAGCGATTGCCTTGCGGGCGGTGAGTCGGCGCGACGCACCGCCCGCGCGATTGACTGGTCGTTCTTTCGACATGGGGACAACCAATGCACCTTCACCTTTCGCTCGCCGGGGCGCGTGCCGGCACGACCAAACGCGGCTTCGGATACGGCTTTGCCCGCTCTCTCGCCACCTCCGTCTCGCTGCTGGCGCTCGGCCTCGCCTTGAGCCCGACGGCCGGCCGCGCGGCCGATATCGACTGGAACGGTTCGGTTTCGACCGACTACAACACCGCCGGCAACTGGAACGGCGGCACGGTGCCGACGACCACGGACAACATCAATATTGGCGTAGCGCCCGGCAACTCACAGCCGGTCATCAGTGGCACGAATGTCGCCGTCGGCACCGTCAATATCGGCAATGCCGGCGACGGGTCGATGGTCATTTCCAATGGTGGCACTCTCACAAGTAACAGCGGAACTATCGGATATGACGTCAATTCCACCGGCGCGGTCACCGTGACCGGCGCAGGATCGAACTGGACGCTGAATGGAACCTTCGGCATCGGCGCGTTGAGTGGTGGCCAGCTGACAATCTCAAATGGCGGCAGTGTCTTGGCAACCGGCAACATAGCGCTCGGGATGAGGCCGGGTATCACCGGTACGATCAATGTCGATGGCACCGGGTCCTCGTTGACCGACAACATGACAATACGGCTCGGCATACTCAATGGCGGGATCGGTAAACTGAACATATCGAATGGCGCCACCGTCAGCAGCAACGGCGCATTCATTGGCGACATAGCTGGTGCGACCGGCACCGCCAATGTGATCGGCGGCACCTGGCAATCCGCCAACTCGCTTTTCTACGTTGGTCTGGACGGCAGTGGCAGCCTCGACATCGCGCAAGGCGGTAGCGTGGTCATCGCCAATGGCACCGGTTTGCTTCGTCTGGCCGACAACGCTGGCTCCTTCGGCGTTTTGGCAATCGGCTCCTCATCTGGCGTCCCGGCGACAGCGGCAGGAACGCTTGATGCAGCCAGCGTCGTTATCGGCGCGGGCGATGGTACTATCGTCTTCAATCACACCAGCACGAACTATTCCTTCGCGCCGGATATTTCCGGCAACGGCACGATATCCCAGCTGGCCGGCACGACATATCTTCTCGGGGACGACAGCGGTTACACCGGCACGGTCTATGTGTCCGGCGGACGCCTTGTCGTCAATACATCGCTGGGAGGTGGCAACGCCATTGTCTCACAGGACGGTATCCTTGATGGTGCCGGCACGCTTGGCAGTTTTATCGCGAGTTCCGGGGGAACGGTCTCGCCCGGCGATTCGATCGGCTCAATCCGTATCACCGGTAACGCCACTTTCAATCCCGGATCGGTCTATCAAGTCGAGGTGAACAGCGCCGGTCAAGGCGACGTCATCAAAGCCACCGGCACGGCGACCCTTAATGGCGGCGATGTCCAGGTCGTCGCCGCGAACGGCTCCTACGCCGCCAACACCACCTATACCATCCTCAACGCAACCGGCGGCGTCACCGGTACTTTCAGCGGCGTCACGGCCAATTACGCCTTCCTCACGCCGACGCTGAGCTACGACCCCAATAACGTCTATCTCAACCTCGCCTCCAACGGCGCCAGCTTCGCCTCGGTCGCGGAAACGCCGAACCAGCAGGCGGTCGCCGACGCCGTCGATTCAATGGGCAGCGGCGATGTCTATGCGTCCATCCAGAGCATGGATGCGGCTTCTGCCCGCGCCGCCTATGACAAGCTTTCCGGCGAGGTTCATGCCAGCGCCGCCGGCGCCCTGATGAATAACGCGCATTACCTGAACGATGCCGTGTTCGGCCGCCTGCGCGGCACCGATCTCGATGCCGACAACCCCGATGCCCGCCAGCTCGCCGCGGCAGACGGATTGCAGATCGAAACGGCGGCAGGTCCGACCACCTCGCGCGCCCTCTGGGCACAGGCCTTCGGCAGCTGGGCGGAGAATGACGGCGACGGCAATGCCGCGAAGATCGACAACACCACTGCCGGCTTCCTGGTCGGCCTCGACGGCGAGGTCGCCCCCGGCTGGCGCCTCGGCCTCGCCAGCGGCTACAGCCATTCGGACATCGACGCCGCCGCACGCCAGTCGCAGGCCGGCGTCGACAGCTTCCATATCGCGGCCTATGGCGGCGGCCATGTCGGGCCGGTCAGCCTGCGCCTCGGTGCTGCCTACAGCTTCAATGCCGTCGACAGCAGCCGCGACGTCGACTTGGGCCGCGTCAGCGATCACGACAAGGCCAGCTACAACGCCCATACCGCCCAGGTCTTCGGCGAGATCGGCTATGACGCCAAGATCGGCAAGGTGGCGCTCGAGCCCTTCGCCGGGATGTCCTATGTCAACCTCTCGACCGATGGCTTCACCGAACATGGCGGTGCCGCGGCCCTCAAGAGCCATGGCAGCAACCAGGACCTGCCGGCCTCGACCCTGGGCCTCAGGGCGGGCGGCGAAATCGCCCAAATCGGCACGGCCAAGCTGTCCGCCAACGGCATGCTGGGCTGGCGCCATGCCTTCGGCGATGTCACGCCGGAAGCCTCGTTCAACTTCGCCAGCGGTTCGGACGGCTTCACCGTTTCCGGCACGCCGATTGCCCGCAATGCGCTGGTGGCCGAGGCCGGTCTCGATCTCGCCGTCGATAACCGGCTCGCCATCGGCCTCAGCTATGACGGCCAGGTCGCCAGCGATGCGCGCGACCATGCCGTCCAGGGAAAGCTCAGCTGGAAGTTCTGATGCGGCATTGGGCGCGCCGCCCAATCCGCACGGAGCCTCTGCCCGGCTCCGCCTCAGACGTCCCCAGAGGCGGGGCCGGGCGGGGATGCGTCCCCCTTCCGGCCGACATCACCTGACCGTCCGGTCGAACTTCCTTGAAGCACACGGCGAATCGCGCGGCGGGCCCAACGTGACGCACCCGGCGTGACGCAATCGTCATCGAGAATCGATTGACCGGCGCGAAGCGGGCGCGTATCTAGGCGCTTTAATGACGACCGCACAGACATCCCGCCCCTCGGGCTTCTTTCCCCACCGGCATCTGCTGGGGATCGAGGCGTTGAATCCCACGGAAATCTCCCGCCTGCTCGATCTCGCCGATCGCTATGCCGATCTGCCAAAGGATGACGAGCGGGCGCGCCGCCTGCTGCGCGGGCGCACGGTGATGAACCTCTTCTTCGAGGACTCAACCCGCACCCGCACCTCCTTCGAGGTGGCGGCCCTGCGGCTCGGCGCCGATGTCATCAACATGTCGGTCGGCACCTCTTCGATCAAGAAGGGCGAAACCCTGCTTGATACCGCCATGACCTTGAACGCCATGAAGCCGGATGTGCTGGTGGTGCGGCACGGCGATTCCGGCGCAGTCAACCTGCTGTCGCAAAAGGTCGACGGTTCCGTCATCAATGCCGGCGACGGCCGTCATGAGCATCCGACCCAGGCGCTGCTCGACGCCCTGACGATCCGCCGGCGCCTCGGTCATCTTGACGGGCTGCTGGTGGCGATCTGCGGCGACGTGCTGCATAGCCGGGTCGCCCGTTCCAACATCCTGCTCCTGAACAAGATGGGCGCGCGGGTGCGGGTCATCGCGCCGACGACCCTGTTGCCGGGCAGCATCGACCGCTTCGGCGTCGAGGTCTTCACCGACATGCGCAAGGGCCTGAAGGATGTCGATATTGTCATGATGCTGCGTCTGCAGCTGGAGCGCATGCAGGGCGCCTATGTGCCCTCGGTCCGCGAATACTTCCATTTCTTCGGCCTCGACTACGACAAGCTCTCGGTCGCCAAGCCGAACGCCCTCATCATGCATCCCGGCCCGATGAATCGGGGCGTCGAGATCGACTCGGAAGTGGCCGATGATATCAACCGCTCGGTGATCCGCGAACAGGTGGAGATGGGCGTTGCCGTGCGCATGGCCTGCCTCGATGTGCTGACCCGGCCGCTCACCGGCTATAATGGGCCGGACCAGGACGAACCGGCCGACCGTCCGGCGGGAGGTCGCGCATGAACCAGCAGCGTCCGCCGAAACGGCAATTGCGTCCCCTGGCGCTGATCAATGCCCGCGTGGTCGATCCCGCCTCGATGCGCGACGAGATGGGCGGCTTGCTGATCGAGGACGGCGTCATCCGCGAGCTCGGGCCGCAGGTTAATCGCGGCCATGCCCCGGAAGAGGCCGAGATCATCGATTGCGGCGGCCATGTCCTGGCCCCCGGCCTGGTCGATATGCGCGTGCAATTGCGCGAACCGGGCGACGAACACCAGGAGACGATCGAGACCGGCAGCCTGGCGGCTGCTGCCGGCGGCGTCACCAGCATGGTCTGCCTGCCCAATACCGTTCCCATCATCGATGACGTGGCCGGCATCGAATTCATCGCCCGGCGCGCCCGCGAGACCAAGCGGGCCAAGATCTATTGCTATGGCGCCCTGACCAAGGGGCTTGAAGGCAAGGATATCGTGGAGATGGGGCTGCTCGCCGAAAGCGGTGCCCTCGGCTTCACCGATGCGCTGACAGCCGTCGCCGATGCCCAGGTGATGCGCCGCGCGCTGTCCTATGCCCGTACCTTCGACCTCCTGGTCGTGCAGCATCCCGAAGAGCCGCGGCTGTCGGCCGGTGGCGCCATGAATAACGGCGAGCTTGCCAGCCGGCTCGGCCTCTCCGGCATTCCGGCCTGCGCCGAGGTGATGATGATCGAGCGCGACCTGCATCTGGTGCGGATGTCGGGTGCGCGCTACCACGTCGCCCATGTCTCGACCGCGGCGGCTGTCGAGAAAATCCGCCAGGCGAAGCAGGAAGGCCTGCGCATCACCTGCGATACCGCCCCGCCCTATTTCTCGCTCAACGAGGCCGAGGTCGGCGACTACCGCAGCTTCGCCAAGCTGTCGCCACCCTTACGCGGCGAGGCCGATCGCCGGGCGATTGCCGCCGCCGTCGCCGAAGGCGTCATCGACAGCATCGCCAGCGACCATGCGCCGCTCGATGTCGAAAGCAAGCGCGTGCCCTTTGCCCAGGCGGTGCCCGGCGTCATCGGCCTCGAGACCCTGCTGCCGGTCAGCCTGGAGCTTTACCATAAGGGCCAGATGCCGCTGGTCGATCTCATTCGCTGCCTGACCAGCCGGCCGGCGGATATCCTTGGCCTGCCCCAGGGCCGCCTTGCCAAAGGCGCACCGGCCGATATGGTGCTGATCGATCTCGACCGCCCGCATCGCATCGATGTCAGCAAATTCCGCAGCAAATCGAAGAACTCCCCTTACGATGCCCGCCCGGTCCAGGGTAAAGTGCTGAAGACTTTCGTCGACGGCAGGCTGGTTTTCGCCGCCGACGCCCCTATCTGATCAGCATGCTTGCTGCTTAGGTAGGAAGCCGGGACCGCCCGCAAGACGGCGGCTCGACAGGTCAGGCGGCTGATACGAGCTGCGGGCGCCAAACGGTGATATGGAGCATGGGGATGACGGCGACAGAGGCTGCGGCCGGATTCGGCGCGAGCGGATTCGGCTGGGTACAGGTGTTGGTTCTTGTCGGCGGTTATCTGCTGGGCTCCATCCCCTTCGGCCTCATTCTCACCCGCCTCGGCGGTTTCGGTGACATCCGCAAGATCGGCTCCGGCAATATCGGCGCCACCAATGTGCTGCGGACCGGCAACAAGAAACTGGCTTTGGCGACGCTGCTGCTGGATGGCGGCAAGGGTGCTGCCGCCGTTTGCATCGCCCGCGCTTTGACCCCCATTCTGCTCCCGGCTACGGCAGCGGCCACGCAAACCACCGCCAGCCCGGCCGATGCGGTCGCCGTGACGACCTCGGTTTCGCTGGCCGTCTGGGCCGGCGCCGCGGCGATCATCGGCCACCTCTTTCCGGTCTGGCTGAAATTCAAGGGCGGTAAAGGCGTCGCCACGGGCCTCGGCACCCTGCTGGCGGTTAACTGGATGGTCGGCGTCGCCGCCTGTCTTACCTGGCTGATCGCCGCCATCCTGTTCCGCTACTCCTCCCTCTCCGCTTTGCTCGCTTTCGCCTTGGCGCCGTTTTATGCCTATTTTCTAGGCACTTGGGGGCAAATTCTCCTCGCCACCCTGGCGGCGATCCTGGTCTGGCTGCGGCATCACGAAAATATCGGCCGCCTGCTCAGCGGCACCGAGCCGAAGATCGGCCGCAGGAAACCACCGGTCATGGCCAATAGCAGCGGCACCACCGCCCCCAGTTGAAACGGCGGAGCATCCTCTCTAGCTTAAGATGATGCCTGACCGATCCCCATCCTCCGGCCCCGCTCCTCTCAGCCCACCCGCCGCCGCGCCGCTCGGCGTGCAGGAACGCCTTGACCGGCTGCGGCTCGCCCGCAGCGACGGGATCGGCCCCATCACCGGCCGCGACCTGCTGGCCCGCTTCGGCAGCGCAACTGCCGCTCTCGCCGCCTTGCCGGATCTAACCAAGAAGGCCGGACGCAATCCGATCCGCGCCTGCCCGCCGGCCAAGGCGGAAGCGGAGATGGCTGCCCTCGATAAACTGGGCGCCCGCCTGCTGGTGATCGGCGACAGCGATTACCCGGTCGCCCTCGCCGCCATCGAGGATGCACCGCTGGCAATCACCGTCAAAGGTCATCTGGATCTGCTGGCCCAGCCGCAGATCGCCTTGGTCGGCGCCCGCAACGCCTCGGCCAATGGCCGCAAGATTGCCCAGGATATGGCCCGCGAGCTTGCCGCCGCCGGCTGCGTCGTCGTCTCGGGCCTCGCCCGCGGCATCGACAGCGCCGCCCATCTCGGCGCCTTCCAGGCCCTCGACCAGGCGCCGGAATGTTCCGGCGGCACCATCGCCGTGATTGCCGGCGGCATCGACGTCCTCTATCCGCCGGAAAATGGGCCGCTCTTCGAGCGCATCGGCCAGAACGGCCTCGTCATCGCCGAACTGGCGCCCGGCACCGAGCCGCTGGCCCGTTACTTTCCCCGCCGCAACCGCATCATCGCCGGATTATCGGCCGCCGTGGTGGTGGTCGAGGCAGCACTGAAATCAGGGTCGCTGATTACCGCCCGCCTGGCCCTGGAACAGGGGCGCGAGGTGATGGCGGTTCCCGGCTCGCCGCTTGATCCGCGCTGCCGTGGCACCAACCATCTGATCCGCGAAGGCGCCCTGCTGGTAGAAGAGGCAAGTCAGGTATTGGAGGCGATCGGGCCCAGCTTTCACGCCCCGCCATCCCAGCCGGCGGTGCCGGGCGGCCGTACGGTTAATATTTCCGCAAACCCGCTCAAGTCGCCGCTGATCACCTCACAAGCCATTGAAAATACTGATGAAAGCGATGAAGAGCGAGCGCGACGCGCGGTTCTGTCACAGCTGGGGCCGAGCCCGGTGGGTGTTGACGAATTACGGCGCCAGTGTCAATGCTCTGGCCCCGTCCTCGGTATGGTCCTCCTCGAATTGGATCTCGCCGGACGCTTGGAGCGCCATCCTGGCAACCGGGTATCCCTGATCGCCTGACGCTGGCGCGCCGAGCTGGCGCGGGCAGCATCGGGGGCGCAACCGAGAAAAGTTGCGGCCTCAACCGGACCAGACACAAGCTTGAGCCGTGGAGCGCATGAAGGTCGTCGTCGTCGAGTCACCCGCCAAAGCCAAGACCATCAACAAATATCTCGGCAGCGACTATCACGTGCTGGCCAGCTTCGGCCATGTGCGCGATTTGCCGCCGAAAGACGGATCTGTGCGGCCGGAAGCCGATTTCGAGATGAGCTGGGACGCCGAAGGGCGCGGCGCGCAGAAATTGCGCGAAATCGCCGCCGCGGTGAAGAAGGCCGACCGATTGATCCTCGCCACCGACCCTGATCGCGAAGGCGAAGCGATCTCCTGGCATATCGTCGAAGCCCTGAAGGAGAAGAACGCGCTGGCCAAGGTGCCGTATGAGCGCGTCGCCTTCAACGAAATCACCAAGCGCGCCGTCACCGAGGCGATCGCCAAGCCGCGCCAGATCGACCAGGAACTGGTGGATGCCTATCTCGCCCGCCGCGCCCTCGACTACCTCGTCGGATTCACGCTCTCGCCGGTTTTGTGGCGCAAGCTGCCGGGCAGCCGCTCCGCCGGCCGCGTGCAATCGGTGGCGCTCCGCATCGTCTGCGAACGCGAGGCCGAGATCGAAGCTTTCAAGCCGCGCGAATACTGGACCATTGAAGCGGTGTTCCAATCGGCCGATGGCAACAGCTTCACGGCGCGCCTGACCCATCTCGACGGCCGCAAGCTCGACAAGTTCGACCTGAAGGACGAGGCCAGCGCCAAGGCGGCGATGCAGACGGTGAAGAACGGCATCCCGTTCCGCGTCTCCGCCGTCGAACGCAAGACGGTCAAGCGCAATCCCTTCCCGCCCTTCACCACCTCGACCCTGCAGCAGGAAGCCTCGCGCAAGCTCGGCTTCGGCGCGGCGCATACCATGCGGGTCGCCCAGCGGCTCTATGAAGGTGTCGATATCGGCGGGGAGACGGTCGGCGTCATCACCTATATGCGTACCGATGGCGTGACCCTGTCGCAGGATGCCATCGACGCCAGCCGCAAGCTCATCTCCGAGCAATACGGCATGAACTACCTGCCGCAATCACCGCGCCTATATAAGACCGCGGCGAAGAATGCGCAGGAAGCCCATGAGGCGATCCGCCCGACCGATCTCTTCCGCCGGCCCGAACGGCTGCGGCAATATCTCAATCATGACGAACAGCGGCTCTATGAGCTGATCTGGAAGCGCACGCTCGCCAGCCAGATGGAAAGCGCCGAGCTCGACCAGGTGGCGATCGATCTCGAGGCCGCCGACAAGCGCTCGGTCCTGCGCGCCACCGGCTCGGTGGTGAAGTTCGATGGCTTCCTGACCCTCTATCAGGAAGACCGCGACGATCCCCTGGAAGACGATGACAGCGGCAAGCGTTTGCCTAATCTGAAGCAGGGCGACGGCGTCAAGACCGGCGAGGTGACGCCAGAGCAGCATTTCACCCAGCCGCCGCCGCGCTACAGCGAGGCAAGCCTCATTAAGCGGCTGGAAGAGCTCGGCATCGGCCGGCCCTCGACCTATACCTCGATCCTGCAGACGCTCGAAGACCGCGCCTATGTGAAGATCGAAAAGAAGCGCCTCATCCCGGAAGATCGCGGCCGCATCGTCACCGTCTTCCTGACCAATTTCTTCGAGCGCTATGTGCAATACGGCTTCACCGCCGATCTCGAGGAAAAGCTCGACGATATTTCCGGCGGCCGGGCCGATTGGAAACAGGTGCTGCGCGACTTCTGGCGCGATTTCGCCCATCTGCACCAGCCCTATGAAGAGGGCGACGGCGTATTGCCATCGATGAGCGATGCCGTCAGTTTCCTCGACAAGGGGATCGGCACGCGCTCGGTGGTCATCGATGCGCTGAACGAAGCGCTGGCGCCGCATTTCTTCCCCGACCTCGGCAACGGCAAGAATCCGCGTGCCTGTCCGGCCTGTGCCAATGGCGAACTCGGCATCAAGCTTGCCAAGAACGGCGCCTTCATCGGCTGCAGCAACTATCCGGAATGCCGTTACACCCGGCCGCTGGCCGTGGCGACCGGCGAGGAATCGGAACTGGCCGGCCCGCAGGTGCTGGGCACCGATCCCAACGGCTTGGAAGTCAGCCTCCGCAAGGGCCCCTATGGCTTCTATGTGCAGGCCGGCGGCGAAGGTGTCGAAAAGCCGAAGCGCGTCTCGCTGCTGAAAGACATGATGCCGGACAGCGTCGATCTCGAGACGGCCTTGAAACTGCTGGCTTTGCCGCGCGAGATCGGCAAGCATCCGGAGACCGGCGAAACCATCCTCGCCGGCATCGGCCGCTTCGGTCCCTATCTCAAGCATGGCAGCGCCTTCAAATCGATCCCCAAGGACGATGACGTGCTGACCATCGGCCTCAACCGCGCCGTCGTGGTGCTGGCGGAACCCAGCCGTGGCCGCGGCGGCCGTGCCGCCGCGCCGGGCCGCGAGATCGGCAAGCATCCGTCCGATAGCGCACCGGTCACCGTGCATGAAGGCCGCTACGGCCCCTATGTGAAGCATGGCGCGGTCAATGCGACCATCCCGAAGGACATCGACCCGGCAAGCCTGTCGATGGATGCGGCGGTCGCCTTGCTGGCGGCCCGCGCCGAAAAGGTCGGCAGCGGCAAGGGTGGACGCAAAGGCGCAAAGGCGCCGGCAGCGAAGAAACCGGCGGCAAAGAAGGCTGCCGCCAAGAAGATGGCAAACGGCGAGGACGCAGCGCCCGTGAAGAAGCCGGCTGCAAAAAAAGCAACGGCAAAGAAGACGGCAGCCAAGAAACCGGCGGCGAAGAAAGCGGCCAGGGCCTGAAGCCAAGCATCCCGGTCAACGCGTGGACGCGCCGGTCCCAACGGACCGGCGCGGTTTGCCATAAGGGTGCGCGATGCTGGCGAGGCGCTTATTGGCGGAATTCAGCTCTGTCGGATGAAGTCTGCGATAAGCGCTGCAATTTCGTCCGGCGCGTCCTCGAAGCAGTAGTGACCGATCCCTGGCAGTCGATGAACCGGTGCGGCCGGAAATAGCTGTGTGAACAAGGGCAGGAAATGCTTCGCCTGGAGTGTGCGATCCGCCTCCCCCCAAATGGCAAGAGCCGGCTTGGCGCGGATCATGCGCGCAGCGGTGGCATCGGGTGTCGCGAAGCGATGCGCACCCGTCGCAAAGCCCTTGGCCCAACCGATGGCACCCAGACAGTCTGCTGGGCGCGCGAAGGGAGCGGCATAGGCTGCGAGCCAGGTATCGGTGATGACCGTATTGTTCTCGAAGCCATTGAGCTTCAGCGTGCTCAGGATATTGAAGCCGAGCTGCCCCAGCACCTGCTCCAGGCTGCCCTCCGCCGCCGCTGTCACGATCCATTGAAACCATGGTGACGCGCTGGCATTCGCCGTCAACTGTTCGAAGAGGCCGGCCTGGCCGAAGGGCGTTGGTCCGTTGGCCGAGATCACGCGGCGAACGCGCTGAGGCTGGCGGGCGGCGAGGCCCATGCCGACAGGCCCGCCGAAATCATGCATGACGAGGGTGATGTCGGTGAGGTCGAGCGCCAGAACGAGGCGCTCCAGATTGTCGACATGATCCTGCAACCAATAGCTGCGGTCGGGCGGCGTCTCGCTCCTGCCAAAGCCCATATGGTCGGGAACGATGATGCGGTTGGTGCCGCGCAGTGCCTGGATCAGATGGCGGAAGAGATAACCCCAGGTGGGCTCGCCGTGAAGGCATAGCACCACCTCTGCGTTGCGCGGCCCCTCGTCGACATAATGCATCTGAAAGCCGGGGGCGGCGTTGAAATGCGGCGCGAAGGGAAAAGTGCCGCCGAAACTGGCGTGGGATTGGATCATCAACATCTCCTGTTCTGAAGCAGTGCGGATCGGTACCTGGTGGGCTCTTGCCTCTGCCCGGGCGGCATCTTGGGGCATAGTAGTTTCAAGTTAAAACCATCTGATTCGTAGCGCTTGAGGTTTTAAATTGCAACCACTATATAAACAGACATGACCTGGGCTGCGATCCGGCCGTCACGATGGAGACGGCGTGCGGGTGATGTCCCGCAAGGAACAGGGGTGCTGGAATGATGTGGCGATGGTGAAACGAGTAAGCCACAAGGAATCGCGCTGCGGCATCGCCAGGCCGCTGGATGCAATCGGCGATTGGTGGTCGCTGCTGATTGTCCGCGATGCCTTCGACGGCCTCCACCGGTTTGGCGAATTCCAGAAGAGCCTGGGACTCGCGAAGAACATCCTCGCGGCGCGTTTGCGCAATCTCGTCGCCCATGGAATCCTGGCCACGGTCCCCGCCTCCGACGGCAGCGCCTATCAGGAATACGTGCTGACAGAGAAAGGACGCGGCTTGTTTCCGGTCCTGGTCGCGCTCAGGCAATGGGGCGAGGCGTTCTTCTTCGAACCCGGTGAAGCGCATGTCGTCCTGGTCGATCGCAAGCGCGGCCAGCCCGTGCGGAAATTGGAGCTGCGTGCGCAGGATGGCCGCATGCTGCAGCCAGAGGATACGGTTGTGCGCCAATAACCCTGGCGTAGGCACGGACTCCCCTTGTTATCGAACATCGCGAGATACTCCACGCGCTCGCTCTGGTACTTCCAGCGGTTGAAATGAGAGGCAAGGTACTGCGGCCTCGATCATAGTCGGCACGTCCTCGAAACAGCCGGCGCCGGTGGATCTTATGCCTTCTCCCGATATTCACGCCTCTTCCGATATCCGCCACCTTGCGCCACCAGTCGAAAGGGGCAGGAACCGCGGCCTTTCAAGAGCGCTTGGCTATTGCATGTCAGTTGGCTGGATGCAGCAGATCCTCCTCGCCTTGCGTCAGCCGGAAATCAGTGCAGAATTCCGCCCTCTGATCGGCGATCACCTTGATCGCATGGAAGAAGAGCGGCGTTACGGTTTCGGTCGATATGGGATACGCCGTGCCTGAAGGATCGCAGATGGCCCGCGCCAAGCCCGAGCTGACACCCGACTTCATGTATCAGCGCATCCTCGCCAAGGATCGCGGCTATGACGGGCGCTTCTTGACCGGCGTGCTGACCACCGGCATCTACTGCCTGCCCTCCTGCCCGGCGCGCAAGCCGAAGGCGGAGAACGTGCGCTTCTTTCGCCGCGAGGATGAAGCCGTGGCACAAGGGTTGCGGCCCTGCCGCCGCTGCCGGCCGGAATTGTTCTATCGCGGCGAGAATTGGGATCAGTCGCTCTATCTCGGCCTGCTGCAGCGGCTGCGTGAGGATCCGGCACGTTTCGCCGATATCGGCGATCTCGCCAAAGCCTGCGGCATCAGCAGCACGAAGCTCAATGACCTGGTGCGCAGCGAAGCGCATCTGACGCCGGCCGCCCTTCTCCACCGGGAACGCCTCCGCCGCGCCTGCGGCCTGCTGCTGGACTCCCGGGACCGGGTGATCGATATCGCTTATGCCGTCGGCTATGACGGCGAAGCAACCTTTCACCGTCAATTCCTGACGGCGACCGGCATGACTCCCGGCACCTATCGCGGCCTGCGCGGGAACGACCGCTTCCAGCTGCAACTGCCGGCCGATTTCCGTGCCGAAGAGGCCCTGGCTTATCATGGCCGCGACAAAGACGGGCCGGCGGAACGCCGCATCGGCGGGCAGCGCCTCATAAAGACCGCATTGCTGGATGGCCAGCCGGCGGTGCTGGACCTTGCTTTCGGCAAGGGCGTCCTCGATTGCCGCGTAATCGCACAAAAGAAGATGAGTCCGACGGCGATGGCGGAGGCCCATCACATCCTGCTGCGGATGATCGGCCTCAATAGCGACGCAGCGGCTTTCGAGGCGCGCGGCAAACGCGATACGACCATCCGCCGGCTGACAGCCACCCAGCCTGGATTGCGCATCCCTTTGACGCCGACACTCTTCGAGGCGGTAGCCTGGGCCATCATCGGCCAGCAGATCAACCTCGCCTTCGCCACCGCGCTGCGCCGCGACCTCATTGAACTTGCCGGCAGGAAAGTTCCCGGCGCCGGCGATATGCGTCTTCATCCGGATGCCGATGCTATCGCCGATCTTGATCCCGGCGATCTTACCAGCCGGCGGTTCTCGCGCTCGAAGACCGCCTATCTGATCGACGTCGCCAAGCTGGTGGCCGGCGGCGAGCTCGACTTCGCAACGCTTGCCGATGGATCGGCCCGCGCGGCGGAAGCGCGATTATTGGCTCTGCGTGGCCTCGGCCCCTGGACGGTGAATTATGTGATGCTGCGGGGTTTCGGCTTTGCCGATGCAGTGCCGGTAGGCGATTCCGCGCTCGCCACCGCCTTGCAGCGCTTCCATCAGCGGGAGGTGCGGCCGGATGCCAGGGAAACGGCGGAGCTCATGGCGCGGTTCGCACCGCATCGCAGCCTTGCGACCTGCCACTTCTGGGCCAGCCTTAAAATGGCCGCCTGACTCACGCTTTGGCGAGGCCGGCCATCTGATCGAACATCCAGTCGCGGAAGGCCTTGATCTTCGGCCGTTTGAGGGCGCCCGGCCCGTAGACGAGGTAATAGCCGGTCTCAAGCTTGAGCGAGAGGTCGAAGGGCTTTACCAGCCGGCCGGCGTTGAGGTCAGCGCCCGCCAGCATAGTATTGCCGAGGCCGACGCCAAGCCCGGCAATCGCCGCATCGATCATGAGATTGGAGGCCGTGAAGGTCATGTCGGGTTTCAGGCCGAGATCACTGATCCCCGCCAGTACGAACCACTTGTGCCAGAACTCATATTCCGCCGGCCGCCAGTCGCTGTCGGAAAGCAGGGGGAAGTTGGCGATGTCGCGCGGCTCACGGAGCGGCTTGGGACCATCGAGAAGATGTGGACTGCAGATTGGAAAGAGATCGTCATGCAGCAGCAATTCCGCTTCGAGATCCCCCCATTTGCCGCGGCCATAGCGGACGCCGATGTCAATGTCCCCCCTGCCGATGTTTTCCAGCTGCCCGGTCGCCGAGATACGCACGTCGATGTCGGGATAACGGCCGCGGAAATCGCTGAGCCGAGGCACCAGCCATTTGGAAGCGAGCGACGGCAAGACGCTCACCGTCAGGGGCCCGCCGCGCGCGGTATGACGTACCGCCTGTCCCGCCTGGATCAATTGCTGAAAGGCGACTCGGATCGGTGGCAGAAATTGCTGACCGGCCTCGGTCAGTCGCAGGCCCCGGGCGCCGCGCTCGAACAGCGGCTGGCCAACCCAATCTTCCAGGGCCCGGATCTGATGGCTGATGGCGCTGTGGGTGACGTTCAGCTCCTCCGCCGCCTTGCTGAAATTGAGGTGGCGGGCGGCGCTTTCGAAGTACCAGACGGCTTTCAACGGCGGCAAAAGGGCCATGATTCCAGCAGCGACGAGGTAAGAGTTTTTCTAACAGCCAGGGTGACGAGAGATCGTTTTTCAAGAGTCAAAGTCAAGCACATATTCAGGCCATGGGCAATGAAGCGCCCCATTGAAACTCTCGTCAGCCTCCCTGAGAGATATGAGGAAAACCATGAAGAGCGTCGATCTCAAGCCAAATTCCGCCGGTTGCCTCACCGAGCATCAGCCGGTTACCCCCCTCTCGCTATCGGGCCGACTTCAGGCCAGCTTGGCCGACTGGTATCAGGCCTGGCAGAGGCGCCGGCAGTACCGCCAGGACCTGAACCATATCGCCCAGTTCAGTTCCTATCTGCTGCGCGATATCGGTCTCACTTCCGCCGATATTGCCGAGGCGCAGCGGAGATCGCATTTTGCCAGCACGGACCGGATCGGTCGGCCGGGCTAAACGGTGGATGCTGCATGACATATCTGGGACGAGCCGCCGCATGAGGGACAGGGCAATACGGACCGCCTCCTCGGGCGGCGGCAGGTTGCTGCGCGGCGGCCGTATCCCCAGCCCGTTCGGCCCGATGACCGCCCTTGTGGACGAGCATGGCAGGCTGACACGGCTGGCCTTTCCCGGCGAGGTCGAGTCGCCCCGATGGCGGGTCGATATGAACGCAATCATCTGGGACGATCAGGCCATCACCCTCATCAACCGGCAGATCGACGCTTATTTTGCCGGCAAGCGACGCGATTTCGACCTGCCGCTCGCCCCGCAGGGAACGCCGTTTCAGCAGAAGATGTGGGCCGCTTTGCAGCGCATTCCCTTCGGCTCCTCTCTCAGCTATGGCGCTTTCGCCGCCAGGCTCGGCTTTCCCCGGGCCGCGCGGGCCATCGGCGCCGCCAATGGCGCCAATCCCATCTCCCTCGTCATTCCCTGCCACCGGCTGATCGCCAGTTCCGGCGCCCTGACCGGCTATGCCGGCGGACTCGACGTCAAACGCGGTTTGCTGGAATTCGAGAGCGCGGCGGCCGCGACCTGACACGCTCCGCCTGAGCTCGCTCCGGCGCGGCTCCGATATCCGGTCCGCCCCGGCTGGTCAGTCTCCCGTCTTGCCGCTATGCTGCCTCTATCTGAATACGGAGTAGCAGCAACATGACGACCCGCCCCGCCGCTCAGCCCACCGTTCAAGTTGACAATGACCGCGTTGTCGTCACCGAATGGCGCTTTCAACCCGGTGCCGAAACCACCTGGCATCGTCATGGCTATGATTATGTCGTGGTGCCGATGACCACCGGTCGGCTGCAGCTGGAAGACGGCAAGGAAACGCGTTTCGCCGAATTGACGGCTGGCCGCTCCTATTACCGGCCGGTCGGCGTCGAGCATAACGTCATCAATCCGAATGAGTACGAGTTTGTCTTTGTCGAAATCGAATTCAAAGCACCGCACTAAACGTCCGAAGCTCGGACAATTACAAACTGAAGCCGATATGCCGCGGGCCGAGAGACGCGCCCGCGACAAGGGTGGTGAGAAGCAACCCGAAAGAAAAGCAAAAGCCGTCCCTTTCCCGACCAAGGAACAGGTCCTGGCCTTCATTCAGGACCAGGACGGCCCGGTCGGCAAGCGCGAGATCGCCCGTGCCTTCAACCTGCGCGGCGCCGACCGCATCCCGTTGAAAGCGCTGCTCAAGGAACTGGAACGCGAGGGCGAGGTCGATCGCGGCCGTGGCCGGCGCGTTGCCCGCAGCGGCGCCTTGCCGGAGGTGACGGTGATCGAGGTCATCGGCCCCGACGACGATGGCGACCTCTGGGCGCGGCCGGTCGATTTCCCGAAAGACGATGCCGAGCCACGCATTCTCGTCATCGACAACAAGCGCACGGACCGGCCCCTCGCCAATGGCGACCGCGTGCTCGCCCGACTGGAGCGCAAGGACGCCGATACCTATGAGGCGCAGCCGATCCGCCGTCTGGAACATCACGCACAGCGCGTCGTCGGCCTGCTCGAGCGCGACCGCCACGGTCATGCCCGCATCAAGCCGACCGACAAAAGAGTAAAGACCGAGTTCAATATCGACCCCAACCATGTAGGCGATGCCCGTCACGGCGACATCGTTGTCGCCTTGGTGGACCCGGCGCGGCGTCTCGGCACCCCCAAGGCCCGCATCATTGAACGCGTGGGACGCCTCGGCGAAGCTAAGTCGATCAGCCTGATTTCCATCGTCGAGCACGGCATTCCGCTGGAATTCTCCGTCGCCGCCCAGACGCAGGCGGCATCGGCCAAAGCAGCCACGCTCGGCGGCCGTACCGATCTGCGCGAGATCCCCCTGGTCACAATCGACGGCGAGGATGCACGCGATTTCGACGATGCCGTGCATGCCAAGCCCGACCCCAATCCCGCAAATCCCGGCGGCTGGATCCTGCTGGTCGCCATCGCCGATGTCGCGCATTACGTCCGCAGCGGCGATGCGCTGGACAGGACGGCGCGCGAACGAGGCAATTCAGTCTATTTCCCCGACCGGGTCGTGCCGATGCTGCCCGAAGAATTGTCCAACGGCTGGTGCTCGCTGAAGCCTCACGAGGAGCGCCCCTGCATGGCTGTCGAGATGGTTATCGACGCCGAGGGCAAGAAGCTCCATCACCGTTTCATGCGCGGCCTGATGCGCTCGGCTGCGCGCCTCACCTATGAACAGGTGCAGCGCGCAGTCGACGGCGCGGCCGACGACCTCACGGCGCCTTTGCTGGAGCCGGTGATCAGACCGCTCTACGGGGCTTTCAAATCACTGCTTTTCGCCCGCGAGCAACGCGGAACGCTCGATCTCGATATTGCCGAGCGCCGTGTCTACATCAACCACGAAGGCAAGATCGAGCATATCCTGCCCCGCCTGCGGCTCGACAGCCATCGCTTGATCGAGGAATTCATGATCGCGGCCAATGTGGCGGCGGCGGAAAGCCTGGAGCGGCGCAAGCAGCCCTGCATGTACCGGGTGCATGAGACACCCGATCCAGCGCGGATCGAAGCCCTGCGCGAATTCCTGCGCGGCCTCGATTTCTCCATCGCCAAGGGCCAGGTTATCCGGCCGAAGCATTTCACGGGCTTGCTGCAGAAGGCGGCGAATTCGCCCTATGCGGCGATGATCAACAGCCTGGTACTGCGCTCGCAGGCCCAGGCGGTCTATGCGCCGGAGAATCTCGGCCATTTCGGCCTCGCCCTGGCACGCTATGCGCATTTCACCTCACCGATCCGCCGCTATGCCGACCTTCTCGTCCACCGCGCCTTGATCAGCGCCTACAGCTTCGGCGAGGACGGGTTGCCGCCGGAAGTCGGCGCGCAATTCGTCGATATCGGCGATCATATCTCCGGCACGGAGCGGCGGGCGGCCGCGGCGGAGCGCGAGGCCACGGACCGCTACATCGCCGCCTTCCTCTCAGATCGCGTCGGCGAGGTCTTTGCCGGCCGCATCGCCAGCGTGACCCGATTTGGCTTGTTCATCACGCTGAATGACAGCGGCGCCGATGGGCTGGTTCCGATCAGCACGCTGCCGTCGGACTTCTATGACCACGATGAGCCCGGCCACGCCCTGGTCGGGCGGCGCTGGGGCCGGCTGTTCCGATTGGGAGCGGAGGTCGAGGTTCGGTTGCTGACGGCGACACCGCTGACCGGCGGCATGACCTTCGAGATCGTCTCAGGGGGCGACTTCCCGATGCTCTCTGGCGCCTCCGGCCCCACGGCCCAAGCCGGCCGCGAAGACCGGAAAGCCCGGCACAAGCCGCAACACAACCAGGGGCGCGACCGATTGTCGCGCCAGGCCCGCCCTGTCCCTGGCGGACGTCGGCAAGGCGCTGCGACCGAGGCCGGCGAACCGGGTCCGACCGAAAGTGGCATCGCGACCGCAGCACCACCCGCCCGTCCGCGACACCGGGGTAAATCGCCGAAGGCCGCTCCCGGCTCGGAACGCAGCGGCAAAAGTGGGCGCAAGCGTCGGTAGTGTTTGCGGCACGCCCATCCCGTCGCCGGATTGCAGCCGCCATATGGCGGGCTCCGCTTCGTAATTAGCGATAGTTCGTAATTAGCGATAGTAAGCAGCGATATTTGCGCAGCCGATCTGCCATCTGATCAACTCTGCCGTGAGAATAGCCACTGGCATCACACACGCTTTCTGCTAATCTCGCGAACAGGTGATCGGGTCGTGATGCCAGTGGCATCGGCCGTATTCAGGTGGAAATGCCTCTGTTGACGACATCGCGCTTGGATTCGCGCCGACCGGGTGGTTTCAGCGGTCTGCGGCAGATCGTCCCGCTCTCCCTGCTTCCCTGCTTCATCATCCTTATCGGTTGTGCCGGTACCGCGCCGGTCGAGCAGCCGGTCGTCAGGAGCAACCTGACCAAGGAGATGTTCCAGAGCGGGTTCGAGGATATCGATACCTACTATATCAATCAGCCGAATCTCGAAGACTTGTCCATGGCCGGGCTGCAGCAGCTGACCAGTCTCGATCCGGACGTCGCCGCCGTGGAGATCGGCAACCAGATCAATCTCGACGTGCATCAGCAGCTCGTCCAGACTTTTCCGCTGCCATCCAGCAGCGACCCGACAAAATGGGGCAAGCTGGTCGCCAAGGTGACCCAGGAAGCCGTCAATACCTCCGCCAAATTGCAGCAGACCCCGCCCGAGAATATCTACGAGGCCGTGCTCACCGGTGTGGTCGGCAAGCTCGACCCCTTTTCGCGCTATGCCAATGCCAGGCGGGCGGAGGATAACCGCGCCTCGCGCGATGGCTTCGGCGGCCTCGGCATCACCATTTCCGTCGAGGAGAATGTCGTCCGCATCGTTTCCGTCCTGCATTACACGCCGGCCGAGCGGATGGGGTTGAAGCGCGACGACCAGATTCTGACGATCGACGGCAAGCCGGTGCGAGGATTGGCGCAGAACGAGGTCATCAACCTGTTGCGCGGGCCGGTGGACAGCAAGGTCACGCTCGGCGTCAGCCGCATGATGGCGCCGCCGGAGACAACGCCGGACGGCAGACCGGGAGAGCCGGTACGCCAGCCGCTGGAAATCACGCTGATACGGGCACATGTGGTGCCGGAGACGGTCGCCTATCACCGCGAGGGCGATATCGCCTATATCCGCATCTACAGTTTCAATGCCGAGACGGGCAAGAGCTTCAAGCACGCAGTCTATGATGCGCAGGCGGAGATCGGTCCCCGCCTCGCCGGCTATATTCTCGACCTGCGCGACAATCTCGGCGGCCTGGTCGACCAGGCCGTGGCGGTCTCCAACCTCTTCCTGACCGGCGGGCAGATTGTCTCCACGCGTGGCCGCAATCCGGACAGCCATCAAATTTTCGAGGCAACCGGCAGTGACATGACCGATGGCAAGCCGGTGGTGGTGATAATCGACGGCAATTCCGCTTCGGCAGCGGAAATCGTGACGGCCGCTTTGCAGGACAATGACCGGGCTGTGGTGGTCGGCAGCAATTCTTATGGCAAGGGCACGGTTCAGATCATTCGCAAGATGCCGAATGGCGGCGAGCTCACCCTGACCTGGGCGCGCTACCATGCCCCCTCCGGCTACAGCCTGCATCACCTCGGCGTCCTGCCGACGATCTGCACCGTCGGCCAGCACGATGCCGATGGCCTGCTGCACGAGCTGGCGCTGGGCCGGCTGCCGAGCGTGCCGACCGATCGGCGTAATGCCGTCAATCCCGAGGACACGGCAGCCCTCGATGCTTTGCGCAAGACCTGCCCGGCACGCACGGAAGATGATCCGATCGACATGCAAGTGGCCGAACGCCTGTTGCAGCAGCCGGCCCTGTTTGCCACAGCCGTTCGCCTGGCCCAGCCGCCGGCCATGGCAGAGGGCGATCAATCGAGCAGTCTTGATCTCCTGCCCGCGCTGCTGAACTGACCCCGATGAGCGATCCGATTGCACGCTCCCGCGCCGTCCGGCCGGTCGATGCCGCGAGCCTCGTGCTCATCCGCCAGGGCATCCAGGGAGAGGCCGAAGTTCTGCTTGGACGGCGGCACATGAAGTCGGGATTTCTCCCGGATATCTATGTGGTGCCCGGGGGGCGGGTGGATGATGCCGACAATCTGCCATCGGGCTTTTTGGAGAATCTTCACCCGGCGGTCGGCCGCATGCTCGATTCGGGCGGCAGCCGGCGACCAGTCGCCGCTTTCCTGCGGGCGGTCCTGCGCGAGACCCATGAAGAAACCGGCCTGCTGGTCGGCCGGGCTGCCGCCTCGGCGGCGCAAGGGGATGACCGCGACGAGACGCGCCAGCCGATCTGGCAGGCCTATCGCGCGGCCGGCCTGCAGCCGGAACTGGCCGATCTGGACTTTCTCCTGCGGGCCATCACACCGGTTACCTCGCGGCGGCGCTACAATACCCGCTTCTTCCTCGCCGATGGCGGCTTGGCCCACGGCACCGTCACCGGCAACGGCGAATTGGAGGATCTCGGCTGGCGGCCGAAGCGTGCCTTGGGCGATCTGAATATCGTCGATGTCACCCATGCCGTGCTCGCTGAAGCCTTCCGACGCTGGGAAGAACGGCGCGCGATCGGCACGACGGAACCTAAGTTATTGAATTACAGGAATGATATTATGACGCTCAGCCGCCATCGGGATCGCAGTTCCCGCACGAAGGATGCAAGCCGGGCTTGACATCGGGCGGTTAATGGCTATTTTGCGCCATCTTTTCCGACGTTTGAAGTTAAGGGGCTGTCATGGCCAAGGCAAATACCGTTCAGATCAAGTTGGTCAGCAGCGCTGATACCGGCTTCTACTACGTGACCAAGAAGAATCCGCGCACCTCGACGGAGAAGCTTGAATTCAACAAGTATGATCCCGTTGTGCGCAAGCATGTGCCGTTCAAGGAAGCCAAGATCAAGTAATCTCGGCCGACAGGCGGCCTGCTCGGCAGGTTTCGAAACGGGGCGTCCGACCAGTTCGGACGCCCCGTTCGCTTTAGGGCAAGGCGGGTCGACGGCGGGTTATTTCGTCAAACGTCCGGCCGGAAAGCGTCAGAGCGCTGAGGCGGGGTCGATGACGGCGCGATTGCGGCCCGTCTGCTTGGCGCGATAGAGCGCCGCATCGGCGATCTTGATCAGTTCGTCACCGGGCATTTCCACCGCCGAAGCCGCGATCCCGATACTCACCGTGACGGTGATGCCCGCTTCCGCCGCCGGGCCGATCGCCATGGGCGCTTCGCCGATACGCTTGCAAAGGCGTTCGGCCGCGCGCAAGGCAGCCTGGCCATCGGTATCCGGCATCAGGATGACGAATTCCTCGCCGCCGAAGCGGGCCACCATATCGATGTTCCGGACGGCGGCGGCGGCGCGCTGCGCGAACTGCTTCAGCACCTCGTCACCGGCGGCATGGCCGTAGGTATCGTTCACCCGCTTGAAGAAATCGAGATCGCAGACCAGCACCGCCAGCGGCTTGCCGGTCTGCACCACGCGGCGCATCAGGCCGTCGAGATGGCGCAGGGCATAGCGCCGGTTATAGAGGCCGGTGAGGCTGTCGGTCAGCGCCATGGAAAGACTGCGCTCGTAATTGGCACGCAGGCGATCCTGGAAGCGGCGGCGGCGCACCTGGATGCGAACGCGGGCCAGCAGCTCATTGGGATCGATCGGCTTCATCAGATAGTCGCTGACGCCGATATCGAGGCCTTTCACCAGGCGCGGCATGTCGTATTCGTCGACCACCAGCAGGATCGGTGTCTGACGGGTTTCCTCCTGGGAGCGCAGATGCGAGCAGAAGCGCAGCCCGTCTTCGCCGCCGACCTGGATATCGCTGATGATCAGGTCGAACCGCTCGGCAGCCGCCAGTTCCGTGGCGAGTTGAACGGAATTTGCCACCACGACCGCATCCTGATCCGCATCGAGAATGTTCTGCACCCGCTGCGCCGTCGGCGCGAAGGCCTCGACCAGCAGGATGCGCGCATTGCGGTCGTCATCGGCGGTGGGCTCGCTATCGGCCGAGAGGATATCGAACTGGCCGGAGGTCTGTTCGCGCATCCGCCATTCATCCATCATCATCTTCAGACGGACGAGGGAACGCACACGGGCGAAAAGCGCGAGGTCGTTGACTGGCTTGGTCAGAAAGTCGTCCGCACCGGCCTCCAGGCCTCGTACGCGGTCGGTTTGATCGCTCAAGGCGGTCACCATGACGACGGGGAGGAAGCGCGTCGCGCCATTGGCGCGGATGCGGCGGCATACCTCGAACCCGTCCATCTCCGGCATCATCACGTCGAGAAGGACGATATCCGGGGCCTGCTTTGAGATAATGTCGAGAGCCTGCTGTCCACTGCTGGCTGTGATCACTTCGAAATATTCGGCAGCCAGTTTGGCTTCCAGTAGACGGACATTCGCGGGGATGTCATCTACCACCAGGATACGTGCGGACATGCCTAGAAATCACTGTAGGAAACGGTCGACCGTTTCGAGGAACTGCACCACTGAGATCGGTTTGGCAATATAAGCTTCGCAGCCGCCTTCGCGAATTTTTTCTTCATCGCCCTTCATGGCAAAAGCCGTGACGGCAATGATCGGAATGGCCTTGAGATTATCATCCTCTTTGATCCATTTGGTGACTTCCAGACCAGAAACTTCCGGCAGCTGGATGTCCATCAGGATGAGGTCGGGCTTGTGCTGGCGCGCCAGTTTGAGCGCTTCCATGCCGTCCTTGGTTTGCAGGATGTTGTATCCATGCGCCTGGATCAGGTCGTGGAACAACTTCATGTTCAGCTCATTGTCTTCGACGATCAGAATCGTCTTTTCCGCCGCCCGACGACGTTTTTCTTCGGGCGTCAGTTGCTCCCGCTCAGCCATGCCGGCGCCTCCACCAAATTATTCCGACAGCATCCCCGCGAGGATGCTGCGCATTTGCTAACATAGCATTTAATATCTTATGAAAAGCAGAGTTTGGTTATCAATTAGTTAAACAAAGCTGGCTAAATCGGGATGCGTGAGATAGCGGTAACATCCCTGAACTATTGCCAAAACTGGAGGCAAGATGCGTGTGCGTATCGGGATCGATCTGGGGGGCACCAAGATCGAGGGAATTGCCCTGGATGCCCAAGGACAGACGCTCGCCAGATTGCGGCAACCCACACCGCGTGAGAATTACGCCGGTACCGTAGCAACAATTGCCGAGGTTGTCAGGCGCGTCGAGGATGCTTTGTCGGCGGAAATACGCGCCGGATTGGCCGAGCGCCCCACAGTCGGTATTGGGATACCGGGCAGCCCTTCGCCGCAGACCGGCCTGATCCGCAACGGCAATTCGACCTGGCTCAACGGGCAGAACCTGGGCAAGGATGTCGCCGCTGCGATCGGCCGTCCGGTTCGCCTCGCTAACGATGCCAATTGCCTCGCCGTCTCCGAAGCCACCGATGGCGCCGGGCGCGACGCCAAGGTGGTCTTCGCCGTCATCATCGGCACGGGGGTCGGCGGCGGCATCACCATCAACAAGCAGCTGCTGGAAGGCCATACCGGGATCGGCGGCGAATGGGGCCATATCCCGCTGCCCTGGATCCGGCAGGACGAATTCCCCGGGCCGCAATGCTGGTGCGGCCGCTATGGCTGCCTGGAAACCTGGCTGGCCGGGCCTTCGCTATCCGCCGATCATCAGCGCCATACCGGCAGGATGCTGAAGGCGCAGGAGATCACCGCCGCCGCCGATGCCGGCGAACCGGACGCCGTGGCGTCGCTGGAACGTTATGAAGACCGCATGGCGCGGGCCTTCGCCGCCATCATGAATGTGCTCGACCCCGATGTCTTCGTTCTGGGCGGCGGCATGTCGAATTGCCAGCGGCTTTACGCCAATGTGCCGAAATTGCTGCTGCGCTATGTCTTCAGCGACTTTGTCGACACGCCGATCCGCCAAGCCGTGCATGGCGATTCCAGCGGCGTGCGCGGCGCCGCCTGGCTGTGGCCGATGACGGCAGAGGAAGAAGCCGAGCATCGCGGATAGAGCTGCAGCAGAAGCCGGCTTCGTGTAATCTCGCTGCCTGGGTTATTCTCGTGGCAGCATGGCAGAAGAGAGAGCGGCGGATCTGGCACCCCTTTCGGATGACGCGCCGGCGATGCTCGCCGGGCTGTGTCGTGACTGCGGTTCTTTGCTTGCAGCTGTCGCAGCAACCGACAAACTGAAGCGCTGCCCGCGCTGCCGTTCGCCGCGCCTGCTCTATCATGCCGAACTGCACAATCTTGAGATCGGCCACATCGATTGCGACGCCTTCTATGCCGCGATCGAGAAGCGCGACAATCCCGATCTGCGCGACAAGCCGTTGATCATCGGCGGCGGGCATCGCGGCGTCGTCTCCACCTGCTGCTATATCGCCCGGATATCCGGCGTCCGCTCGGCGATGCCGATGTTCAAGGCGCGCAAACTCTGCCCCGAAGCCGTGATCCTGCCGCCGGACATGGCCAAATACCGCGCCGTCGGGCATGAGGTGCGCGAAATGATGCAGCAGCTGACGCCGCTGGTCGAACCGCTCTCCATCGACGAGGCCTTTCTCGATCTCAGCGGCACGGCCGCCTTGCACAAACGCAGCCCGGCGCAATCCCTGGCCGATCTCGCGCGGCGCATCGAGGAACGGATCGGCATCACCGTCTCGATCGGCCTCAGCTACAACAAATTCCTCGCCAAGATCGCCTCCGACCTCGACAAGCCGCGCGGCTTTTCCGTGATCGGCCGTGCGGAGGCCCGGCGCTTCCTTGCGGCCAAGTCGGTTACCCTGATCTGGGGCATCGGCAAGGTCGGGGCGGCGCAGCTGGCGCAGGACGGCATCACCACTATCGGCCAGCTGCAGGAAATGGAGCTGCCGATGCTGGCACAGCGCTATGGCCAGATGGGCATGCGTCTCTATCACCTCGCGCGCGGCGAGGACCATCGCCGGGTCGAGCCGGAATCGGAAACGAAAAGCATTTCTGCCGAGACCACGTTCGACCAGGACATCGCCGATTTCGAGCAGCTGGCGCATGAACTCTGGCCGCTCTGCGAGAAGGTCTCCAGCCGGCTCAAAGCGGCCGAGCTATCGGCCCAGGTGGTGCACCTGAAGCTGAAGACGGCCGGCTTCAAGACCGTCAGCCGGCAGGTCAGTCTGCCGGCGCCGACGATCCTCGCCGAGACACTCTATCGCGCCGGACGGCAATTGCTGGAGCGGGAATGCGACGGCACCTGGTACCGCCTGCTCGGCATCGGCACCGGCCATTTTCATGCACTCGGCGATGCCGATCCCATCGACCTCGCCGATCCCGACGGCGATCGCCGCCGCAAAGTGGAGGCCGCCATGGATGCGGTGCGGGCGAAACTCGGCAAAGGCAGCATCGTCAAGGGCCGCAGCCTGCCGATCAATCAATCCGCAGCCACGAAGCCGAAACGCTCCTGAGATCAGGGCGCCAGATAATAGCTCAGCCACCAGAAGTGGCGGCCGATATGGATCAGCATGTCGTCGGCCTGCGGCGCGAACAAGGACGTCAGTTCTTCGCGATCGAAATAGTTCTTCAGAATGATCTGGCTGCTGCCGTCTTCAAGCTGGCGCTGCTTGTAGGTATCGCGGTCGCCCGGGCGGGTGATGAGATCGCCGCCGAACCCGGTCACCAGGGAATTGTCGGCGAAGAAGACGGCGGCGCCCGGCTTCAGCACTGCATGCAGCCCGGTCAGGAAGCGCTGCAGATCGCTGCGTTTGACATGCGACAGCCAACAGCAGCACAGCGCGCCGTCGAATTGCCGGCCGAGCGCTGCAAGATCGAAGGCATCGGCGGTCTGCAGCGTCACCCTGTCGGCGGGCAACGGCTTCAGCCGGGCGATATCGAGGGTTTCCGGATTGGCATCCGTGGCGACCACATGCTTCGCCACGGCAGCCGCCTGCACCGTCCACCAGCCCGTGCCTGCCGCCACCTCCAGGACATTGCGGTCGGCCAGATGGCGCCGGATGGCCCGGGCCATGTCCTCCTGTTCGGTCAGACGATCGGCTTCAGGCCGGTGATAGATGGCCTCATAGCTGGCCGCACGGCGGCGATAGTAATCCTTGAGGTCGTCGGCCATATGACAGCGCTCCATCGCTCAGGAAGTCGCCTCGGTCATGAACCACTCCGCGATTCGACGCAAGAGTCTCTCGGCCGGATGATCCTGCCTGTAGGTGACGAAATAGCCGTGCTGCTCGCGCCGCAGCGGCGCCATCAGTTGAACGAGGCTGCCGTTCTCGATCAGGGGATCGACGAGGCCGCGCCAACCGAGCGCGATTCCTTCACCGGCCAAGGTTGCCTGCAACAGCAAGGGATAGGTGCTGTAGAGGAAGGCCGGCGCTTTCACGGGCGGCGTCACCCCCTGCAACCGCAGCCATTGCGGCCAAGTCAGCCAGCGTTGCGCACCTTCATCCATATGCAACAATTGCTGCGTCAGCAGGTCGGCCGGCCGCAATCCCTTGCGGCGCAACAGGGGATGCGCCTCGAGATAGGCCGGCGCGCACATCGGATAGACCTCTTCCGCCATCAGCTTTGAACTCTGCCAGCCGGGCCAGCGACCGGTGCCGAAGCGGATGGCGAGGTCGCTATCGGTCAGCGAAAGCTCATCATCCTGGTCATTGGTCTGCAGCCGGAAGGTCGCTTTGGGAAAGGCGGCGCGCAAACGGGCAAAACGCGGCATCAGCCATTGCTGGGCGAAACCGAAATTGGCATTGAGGCGCACCGTCTGCTCGCCGGAGAGGGCACGCAATTGCTGTGTCGCCTGGGTGATCTGGGTGAAGCCGGCGGCCACCGCCTGATAATAGGCCCGTCCCGCCGAGGTCAAGGCGAGGCCGCGGCGGTTGCGCTGGAAGAGAATCTGGCCGAGATCGCGCTCCAGCAGCTGCAGGTGGCGGCTGATGGCCGGCTGGCTGATGCCGAGCTCCCGCGCCGCCGCCGACATGCTGCCGAGACGAGCGGCGGCTTCGAAGGGGACGAGGGCGGAGATGGGCGGCAAGGGACGTTTAGACATAACGTGATGTTATATCTGTTCCTTGAATTTGTCAGCTATTCAGGCGCTTTCCGGGCCGACAGAATGGCCGGACGTTTAGACGCCAAAACAGGGCCGCTCGATGTCGCAGCTTGAGATTCTCGAAACCCCGCAACCGCAATTGATCCTGCAGCGCGCCGATGGCAGCCGCATCCCGCTGCATCCGCTCTGGCTGCGCGAGCGCTGCCGCAGTGAAGCCAGCATGGACCAGCGCACCGGGCAGCGCGTCTACAACCCCTCGGATCTCGCCGCCGACCTTCGGATCACCGCGCTGCAGCGCCCGGCTGCCGGGAAGCTCACGGTGACCTTCAGCGATGGCCATGTCAGCCAGTTCGAGGATAGCCAGTTGCTGGCCGAAGCAGCGATGGCGCCGGACTCGGACGGTCTGCCGGTACGCCAGGCCTGGACCGCGGAGCTGACCGAGCTGCCGGAAGCAGTCTGGTCGGCGTCGCCGGCACCGGAAGCGCTGTTCGACATGGTCGGCAAGTTCCTGCGCTACGGCTTCGTGATCCTGCATGACGTGCCGCGGGTCTCGCAGTCGCTGTTCTCCGTCGCCGAGACCTTCGGCTTCGTGCGTGACACCAATTTCGGTCGTCATTTCGACGTACGTTCGAAGCCGGACGCCAATGACCTTGCCTATAGCTCGCTGTTCCTCGATCCCCATGTCGACAACCCCTATCGCGAACCGTCGCCGGGCATCCAGCTGCTGCATTGCCTGGTCAACGAAACCAGCGGCGGCCTTTCGACTCTGGTGGACGGCATGGCCTGCGCCGCCGCCTTGAAGCAACGCGATGCCGCAGCCTATCGCATCCTCAGTTCGACGCCCGTGCGCTTCCAGTTCGACGATGTCGATACCCAGCATATCGCCTGGCAGCCGCCTCTGAAGCTGGACGAGGCCGGACGCTTCCAGGCGATCCATGTCAGCCCGCGCCTCGATTTCGTGCCGCTGATGGCGCCGGCAGAGCTCGACGCCTTCTATGCAGCGCGCCGCACCCTGGATCGCATGCTGAAGGCGGCGGAATTCGAGATCCGCTTCCGGCTGGGCGACGGCGATCTCGTCATGTTCGATAATCGCCGCCTGCTGCATGGGCGCACGTCTTTCGATACGCGCGAGGGCGAGCGCCATCTGCAAGGCTGCTATATCGATAGCGACGGGCCGCGCAGCCTTTATCGCGTGCTAAACCGTCAACTGCAGCGGGAGAGGCGGGCTGCGGAATAAGAAATAACGGGAGAAAGATCATGGGACGTACAGTCAGCTTCCTGCAAATGAAAGACGGCACCCGCGAGGACTACCTGCTGCTCGACCAGTCCGAGCGTGATTTCGCCGTTCACCTGCCGAACCACATCATGGAAGCCCTGGCGAAACTGGACCATTCGCTGGAAGGCTACAAGGTCAGCCGCCTCGAACATTCGTTGCAGACGGCGACGCGGGCCGAGGCCGATGGCGCCGACCCGGAAATGGTCGCTGCCGCCCTGATCCACGATATCGGCGACGAGCTGGCGCCCTATAACCATGCCGAGATTGCCGCCGGCATCATCCGGCCCTATGTGCGTCCGGAAGTGACCTGGGTGATCGAGCAGCACGGCATCTTCCAGATGTATTATTACGCCCACCATCTGGGCGGCAATCGCAATGCCCGCGACCGCTTCAAGGGCCATGAATGGTACGACAGCTGTGCGCGCTTCTGCGAAAGCTGGGACCAGGCCGCCTTCGATCCGGATTACAAGAGCAAGAAGCTGGCCGATTGGGAACCGCTGGTGCGCGAGATCTTCGGCCGCAAGGCGCATGATCCGCGCTACGTCAAGGCGGCGGAATAGGCGTCAGACGCTTTCGGAAAGCTAGGGCGAAACGGTTGCCGCCTTGCACTTGCCGGGCGGCACCGCGTCCAGCTTGACCAGATCGCCGATCATATCGACGCCGGCGAAGGGAAAGCTCATATGGCCGATGACGCCGTTATCGTAGAGCCGCATGCTCTGTTCGAAATCCGGCAGGCCGGCCGGATCGCCGTCCTTCAGATAGAAGGCGAGATCGATGACATGCGAGGCCACATGGGCGAGGGGCGGAAACTCCTTGGCCTGATCCGGCGCCTGTGAGGGCGAGGGCGCGATGGCGGCACCGATCTGCATCGGCTTGTCGCTGACCGTGCCGTCAAAGACATCCGCCGAGACATAGGTCTCGCCGGTGGTGGCTGCTTTCAGCAGCCGCATGCTGTGCGCCGTCGGCAGCAGGATCCCCGCCGGCAGCGCCGACTGGTTGTGTTCCGGCGCCGCCATGGTGAGCTGCGCCACGCCCTTGTCGTCGAGGCTGACTTCGCCCTGCCGCTGCTCGCCCTTCTGGCCGTCCTGGAATTCCTGGCTTTGATAGCGATAGCTGCGCCCGTCCTTGGCCTCCCAGGTAATCTGGCGCCATTCAAAATCGGTTTCCCCCTGGTCGCCAACCAGGCGCAATTTGGCTCGCTGGTTGACCTGCCACCCGTCGCAGGTATCCATCCATTCGAAAATCAGCATGCCGTCGGCGCTGAGACTGTCATTGTCGCCCACCGCCTCACGATTATGCAGCGTATAGATCGCCTTGTGCGGCAGGATCTCGGCGGCCTGCACGCCGGGCGTCGCCCAGGCGAGCGCCGCCGAAACCAGCAGCCACGCGGCGAGCGGCACGGTGGTCGGACGGATTCTGAATATCTGAAAGTCGCGCAAAAACGCGGGAGAAAAAAGGCTGTTCGCTGCTGCCATCTGGCTGTCGCCTACTCGTCAATTCGGGGCGCTTACAGGCAGTATCGCATGACGAAAGCGACCAAGATAGGCCCGTTGCGCCGGGCCGCCTCATCTTCGGATGAGAGGGTGCCGGCGTCCATCTTTTTACGATTCTTGAGGATCACCCGATGTCGAAGAAGCCGTTTATTCACGTGACCCGCAAATTGCCCGACGCCGTCACCAAACGGCTGCTTGCCAGCTACGACGCCAGCCTGAACGAGAACGACCAGGTCCAGACGCCGGAGCAATTGCTGAAAGGCGCCGAAAAGGCCGACGCCCTGCTGGTGACCCCGACCGATAAACTGACGCCGGAACTGATCGAGAAACTGCCGGCCAATGTGAAGATGATCGCCACCTTCTCGGTCGGCTACGAGCACATCAACCTGGACGCGGCGAAAAAGCGCGGGCTGGTGGTCTCCAATACCCCCGATGTGCTGACCGATGCGACGGCCGATATCGCCCTGCTCCTCATGCTGGGTGCCGCCCGCCGCGCCTATGAAGGTGAGCGCGCCGTGCGCGAAGCAACCTGGAAATCCTGGTCGACCGGCTACATGCTGGGCGTCCATATGACCGGCAAGCGGCTCGGCATTTTCGGCATGGGCCGCATCGGCCAAGCCGTCGCCAAGCGCGCCCGCGCATTCGACATGGAGATCCACTATTCCAACCGCCGGCAGCTGCCGGCCGAGCTTGAGCAGGGTGCGGTCTTCCACGCCAACCCGGACGAGCTGTTGCCGCATTCCGACTTCCTGTCGATCAACGCGCCGGGCGGTCCCGAAACCAACCATTGGCTGAATGCTGCCCGCATCGCCAAGCTGCCGGACAATGCGATCGTCGTGAATACGGCCCGCGGCCCGCTGGTCGATGACACCGCCCTGATCGCCGCCTTGAAGTCCGGCAAGCTGTTCGCCGCCGGCCTCGACGTCTTCGAGGGCGAGCCCAACATCAATCCCGCCTATCGCGAGCTCAACAATGTCTTCCTGCTGCCGCATCTCGGCAGCGCCACGGTGGAAACCCGCAACGCCATGGGATTCAAGGCGCTGGACAATCTCGACGCCTTCTTCACCGGCAAGGCGCTGCCTGACCGCATCGCCTGAAGAGGCTCTCCAGAGCAAGCGCGATTCCGTCCGGAATCGCGCTTTTTCTATATAAATCAGTAACTTGTATTGCCGCCAAAGAGAGTTGACTTTCCCTTGGCGGCGGCTATTCTCTATTCAATAGGTAGACATTAAGATTAGATGCTGTCGCAAAAAGCCAAATACGCCATGCGGGCGCTGCTCTATCTCGCACAGGCAGAACCGGAGCAGCCGGTTCTGATCGGAGATATTGCCGAGCATCAGCAGGTGCCGCGCAAGTTTCTCGAGTTGATTCTCCTGGAACTGAAACGGAATGGCTTGGTGCGCAGTTTTCGCGGCAAGAATGGCGGCTATATCCTGGCGAAGCAGCCCGGGGACATCTATTTCGGCCATGTCATCCGGCTGATCGATGGCCCGCTGGCGCAGCTGCCCTGTGCCAGCAAGACCGCCTATCGGCGCTGCGATGATTGCCAGGACGAGGCGACCTGTGCCATCCGCAAAGTCTTGCGGCAGGTGCGCGATGCTTCCTCCCGGATCCTCGATTCGACGAGCCTGGCGGATGCCATGAACCAGGCCACGCCGAAATTCGATCTCGGCGCGAATATCTAGACGGAATTACCGGGGCCGGCCTCGCCGGGCTCAATCGGATTAAGCCACAAGCTGATGGGTGAGATGCTGATGAACCGCTTACGCCGATGTCGCGAAATTAAACACTACTAATCTGATCTAGATAGTTGATATACGATCCTGTGAGAGGGAGCAGAACATGAAGAAGCTTCGTACCATCATTGCCGGCGCGCTCAGCCTCGGCTTCATTGCCGCCAGCCAGCTTGGGGGCGCGCAACCGGCAGCAGCAGATACCTCGCTGCTGAACGTCTCCTATGATCCGACGCGCGAATTCTACAAGGCCTATAGCGCGGCTTTCGCCAAGTACTGGAAGGACAAGACGGGCGAAACCGTGAAGATCGACTCCTCCCACGGCGGCTCCGGCAAGCAGGCGCGCGCGGTGATCGACGGGTTGGAAGCTGACGTGGTCACGCTCGCCCTCGCCTATGACATCGACGAGATCAGCGAAAAGGGCGGCCTGATCGCCCCGGATTGGCAGAAGCGCCTGCCGGATAACAGCACGCCCTATACCTCGACCATCGTCTTCCTGGTGCGCAAGGGCAATCCCAAAGGCATCCATGACTGGGCCGATCTGGTGAAGGGCGACACGCAGGTGATCACCCCCAATCCGAAGACCTCCGGTGGCGCCCGCTGGAACTATCTCGCCGCCTGGGGCTATGCACTGAAGGCCAATAACGGCGACGAAGCCAAGGCCAAGGAATATATCGCCGAACTCTTCAAGCACGTGCCGGTGCTCGATACCGGCGCTCGCGGCGCCACCACCACTTTCGTCCAGCGCGGCATCGGTGACGTGCTTCTCGCCTGGGAAAACGAAGCGCTGCTGGCCTTGAAGGAGCTGGGACCCGACCAGTTCGAGCTGGTGGTGCCGAGTGTCAGCATCCTCGCCGAACCGCCGGTGGCCGTAGTCGACAAGGTGGTCGACAAGCACGGCACCCGGACCGTCGCCGAAGCCTATCTGCAGTATCTCTATTCGCCGGAAGGCCAGGAGATCGCCGCTAAGAACTACTACCGTCCGCGCGATCCGCAGGTGGCGGCGAAATATGCCTCCGCCTTCCCCAAGGTCTCGCTCTTCACGATCAATGACGATCTTTTCGGCGGCTGGCAGAAGACGCAGAAGAAGCATTTCGCCGACGGTGGTATCTTCGACCAGATCTACCAGCCGAAGCAGTAACGCGTCAGGTCGAGCAAGATGGCAAACGCCGCGTCTTCAAGTCGTCCACGCTTGTCCCTGCGGTGGAAACAACCCAGCGTCATTCCCGGTTTCGGGATGACGCTGGGCTTTGCCCTCACCTATCTCAGCCTGATCGTCCTCATTCCTCTGGCGGCCTTGCTGCTGCGGCCGGTCGAACTTGGCTTCGGCGGTTTCTGGACGGCGATCAGCGCCCCGCGCGTACTCGCCTCGCTCAGGATCAGCTTCGGTTGCGCGCTGATCGCGGCCATTCTCAACGCTTTCTTCGGGCTGATCGTCGCCTGGGTGCTGGTACGCTACCGTTTCCCGCTGAAGCGTATCGTCGACGCCCTGGTTGATTTCCCCTTTGCGCTGCCGACGGCGGTGGCCGGCATCGCCTTGACCGGCCTCTATGCGCCCAATGGCTGGATCGGCCAGTTTCTCGTGCCGCTTGGCATCAAGATCGCCTTCACCCCGCTTGGCATCATCGTGGCCCTGACCTTCATCGGCTTGCCCTTCGTGGTGCGCACGGTGCAACCGGTGTTGCAGGACCTCGATCCCGAATTCGAGGATGCCGCCGCCAGCCTTGGCGCCACCCGCTGGCAGAGCTTCCGCTTCGTCGTCCTGCCGAGCATCGCCCCGGCTTTGCTGACCGGTTTCGCCCTGGCCTTCGCCCGGGGCGTCGGGGAATACGGCTCCGTCATCTTCATCGCCGGCAACATGCCGATGATCTCGGAAGTCGCCCCTTTGCTGATCGTCACCAAGCTGGAGCAATATGACTATGCGGGCGCCGCCGCCATTGCCGTCGTTATGCTCTGCGCTTCCTTCCTGATCCTGCTCGGCGTCAACCATGTGCAGCGCCGATTCAGCCGGCATCGCGAGAGACTGACATGAGCAACTCACTGACGACCGCCCGGCCGCGCGACGCCCGCAGCGAGCCGCTCTGGCTCAAGCTGCTGCTGATCGCCGCCAGCCTCGGCTTCATCGGTTTCATGCTGGTGCTGCCCCTGGTAAGCGTCTTTGCCGAGGCGCTGGCAAAGGGTTTCGCGCCCTATTTTGCCGCGATCACCGACCCCGATGCGCTGTCCGCCATACGCCTGACGCTGCTGGTGGCGGCGATCGCCGTGCCCTGCAATCTTGCCTTCGGCCTCTGCGCCGCCTGGGCCATCGCCAAATTCGATTTCCGCGGCAAGTCGCTGCTGGTCACGCTGATCGACCTGCCCTTCTCCGTTTCGCCGGTGATATCGGGCCTCATCTATGTGCTGCTGTTCGGCATCCACGGCTGGCTTGGCCCGACGCTCGATCATTACGGCATCAAGATCATCTTCACCACCAGCGGCCTCGTTCTCGCCACCATCTTCGTCACCTTCCCGTTCATCGCCCGCGAGCTCATTCCCTTGATGCAGGAGCAGGGCAACGAGGAAGAAGAGGCGGCGATCTCGCTCGGCGCGGGCGGATTCCAGACATTCCTGCGGGTGACGCTGCCCAATGTCGCCTGGGGCCTGCTCTACGGCGTGCTGCTCTGCAATGCCCGGGCGATGGGCGAGTTCGGCGCGGTCTCGGTGGTTTCCGGGCATATTCGCGGCCTGACCAACACCATGCCGCTGCATGTCGAAATTCTCTATAACGAATATGACTTCATCGGCGCCTTCGCCGTCGCTTCGCTGCTGGCCTTGCTGGCGCTGGTCACCCTGGTGGTCAAGAGCCTGCTGGAATGGAAATTCGGCGATCGGCTGGCGGCCGGCATCAAGCACTAACATCGCGATATTCGGAACCTGACATGGCCATCAAGCTGTCCGGCATCACCAAGACCTTCGGCAATTACCAGGCGCTGCGCGGCATCGACCTGCAGATAAAGAAGGGCGAGTTCCTGGCTTTGCTCGGCCCTTCCGGTTCGGGCAAGACGACCTTGCTCCGCGTCCTTGCCGGCCTCGATTTCCCGGATGAAGGCCGGCTTATCTTCGACGGCAGCGACGTGCAGCACACCACTGCCCGCGAGCGCCGGGTCGGCTTCGTCTTTCAGCACTACGCCTTGTTTCGCCATATGACCGTGGCGGAGAATGTCGCCTTCGGCCTCAAGGTACGGCCGCGTCACGAACGGCCGGCCAAGGCCGAGATCCAGTCGCGCGTCAGCGAGCTGCTGCGTCTGGTGCAGCTGGAGAAATTCGGCAATCGCTATCCGACGCAGCTATCCGGCGGTCAGCGCCAGCGCATTGCCCTTGCCCGCGCTTTGGCGATCGAACCCAAGGTGCTGCTGCTGGATGAGCCTTTCGGCGCCTTGGATGCGAAGGTCCGCAAGGATCTGCGCCGCTGGCTGCGGCAACTGCATGATGAGATGGGCCTCACCAGCATCTTCGTCACCCATGACCAGGAGGAGGCGCTCGAACTGGCCGACCAGGTCGCCGTCATGTCGGAAGGCCGCATCGAGCAGATCGGCACGCCGGATCAGGTCTATCACAGTCCGGCCACACCCTTCGTCTTCGAGTTCCTTGGCCATGCCAACCGCCTGCCCTGCGTCATCACCGGCGATCAGGCGAAGATCGGCTCGATCACGGTGCCGGTGCAGAACATCTCCACCACGCGCGAGCTGGCCGGCGTCGCTTTCGTCCGGCCGCATGACATTTCCCTGCACCCGGTCGCCGGCATGACCACGCTGCCGGTGCGCATCCGCCATATGTTCACCGCCGGCCCCGGCGTGCGGCTGGAACTGCAGCGGCTCGACGCCGAGGGCATCCTGATTGCCGACCTTTCCCATGAACAGGTGCAGAGGGGGGGCTTTGCCGTCGGCCAGGCGGTCGCCGCGGAACTGGTTCTGGTGAGCGCGTTTCCCGCCAGCTGACCGATTGCCGGCCGGGAGCCGGCATGCGTTTCAGAACGGCTTCGCCGGGTCTCCCGCCGGCTGCGGCAGGCAGATGGAATGGATGCCGCCGCCGCCATAGGCGAGATCGACGGCGGGGAATTGCAGCACTTCCCGTTTCGGGAACAATCGCGCCATGGTGTCGAAAGCGCGCTTGTCCTGCGGGCCGTCGTCGAAGGCCGGCATGACGATGGCGTCATTCGCCATATAGAAGTTCACATAAGACAAAGCGAGGCGCTGACCCTCGCTGTCATATTGCGGGCGCGGCTGTTCTATTTCGATGATTTCCAGCTCGCGCCCCATGGCATCGCGCGAGGCGCGCAGGCGCTGCAGGTTATCGGCGAGCGCGCGCTGATTGGGATCGGCGCTGTCGCTGCAACTCAGCGCCACGACGGCGCCCGGTCGCACGAAGCGGGCGAGATTGGCAACCTGACCGCCGGTCAGATCGTCCTGCAGCCCTTCGCCCAGCCAGATCACCTGTCGGACGCCGAGATTGGCGATCAGGATCTCCTCGATCTGCTCACGCGACATATTCGGATTGCGGTTCGGGTGCAGCAACACGGCTTCGGAAGCGATCAGCGTGCCGTCGCCATCGACGTCAATGGCGCCGCCTTCGAGAATGAGATTGGCGACGTAGTTCCGCATCTCGAGATGTGCCAGCAAAGCCGCGGCAACGCCGGCGTCGCGCTCGTGGTCCTGGTAACGAAGACCCCAGGCGTTCCAGCCCCATTGCACGCCGGCGACAGCGGATTTTCCGTCCATCACGAAGCTCGGCCCCATGTCGCGGATCCAGCAATCATCATGAGCGAGCGATATCTGGCTGACGCCCTGTCCGGTCAGCAGCGAGACCTCGGCGACATTCTTCGGCTTGGTGATGATGGTGACCGGTTCGAATTGCGCGATGGTATTGGCCAATTCGGCGACCACGTCTCGCGCACCGTCGAGATGATCGCCCCAGGTCTCCCCGCGGCTCGGCCAGGCCATCCAGCAGCGTGCATGCGGCACCCACTCCGCAGCCAGGGAAAAACCGTCGTCATAGGGCGTGGTTGGCGCGGCTGTCATACGGTCCATCGTCGGTGGCGGTGGCGCCGGCGGAGCGGCAAGCCCGCAGAGTTTAGCAAGTCAGCGGAAATACGCCAGAGCGGGATTCCGCCGCCCGATCGGATGTAAAAATCTTCGAAAAGGAAATGCGCCTATTCAATAACCAGCAAGCTGTCTTCGCTTGCCGACAACGGCAACGCCCATTCCGATATCGGTCGGAATGGGCGTTGCAACTCTTAAGCAATGCTCGAACGGCGGCCGCCGTCCGTGGCTATGACCAGCGCAGTCTTACTGGCCGGCTTTCTTTAACGGCAGATCCGGCTTGATAAACAATTCCTTCAGGCGTGCCGGCGGCACTTCCGTCGGCGCCTGCATGAGGAGATCTTCCGCCTTCTGGTTGAGCGGGAAGGCGATCACCTCGCGGATGTTCTTCTCTTCTGCCAGCAACATAACGATACGATCGATGCCCGGTGCCGAGCCGCCATGCGGCGGGGCGCCGAACTTGAACGCATTCAGCATGCCCCCGAACTTGTTCTCGACCTCGCTCGCCGGATAGCCGGCGATCTCGAAGGCCTTGTACATGATCTCCGGCAGATGGTTCCGGATCGCACCCGAAGAGAGTTCGATGCCGTTGCAGACGATGTCGTACTGGAAGGCCTTGATGGTCAGCGGGTCCTGGTTGAGCAGCGCATCCATCCCGCCTTGTGGCATGGAGAATGGGTTATGGCTGAACTCGACCTGGCCGGTATCCTCGTTCATCTCATACATCGGGAAGTCGACGATCCAGCAGAATTCGAAACGCCGCTGATCGATGAGAGCCAGTTCCTCGCCGAGGCGGTTGCGCACGGCGCCGGCGAACTTGGCGGCCGGCAGCTTCTTGTCGCAAGAGAAGAAGACGGCATCGCCGTCCTTGATGCCGGTCGCTTGGCGCAGCTGCGCCAGGCGACCCTCGTCGAGGTTCTTGGCGATCGGACCCTTGGCGCCGGCCGCTTCGAAGATGACATAGCCGAGGCCGGCAGCTCCCTGCGTCTTCGCCCAGTCGTTGAGCTTGTCGAAGAAGCTGCGCGGCTTCGCCGCCGCACCCGGTGCGGGAATGGCGCGCACCACCGACCCCATCTCCACGGCCTTGGCGAAGATGCCGAAACCGGAACCGCGGAAGATCTCGGTCACGTCGCTGATCTTGATCGGGTTGCGCAGGTCGGGCTTGTCCGACCCATAGCGCAGCATGGACTCGTCATAGGGAATGCGCGGGAAGGGCATCGCCGAGACGGTGCGGTCTTCCTTGAATTCCTCGAAGATGCCATGGAGCACCGGCTCGATGGTGTTGAAGACATCTTCCTGCGTCACGAAGGACATCTCGAAATCGAGCTGGTAGAACTCGCCCGGGCTACGATCGGCGCGGCTGTCTTCGTCGCGGAAGCAAGGTGCGATCTGGAAATAGCGGTCGAAGCCGGCCACCATGAGGAGCTGCTTGAACTGCTGCGGCGCCTGCGGCAGGGCGTAGAACTTGCCGGGATGCAGACGCGACGGCACCAGGAAGTCGCGTGCACCTTCCGGCGAACTGGAGGTCAGGATCGGCGTCTGGAATTCGGTGAAGCCCTGGTCGAGCATGCGACGACGGATCGACGAGATCACCTGCGAGCGCAGCACGACATTGCGATGCACCTTGTCGCGGCGCAGGTCGAGGAAGCGGTAGCGCAGGCGGATGTCTTCGCCGTAATCCTCGTCGCTATTGACCTGCAGCGGCAGGACGTCGGCGGCGGATTGCAGGAGATAATCCTCGATCTTGACCTCGATCTCGCCGGTGGGCAGCTTGGGATTGATCGTCTCGGCGGTACGCTTCACCACCTTGCCGGTGATGGTGACCACGCTCTCGACGCGAGTCTGCTCCACCTGCTTGAAAAGCGGGCTGGAAATATCGAGCACGCATTGCGTCACGCCGTAATGGTCCCTGAGATCGATGAAGACCAGATTGCCATGGTCACGCTTGCGGTGGATCCAGCCGGAGAGGCGAACGGTCTGGCCGGCGTCGCTGGGACGCAGGACGCCGCAAGTATGCGAGCGATAGGCGTGCATCGTCGGTAATCCTTAATGAAAACAGCAGATTAAGGCGGCAAATGGCCCGGATTTCCGGGTTTTGTCAAGCATCGCTTCCGTACCGTCCCGACCCGCCGCGGCGGCGTTGGCAAAGGCCGCAAAAGCCCGGGCCCGGGCGGTTACCCGGGCAGCTGCGGCAAATCGGCCTAACCCTTTGCAGGGCGCAGCAAACCGGCTATAGCTTGCGGCCATGAACCAAGATATCTCAAAGTTATCCACAAGCCTGATCACCGATTCCGCTGCCCTCCGCCGTTTCATCGACGACCTCCAGGGGGCATCATTCGTCACCATCGACACCGAATTCCTGCGCGACAAGACCTATTGGCCGCAGCTCTGTCTGGTGCAGATCGCCGGGCCGGACCATGCCGCCGCCATCGATACCCTGGCGCCGGGAATCGATCTCGGCCCGCTGATCGAGTTGCTGAATGATCGCGCGGTGCTGAAAGTCTTCCATGCCGCCCGGCAGGACGTGGAAATCTTCTATAAACTGGCGGGCGCGATCCCCACGCCGATCGCCGATACCCAGGTCATGGCCATGGTCTGCGGCTATGGCGATGCAGCCAGCTATGAGACGCTGGCAACCAAGCTGGCCCATGGCACGATCGACAAATCCTCCCGTTTCACCGATTGGTCGCGCCGCCCCCTGACCGACCGTCAGCTGAAATACGCCCTGTCGGACGTCACCTATCTGCGCATCGTCTATGAAAAGCTGCAGCAGAAGCTGGAAAGCTCCGGCCGCACCGACTGGGTGGCAGACGAGATGGCAATCCTGACGGATACCGGCACTTATGACCTCGATCCATGGGCGTCATGGCAGCGCCTGAAGATCCGCAGCGACAAGCCGCGCTTTCTCGCCGTCCTGCGCGAACTCGCCGCCTGGCGCGAGCGCGAGGCCCAGGAGCGCGACATTCCGAGAAGCCGCCTCATCAAGGACGAGCAGCTGCTGGAAATCGCCGCCCATCCGCCGCGCGATGCTGAGGCGCTGTCGCAATGCCGGGGCTTGAGCAAGGGCTTTGCCGAAGGCCGCATGGGCGAAGCGATCCTCGCCGCCGTCAAGCGCGCGATGGATCTGCCGGAAGCCGATTGCCCGAAGATGAAGCCGCGGCCGGATCTGCCGGCCGGCCTGGGGCCGCTGATCGATCTCCTCAGGGTGCTTTTGAAGACGCGCTGCGACCAGCATGACGTGGCGCAGAAACTGATCGCCAATTCCGACGATCTCGAACGCATCGCCGCCGACGACAATGCCAATGTCCAGGCCCTCCATGGCTGGCGCCGCAAGGTCTTCGGTGAAGAGGCCCTGGCCCTGAAACACGGCAAGCTGGCTTTGACCGCCGCCGGCAAGAAGGTCAAGATCATCTCGCTGACCGAGGCCTGAGACTGAGGCCTGAGACTGAGGCCTGAGACTGAGGCCCGACCGGCCGGTCGGGAGCGGCGAACCGGGTCCCGGCGCGCCGGATTCCGCAGGACGAGGTTGCATCATGCTGGGTATTTCCGATCCGCTAGGCTATGTCACCATCGCCTTCCTGCTGGTGCTGACACCGGGTCCCGCCACCGTCTATATCCTGAGCCGCGGCTATCAGCTCGGCCTGCCAGCGGGCTTCACCGCTCTCGCCGGCTGCACGGCGGGCGATATCTGCCTCATGCTGCTGGCGGCACTCGGCGTCGCTGCCCTGCTCCATAGCTATCCGCTGGCCTTCGATATCGTCCGCTGGCTGGGTGCTGCCTATCTCGTCTGGCTCGGCTTCAAGGCTTTATGGCCGTGGCGACCGGCGACGGCCGGGGCGATGTCGCCCGGCACCGCAGCCCCCGTCACGCGGTCGCTTCCGAGGATTTTCTTCGGCGGGATCGGCGTCATTTTCGTCAATCCCAAGGCCATCCTGTTTTTCATGGCCTTCTTTCCGCAATTCGTCGATCCCGTACAGAACCGTGGAGCGATCACCTTCGTGGCCCTCGGCGCCATCTTCATCAGCATGAATATCTGCTATCTCGGCAGCCTGATGCTGATCGGCGGCAGATTGCGCCGCAATGCCATGGGGAATCGCGGCTTCACCTTCTGGATCAACAAGCTGACCGGTCTCGCTTTCATCGGCTTCGGCATCAAGCTCGCGACCAGCAGCCTGCGCTGATCGCGCCGCCTGCTGTGGTCCTCAGACCACGGCCACCGGCAGACCGAAGGTCCGTCCCACCGCTTCCAGGCGCCGCGATACCTGCTCGCCGAAGAGCGATTCAGATCCATGGGGCAGCAGCAATTCGATGCGGCCGTCGCGCCGTTGCAGGCTGGTCATACGCAGCATTTCGCTGGTGCCGCCGCTCAGCGAATAAGCCAGGCGGATCGCGGCGCCGACACGCGAGGCGAAGTCCTTATCTTCATCGGTGATCAGCGGCCACAAGCTCTCCATGTAATCGTCGTCCTGCGAACCGCCGTAGCGCATGGCGATGGTCAGCGCCAAGGTGACGCGTTCGCCATGCGTGACGCCGGCAACCGGCAACAGCAGGACCCGGGAGAAAGCCTGCGACGGGCGATAATCCGGGTGCTCGCGCCAGGCGATATCCGAGAGCAGGCAGGCAGCGACGCGAAGCCGCGCCTGGGCATCCGATTCGTCGGCGAATAGCGGCGCGATCCAACCGTCAAGCAGGTCGCTCACCGAACCGAAGCGGCCGTCGGCGCCGGCGAGATCGGCACAACCGACCAGCAGCGGATCGGCGCGCTGCGCCTCATCGTCGAGGCTGTTGAAAAGATGCCCCTCGCGCAAGCCATAGGCGGAAAACAGCACCCGGTCCGGCTTGGCGATGCGCAGGATGCGTTCAAGCACCAGTGCGCCGTAAGGCAGCGTATCGACCCGGCGACGGGAAATGCCGGCGATGCTGCTCAAGGATTTGCGGCCCAGCCGGCTGCAGATCTTGGCGAGATCCTCAGCCTGGCGCCGGCCGACACGGTATTCATGGATGACATGCAGGGGGTAGCGATTCTGTTCCATATGGATGCGGGCGAGCGAGCGCCAGGTGCCGCCGACCGGATAGAGCGTGCGGCCCTTGATCTGGCCGAGCCAGGGCAAGTTCTCGAGCTGCTTGTCGATGATGCGCTGGGCGGCATCCATATTGCCGCTGGTCGCCTCGATCAGGCGCAGGGGGCCCAGCGGCAAGGTTACCTGCTCGGCGATGCTGCCCTTGTTGAGATGTACCAGTTCGACGCTGCCGCCGCCGAGATCGCCCATGATGCCATCGGCTTCGGGAATGCCGGCGATGACACCCATGGCGGAGAGCCGCGCCTCATGCTCGCCGCTGATGATCTGCACCTTGTGGCCGGTGAGCTGCTCGATCTCTTTGGCGAAGGCCGGGCCGTCGCTGGCATCCCGCATCGCCGCGGTCGCAACGAGATCAACCTGTATCGCCTGCATCGCTTTCGCCAGGGTGACGAAGCGATTGATATGCGTGAGCGCCATGCGCTTGCCGTCGACATTCAGCTTACCGCTTGATTCGACGCCGCGTCCCAGGCCGGGCAGCGCCTTCTCATTGAAGATCGGAACAGGGCAACGCGACTTTTTGTCGAAGACCACCAGACGGACGGAGTTTGAGCCGATATCGATGACAGCGATACGCCCCGGTCGGGAGGCCGTCGCAATCGCTGTCGCTTCACGCGGGGTCGATTTCAAGTCGTTGCCTTCTGCAGATCCAGCTTCGGTGCACGTTTCTGCTTCTTAAGCGCGCTGCCGCGCCCTGACAAGCTGGGATTCGTCATGAAATAAGTATGCGCGCTGAAACCGCCATCCTCGCCCGGAACCAGCCGATGATAGACGCCTTCCGAATCAAGTGCCCAGCTTTGCAGATTGTCCTTCAGGTTGGCGATCATGATCTGGTCCAGCACCTGCTGGTGCACCGTCGGATTCTCCAGCGGCACCAGCAGCTCGAGGCGCCGATCCATGTTGCGGGGCATCCAGTCGGCGGAGGAAATGAATATCTTGGCCTGCCGTGAGGGCAGCGCCGCGCCGGCACCGAAGCAAATGATCCGGGAATGCTCCAGGAAACGGCCGATGATGCTCTTCACATGAATATTCTCGGACAGACCCTTGATTCCCGGACGCAAGCAGCAGATGCCGCGGATTACCAGCTCGATATGCACGCCGGCCTGGCTGGCTCGGTAGAGCGCGTCGATCAGGCCGGGATCGACCAACGAGTTTATTTTCACCCAGATGGTGCCGGGACGACCGGCCTTCACATGGGCGATCTCGTCATCGATCAGTTGCAAGATGGTCGGCCGCAGGGTCATCGGCGCGAAGGCGACCTTCTCCGTACTTTCCGGCTTGGCATAACCGGTCATGTAATTGAACAGCCGCGCTGCGTCGTGGCACAAGCCGGGATCGCAGGTGAAGAAGCTGACATCGGTATAGATCTTCGCAGTGATCGGATGATAGTTGCCGGTACCGTAATGCACATAGGTGCGCAGGTTCGGCCCCTCGCGGCGCATCACCATGGAAACTTTGGCATGGGTCTTCAGCGCGACGAAACCGTAGACGACCTGCACGCCGGCCCGTTCCAGGTCGCGCGCCCAGCGGATATTGGCGGCTTCATCGAAGCGCGCCTTCAGCTCTACCAGCGCCGTCACCGATTTGCCGGCTTCGGCCGCCTCGATCAGCGCCTTGACGATCGGGCTGTCGTCACTGGTGCGGTAGAGCGTCTGCTTGATGGCGACGACATTGGGATCGCGCGCAGCCTGCAGGATGAACTGCACGACGACATCGAAGCTTTCATAGGGGTGATGGACGACGATGTCCTTCTGGCGAATAGCGGCGAAGCAATCGCCGCCGCTGTCGCGAATACGCTCGGGAAAACGCGGGTTGAAGGGCTGGAACTTGAGATCCGGCCGCTCGTCGATGATCAGCTTGGAAACCGCCGCCAGCCCCAACAAGCCATCCAATACGAAGACGTCGTCCCGGTTGACATCAAGCTCGTCGATCACGAAGGACAAAAGATCCTCCGGCATCTCGGCATTGACCTTGAGGCGAATGACCGTCCCACGGCGCCGGCGCTTGAGCGCCGACTCGAAATGTCGCACCAGATCTTCCGCTTCTTCCAGGATTTCTATTTCGCTATCGCGTACCAGCCGGAAATAACCTTTGCTGATGACATCGAAACCGGGGAACAGATGGCCAAGATAAAGGCTGACCAGGCCTTCAAGCGTCACGAAGCGGACATTCTGCGGCTTGCTGCCCGGCAGGCGGATAAAGCGCGGCAACTGGCTCGGCATCGGCAGCAAGGCGCGCAGGATCTTGCCGTCGATCGCTTGGCGCAATTCCAACGCCATCGAGAAGCCTTGGTTGGGAATGAAAGGGAACGGATGCGCCGGATCGATCGCCATCGGCGTCAGCACCGGAAAGATCTGATCGAGGAAATAGGTATCAAGCCAGTCGCGTTCGGCCTGCGTCAGCTCGGCCAGATCGACGACGGCGATACCGTTATCCCGCAGTTCCTGGCGCAGCTGATGCCAGTGGATCTGCTGGTTGCGCATCAGCTCGCCGCTGCGCTTGGCGATCGCCGATAGCTGCTGGGCCGGCGTCAGGGCATCGGCGCTGGTAATGGTGACCCCGGCCCGAACCTGGCCGAGCAGGCCCGCCACGCGGACCATATAGAACTCGTCAAGGTTGTTGGCGGATATGGAGAGGAAACGTAGCCTTTCCAGCAGCGGATGGGCGGGATTGCCGGCCTCTTCCAGCACCCTTTCATTGAAAGCGAGCCACGACAATTCGCGATTGATGAAGCGATGGGGTGACGTCATGTCGATCGCCGGCGTCATCAGTTTTGCGTCATCCACGTCCTGTTCCTCTCCTGCTGGCTTCCGCGATCTCTGTCTCATTTAACCGGCCTTCTCGCGGTTGTTCGCCCGCGGCTGCGGTTGAAGCCGCGACCCTAAGCCGAACCTATGTCAATGATATGACATTTCCACGTCAATCGCATCCGCCAAAGGGCTCCTCTCTTACCACCGCGCTCCGCGATTCCGGTGTGCTATCAGCAGCTTGCGGAGCTCGACAAAGACTGCCTAGACTTGCCGTCGCCACAGGTGTCCCACGGCGAGCGGGACGGGCAAAGAGGCAAGCCGGCCGATCTCACACGCCGCTTTGGCGTCGCCGGTCGCCATCTCGGCCCCGCACGGTTTGGCGTCAACGGCCAATGGTTGTGGATATTGGGGGGAATTGGAGTGAAACGACTGATCCTTCTGCGTCACGCCAAGTCTTCCTGGGACCGCCCGGACCTGCCGGATGCGGCCCGGCCGCTGAGCAAGCGCGGCGAGCGCACCGCCCCTTTGATCGGCCAGTTGATGGCGCGCGAGGGCCTTGTTCCCGACCGCATCCTGTGCTCGACGGCGCGGCGCGCCGTACAGACAGCCAAACGCGTCGTCCACGCTTTCCCTGGTGAATCGGAGATCGAGGAAGTGGACAGCCTCTATATGGCGACGCCGCGGGAAATACTTTCGGTGCTCGGGGACCATGGCGGTCACGAGAACAGTATCCTGGTGATCGGCCATAATCCCGGCCTGGGAGACCTGGCCGCCTGGCTGGTGAGCGAGGGCGACACGCGCGAAACCCGCCGGCTCAAGGACAAGTTCCCGACGGCCGCCTTGGCGGTGATCGACCTGCCGATCGAGAACTGGCATGACCTCGCCGATACGGTGGTCGATAGCTGGGGCGGCCGCCTGGTGCGCTTCGCGGTGCCGCGAGATCTGGAAACCGAAGAGCCGAACTGATCGGTCTCGGCGATGCCGATGGTGGCGGCCGGCGATGTCAGCTGCGCTTCCAATAAGCGTCCGCATTCTTGAAATCACGCCATTGGTGAGCGAATCGCGATAGGCCGTCCTCGATCCGGCCGGCCTGCCAACCGGCAATGACGCCGCGCAAATAGGCAAGCTCATCCCCCGTCAAGTCATTGCCTTCGGGAAGCTGCCGGACAAGCTCACCGATTAATCTTTCGGCGACGAAAGCATCATTGAGCGCGCCCAGGCAATCCTGGAGGGCGGTCAGGTGCAGATGATATTTCCGTACCGGCTTCGCCTTATAGAGGCTGCGGAAGGCATCGCCGAGATAGCGCATCTTCTTCCCCGCCACGCGCAATTCATGCAGCTGGTCTTCCGGGACCATCCCATCCTGCCCGAGGCGCCGCATCCTCTTATGCTGCTTCTTCAACAGACGGCCGGCGAAATCAACCGCCGAACCGCCCAGGCTGGCAGTTGCGGAGGCGCGGCGCCAAGTCCCGGTTGCCAGCCAGCGATAGATCATCAGCTGCAGCCGCACATAACGGGCCGATTGCAGGATAAGATGGGCCTGGTGCCGCGCCGCCTGACGTCGCCGCTCGGCAACTTCGAGCACCACCAGCAATGCCGGCAGATCGGCGAACCGCTTATGGATCGGCGCTATGGTCTCGCCAATGAAAACATCGAGATCGCGAGCCGGTCCGAACTGCGTTTGCAGCCAGCGCAATTCATCCGCCAGATGGCGATAGGCCAGCTCATCCATCAGGTCGCGATAGGCGCGGACGAGGCTGCGCAGGCGGCGCAGGGTCACGCGGAACTGATGGATGCCCTCGGGGTCCTCGCTGCCGATGATCGCCTGTTCATTGGCGCGCAGCAGGGCCATATACTGCGCCATGACGCTGGTAAACGCTTCGCCAACATCGCATCCTTCCGGCAGACTGATTGGCGTTGCCTTTACCGCACCCGCCTGCAAGCCGGACTGCAGCCGGTACCCGCGCGCCGCCTTGGTCTCCAGCCCCAGCGAAACGGGAATCTTGTCGAGGACACTTTCCGCCAGCGAAAAAAGGGCGGCCGGCTTGCCGCTCTTCAGCTCCAATTCCAATTCGTGGATCGGTGTTTCCCGGGCACCTGCGACGATCCTGCCCCGATCGAAGGCAAGTTCGATCTGGCAACCTTCGAAATCCAGCAGCCAGGTGACGCGCCGGAATTCGGTGGTGAAAACCGGGCGCAAGCGAGGCTCGATCTGCGCCGCGACCAATTGTTCCAGCAATTGCGGTTCACCGACCAGTTGGAGATCTGGACGATCGGCAGCGATCGCCGCTTCGACTTCCAGGAATGACTGCGCGCCCGCAACCTCGCCACTCGGCGCCTTCAGCGTCTGAATCCGTTGCCGTCCCGCATGGCGGATGCGTAATGCCATGCCGTGCTGGCGCAGCCATTCGTCATCGGTGTCGAAATAGGTCGAGATCAAATGCTGTGACCGCTTCGGCACAGCGTCCGCTATGCCGAAAGCCGCAGCGATTTTGGCCGGGGTAAAGCTGACCTTTTTGCCGTCCACCAGATCCGGCAAGCGCAGCTTCAACTCGATTTCGTCCGTCATGTAATCCCCGTCACCACGTGGGCCGGAACTAGCACAGCAGCAAATCAGGGAGAAAGTTACTGTTTTATGTCAAAAATGATACATCTTAATAAAATCGCGAAACTGCCGCGTTTCGCACCAAATGAACAGGATACGACCCAAAAAGGTTGAAAGGCCAAACAATTGACAGAAAAATGCCGCAGGATGGTCTGCGTCCAGGAATAAACTTGCATATCGGGCGGTTTCTCCAGAGCCGCCCTGGATGATATTCAAGGGTTATTGGCTGATCTTCGATTCATTACAGAGGGGAATACCTAATGACGTATCGGCAAAAACTTGTTTATGGCCTGATCGGCGGTGCCATCTTGGCAGTCGCCGCAACCAGCCAGATCAGTTTTGCAGCGGAAGATCCGACCGATCTTCGGGAAGCCGGCATGAAGTCCATGCTGAAATCGGTCAAGGCCTTGAAGAAATTGATCGATGTGAACGGCGACAAGAACCAGGTTGCCGCCGAAGCGCAGAATATCGTCGATGTCTCAGCCAAGATTCCAAGCTGGTTCCCCAAGGAAGCCGGCAAGGGCGAAGCCGCCAAGCCCGATATCTGGGAGCATTGGGACCAGTTCACCGGCGATGCCAAGAATCTGAATGACCAGGCAGCGCAGCTGGTCGCCGCCGCCAAGGGCGATCAGGACTTCACGCATCTCGGCGCGCAGTTCCAGCAGATCAACAAGGCTTGCGGCACCTGCCACGACAGTTTCCGCGAGAAGGACTAGAGCGCGATCGTTTCAAGTGGAAAAGGATTGGCTTCCACTTGAAACGTGAATCGCCCTCTATCTTATTGAAGAGAGGCGGATTCGCGCTTTACACGAACCGCGCAGCCGTTCCGTGTAAAGCGATCCCGCTCTAATCCGCGTCAACCGCATTTCGACCAGAACCGTTCTGAAGGTTGGGACATGCCGGCGGCATGTCCCAACCCCATATCATGGGTCCTGCGCATTATCGCGTTACCGCCTTCTTCTCCTTCGGACAGGCAATCGGGCCGCCATCCTGAAACCATTCAGCCAGCAGATCGACCAGCACCCGCACCTTCGGCGATAAGTGCCGGTTATGCGGATAGACGATGTAGAGGTCGTGGCGATCGACGGGAAATGCCTCAAGGATGCGCCGCAACCGACCGGCCTGGATATCGGCGCCCACCGAAAAGGCCGGTAGCAGAGCGACGCCGTGGCCCGCCCGCAGAGGATCGACCAGCAATTGGGAATTGTTGGACTGGATGGTGCCGTTCACCCGCACCGTATGCGGGCCGGTCGGCGTATTGAAGGTCCAGTCATAGGGCGATGTCGACAGCGTATAGATCAGGCAATTATGGTCGACCAGATCGCGTGGATGCTTCGGCGTGCCATGCCGCTTCAGATAGCTGGGTGCGGCACAGGCCACGCGGTCCACGGGGCAGAGGCGCCGGGCAATCAGGCTGGAGTCCGGCAAGGACGTGCGAATGCGGATCGCCGCGTCGAAACCTTCCTCCAGCAGATCAACGAAGCGATTGCTGAGCTCGACCTGCACGGTCATTTTCGGATAGCGTTTCTGCAATTCGCAGATGATCGGTCCCAAGACCGCCTCGCCGAAATTGCCGGGTGCGCTGAGCCTCAGCCGGCCAGTGGGCTCGGTCTGCAGGTTCCGCATCTCCGCTTCGGCAATATCAAGCTCGTCTAGCAGCCTTTGGCAGCGCTCGAAATAGAGCTGCCCCGCTTCCGTGACATTGAGCCGCCGCGTGGTCCGATGCAGCAAGGCGGCGCCCAGATGCGCCTCGAGATCGCTGATCTGTTTGCTGACGGCGGCTTTCGACAGGCCAAGCACCTGCGCTGCGGCGGTAAAGCTGGCGCTATCCACTACCTGTCGATAGGTGCGCATCGCACTGACCAGATCCATGACCGGTATCCATCCAATTGTCCATTTCTAGTGAACAATTTTATCAGGGAAAGCCAGATTATCAAAGGCGGACCCGGCTTCTAATTTGACGCCCGAAACGAATCCAAATTGGAGAGCGACAATGAGCAAGATCCTGGTTCTGTACTACTCCACCTACGGCCATATCGAGAAGATGGCCGAGGCGATTGCCGAAGGTGCCCGCAAGGTCGCCGGCACGACGGTAACCGTGAAGCGCGTTCCGGAAACGGTGCCGGCGGAAATCGCCCAGCAGAACCATTTCAAGCTCGACCAGAAGGCGCCGGTTGCCACCGTCGACGAGCTGGCCGAATACGACGCCATCATCTTCGGCACGCCCACCCGTTTCGGCAACATGGCCGCGCAGATGCGCAATTTCCTCGACCAGACCGGCGGATTGTGGATGAAGGGCGGCCTCGTCGGCAAGGTCGGCAGCGTGTTTGCCTCAACCGCCACCCAGCATGGCGGCCAGGAAACCACCATCACTTCTTTCCACACCACTCTCTTCCATCACGGCATGGTCGTGGTCGGCGTTCCCTATGCCTGCCAGGGTCTCCTCAACATGGACGAGATCAGCGGCGGCACACCCTATGGCGCGACGACGCTGGCCAAGGGCGACAGCAGCCGCCAGCCGAGCGAGAACGAACTCTCGATCGCCCGTTACCAGGGCGAACATGTGGCGAAGATCACCGCCAAGCTGAGCGCCTGATCCAGATTCAGATCCGGAGCAGGAACGGCGCCGGTATCAACCGGCGCCGTTTTTTCATCTGCGCTTCATGTAACCACGCCAGATCATTGCGCCGGTGCGATCCGGCGACGCGACGAGCGCATTTGCGCCAGCCGCTGCGCCGGATAGCATGCGACATTTTGCAGCAATGCCGTCAAAGACGGCGACAATATCCGGTTCGTCTGGTGCTGCTGATAGGCAAGCACCGAGGCCGCCGCATCGGCCGGATCAAGGCCGGGCGGCAGAGCGATAATCCACGAGAGCAGATTGGCGTGGGAGGCAATCCGCCGGACCGCTTCGGCTTGCCACAGGGCTGTGAACCATCCGGTGGCACGGTGATCGAGCGGCGACTTTTCGGACGTGTCGATATTCGTCGCTTCGGCATTGGCGAGAAGACTGTTTGACATATGTGACCCCCTCGGTCGGTTGCGGCGGGGGCGGTCACATGCATCTCCCGAGAAGCGGGATGCTCCGGGTGATGCCGCATACCGGACACCCCGTCCGTTCATCGGCGTTACAGGCGCGATGGCAGGTCTCCTGGCTCACGGGTCATCGCCTGCTACCAACCTTCCCAGCGGATCCTTCCAGATCCGGCCAGTGGTCATTTCGCTAACAGGCTCGCCGCTCACAGTTGCGGGGGCAGCCGCGGTTTCGGTCGCTCTTAGGGAGCGACCTCACCGTGTTCCCTTTTCAGCCCGACCGCACGCAGCGGATCGGACAACCATCGCCGCCAGAATAGCCTGAGTCGGCCGGAAAGCCACATGGTCGGACGACCGGCGCTGCATGGAATGCGACATCCGGCGCAACATTTGCCGCTTGACAAGGGGCTGCCGTTTCGCGGAAATGGGCGCGGGCCACGCTCCCCCACCGGAGCGCAATCGTTCTGGAAGGGACGTCATGACTAGACCGACGGTACGGCCGGAGCGGCCGCTATTCTCGTCCGGTCCCTGCGCCAAGAGGCCGGGCTGGACTCTCACTTCTCTCAATCAGGCACCTTTGGGCAGATCGCATCGCGCCGCCATCGGCAAGGCGCGTCTGGCGGATGTCATCGAGCGCAGCCGCAAGGTGCTGGGCATCCCGGCCGATTACCGCATCGGCATCATGGCCGGCTCGGATACCGGCGCCATCGAAGCAGCCCTCTGGTCGCTGCTGGGGCCGCGCCCGGTCGATGTGCTGGCCTGGGACAGTTTCGGCCTCGACTGGGCCACCGATATCACCGACGAATTGAAGCTCACCGCCCATGTGCAGAAGGTACCCTATGGCGCCCTGCCCGATCTTGGCGCGGTCGACTGGTCGCATGACGTGGTTTTCACCTGGAACGGCACGACATCGGGCGTGCGGGTGCCGAATGGCGACTGGATCGCCGCGGATCGTCAAGGGCTTGCCATCTGCGACGCAACCTCGGCGGTGTTCGCCATGGATCTCCCCTGGGATCGCCTCGATGTCGTTACCTGGTCATGGCAGAAGGTGCTCGGCGGCGAGGCCGCGCATGGCATGATTGCCCTCAGCCCCCGTGCTGCGGCGCGTCTCGCCGAGCACCGACCGACCTGGCCGGTGCCGAAGGTCTTCCGCCTCGCCAAGAACGGCAAGATCGCCGAAGGCGTGTTCAAGGGCGAAACCATCAATACGCCCTCCATGCTCTGCGTCGAAGACCAGATCGACGCCTTGCGCTGGGGCGAAGATATCGGCGGGCTGGGCGCCCTGATCGAACGCAGCAACAAGAATTTCTCGGTCATTGCCGACTGGGTAGCCCGGTCTTCCTGGATCGACTTTCTAGCGATCGACCCGGCGACGCGTTCGACCACCAGCGTCTGCCTGAAAATCGTCGATCCGCGCGTGACGCGCCTGCCGCAGGCGGAACAGGCCGCCATCTCTGCTGCCATCGCCAAGAAACTGGATGCCGACGGCGTCGCCCATGACATCGGCAGCTATCGCGACGCGCCGCCGGGCCTGCGAATCTGGTGCGGCGCGACGGTCGACGCTGTCGATCTCGTCGCTTTGCTGCCCTGGCTCGACTGGGCCTTCGAAGACGTCATGGCAACCCAACAGAAGACAGCGTGAGCATCATGCCGAAGGTTCTGATTTCCGACGAACTGTCCCCCGCCGCCGTGCAGATTTTCCGCGACCGCGGCATCGAGGTCGATGAAAAGGTCGGCCTGAAGCCGAAGGAGCTGCGCGACATCATCGGCCAGTATGACGGCCTCGCTATTCGCTCCGCCACCAAGGTGACGGCCGAATTGCTGGCGGTCGCCGACAGGCTGAAAGTGGTTGGCCGCGCCGGCATCGGCGTCGACAATGTCGACATCAAGTCGGCGACGGCACGCGGCATCTGCGTGATGAATACGCCTTTCGGCAATTCCATCACCACCGCCGAACATGCCATCGCCATGATGATGGCGCTGGCCCGGCACATCCCGCAGGCCGACCGCACGACGCAGCTGGGCAAATGGGAAAAATCCCGCTTCGTCGGGATCGAGCTCTATGCCAAGACGCTGGGCATCATCGGCTGCGGCAATATCGGCGCCATCGTCGCCGACCGGGCGCAGGGGTTGAAGATGAAGGTGATCGCCTATGATCCCTTCCTGTCGCCGGAACGCGCCGTCGATCTCGGTGTCGAGAAGGTGGAACTGGACGAGCTGCTGCAGCGTGCCGATCTTATTTCGTTGCATACGCCGCAGACCGAACAGACCAAGGGCATGATCAATGCCGCGACTCTCGCCAAATGCAAGCCGGGCGTGCGGTTGATCAACTGCGCCCGCGGCGGATTGGTGGTCGAAGAGGATCTGAAAGCGGCGCTCGATTCCGGCCAGGTCGCCGGCGCCGCCCTCGACGTCTTCCAGACCGAGCCGGCGACCGAGAACGTCCTCTTCAATCATCCCAATGTGGTGACGACGCCGCATCTCGGCGCCGCGACCACCGAGGCGCAATTGAATGTCGCCATCCAGGTCGCCGAGCAGATGAGCGATTTCCTGTTGCATGGTGCCGTCAGCAACGCCATCAACATGCCGGCGGTGACGGTGGAAGAGGCGCCACGCCTCAAGCCCTATCTGAAGCTCGCCGAGCAGCTCGGCACCTTCGTCGGCCAGGCGGAAGGGGCGGCGATCGAGAAAGTGGTCATCGAATATGAAGGCCATGTCGCATCGCTCAACACCAAGCCGCTGACGGCGATCCTGCTGCAGGGCCTGCTGCGGCCTTTGCTCGACACCGTCAACATGGTCAATGCGCCGGTCATTGCCCGCGAACGCAACATCGACATTTCCGAGGTGCGCAATGATCGCGAGGGCACCTATCATACGCTGATCCGCCTGACCATCACGGCGGGAGATCGCGAGCGCAGCATCGCCGGCACCCTCTTCGCCGATCGCCGCCCGCGTATCGTCGAGATCAAGGGCATCGAGATCGAGGCCGCACTCGGGCCGCATATGCTCTATGTGACCAATGAGGACAAGCCCGGCATGATCGGCAATCTCGGCAGCCTGCTCGGCGATAACGGAATCAACATCGCCACTTTCGCCCTCGGCCGTGCAGCGCAGGGCGGCGATGCCATCGCTCTGATCGAAATCGACGGACCGATCGCGACGGATCTCCTCCAGCGCGTTCAGGCGCTGCCGCATGTCCGTCAGGCAAAGGCGCTGGTGTTCTGAAGCCGATTTCACGAATGCGAAGGCCGGGTATCTCACCCGGCCTTTTCTTTAGAGCCGGATCGCTTAAGACGATCGCACTCTAATGAGCCGACTTTCCGGTCAGGGATGACGCCAGGACGCCGGCGACGATCAATGCCGCGCCGAGCCATTGGCCGGCATCAAGCCTCTCGCCCAGCAGGAAATAGGCAAGGATCACGCCGCTCAGGGGAATGAGCGGCAGGAAGAGAGCCGTCATCGACGCGCGCGTATGGCGCAGTGCCAGCAGATAGAGCCAGAAAGGCAGCGCGAATTGCAGCAGCCCGGAGAGGATGACGAGGAAGATGATGTCGCCATCGACGGCCTGCCAATCCAGCGGCGGCACGCCGATCGCCGTCGCGACGACCAGCGCGGCCACGGCGAAGGCCAGAGCCGCGCTCTGCTGGACGGCGGCCAGATGCAATCCGTCATAAGCCGAAATCAGCCGGCGACTGAGAACCACATAGAAGGCGGCGACGCAAAGCCCCGCCAGCACCAACAGGTCGCCGGTCAACCCGCTCCAGGACATCGTCGTCATATCGATCTGCGGCAGGATGACGAGAACGGCACCGCATAAGGCGGCAAAAGCGCAGAGATATTGAGTGGCGGAAATCCGCTCCTTCAGCAGCACCGCGGCCATGGCGATGATGATGATCGGCTCGATCGCATCCAGCAGCACGACTTCGCTGGCGCTGGTCAGCAACAGCCCCAGCGTCACCAGCAGAAACGTCGCGCCCGGCTGCAGAATGCCGCTGAAGCAGGCTTTATACAGGTCTGCGCGCGTGATCGGCTGGCCGGCAATGGCTGCCGCCGGTCGACGGCACAACAGCAAGGCTGTCCAGAGGACGAGAATACTGGCCAAAAGCTGCAACGATAGAAGCGTGACGGGCGGCAATGCCGACACTGCCTTTTTACTGAGCGGAACCGATACACCCCAGCATGCCGATGCCAATGCCAGGACCAGAGGTGCCCACCAGACTTTCTGCTTCTGCCCAGCCAATTCGGCTTGATTCACGCCTGCCCCATCCATTTCTGCCCCCCGATTCGGTAGCATGCACGCAGATGGTGAACAAGACGTTGCCGAACTCAGCCGTATTTGGCGAGATAGGACTCGGCGAGATCACAACTGCCTTCCGTATAGGCGGCGCCCAGGCTGCGCGCGAGATCGGTTTCGTGATGCGAACCGATCCATGCCACAAGCAGCAGGCGCCGCAGCATGATGAAGGTCGGAATCTCGGCTTCCTCTTCGGCGCTCAAGGTCGCGACCCGGCGATAGCCGCGCAGCCAGGCATCGACCAGCTCGGGCACATCCGCCCGATGCTCGATAAAACTCAACGCCGTGCCGATATCGTAGAGGAACCAGCCGAAGCCGCAATCGTCGAAATCGATCACCTTGGTCACGTCGCCTTCGACCAGCAGATTGGCAAGACGGATATCGGCATGAACGAGGCCGAAGCGATCCTGCGCACGGCCAAACTTTTCCAGGCGGCGGCGAATGGTATCGGAGAGGCGGGCGAACAGCTGCTCGGCAGCTTGCGTCATGCCGAGGCCGGCCTGCCACCGTCCCCAGATCGCCCGCTGTCCCAGGGCGCCATCGTGGTCCCAGACCTGGCGCGTGAAGCCGGCCGGCAGCCGCCAATGCCGCGCCTGGTCATGCATATACGCGCTGACCGTGCCGAGGCGCTCGAACGGTCCGAGCAGGTCGTCTTCCGACGGCTCCTGCCCGGAGAGAAACGTGAACACCACAGCATGGCGCGGCTCCGGCAATTCGCTGCTCGCCACCGACTGAATCAGGCTGCCGTCGCGGGCCGGAATGGCCTGCGATGTGACGATGCCGTCATGGCGGCCGAGCGCCGCGAGCCATTGCAGTTCCGAGCGGATCGCCTGCTCGCTGTGATAGCCGTGCCGGTGGACGCGCAAGATCGTCGGATTCTCACGGGTCGGGTCATCTATGCGATAAGTGGCGTTCTCCGAATGATTGATCAGCGTCGCCCGGGCATGCGGTGAGAATCCGTAACGCGGCAGAACCGCCTCAGCCAGCCGGCCGATGCGGGCGAGATGATCAGTCATGGTTACCAAGCGCTGCCCCCTATCCCGTGTCCCTGTCCACCGTCGTCGCAGATTGGCAGCCGGATGCCGTTCGGCAGGTCCGGGCTGTACGCCGCCGATAGACCGTGCTTTGGCGTCGCGGTCAAGAGCCGTGCGGCCGGCCCCACAGCCGGCGCGACGGTCCGGGACAATCGCGCCCCGCCGCCGCCCCGGACGGGGCTTGCCTGGACCGGCCGGTTTTCCTACAACGTGCCGAATCGGAAGGCGAGACATGTCGAACCAAGAAGGCGGCCCGGGCCGGACCGGTAAACCGGGACGCCGGCCAAAGAGCGACAGCACCGGCGAGCAGCCGATACGCAAGGCGGCGTCGCTTTCGGCGGCACCAACGGCCGATCGGGATGGAAAGGCTGCCGGCAACCGGCGCCGACGGCCACCGGCGCGCGGCGGCAAGAAGATGCATCGGGCAGAGCAGGCGTCACCGCCCCCTGCCGAACCGGATCTCCTGCTGCACCGCCTGCTCTATCGCGACGGCCTGGTTCTGATCATCGACAAGCCGGCAGGACTGCCGGTTCATGCCGGGCCCGGCGGGGGCGCCAATGTCGAGCAATATCTCGATGCCCTGCGCTTCGGCCTGCCCGGCCTGCCGGCGCTGGCGCATCGGCTGGATCGCGATACCAGCGGCTGCCTGGTGCTCGGCCGGCACCGCAAGGCGCTGCGCAAACTAGGGCTGCTCTTTTCCGGCGGGCAGGTCGACAAGACCTATTGGGCGGTCGTCGAGGGCAGGCCGCCGGCGGATCATGGCACCATCGACCTGCCGCTGAAAAAGCTGACCTTGCAAAAGGGCTGGCGCATGGTCGCTGCCGCCGACGGGCAGACGGCCGTTACCGATTATCGTCTGCTCGGCAGCACTGACAAGATATCCTGGCTCGAACTGAAGCCGCATACGGGACGGACCCACCAGATCCGCGTCCATTGCGCCGAACTCGGCTGCGCATTGGTCGGCGATCCCGCCTATGGGCCGAATGCCGCGCGCTATCGTGCCGAGCAAGTGCCGCTGCATCTGCTGGCGCGCCGCATCGCTTTACCCCTTTATCCCAAGCGGGAGGCCATCTCCGCGACCGCGGCCCCCCCGCCGCATATGCTGGCCGCTTTGCGGCAATGCGGCTATGTGCCGGAGACCGATGCGGCAGCAGTGCCAGGCGAGTCCGGCACTTAGAGTGCGCCGCAGGGGCGGCCGGCGGCCGGAAGGCGAATCCTGCCGCGACCGCCTTTAGGCGCGGATGGCTGATCGGCCATTTTCGGCTGCAGGCACAGCGCGTGATCCGCGACCTCGCGCTGGCGTTCCGCCGCCTCGTCCCGGCGCATTCTGGCTTCGCGCCGTAAGAACGCTTCCTCGTCGAACCGGGGGGATTGCGGTGCCTGGACGGGGAACAGGCCGCGGCTTAGCCCCAGCATGATATAACTCAAAAAATTCTCATGCATGATCTTTACTCCCATATCCGTTCCTGGCGCGCCGAAGGAAAGGTTTCGCGCTTTGATAGGGAGATTTTGGTGCGATCTAGCCGATTCGACAAACGAGATGATATATTGGAAGTCGTCGTATTTATTATATTTATTCATGTATAAGGCGCCCCGATGTCCGACCGTCTGCCCTCCTTGCCGGCCTTGCGGGTGTTCGAAGCGGCCGGCCGGTTGCTCAGCTTCACCCGCGCCGCCGCGGAATTGCATGTGACCCAGGCGGCCGTCAGCCACCAGATCCGCAGCCTGGAAGAGCAACTGGGACAACCTTTGTTCCGGCGCTCGACCCGGCGCCTCGATCTGACGCCGGCCGGCCAGCGGCTGCTGCCGGCGGCGACCGCCGCCTTCACGACGCTGGAACGGGCGGTGGCCGATCTCCGGCGCTCCCGCGCCCTGCTGACCATTACCACCACGCCGTTTTTTGGGGCACGCTGGCTGGCCCCGCGACTTGGCCGCTTTGCCGCCCAGCATCCGGATATCGAGGTCTCGGTGCGCCACACCAGCGCCGTTCTCGATCTGGCGACGGAGGGCATCGATGTCGCCATCCGGACCGGCCGCGGCAACTGGCCGGGCCTCACCGCCCTGCGCATCGCCCAGCCGGTGCTGATACCGGTGGCGAGCCCCGATTATGTGGCGAGCCGGCGGTTGCAGCAGCGTCAGGACATCCTACGCGCCAACCTGCTGCATGACGAAGGCCGGCAGGAATGGGCGGACTGGCTGACCATGGCCGGGCTGGATCCCGCTTATGCCATGACCGGCCAGATCTTCGATGACGAGCATGTGCTGTTTGCGGCAGCGATGAGCGGCCAGGGCATCGCCCTGGTCATTCGCAACCTGGTCGAAGAAGAGTTGCGCCAGGGCACCTTGGTGCCGCTCTTCGACCTCACCCTGGGCGATGGCTGGGGCTATTACGTGGTGCATCTGCCGGAGATGGCCGAGGTGCCGAAAGTCGCCGCCTTCCGCCGCTTTGTCGCGCGCGAAGCCGCCGAGGAAGAGAAGCGGGCGGGGCCAGCCGGCATTCGCTGATATTCAGCAACGACCATCCGTGGCCTGACACTTGCCTGTCGCCATCACTGCCTTGTGTCGTCATCACTGCCTTGCGTTTTGCGCTGATTGACAGAGGCGCCGCGAAACCCTTACCAATTGGCCAATTCTCATGCGGCACATGCCGGGGGCCATGCCGGCCCGCGCCCGGCATATTCCCGTCCGCCAGCCCCCGATCGCCCCTGGAAGGCCCTCGATGACCGCCGAGACACTACTCTTGAGTCCCCGCGAGACCCGCATGGTGGTGCTCGGCGCCATGATCTCGCTGTTTCTGGCAGCGCTTGACCAGACCATTGTTGCGACCGCCCTGCCCTCCATCAGCGGCGATCTCGGCGACGTGCATCTGATGTCCTGGGTGGTCACCGCCTATCTCCTCACCTCCACGGCGGCGACCCCCATTCTCGGCAAGATGAGCGACCTGCATGGCAGGCGGCCGGTCATGCGGGTCTGCATCATCGTCTTCCTGATCGGCTCGGTGCTGTGCGCCCTTTCCGGATCGATGATGATGCTGATCCTCGCCCGCGCCTTGCAGGGCTTCGGCGGCGGCGGCCTGATCACCATCGCCCAGACGGCGGTGGCTGATGTCGTGGCGCCTCGCGAGCGTGGGAAATACGGCGCCTATTTCGCCGGCGTCTGGGCCTGCTCGGCATTGCTGGGGCCGGTGCTTGGCGGCGAGCTGACACAATATGCAAACTGGCACTGGATCTTCTGGATCAACCTGCCGATCGGCATCGCGGCGCTGGTCATCACCGACCCGATCCTGAAACAACTGGTCGGGCGCAAGACCGCGCATGAAATCGACTATGTCAGCATCGCCCTGTTCTTCGTCAGCAGCACGGCGTTTCTGCTGGCGATCTCGAGCGGCGGCTCGGTGGTGCCCTGGCTGTCCACGGATGTCATCGGCGCCCTTTGCGTCAGCGTCGTTGCCGCCCTCTGCTTCTACCGGCGGCAGCGAAACCATCACGAGCCGATCATCCCGCTGCATTTCTTCCATGATCCGGTGGTGGCGCCGGTACTGGTGGCGATCTTCATCGTGTTCGGCGGCTATCTCGCACTCTCCATCATGGTCCCGACCTATCTGCAGCTGGTGCTCGGCGCCGGGCCCGATGAGGTCGGTCGGCTGATCATTCCCCTGATGCTGTCTTCGACCGTCGGCGCCGCCCTGTCCGGCCGCTACATCACCCGTACAGGCAAATACAAGATGCCGCCGCTCCTCGGCATGCCGCTTGCCATCCTCTGTCTCGTCGTCCTCGGCTTTGCCGCCCCGCATATCGGCAAGCCCGTCCTGCTGTTGCTGCTGACCCTGATCGGCTTCGGCATGGGGCCGATCTTTCCGATCGCCAATGTCGCGGCGCAAAATGCCGTGCAGCGGCGCGACCTCGGTGCCGTCAGCGGCTCGATCAGTTTCGCCCGCGCCCTGGGCGGTGCGATCGCGACGGCCGCCGCCTCCAATCTCGTCCTCGGACTTGCCGCCCGCGCGCTTGCCAAGGATGCCGGTGCCGGCGATCTGACCGATCTCATGCGCGTACAGCTGGATGCCGGCGAGCGGACGGCTTTCTCCGATGCCTATGCGATTTTCTTCTTTGTCGTTGCCGGCTGGCTGGCGGTCGGCCTCTACGCCTTCTTCCGGGTGCAGGCGCGCCCCCTGCGCAGCCGCGCCGATGTGGAAGCCGCGAAAGCCGCGGCGGAGATGTAAAAAGGGCGCGGCCGTGCCGCGCCCTTGCAGTCCCGGTAAGTCGGGAACCGCTGCGGATCAGCCGCCGGCCTTCACTTCCTCGAACATCTTGGTGATCTTTTCATTGTTCTTGATCGGCCGCGTGAAGACTGTCGTCTTCAGCATGGTCTCCGGATCGGTCGGCAGTTGCAGCGCTTTCAGCTTGTCTGCGCCTTCCGCGGACATGGCGGCACTGCTCGACGAGCCATAGCCATAATTCTCGATCAGGGCCTGGCCGGACGCGTCATCCAAGCGGCTGTTGATGAAGTCATAGATGAGGGCGTCATGCGCCTCGCTGCCCTTCATCTTCACGAAGCCGCAGACCCAGGTCAGCATGCCTTCCTTCGGATTCATGAAGGCGACCGGCACGCCCTGCTTCTTCAGGCTGACAGCAGAAGCGTTCCAGGTCATCGCCGCCACCAACTCGCCCGAAGCCAGGGCCTGTTCGATCGACGTCATATCGGTCGTGTACATCTTCAGGAGCGGCCGCTGTTCCTGCAGCACCTTGCGGGTGGCTTCGATCTGGGCGTCATCCATGTTGAAGGGATCGACGCCGGCCAGCAGCCCCGCCACCATCGGCGTGTCGTGCACCGCGTCGATCGTGGCGATCTTGCCCTTGTATTGCGGGTCCCAGAGCAGCTTCCAGCTCTGTTCCGGATTCTTCAGGAGATCGGTGCGATAGGTGATCGAGGTATTGCCCCAGTCCCAGGGCACCATCCAGGTCTTGGTGCCTTCGACCAGGCCGGGCAGGTTGCGCAGGACCGGAAAGATCTTGTCCCAGTTCTTCAGTTTCGTGGTGTCGATCGGCTCGATCAGGCCAGCCTCTTTCCAGCGCTCGACCTTGTCGTAGCAGGGATGCGCGATATCCGGATGGAAGCCGGCCTTGACCTTGGTGAAGGCCTCGTCGTCGTCGCCGAATTTCGGGATATCGACGGCGCCCGGATGGGCGGCGAGGAAGGACTTATTGAAGTCCGGCAGCTCGTAGCCGTCCCAGGTGAAATAGACGATCTTGTCGGCGCTGTGCGCCAGGCCGGTCCAGCCCAGAGCCGCGGCGCAGAGCCCGGCAACGGCTGCGCCGATCATCAATCGGCGATTTCTTGTCTTCATTGTAGTCCTCCCACAAAGCGGTCGATTTATGGCTGGCACCGATGACCGCAGCTCGGCGCCGCCTGATTAAGCCTCCAGTTGCCGCGCCCCGCGCCGCCGCAAGGCCTCGCTGACGAAAACGAGGAGAAGCGACGCGACCAGCATGCAGGAACCGAGCGCGAGAATCTCCGGCAGATGCGAGGGAAAGCGCAACTGGCCCCAGATATAGAGCGGCAGCGTCGCATCGGTGCCGGAGAGGAAGAAGGCGATGACGAACTCGTCGATCGAGGTGGTGAAACAGAGGATGATCGAAGCGAAGATCGCGGCGAAGGATAGAGGCAGCGTGATCTTCAGAAACGTCCCGACTTCGTTAGCGCCGAGGTCCATGGCCGCTTCTTCCAGGCTGCGATCGAGCGTGACGAAGCGGCTCATCATGATCGAGAGGCTGAGCGGCGTGCAAAAGACGATATGGCCGCAGGTGATCGCCGTCAGCGAATTGTCGAGGCCGGCGGCGCGCAGCAGCACCAGGAGGGCGATGCCCATGATAATCGACGGCATCAAAAGCGGCAGCATGCTGAGCCCGGTGATCGCCTGCCCGCCCGGCCAGCGATAACGCACCAGGGCAAAAGCGCCGAGCGTGCCGATCGCCGTGGCGCAGAGCGACGAAGCGCTCGCCACCTTCAGGCTGTTGAGGGCGGCGTCGAGCAGCGCATCGTCCTGCGCCATCTGCCGGTACCAGTCGAACGTCCATTCCTTCAGTGGAAAGGCGATATGGATGCCGGAATTGAAGCTGAAGATGAGAATGAAGACCGACGGCAGGTAAAGGAGCACGGCAAACAGCAGCGTATAGCCCCAGAGCCATTGCCGCCTGGCGCCTTTGACCACGCGCCGGATCGTCATCGGCCTCGAGGCCACATCCGGCAGGCTGTTTGATGCCACCATCATGATCGTACCGTCATGATGCCGCCGTCGCCCGGCGATGGCCGATCGAGAACATGATCAGGAGCGGCACGCCGACCGCCAGGATCGTCGCCATCGACAGCGCCGAACCGGCCGGCCAGTCATTGGCCTTGCCGAACGCGGACTGAATGAGATTGGCCACCATGACGCCTTCCGGTCCGCCGACCAGCGTGGGGGTGATGTAGTCGCCGACGGTGGGCACGAAGATCAATACTGCCGCCGAGATCACGCCCGGCGCGGAAAGCGGCAGCACGATCTTGAAGAAGACCTTGGCCGGACGCGCGCCGAGATCCGATGCCGCCTCCAGCAGCGCACGTTCGACGCGGTCGAGCGCCACGTAAATGGGCAGGATGGCAAAGGCGAGATAGGCGTGGCTGAGGGCGATGATCACAGCGCCGGGATTATAGACCAGGAAAGCCAGCGGCTCGTGAATGATGCCAAGCCCCAGCAGCGCCGAATTGAGGACGCCGTTGAAGCCGAGAATGATTTTCCAGCCGAAGATTCGCAGCAGATAACTGGTGAAGAAGGGCGCCGAGACGATGACCAGCAGGGCATGCTTGAACCGTCCGGCACGGAAGGAGACGACATAGGCGACCGGATAAGCGAGCACCACGGTGACGATCGTCACCAGCGCCGAGATCGTCAGCGAACGCCCCAGTACGCGCCAGAACAGCGGGTGGAAGATGTTCTCCTGATAGGCCGTCCAGGAAAATTCCGTGAAAAGCGCGCTCGGATCGGTGCGCTGGAAGCTCAGCGCCAGGATCAGGGCAAGCGCAACCGACACCGTGAGAATCGAACTGATTCCCAAAGGCGTCAGCAGCAGAAATCTGCCGATCTTCCTCCTCAGATGCGGCACGCTTCCTCCCCGCTCCCTTTTGTTTCTTGCCGCCATGTTTCGCTGCCGTCATGAAATAGTCAATGAAATTTTCATTCGGCATTTCGTTCCAGCCGCCAAAGAAAAAACGCCGGGCATAGAGCCCGGCGTCTGGAAGATAGGAAAGCCGGCTTGCCTCAGGCGTTGAGGCGTTCCAGCACCAGCAGATCCTGAGGGGCAAACTGCACCGCGACCGGACTGCCGCGTTCCGGCAGCGTCGAGGCCGGGTTGTTGAACGTGTCGAGCGAGATGGCGCTTTCCTGGAAGCGCACGCGGATGCGCACGACCGAGCCGAGGAAGGCGACTTCCTCGACATTGCCCTGCATCTGGTTGCCGCCGGGTAGAATATGGCCGTTGGCCAGGGAGAGTGATTCGGGACGCAGGGCCACCGACCAGGTCTCGCCTTTTTGCGCCTCTGCAATCGCCCGGCCGGTGCGGATGGTCTGATCGTCGACGATCAGCTGCCCGGCCTGCGGATCGAGCACCTTGGCCTTGAGGAAGCTGAGGTGACCGACGAAGGAAGCGACGAAACGCGTCGCTGGCGTGTTGTAGATATCCGAGGGAGTGCCCACCTGCTCGGCCCGGCCTTCGTTCATCACGACGATGCGGTCGGACATGGAGAGGGCCTCTTCTTGATCGTGGGTCACGAAGATGGTGGTGATGCCGAGCTCGCGCTGGAGCGCCCGAATTTCCTCGCGAAGCGAAATGCGGATCTTGGCATCGAGCGCCGAGAGGGGCTCGTCAAGCAGCAGGACCTGCGGCTTGCCAGCCAGCGCACGGGCCAAGGCGACACGCTGCTGCTGGCCACCCGACATCTGATAGGGATAGCGGTTGGCGAGATGGGGCAGCTTGATCAGCTGCAGCATTTCCTCGACTCGGGCCGCGATTTCGGCCTGCGGCTTCTTCGCAACCTTCATGCCGAAGGCGACGTTTTCCGCGACGGTCATATTCGGGAACAGTGCATAGGCCTGGAACACCATGCCAACATTGCGCTGGTTGGCGCGCAGATGCGTCACATCCTTGCCGGCAACGCGGATAGTCCCGGCGGTCGGGGCTTCGAAACCGGCCACCATGCGCAGCACGGTGGTCTTGCCGCAACCCGAGGGACCGAGGAAGGAGACGAATTCGCCCTGCTCGATGGCGAGATCAAAACCATGGACGACCGTCGTCTGGTCGAAGCTCTTGCGGATATTCGAGAGTTCAAGAAATGCCATAACCTTGTCCTCTTGCGGCCAGCTTTATGCCGCGTGCTTTGTTTGTTTCTGGCGGCCGAACACGTTGATCAGACCCATGCAGGCCCAGGTCACCACGAAGGCAATGACGGCCAGCGCCGATGGCTCATAGGCGCGATTGGCGCCGACATTCTGCAGATAGGGACCGAAAGCCGGCCGGTTGAGCAAGCTTGCCATGGTGAATTCGCCGATGACGATGGCGAAGGTCAGGAAGGCGCCGCTCAGCACCGCCGACTTGATGTTCGGCAGGATTATGCGGAAGAGAATGGTCCCCATGCCGGCGCCGAGATTTTCCGCCGCCTCCGTCAGTGTCCGGACGTCGATCGAGCGCAGCCCGGTATCGACGGCGCGGTACATATATGGCAAGGCCAAGGTGACATAGCTGAAGGTCAGCAGCAGGTCGGTGGTCCGTGCATTGGCAGTCAGCGGCAGCCAGGATGAGCTGTTATAGAGCCGGAGATAGCCGAAAACGATGACGATGGCCGGGATGACCAGCGGCATCAAAGTGATGAACTCGACCACCGGCCGCAGGCGCGGCAAACGCAGGCGAATCCAATAGGCGGTCGGTACGACGATCAGCACGCCGACGACGATGGTCGCCAACGCCTGGACGGTCGAATAGAGGAAGGATTCCTGGAACCTTGCATCGCCGAAGACGACCCGGTAGGCCTCGAAGCTATACTCGCCGCGCTTCATGCGCATGGAAAATTCGAAGGTCGAGAGCAACGGCAGTGCGAAATAGAGCGTGCCGATGATGATGGCGACCCAGGCGCCCCATCTGCTTTGCTTGTTCATCGCAGCCACCTTTCGCTGCGCTGGCGCAGCCAGATATAGAAGCCGTTCGAGACGCCGGTGATGATGATCATGCCGAGCGCCAGGGCATAGCCCAGATTCTGGTTATGCAGCACATCACCCTGGATTTGGGCATAGAGCTTGATGGTGATGATGTTGAAGGCGCTGCCCGTCAAGGCGTAGGCAGTGGCAATGGCGCCGAAGGAATTGGCAAAGAGCAGCAAGGTGGTGCCGAAGATGCTCGGCCATAGCACCGGGAACGCCACATGGCGCCAGTACTGACCGCGGTTGGCGCCAAGGATTTCAGCCGCTTCGCGCCATTCCCGCTTCAAGCCATCAAGCGCCGGGGTGATGATCAGGACCATCAGCGGGATCTGGAAATAGAGGTAGACGAGTGTCAGGCCCCAGAAGCTCAACAGGTTGAAGCCGGTCGAATAGAGATTAAAGCCAAGATAGTCGCGCAAGAGCACCGTGACGAGGCCGACCCGACCCAAGGTCGCCAGGAAGGCGAAGGCCAGCGGCAAGCCGGCAAAATTCGAAGCCACGCCGGAGAAGGTCAGCAAGGTCGGGCGGATCCAGGCCGGCAGCTTGCCGAGCACGATGGCGAAAGCCAGGGCGAAGCCGAACAGTGCGCCAAGCACGGCGGAGGCGGTGCTGACCTTGATACTGATCCAGTAGGCGCCGACGATTGTCGGATCGATCACGAGCTGCGCGAGATTCTGCAGCGTGAAATTGCCGTCCACATCCTGGAAAGCGCCGACGATCAGGTAGAAGGTCGGCAGGATCAGGAACAGCAGGGCAAACAGGAAAAAGGGCGAGACGCCGAGCCAAGCCGCCCCGTTCTTATAACCAGCAAATCGGCTTTTGGTCACGGTCGTCGGCAGCGCTTGTGTCACGTTCGTCATGCGTCAAGAACCTATCAAAGTGACCGGAGCTGCCGTCCTGGCCAGGTATGAACCCGACCAGGATCGGCAACGCCGGTCCTTAATCAGGCGTCGTTACTGGACGTTGGCGCCAACCACGGAATCCCACTTCTTGGTGATGACTTCCTTGGCGGCATCCTGTTCCTCGACAGACGGGAAGATGGCCTTCTTGTAGCCATCCGCCGGCGGCAGCTTGTCGAGCAAATCCTGCGGCACCTTCTTGTTGGCGACGAGGTCATTGAAGCGGATCGGATGGCAATAGCCGGCCAGCCAGCCGAGTTGACCTTCATCGGAATAGAGATATTCCATCCACAGCTTGGCGGCGTTCGGATGCGGGGCGTACTTGCTGATCGCCTGCACATAGACGCCGGCGACGACGCCGCTCTTCGGCACCACGACATCGACCTTCGGATTGCCCTTCAGCGTGTCGCGATCGGCGAGCGCGTTATAGTCCCAGCGCACCACGACCGGGGTCGTGCCCTGAGCCAGCGGGGCCGACTTGCCGATGACCGGCACGAAATTGCCCTTCTTGTTCATCTCCGCGAAATAAGCGAGACCCTTCTCGCCGATCTCGGCCGGCTTCTTGGCGCCGGCACCGACGCCCGCGGCATAGACAGCGAGGATGGCCTGGTTCGAGGCACGCGGATCGCCAGCGAGCGCGACCGAGTTCTTGAACTCATCGCCGAGCAGGTCTTTCCAGTCCTGCGGCGTGTTCTTGACGATGTCGCTGTTCACTTCGAAGGTGAGCACGCCGTAATAATCGCCATACCAATAGCCTTCGGCATCCTTGGCGCTCTCCGGAATGGTCTTCCAGGTCGAAACCTTATACGGCTGGATGAGGCCTTCGGCCTTGGCCTTCGGACCGAAGGAGACGCCAACATCGATCACGTCCGGCGCCTGGGGGCCGGTATTGCCCTTGTTCGCCTTGATCGCTTCGACTTCATCACCGGAACCGGCATCGGGATTGAGCTCGTTGATCGTCAGGCCATACTTCGCCTTGAAGCCGTCGATGACGGCACCATAGCCGCACCAATCATGCGGCAGCGCGATGACCGTCAGCTGGCCTTCCTTCTTGGCGGCGGCGACCAGCTCATCCATCGATTCGGCGGATGCGACTCCCGTGGCAATCGTCGTTGTCGACAGCAGGGTCGCGACGGAAAGCCGAACCATGCGCATCCAAGCGGGCTTCATTTGCATTTTCCTCTCTCATAGATAACGAAAGCTGCCGAAAGCAGCTTCCCCCACGCAGCGCGCACCCTTTCGGGCCGGCATGCAGGCGGGCAATCTAATCAGTCGGCATTGCAGTCTTGTGACAAACGCGCCGGCAATTGACATTTAACGGGGGATAGATGTGCGAAGTCGCAAAAGATATTTGCGGTTGTGTACAGGTAGGGCCGAGGCGATGTCTTTTTTTAGACTCTCCAGCCGGGAATCCGCAGCCTCGCGCCGCGACCGTTTTAATTACTTTCTTATCCCCTTCGCTCAAAAACCACAAAGTGTTGAATCCACTGTTTTGAGGTGGATTCTCCCGGAATGGTCTACAGTACCGGAGGCGTAAAACCACGGCTGACGTAGCCTTTATGCTTCAGTTTCGATAGTGCATCGTTCGGTATCTGGCCCGGCTTCGGGTTGGGCAGATTGATCACCCGATTCGCGTCGTCGATAGTGTCGCCGCGGATCTTTGGCAGCGGGGACGGCTTCGTCTTTTCGTGCACGGTCAGCCCGAGAAGCATGTGGAATGTCGCGGGCCGAAAGCCCCGTCGGTTGAAGCGCCAGACGAACTCATCGAGGTACCGCCGGATGTATCGCCTGCGGAAGCCGTGATAGGTCCCAAGCCCAAGGGTCTTCAGAAGCGAGATCACCCGGTCGGCGTTCTGTAGCTCATAATAGTCGTCAGTCTTGCTGGCGACGATCTGCTTCAGGTAGTAGTCGCTCAGACCTTTGTATGCGCTGTTGCCGTCCGTGACGACGCCGGAGCCAGGCTCGATGTTGCGTCGAATGAATCCATGGAGCGTCGCGCGGTTTGTATCGGCAACCGGCTCGATCCGTATCCGGCCAGGTCGGGACTTCAAGACACCGGATTTGTCTTCATATTCAATGCGTTCCGCCGCCACCATAATGATGATCTTGCCGATAGGGCTGCGGCCCTGGCTCGGCCCATCCGGGTCTTTGTTCGTTCGGAACGGGATGAAGGCCTCGTCGACCTCGACGATACCGGAGAGCTGGCTGCGATCAGGGTCGACCATGGACCGACGCAGCTTCGCCAGCATCAGCCAGGCCGACTTGTATGACCCGATCTGGAGCTGCTTCCAGAGCTGGAAGGCGGATATCCCGTTCGAATGCGATGCCACCAGGTAGGCGGCCCAGAACCAGTGGGTCAACGGAAGCTTTGCGCCATGCATGACTGTCCCGGCAGTGATCGACGTCTGCTTGCTGCAGGCCTTGCATCCCCACAGCAGAGGGCGGTTGGATTCATGCCTGCCTTCGTATCCACCGCATACCGGGCAGATAAAGCCCTTTGGCCAGCGCGCCGCCTTCAGGTAATCTGCGCAGGCCTGCTCATCCGGGAACATCCGCTGGAATTCCAGCAGGCTTTTGGGCTTCTTCGACATGCCGAATGCTCGCCCAAATCCCGCCCGGCCGCCACCGCCTTTCCAGGCTCAAGCGGCACCCCAGAGATTCAACTAACAAAGAGTCCCGCTTCGTCAACTAATCGATCTTTTTGAGCGAAGGGGATAAGAAAGTTTAATTATGTCACCAAAACGTCATGCACTGCAGACACGGAATCTGTTTAGGCAAGGACGCCGACACGGACACGTGCAGGACTCTCTTGCTTCAGCTCGCGCCTAGGAGTGCGCGATGGCGATCGAGGCATCCCATCAGGAAATCCGCCAACAGGGCAATGCGTCGGATCTGACGCTGTTCTTTTCGGATCAGCAGCCAGATATCCCGCTCCAACCGGCTCTCCGGCAGATCGACCGGCACCAGGCCCGGATGATGGCGCGCCAGAAAGACCGGCAACAGCGCCATGCCGATGCCGGCCGCCGCAGCAGCAGCCTGTGCCGTCTGGCTGTTCGACCGAAAGACGATCGGCCGCGTGCTGGCGAGACGCTGCAGGCATTGTGCTTCCGGCAGATGGCTGCCGCTTTCGTCGAAAGTGATCAGGCCGGCTTGCGGGTCTTTCTGTATCTTCTTTGTCGCATAGAGCCGGAAGTCCAGACGGCCCGCGTGACGCACGAGAAACCCGCCGCGTTGGGGACGGCCGAACCGCAAGGCGATATCGACTTCGCGGCGGTCGATATTCATGTTGCGCGATTCGGTAATCAGCTCGATTTCGATACGGGGATACTGCCGCGCGAACGCCGCAAGGTGCGGCACCAGAAAACCGTCTGCGAAACTGCGGATGGTGGTCAGCCGCACGGTGCCGCCGGGTTCGCCCTCTGCCGGGTGTTCCGACTCGAGCCTGCCCGCCGCCGCTTCCATCTGCCGGCTGGCCATCAAGACTCGCTGGCCGGCCTTGGTCAGCACATAGCCTTGCGGGCCACGCTCGAACAGGCGCTGCCCTAGACAGGCTTCAAGCGCCGCAAGCCGTCGCGCCACCGTGGCGTGATTGACACCCAATCGCCGGGCCGTTGCCGACAAGCTGCCGTGCTGGGACAGCGCCGCGAAATAGCGCAGGTCTTCCCAGTCCGGCTCTGTGCGTTTTTTATCAGCCATTGTGAAACTTTAGCTAATTTTTGTTCAGGCGGGCAAGTGGCAGCATACGGCATCGGAATGAGCTAGTGAGGAGAGTGACGATGAACATCGCTGTACGAACCCTGTTGCAGATGGCCGGCGCGCCGTTGCACCCGAGCCCGCTGGAGAAGTCCGCGCTGCTGCTGATCGACGCTCAGGAGGAATACCGCCATGGCCGGCTGCCCCTTGCCGGCATCGACAGCGCGCTGGCGGCCTGCAAGACCCTGCTCGATCTCGCCCGCGACCAGGCCGTGCCGGTGTTCCACATCTTCCATCAGGGCAAGACCGGCGGCTTGTTCGATCCGGCCGAGGGCGGCGCCATTCTGCCCGATGTCCGGCCGCGTGAAGGCGAAACCGTCATCGGCAAGACCTTGCCGAACGCCTTTGCCAAGACCGAGCTCGAGGCGCAATTGCGCGCGACCGGCCGCAGCGAGCTGATCATCGCCGGCTTCATGACGCATATGTGCATCAGCGCAACGGCGCGCTGCGCGCTTGACCTCGGCTATCGCTCCACGGTTGTTGCGGCGGCGACCGCAACGCGCGACCTTCCGGACCCGCTCGGCGGCGTGGCGGCAGCCGGCGATATCCAGCGCATCGCCCTGACCGAGTTGGCCGATCGCTTCGCCATTGTCGTGTCGGATGCCACTGCCTGGCGGTGAATGCGCTTCCCTGCTTGCGCCGCGCCATCCAGGCAGGCTCTAATGCCGAGATCAAGCCTCGACCACCGGGCCGAACATGCCCAAACCCGATGAGGTCGAGGCGGCTCAAGCCGCGCAGGAACCATCATGACAATGCCGCCGCCAGAGGAAATCGAAACCATCATACCGCCGCGCCGGCGTGATCTCGGCGGCTTCGAGGTGGCGCGCATTCTGCCGATCGCCAAGCGACAGATGGTCGGACCTTTCATCTTTCTCGACCAGATGGGCCCGACGCGCTTTGCGCCAGGCACTGGCGTCGATGTGCGCCCGCATCCCCATATCGGCCTTGCCACCGTCACCTATCTCTTCAGCGGCGCCATCTTGCACAAGGACAGCCTGGGTTATCGGCAGGTGATCGTGCCGGGCGACGTCAACTGGATGACCGCCGGGCGCGGCATCGCCCATTCGGAACGGACGCCGCAGAGCGAGCGGCCCGGCGGCGGACCGCTTTACGGCCTGCAGTCCTGGGTGGCTCTGCCGCGCGAGCGCGAGGAGATGCAGCCGAGTTTTCGTCACTACAGCGCCGACCAGTTGCCGCGTTTCGATCTTGACGGGGCGCATGTCGCGTTGATCGCCGGCCGCTGGCACGGGGCCGTCTCGCCGGTCGAGATCCTGAACGATTTATTCTACGCCATTGTCGACCTGCCGGTCGGCAAGCGGCTGCATATCCCTGCCGACCACGAGGAGCGGGCATTGCATCTCCTCTCCGGCCATGTGACCCTGGCCGGGTGGGAGACGGCGGAGAGCCAGATGCTCGTGCTGCAGCCGGGCCGGGAGATCGCGATCGAAGCCCTTGCTCCTACCCGCCTGGCTGTGCTCGGCGGCGCCACGATCGACGGCCCGCGGCATATCTGGTGGAATTTCGTCTCCAGCTCACGCGACCGAATCGAGCAGGCCAAGGCCGACTGGCGCGCCGATCGTTTCATGCCGGTGATCGACGAGACCGAGCGCATTCCGCTGCCCGAGCAGTAACGACCGCAGCCGGCGCGACCGGAAATCCCACGCCGGCAAAGCTCTCTGGTGATTGTCTCTGAACCGTCATGGAACTGCGACACCAAAGTCAATAAGACATGACATGACTGTCGTCATGTCTACTTTATCCGCCCTACAGGCCGGTTCGATCGACCTCACTTACGCCAGTCAATGCGACGGCCCCCTTGCCCGCGGCTTCATCCGCGCCGTTGAAGTTCTGACCGGCCAGGTCAGGCTCAAGCGTCTCTATGAACTCTATGTCTCGGAGATGCGGGGGTCGATGGATTTCTGGGGTGCGGCGATGCGCCTCCTCAATCTCAGCCTGGAATACGATACGGCGAAGCTCGCCGCCATTCCGCGCGAGGGACCGCTGATCATCGTCGCCAATCATCCTTTCGGCCTGGTGGACGGGCTGCTGATCGGCAGCCTGACCAATCGCGTCCGCAACGATTTCAAGGTCCTGACAAACGCCCGCCTCTATCCGCCCGACGCGGAAGTGCAGCGCTATATCCTGCCGATCGATTTCGATCCGACGGAAGAGGCACTGAAAACCAACCTCGCCACGCGGGCGACTGCGCGCCGCCATATCAAGGAAGGCGGCTGCCTGATCATCTTCCCAGCCGGCGGCGTCGCCACCACGCCGACACCCTTTGCCCGCCGCGCCATCGATCTCGATTGGAAGCCCTTCACCGCGCGCCTCATCCACGAAGCCAAGGCCAGCGTGGTGCCGATCTATTTTCACGGCCAGAACAGCCGCCTCTTCCAGATCGCCAGCCATATCAGCATGACGGCACGTCTGGCCCTGCTGCTGCATGAAGTGGCCAACAAGATCGGTCGCTGCTTCCACGCCACCATCGGCGACGTGATCCGCTACGACACCATGCGCGATATCACCGACAGCAAGACCTTGTGCAACTTCCTGCGCAACTGCACCTACGGTCTCGGTAACTGACCGAAAGATCGCCGTGCCGGGCAGCTTCTCCGATATCGATGCCGCCGGCGGCCTCATTTGCGGCTATCTGCTGCAGAGCGACGGCACGCTAAAAGACCTGCAATGGCGGGATATCGATGCGGCGCTCGCCGAAACCGGCGCCAATATCTGGCTGCACTTCAATCTGGCCGATATGCGGGCGCAACGCTGGCTGGCAGCCTGCCCCGCCATTCCGCGCCCCGCCAAGGATATCCTGCTCGGCAACACCAATCAGATGACGCTGGAGCCGATCGGGCCGGGGCTGGTCGGCATTCTCGGCGATCTTCATCATGAATTCGATATCGATCCCTCGAAGATCAGCGTTCTGCGGCTCTATCTCGACGACCGCTTGCTGATCAGCGCACGGCGCCAACCCCTGCGCTCGGTCGACAGCCTGCGCCGGGCGGTCGCCGAACAGGGCCATGCGGCGAGGCCGATCGGCCTCGTGATCCGCCTGCTGCACCATTTGTCCGAGACCTTCGGCGCCACCATCGCGGAACTGGGCGAGACAATCGACCGGATCGAAGACCGCATCCTTGACGATCATGTCAGCAACGAAGGCAGCGAGCTCGGCCGGGCCCGGCAACTCATCGTCCGGCTCTGCCGGCATCTGGTGCCGCAGCGTCATGCCCTGGTCGGCCTGCTCAACCGCCTGCCGAGCTGGCTGTCGGCCGAAGAGGCCGCCGATCTCCGCCAGGCGGTCGAACGGCTCGACATGCTAGGTCATGATCTCGACCTAGCCCAGGACCGCGCCCGCCTGTTGCAGGACGAGATCGCCAACAAGCAGGCCGAGCGCACCAACCACAACCTCTATGTTCTTTCCATCGTCACGACCATCTTCCTGCCGATCACCCTCATCACTGGCGTCTTCGGCATGAATGTCGGCGGCCTTCCCGGCGTTCAAAGCAGCGCCGGCTTCGACGGCGTCCTGCTGCTGATGATCGCGACCGTGATCGTTTCGCTTTGCCTGCTTTATTGGAAGAAGCTGTTCTAGGCCGCTGCCTCAGATCGAATAGGCCTCGGCGGGCGGTAGTTGGCCCGTCAGCTTCGCTCGGTAAAGTCCGGCGACGAGATCGGACAAGGTCACCAGGCCAGTTAGCTGCCCCTGCGCATCGACCGCATAGGCCTGGTGAACGACACCGTCAGCCAGCAGCGGAACCAAGGCGACAATCGGCGTCTCTTCGGATGTGAGATGGGGTGCCACTTTTCGCGGCCGTTCCGCCAGCAGCTCGCCGACGGTGCGCGGCAGGCCCTTGCCCTGGCGCTGCCAGAGCTGCCGGAAACGACGCAGGAAGCCGGCCTTGGCGTCAAAGCCGTTATCGTCCACATAGTGCAGGAAGTCGTCGAGATCGAGGGTTGCAATCACCTTGCCGCTGGACCGGTCAACCACCGGCAGGCTGGAAAGACGATGGCCGCGCAACAAGCGCCAAGCCTCCGCCAGACTGGTTTGCGGTGTGGCCTGGACGATATCGCGCGACATGATTTCACGGCAGCGTAGATCGCCAAAGCGCCGGCGATAGACATGCATCTCGGTCTGCAGGAAGAGCTGTTCGAGATCCTCGCGATCGACGTCGATGAGATCGCCGTAATTCTGCAGCACCTCGTCGAGATCCGCGGGGACGAAGCCGACCCGGTTGGTCGCGGCCGGGTCGCCGGTGCGATGGACATTGCCTTGCGCGGCTGCCGCGGGTACCGGCGCGTGGTGCGGGTAGCGATGCCGCGTCAGGTTGTTGTAAAGCAAGGCGACCAGCAGCAGCAGACAGGAATTGAGCCCCAGCGGCACCAGCAGGAAGCTGTAGCCGAGCCCATGCACCACGCGACCGCCGATCACCGTGGTGAGGGCGACGGCGCCGCTGGGCGGATGCAGGCAGCGCAGCGCAAACATGGCGCCGATCGATAGGCCGGTCGCCAACGCGGCAGCCAGCATCGGATCCTGTACGAACTGTGCGCAGGTGATGCCGATCGCACCAGCCACCAAGTTGCCGCCAATGATCGACCAGGGCTGCGCCAGTGGGCTTGCCGGTACCGCATAGAGCAGCACGGCCGAAGCTCCCATCGGCGCGATCAGCAGAGGCAAATTGGCTTCCGCCCCCAGGGCCCAACGGGTGACCAGGCCGGTCACGATGATACCAAGGGCGGCGCCGCAGCAGGCGCGTACCCTTTCACGCCAGTTGACGGCAATAGGCCGCGGCCAGAACGACCCCAGCCAGATTCCGATATGATTCATTTGGTCAAATCCCCGACGGGGTCATTCCCAGACAGACGGTTCCACCGCCTGCAGAGCGAGACCCAACGCCGAATTGTTTCGATAATACCGCACGGGCAAAGCAGCCGAACCGGCATTGTCATGTCAACCAGCGACAAGACGGCGGAAAGCATCGCCTTTCTATACGGCGATACGCCCGATCGCAATTGGCTGCAGCGCGGTCGTTTCAGGCGAAAGCCTCCAGGCTTCCGCCTGAAACGGGAATCGCCTCCATCTTATTGAAGCGATACGGCTCTAGGAGGCGACAGCCCAGGCGCGCGATATTTCAGCCTTCGCCATGGCGTCATAGACAGACTTCTGTGCCGGTTGGCGCGGCGGCTCGGCATAGATGCCGACGATCACCTTGCCAATGGCAGGGCCGCCGCAGGTGACGGGCAAAAGCAGCCGATGATATTTCAGGATGCCGGCCCCGTTGACGGTGCTGTCCACCTGCCAGTAGACAGGGGCCTGACGATCCACCAGACGATCATAGGGAGCGAGAATCTCGCCGCGCGCATGCTCCGGCACTGCTTCGTCCAAGAGCTGGCCGGTCCAGTCGGCACCGTCATAGGCGGTGATTTCCAGTCCCGACAACGCGACACGCCAGCGTGGATAGCGCGATCCGCGCTCAGGCTTCTCGGCCACAACGATACCGATATGGCCAAACCACGGGCGAAATTCCTCCGGCGTAAAATCGGCACGATCGGGCATCCGCCGGTGGTGCAAGCGCGAATGCCAGAATTCATGAAGATCGTGCAGTTGCTGGTGGGGGATATGCATCTTTCCCTCCGGCGCTCGGCAGTAACCCATTCTGCCGCATTCCGTCGGGGAAATGAAGCCGGCGCGGGACAACGCTCGGCTTATTGTCGAAGCCGCGCGGCGTTAACCTTTATGCCGCAGCAGAGCCGGTGTTATCTCCCCTCAGGCGATGCATTCCCCGCCATCGACCACCAAAGCGTGACCGGTCATGAAGGAAGAACGATCGGAGGCCAGGAACAGGATGGCTTCGGCGATCTCATCCACACTGGCCCAGCGCCCGAGGGGGATCTTGTTGCGCACATACTGCTCGATCGCGGCGCGGCCCCCCATCTGCTCGATATAGGGTTCGTTGAAAGGGGTGTCGACCCAGCCGGGGCAAAGGGCGTTCACCCGGATATTGTAGGGCCCGTAATCCAACGCCATCTGCTTCGTCATCATGATCACCGCCGCCTTGGTGGTGATATAGGCAAGCATCTCGCGATCGAGAAACACGCCCGAATTTGAGGAAGTGTTGACGATGACCCCGGCGCCCTGCTTGCGCATCTGCGGCATTGCATGCCTTGCCGCGATGAAATGCGCGCGCACATTGACCTGCCAAGATTGGTCGAAGGCAACAGGGTCCACCCGTTCGAGGGAGCCCGCCACCTGGATGCCGGCATGGTTGTGCAAAATGTCGATCCGGCCGTGCCGGCCGATGACATCGGCCAGCAGATCAGCGACCGCCCCGTCATCGGTGACATCGAGGCTCCGCGCCTCCGCCTGCCCGCCGGCCATGCGAATGGCCCCGACGGTCGCTTCCGCCGCATCCGCATTTCGGTCAACCACGACCACCAGCGCCCCCTCGCGCGCCATGATCCTGGCCCCACCTTGCCCGATCCCAGATCCCGCGCCGGTGACGATGGCAACCTTGTCCCGCAAAATCATTTACTTCTCACGCTTGTCACGCTGTTGCCGATTTTTGTGATGACTTCCGCTGCGAGCGCCGCAAGAACAGCTGCGCTACGACCAAGAGGGTGAGCGAAAACATCATCACCATAGTGCCGATGGCATTGATCTCCGGCGTCACGCCACGCCGGATCGACGAGAAGACATAGATCGGCAAAGTGTTCTTCGATCCCGCCACGAAAAAGGCGATAACGAAATCATCGAAGCTGAAGGTGAAGGAGAGCAGGCAGCCGGCGACGATGCCCGGCAGCAATTGCGGCAGAGTGACCTGCCGGAAGGTGGCCCAGGGATCGGCATAGAGATCCATCGAGGCTTCGATCAGGCTGCGATCCATGCCGGCGATCCGCGCCCGCACGATGACGATCACCAGGGCCATGGCGAACAGCGTATGGGCGGCGATGATCGAGCCGTAGCCCAGCGACAGCCGCGGCGGCGCATCGCCGGGCCAGATCTGGGCCAGGAAGGAATTGATGGCGCCGAAGGTGGTCACCAGCGCGATCAGCGTGGCGATACCGATGACGATGCCGGGCACCATGATCGAAATATAGGTCAGGGCATCGAAGATCGCGCGCGGTAGGCCGTGCACCCGCTGCAGGGCAACCGCCGCCATCGTCCCCATGACAGTGGCGAGAATGGCAGTCGTGCTGGCGACGATGGCGCTATTCTGCAGGGCGTCCAGCATCAGGCTGTTATCCAGCACCTTGCCATACCAATGCATGGAAAAGCCCTGGAAGCCCGCCGCATTGCTGCCGCTGTTGAAGCTGAACAGCACGATGAGGCCGATCGGCAGATAAAGAAAGAGATAGACGAGATAGGAATAGCCGCGCAGGAACATGCTGCCTCTACATCAAGGAAACGTCGCGGCCCTGCAGCTGTCGCGTGGCGCGCAGATACAGGCTGACGGTCACCACCATGACCACCACCAGCGCCATGGCGCAGGCGCAGCCGAAAGGCCAGTTGAGGCTTTGCAGGAAAAGATCCACGAGGGCATTGCCGATGAAGAAGACCTTGCCGCCGCCCAGCATCTGCGGAATCAGGTATTCGCCCATCAGCAGAATGAAGACCAGCATGCAGCCGGTGATGACGCCCGGCGCCGAAAGCGGAAAGGTGATCTGGCGGAAGGTACCGAAAGGCGAGCCACCGAGATCGGCCGAGGCTTCCAGCAATCGCTTGTCGAGCTTTTCCAGGCTGACATAGATCGGAAAGACCACCAGCGGCAGATAGCCGTAGACGATGCCGACCAATACCGCCAGCGGCGTATTGATCAGGCGCACATCGGGAATTCCGATCCAGTCGAGTATAGCCGGAATGCCGCGGCTGCCGAGAATGAACATCCAGGCATAGGTGCGGATGAGGAAGCTGGTCCAGAACGGCACGATCACCAGGATCAGCAGCATCAGCCGCGAACGCGGGCTGGCCTTGAGCGCCAGATAGTAGGCGAGCGGATAGCCGATGATCAGGCAGATCAGCGTGCCGCTGGGGGCCAGCATCAGCGTATTGCGGAAGGCCGCCCAGCGCGCCGGGAGGTTGAGATAGTTGTCGAAGGTGAAGGCAGCCTGATAGCCGCCGGTCGGGGCGCGCACGCCGACGCTATAGACGATGACGACGGCGAGCGGCAGCAGAAGCAGCATGAAGAACCAGAACCCGCTGGGGGCGAGCAGCAAGGCCGTCCATCCCCAACGTTTCTTTTCCGGCTTCACCGCCGCATCCACTGCCGCTGCCATTGTCATCTGCGCCTCACCCGGCCCTTATCCCAGTGATCAGGCCGACTTGAAGCGGGCCATGATCTCGGCACGGGCCGGATTGGTCAGCGTCGCCGCTGCGCCGAATTCCAGCGGGCTCAGCAATTCGGCCGCCGGATACATGATGGCATTGGTCTGGATCTCCTTCGGCAGCAGATCGAAGACACGCTTGTCGGCAACCGGATAGCCGTGGGCCAGCACTTCGTCCTTGTTGACCGCCGGATCGAGCAGGTAGTTGATCAGGGCATAGGCCGCCGGCTTGTTCGGCGCTTCCTTCGGGATGGCGTAGAAGTCCGACCAGATCTCGCCGCCTTCCTTGCCGATCACATAGATGATTTCCGGCATGTCGCGATGAAGCTGATTGGCATCGCCGGTCCAGGCCACGGTCAGCCAGGCATCGCCGCTGCGCATCGACGGCTGGTAGTCGCTGTTGATGGCAAAGAGATGCGGCTTGGCATCCAGCAACAGCTTCTCCGCCTCGGCCAGTTCCTTCTCGTCGACCGAGTTGAACGAATGACCGTAATATTTGAGGGCATTGCCGATCGTCGTCAGCTGATAGTCATGCACCATGGCGCGGCCGGTATATTTGCCGCGGGCAAGATCCCAGAAATCCTTCCAGGAGGTCATTGGCTCGCTGATATGCTTGGTGTTGACGCTGTAGCCGGTCGTGCCCCAGTCCTTGTGCACGGCATAGACCTTGCCGTTAACGGTCCCGGGCTGGGTGAACCGCTGATCGGTATAGTTCTGCGGCTGGTAATTGGGAATCTGGCTGAGATCGAGTGGAACGATCAGGTCTTCCTTGACGTAGTTCTCAATCGTGTAGTTGGTCGGCACGAAGACGTCCCAGCCCGTGCCGCCGGCCTTCAGCTTGGCGAACATCTCTTCGTTCGAGCCGAACACCGTCATCTCGACCTTGGCACCGGTCGTGGCGCCGAACTTATCGAGATTGGCCTGGCTGTGATAATTGGGCCAGGTCGTCAGGCTGACCTTGTCGCCGATCGAGCCGGCAAAAGCCTTGCGGGCGCCATAAACGCCGGGCATCGCGCCGGCCAGCACCGCCATCGCCGTGCCGAGGCCGGTCACGCCGAGAAAATGCCGCCGCGATACCGAACCCTTCTGATAGCGTCGCAACTGATTGATGAATTCTTTCTGCTGATCCATCTCTTCCTCCCAGTTTTGCGACGATGATCGTTGGAACATCGCGGCGGGTCGTCGCCCCCCGCCTCTATTGGCCGCTATTTTTCGCTCAAGATAAGCGCGCGATCAGGATTCCATCCCAGCACCACGGCATCGCCAGGCTGCAGGCTCATCGCCGCCGAAGAGGCCTTGGGGAGCCGCACCAGAAGCATGCCGAGCCGGGGCGTCTCCACGCCGAATTCGGTGTGGTCGCCGAGATAGATGCGATTGCGGATGGTGCCAGTCTCGATCATCGGCACACCGGCCGGCGCCGCGTCGCCGCTGCGCCATAGCTCGATGACTTCCGGCCGGATGGCGGCGGTTCCCGTCTCACCCTTGCCGGGACGCGGACCTAAGGCACTGAAGGGGGCAGTGAGCGTCACGCCCTTCGGCGTTTGCAGGACGGCGGCGCGATCGTCCGATGAGACGACAACGCCCTCGACAAAATTCGATTCGCCGACGAAATCGGCGACATAGCGGTTGACCGGCGCATCATAGAGTTCCTGGGGCGAGCCGAATTGCACGATGCGGCCCTCACGCATGATGCCGATCGTATCCGACATGCTGAGCGCCTCTTCCTGGTCATGGGTGACCAGGACGAAAGTGATGCCGACCTCGCGCTGCAGGTTCTGCAATTCCATCTGCATCTCGCGGCGCAGTTTGCGGTCGAGCGCCGCCAGTGGTTCATCCAGCAGCAAGACGGTCGGCCGATTGATCAAGGCGCGCGCCAGTGCCACGCGCTGCTGCTGTCCGCCGGACAATTCCCAGATCCGCCGCTTGGCAAGGTGAGGCAGGCGCACCAGCTCCAGCGCCTCCGCCACGCGCCGGTCGATTTCCGCAATGCTCGGCCGCGGCCGCAGCTGGCGCAGGCCGTAGCCGACATTGCCGGCAACATCCATATGGGGAAACAGGGCATATTGCTGGAACACCATATTGACGGGACGGCGATAGGCCGGGATGCCGACCATAGACCGGCCGGCGATCTCGATGCGGCCGTCGCTCGGCTGCTCGAAGCCGGCGATCAGGCGCAGAGAGGTGGTCTTGCCGCAGCCGGAGGGGCCGAGAAACGAATGGAAGGAGCCGCGCCGGATGACAAACGAGACGTCGTCGACGGCGGCCAAGCTCCCGAAGCGCTTGCTGACATGATCAAATACGATGTCGTTGGCAGCAGCGGACGATGTGTCGATCGCCATTGCGGTCTTTACTCCCCCATCCATCGGGCGCCGCCTCCCATGCGTCGTTCCCTTGGCAAGTGAGGCGGCTGTTGACAGGCCTGCCTCTTTCTCATTTCCTCTATTCTCTACATAAAGGGGGATTTGGGAGATATATCCCCTTGGGGGTATTTTGCAGAAGATGATGCCACTTGGAACCAAAAACCTAACCGCCCCGTCCCAGGCCCCATCCCAGCCCCCGGCCCAGCCGGGCCGGCGGCGGGCCGCCGCTTTGGCGGAAAAGCACTGGCATCGCTATCTTGCCGCCTTGATCGAGATGATCGGCCAGCCCAATTTCACCGGCGCCCTGGTCAATGCGATGTCGCATGTCGTGTTCTTCGATCACATGGTGATCTTCAGCTACCAGGGCGACCAGCGGCCGTATTGCCTCTATGACACCTTCACGCCTGAGCAACGCTGGATCTTCGTCTCGCTTTACGAGGATGGCCCTTATCTGCTCGATCCCTTCTTTCAGGCCGGCCGCAGCGGCATCAAGCCGGGCCTCTATCGCATGCGCCAGTTTGCACCCGATCGGTTCTATCAAAGCGAATATTATCGATCCTATTACATCAAAACCGGGCTGGCGGAGGAAGTCGGCTTCTTCTTTCCGCTGAAGAGCGGCGAAACCGTGGTGCTGTCTTTGATGCGCGCCGAGGCCAGCAGCGCCTTCAGCGACCATGACATCAGCCGGTTGCAGATCATCGAGCCCGTCATCCGTGCCATTTGCCAACAGCATTGGCCGGATTCCGGGCGCGACCAGCTTGGCTTGAAAGCGAGCGACAGTACGCCGCTGGACCTTGACCAGGTCGTCACCAGCATCTTCCAAAGCCTGGGACCGGCCAGCCTCACCCACCGCGAATGCGAAATCACCAGTCTCGTCCTACAGGGGCATTCTTCGGAATCGATTGGTCAACTGCTGCATATCTCGCGGGGCACTGTGAAAATTCACCGCAAGAACGCCTATCGCAAACTGGGCATCACCTCGCAATCTCAACTCTTCTCATTGTTTCTCACCGCTTTCCGGAACAACGAAAAAGACTTGAAGCCGGCATGAAAAGAGCCCCGGCAGCCATCGCCGCCGGGGCTGGATTCATCCCACTCGGAAGGCAGTCGCCGAGTGGTCAATCAAAGCCTATTGCTGCGAAGGCGCCGAACTTGGGGCGGCCGGCGCCGTCGGTTGGACCGAGCCGGTAGCAGCATGCGCTGCGTCCTGCGTCTCGAAGCGCGGTGCAGCCTCAAGCTGCTCCTTGGTATAATTCACCTTGACGACATCGCTGGAAGGTTCGACATCCACTTCCTTCCATTGCAGGCCGACCGGTTTTGCGCCGATCCCGAGCACGCCGCCGACATTCAGCACCACGCCCTTGATATTCCCATTGGGGTCGAACAGGACGTCCTTCACCTTGCCGACTTCGCTGCCATCGGGGTTGTACACTTTCATGCCGATGATCTTGTCGGCCCGAATATCGCCGCTGCCCTCCGCGGCAATGATCGCCTCGCTCGGCGGCGGATTGGCGGCGGTGGCGTCAGGTGCGTTCGCCGCCGGAGCATTACCCGCCGGCGCGTTTGCCGCAGGAGCCTGGCTTTGATCCGGCGCCGGCGTCATGCTCGGGCTCGGCGTTTGCGGGCTGGTCGTGTCGGTGGAACTCTGCGCGAAAGCGGCCCCGGTTGGGAGAGCCGTCGCCGCGACAAACGCTGTAGTGATGAGAAAACGCTTCATATCGCATCTCCTTCGCTCATTGTTTGCGAAAGCCGATCGGCGCCGGGCGATCCCTAGACGAGTTTTAATGCCAATTCCGGTAGAAAGCCCGGTTCTGAAAATGGCGTCTAGCAGACCAACCTCCGCCACTTGCGGCCGGAGGGCACCGTCAGTTAGGCCGCCTGCGTGTAGCAGCCCGGTCGGAGCCGGCCGAATTGGCCAGCATCCTTGCCGAACTAACCAATCGGCTGCCGTTGAAGGTTCGATGCGTCACGCGATCGTGAGGGCATAGCGGAGATTAAGCCGGATTGACTGCAATGACCGAAGGGTCTTTCCGCAAAGCCGACCGACCTTTATGCAGCCAGGTGCTTTTCCAGAAACGCCAGCGTGCGCTGCAAAGCCTTCTCGTGGCTTGGCTGATCGAAGGAAGCCCGTTCATCGCAACTGAAGCCATGGCCAGCCGGATAGGTGTGGATTTCGACATCCGGCCGCTTTTTCCGGATGATCTCCACATCCGACAGCGGGATGCCGTCATCCTTCTCGCCGAAATGCAGCAGGACGGGGACCTTCGGCTTTTCATCGGCATGGCCGGCAATCATACCCCCGTAATAACCGACCGCACAGGCCAGGCCTTCGAGGCGCGTGGCCGCGAGGAAGGCCAGGGACCCGCCCCAGCAATAGCCGATCACGGCCACCGGACCTGCGGCGGAAACTGCGGCGATGGCAGCCGCCGTATCGGCCAGGGTATCTTCAAGCTTGACCTGGCTGCGCAGATCGCGGCCGGCGGCAACGCCGGCACCGTCATAGCCGAGATCGACCCCGCGCCGGGCACGGTCGAACAGGGCCGGCGCGATGACCTCATAGCCCCGGGCCGCAAAGCCGTCAGTCACATTACGGATATGATGATTGACGCCGAAGATCTCCTGCAGAATGACCAGGGCTCCCCGCTTCTTTGTGCCGCTCGGCTTCGCGCGGTAGGCCGATAACGTGAAGCCGTCAGCCGTTCGCAGATTTTCCGCAGCGCCCATGTCGCTCCTCCTCGGATATTTGGCATCATTGAGGTTGTCGTGGCCGGGGAAGGCCATCGCCGAATGTCAGCATGATGTGACCCTGGCAGCGTAGGTGACAAGGCGGCTGCCTGCAATATAAATGCTGCACCGCGGCATCAAATTCCGGTAAGGTGGCAGCGACTTTGCGGCACGGGGCGAGCGTCCGCATTCCTGTCGTTCGGGAGCATCCAATGGCACAGCAACCGCTCAAGAAAAGTCACTGCGTGAATAATCGTCCACCTTTCGAATGCATTGCTCTCTTATTACAGGGCGGCGGGGCCCTTGGCGCCTATCAGGCCGGGGTTTACGAGGCGCTGGCCGAAGCCGGACTGCAACCCGATTGGGTTGCCGGCATCTCCATCGGCGCCATCAACGCCGCGATCATTGCCGGCAACGCGCCGCAACACCGCGTCGACATGCTGCGGCAATTCTGGAACGAGGTCAGCGTCACCAACGGTCCAAGCTGGATTGACGAACTGATCACCACCGGCATCCGCGGTGACATGGCCCGCAACGGCGTCAACCAGTTCGTCGCCAATCAGGTCGCATTGACCGGCGTGCCGGGCTTCTTTGCGCCCCGCCTGCCCGGCCCCTGGTTCTATCCGCAGGGCAGCCCTGAGGCGACCAGCATCTATGACACCTCCCCGCTTCTTGCGACTCTGGAGCGATTGGTCGATTTCGACCGGTTGAACAATGACGGCATGCGGCTCAGCGTCGGCGCGGTCAACGTGCGAACCGGCAATTTCAGCTATTTCGACACCAAGACCCACCAGATTACCCCGGCCCATGTGATGGCCAGCGGCGCGCTGCCGCCCGGCTTTCCGGCGATCGAGATCGAGAACGAGTATTATTGGGATGGCGGCCTCGTCTCCAACACGCCGCTCAGTTGGGTGCTGAATGCCGATGACAGGCAGGACACGCTTGCCTTCCAGGTCGACCTCTGGAACGCCCGCGGCGATTTTCCGCGCGACATGCCGGAAGTGATGATGCGGCAGAAGGAGATCCAGTACTCCAGCCGGACCCGCGCCAATACGGACAGCTTCCGGCGGCTGCAAAAGCTGCGCTGCGCGCTTGGCAAGATCCTGGAAAAGATACCGTCCGAACTGCGCGACAGCGAGGAGGCCAAGCTGCTGAGCTCAGTGGCCAGCCACAAGGTCTATAATATCGTCCATCTGATCTATCGGGCCGCGACCTATGAAGGCCATTCCAAGGATTACGAATTCTCGCACCGCTCGATGGAGGAACACTGGAAATCCGGCTACAACGACGCCGTGAGAACTCTGCGGCACCCGGAAGTGCTTGAACCGCCGAGCAGGGAAGAGGGAACCAAGGTCTTTGACCTCGGCACCGACGCGCGAGACTGACATTCGGGACTGTCAGGCTTCGCGCGACGTGAACTCCTTGGGAATAAGGTGACGCGCGGCAACCAGAACCAGGATGGTGGTAAAGCCGAGAATCACCGTGACCAGCGCATTGATATCCGGGGTGAAGCCGAGCCGCATCATCGCCCAGAGACGGATCGGCAAGGTATTATCGGTGCCCGTCACCAGGATGGTGATCATGGTCTCGTCGAAGGACAGCGCAAAGGCGAGGATCGCAGCACCCGTCATGGCGCTCTTGAGATTGGGCAGGATGATCAGCCGGAAGGTCTGCCAACCGCTGGCGCCGAGATCATAGGACGCCTCGACCATATTCATGCCGAGCGCCTGCAACCGCACCAGGATGGTGCGATAGATCAGCGCCAGGACGAAAACGGTATGGCCGATGATGACCGTGACCAGCGACCGCTCGAAATCGATCTCGCGGAAGAAAATCAGCAAGGCGAGGCCGGTGATGATGGGCGGCATCAGGAACGGCAGGAAGATGATGAACTGCACGAAACCCCGGCCCCGCGACTGGCTGAACTGATAGAACATGGCGAGGAAGCAGCCGAGGATCAGCCCGAGGACAACGGCCGATACGCCCACCACCAGGGTGTTCTGCACGGCGGTCAGAATGCCGTCATTGCTGATCAGCAGTTGATAGGAATCGAGATTGGCATTGCCCCAATCGACCTGGCCATATTTGACCGTGAAGAACGAGGAAATGATCGGCACGAAGATCGGGCCGTAGAGAATGACGAAAACGAATGCCGTCAGCAGGCCGAGGCCGATCGTACCGGACGAGAGCCGCTTCATGCCCGTCCTCGCGCATTGCCGAAGCGGCCGCCGATCACGATGGCGATCACCACCAGGACGCAAAGCAGAACCGAGAGCGCCGAGCCAAATGGCCAGTTATAGGCCGTACCGAACTGCGAGTAGATGATCCGGCCGAAGGTGAAGCCGCTGTTGCCGCCGACCATTTGCGGCGTGAGAAAATCGCCGATCGCCAGGACGAAGACGAAGCTGGCCGCGGCGATGACACCGGGCAGGCTCAAAGGCAGGACGACGCGGGCGAAGGTCTGCAGTTCCGAGGCGCCGAGATCGGCCGAGGCCTCCAGCAGGTTGCGCGGCAGCCTTTCCAGCGAAAGAAAGATCGGCAGGACGGCAAAGGGGATCAGCAAAGCGGTCAGTGCCAGCAGAACGGCATTGAGATTGAAGACAAAGATCGTCAGGGGCTCCTGGATCAGGCCAGTCGCCATCAGGAAGCGGTTGAGGAAACCGTTGCCGCCGAGGATGCTGCGGATCGCATAGATCTTGATGACGTAGCTCATCAACAGCGGCACCAGCAGCAGCATGAGGAGGACGTATTTCTTGCGCCCCTGTAGACCCGCCAAAAAATAGGCAACCGGATAGCCGAAGAGAATCGTGAGGGCCGCAACCTCCAGGCACAGGACACAGGTACGCCACAGGACCGGCAGATATATCTCATCCGTGACGATGCGGATGTAGTTGAGAAGCGTGAGGTCATAATGGACTTCCGTTCCCTTGACCCAGAAGAAGCTGTAAGCCAGGAACGAAACCAGCGGGATCAGGATGAAGAAGACCGGCAGGCCATAAGCCAGCGCCGTCAGGAGCCAGGGCGTCTGGCCGATCTGATTGGTCTCACGCGGCAGGCCGGCGATGCGCGTCGTCATACCGGCACCAGACGGCTGTCGATGCGGCGCCAGCCCAGCGCGACCTGCGCGCCGATCTGCAGCGCCATGCCGTCTGCCCGGCTGGGCAGCTTGACCCGCATCTCGATATCGGATCCCTGCGGCATGGTTCGGACCAGCGTGGTGGCGCCGCTGAATTCCACGGCGGTAATCGTCGCGCTGACCTTGTTCTCGCAACCGTTCAATTCAGCTGCGGCGGCGGCCAATTGAATCGATTCCGGACGAACGACTGCGTAGGCACTGCCTCCGGCGGCTGCGGCGACCATCTCAGGCTGCCCGTCGACGGCGCAGGAAAGGCTGCCAAAGCCGGTATCGATGGTACGGGCATCGCCTGCCATGGGACCGAACCGGCCACTGATCAGATTGTTGTCGCCGAAGAAGCGGGCGACGAATTCGGTCTGCGGCCGGTAATAGACATCGAGCGGCGAACCGATCTGCTGGATGCGGCCGTCATTCATCACGCAGATCCGGTCGGCCATGGAGATCGCCTCCTCCTGGTCATGAGTGACGAAGAGGAAAGTGGTCTTGATCTCGCGCTGGATATTTTTCAGGAATAGCTGCATCTGCTTGCGCAGCTCCACGTCCAGCGCCGCCAGCGGTTCGTCCAGCAGGATAAGGCGGGGTTGGCAGATGATAGCGCGGGCCAGCGCCACGCGCTGCTTCTGGCCGCCTGAGAGCTGCGCCGGATAGCGCTCGGCTAGTTGACCGAGATGGACAAGGCTCAGCGCATCGGCGACGCGCCGCTTGATCTCCGCTTTCGCCACACCGCGAATTTGCAGACCGTAGCCGATATTGCCGGCGACAGTCATATGCGGGAACAGCGCATAATCCTGGAATACGGTGTTGAAGGGCCGGCGATTGATCGGCAACGCGGAAATATCTTTGCCGTCCAGCAGAATCTGACCGGCACTCGGCATGGTGAAGCCGCCGATCATGCGCAGGATGGTGGTCTTGCCGGAGCCCGAAGGGCCGAGAATGGTGATGAACTCGCCGTCTTCGACCGCCAGATCGACATTGTCGAGCACGCGCGTCTCGCCGAAGGATTTCGCCACGGATTTCAATTCAAGCAGAAGGCGGCGGCTGGCCATAGCACCCTGATACACGTGTTGGAAGGGTCAACAAAATGCGACCCGATCGGCACCTGCCGGTGCCGATCGGGCGAGGGACGGACTGCTTACTGCGCGGCCTTGATCTCGTTCCAGAGATCGGCGCGCTTGGTCGGATCTTCCACCACCTGCACATACACCAGCTTGTCGCCAGCCGCGGCATTGGGTGACGGAACCACCGTGTTGCCGAAGCCCTGGCGCTCAGACAGTTGCTGGCCGATCTTCTTCTGCAGCAGGAAGTTAACCCACTTCTCGGCGAGATCCTTGTTCTTGACGCCGCTGGTCATCGCCCAGGTGTCGAGCCAAGCCAGTGCACCTTCCTTCGGATTGACATAGGCGACATGGGCACCGGCATCCTTCAGCGCCTTCACCTGCTGCTGGCCGTAATTCGCCCAGATCAGCGCGACATCGTTATTCTTGTAGATCTGTGTCGCTTCGTCAGCGGTCGTGTAGAAGCTCAGCACATTCTGTTTCAGGGCGATCAGCTTTTCCTTGACCTGCTTGAACTGATCATCGCTCAGATGGAACGGGTCCTGGACGCCCAGGGTCAGGGCCGTGAAGGAGAAGTTGTGCTCGCCATTGTCATAGGCCAGCACCTTGCCCTTGTATTTCGGGTCCCACATGACGTCCATCGAGGTCGGGGCCGGCTTGACCTTGTCGGTGTCATAGATGAGGCCGATGGAATCGAAGCAGAACGGAATGGCGTAGACCTTGCCATCGCGCATCACGCCCTTGACCTTGCTCAAGTCATTGAATAGCGGCAGGGTATGCTTCTGGTTCGGCAGCTTCGACATGTCATAGGGCGTCACCAGATTGATATCGATGTAACGCTGCAGCTGACCGGTATTGACGGCGAAGAGATCGAAATCCTTGCCCTCGCTGCCCTTGATCTTGGCCCAGATCTCGTCATCGCTGCCGATGAAGACGACCTTGACGTCGACATTGTTCTCTTTCTCGAATTCCTTGACCCAGTCGTCATCGGCATAACCCTGCCAGGCCAGGACCCGCAGCTCCTCCTTGGCATCGGCGGGCGATGCCGAGAGCAATGCCATGGTCGAGATCATCGCCGCCAAGACCGGCAAAGCTCGTTTTGTTATGGTTTTCAACATTCTGCCCTTCCTCCCATCGGTTTATACGCTTTAATTCTTCACTTCACGTCAGGTCCCCTCGCCGGCTGTTTAGAGCGGCGTCACCTTCACCAGGCCGATATCCTCGGCCGGCACCATCTTGTTCCGCAGCGGCTTGCCAAATTCCCGCGCCTCGATCTCAAATTCATCCCCCGGCTGGGTTTTCACGCCCGCAGCATAACTCAAGACCGCCGCCCCGAAGAAGTAGGCATGCAGGTCTCCCGGCCGTCGAAACATATCATATCGGAAATGGTAGTGCTCGAGATTGGCGATGGAATGCGACATATTCCGTTCGCCCGAGAGGACCTCCTCCTCCCAGATCACCTTGCCGTTCCTGATGATGCGGGATTTGCCGCGGATGTCCGGCGGCAGTTCGCCTAGCAGCAGTTCCGGCCCGAAGGAGCAGGCGCGCAATTTGGAATGCTGGGTGTAAAGATAATTTTGCGCCTCCGTCACATGATCGGAAAATTCGTTACCGAGGGCAAAGCCAATCCGGCGCGGCTGGCCCGCCTTGTCGACGACGTAAAGACCGACGATCTCCGCCTCTTCCGCCCCGGCAAGGGCGAAGGATGGCAGCGGCAAGGGAGCACCCGGCGCTACCACGCACGTGCCCACTCCCTTATAGAACCATTCCGGCTGCACCCCGATCTCGCCGGTCTCCGGCTTGCCGCCCTCGATACCCATGCGGAAAATCCGCATGGAATCCGATTCCGGCGCCGCATTGCCATGGGTCTCGATATGCATCTTGTTGCGGGCATCGGCACTGCCGAGATGAGTGAGGCCGGTCCCGGTGATCCAGAAGCGGGCCGGCTCCTCGTGATCGAGGGGGGCCAGGACCCGTCCGTCGCGCAGCAAGGCCGCATAGTCGATCGTTTCCGATGTGGCCAATTCGCGCACCACGGCTTCCAGCGGCTTGCCGCGCTCGATCGCCATTTGCGCCAGTTGATAGGTAGTTGAAACGGCGGAGAGCGGATGCGCCCGGTCGCCGTCCTCGGTCACCAGGCCGACATGCCGCAGGCCGGCCGGATCGCGATATTGAATGAGACGCATTTTTCTCTCCCGCAAGAAATCAAACCCAGCCGCCATCGACGATGAAGTGCTGTGACGTGCACATGCGGCTGTCGTCAGCAGCAAGGAACAGTGCCATGCGCGCGATATCGGCCGGATAGAGGCGCTCGCGCAGGCATTGCCGTTCTTCGATCTGCTTCTCGCCGGCGGGGGTCAGCCAGAGCCGCATCTGCCGCTCCGTCATCACCCAGCCGGGGATCATGCAATTGACGCGAATCTTTTCCGGCCCCAATTCGCGGGCGAGCGCCCGTGTAAGACCGGTGATTGCCGCCTTGGCCGTGACATAGGCCGGGCAATCCGGGTCGCCCACCATCCAGGTGATGGAGCCGAAATTGATGATCGACCCGCCGCCGGCGTCACGCATCTGGTCGCGCACGGCCTGGGCGGCGAAGAATTGCGGCCGCAGGTTGACCGCCATGCGATCATCCCAGTATTCGACCGTGACATCCTTGGTCCAATGCCGGTCGTCATTGCCGGCATTGTTGCACAGGACGCGGATCGGGCCATGCTTGGCCTGGGTCGCGGCGATGGCGGCGCGCAGATCCTCGATCTTGCGCAGGTCGCAGGGAATGAAATCCGGCGCCGGAAGACCTTTGGCGGCAATGCGCGCCGCGACGGCCTTGGACGGTTCGACGGCGAGATCGACGAAGGTGACGCGGGCACCCTGGTCGCAGAAATGCTCGACCAGGCTTTCGCCGATGCCGCTGCCGCCGCCGGTGATGAAGACGACCCGATCTTTAAGGCTGGGATAGCGGGCAGGTTGATCAATCAGTCCCTGCATGGGGCACCTCAGTGGGAATGACGCGGCACATCCGCACCGCGCTTGCCGACGAGAAAATCAAAATCGCAGCCGCGATCGGCCTGCAGCACATGGTCGACATAGAGCCGCTCATAGCCGCTGGCGCCGGCCGAAACGGTCGGTTGCCAGGCGGCGCGGCGTTTCGCCAGTTCGGCCTCATCGACCTCGAGATGCAGGCGCCGGTTGGCGACATCGAGCTCGATGACATCGCCGTCGCGGACCAGGGCCAAGTTGCCGCCGGCGGCCGCCTCGGGTGCTGCATGCAGCACCACCGTGCCATAGGCCGTGCCGCTCATTCGCGCGTCGGAGATCCGCACCATATCGGTGACGCCCTGCTTCAGGAGCTTCGCCGGCAGCGGCATGTTGCCGACCTCGGCCATGCCGGGATAGCCTTTGGGACCGCAATTCTTCAGCACCATCACCGAGCTCGCGTCAATATCGAGGGCCGGGTCATCGATGCGCTGGTGGTAATGTTCGATATTCTCGAAGACGACCGCCTTGCCGCGATGCTGCATCAAAGCGGGGGTGGCCGCCGAGGGCTTGATCACCGCGCCATTGGGCACCAGATTGCCGCGCAGGACGACAATGCCGCCCTGCGGGGTCAGCGGATTGTCGAGACCGCGGATCACCTCGTTGTTGTAATTGGGAGCCTCGCGGCAGATGGCACCGATGGTCTCGCCGGCGACCGTCATCGCCTCCTCATGCAGGCGGCCGCTCTCGGCCAGCACCCGCATCACCGCGCGCAGCCCCCCGGCATAATAGAAGTCTTCCATCAGGAAGCGGCCCGAGGGCATCAGATCGACGATGGTGGGAATATCGCGACCCAGGCGGTCCCAGTCTTCGAGATCGAGCGCGACACCAAGCCGTCCGGCAATCGCGATCAGGTGAATGACGGCATTGGTCGAGCCGCCGATGGCGCCGTTGACGCGGATGGCGTTTTCAAAAGCCTGCTTGGTGAGGATCTGCGACATGCGCACATCTTCTTTGACGAGGTCGACGATGCGGCGGCCCGAAAGATGCGCCAGCACATTGCGTCGCGCATCCACTGCCGGAATGGCTGCGTTGTCCGGCAGGCCGATGCCGAGTGCTTCAACCATGCTGGCCATGGTGGAGGCCGTGCCCATGGTCATGCAGCTGCCGGCCGAGCGGCTCTGGCCCTGCTCCGCCGCCAGGAAATCCGGCACCGACATGCGGCCCGCCTTGACGTCCTCGTAGAATTTCCAGACATGCGTCCCCGAGCCGATCGCCTGGCCGCGGAAATTGCCGTTCAGCATGGGCCCGCCGGAAACGACGATGGTCGGCAGGTCGCAGCTTGCGGCACCCATCATCAAGGCCGGCGTCGTCTTGTCGCAGCCGACCAGCAGGATGACGCCGTCCATCGGATTGCCGCGGATCGATTCCTCGACATCCATGCTGGCGAGATTGCGGAACAGCATGGCGGTCGGCCGCATATTGGATTCGCCCAGCGACATCACCGGGAATTCCAGGGGCAGGCCGCCGGCTTCATAGACGCCGCGTTTCACATGATCGGCCAGGTCGCGCAGATGGGCGTTGCAGGGTGTCAGTTCCGACCAGGTATTGCAGATGCCGATCACCGGCCTGCCGTCAAAGACATCCGCCGGCAAGCCCTGATTCTTCATCCAGCTGCGATGCATGAAGGCATTCTTGCCCTCGCCACCGAACCAGGCGCTGGAGCGCCATTTGCCTTTCTGTTCGCTCAACCTAGAAAATCCTTGCAATGTTTGGTAATACAAAACTATGTTTTGTATACGCGATGTTATTAGGGGTGAATTCAAACGCTCTGTCAATTAGACAAGTATTGATGTCGATCAAACCTATCTGCCCAAATAGCAAATAGAATTGAAACTATAAGCGATCTTTTGAAACGGGACCGATCATGAAACAGAAGACAGCGACAGCGAGACGTCTGACACGCAAGGAAACCGGCAAGGCGACGCGGCCGATTCCGGCGCTGGATGAGCGGTATCGCGTCCAGAGTGTGGGCCGCGCCCTTGACCTGTTGGAGCTTGTTGCCAACCAGGGAAGAGAGGGAGCGCGCCTGACGGATCTCGCTCGCGACCTCTCGCTCTCGAAGGCCGCTGCCTATGCCATCCTGCAGACCTTGCTGGCGCACGGCTTCATCGTCGATTTCGGCGAAGGCAGCAACCGGCGCTATCGCCTCGGCATGATGCTGGCCCGGCTGGGCGATCTGGCCGTCGCCAATACCGTCCTCGCCGATGTCGCCCTGGCGGAATTGCGGCAGCTGACCAATGAGCTTGGCATGACCTCGCGCGTCGCCATCCTCGACGATGGCCATGCGGTGGTTATCGGCCGCGTCGATGCGCCGGGTGCAGTGCGGTTTGACGCTGCCCTGGGGCGCCGCGAACTGCCGCATTGCTCAGCCGTGGGCAAAGCGATGCTGGCGGCTCTACCGGCAGCCGAGGCGGAACATATTCTCAACCAGTTTGAACTGCCGCAGCGGACGCCGCATACCATCACGGATGTCGGCGCTTTGATGCACCAACTCGGCGAGGTAGCGGAACAGGGCTATGCCGTGGATGACGAGGAGGACACCGAGGGTGTCGCCTGCATCGGCGCCTGCGTCCTCGATCGCAACGGCCGGCCGGCGGGCGCCATCAGCGTCACCAGTTTGAAGCAGCGCGACTGGAACAACCGCAAGGAAGAAATTGCGGAGAAGGTGAAGCAATGCGCCAACCGGATTTCCGCGCAGCTGACAGGCCGGATCGGCACCCATCAGCGTAACGGTGCGGAACAAGCGCTTTCAGCCTGAGGATGGGAGGCTTCGACCGGCTGGGCACAGGCGAACCAGTGCCGCCAGCCATTGAAATCGCATCCGGTCCGTTGCGCCTGCGCCTCGCCCCGTCCATCGGCGGGGCTGTTGCGGGCTTCAGCTATCATGGCCCTACGGGCCGTGTGGAACTGTTGCGACCGATGGAAGAGGGCGCCTGGGCGGCCGGCGATGTGCTTGGCGCCAGTTGCTTTCCCTTGACGCCCTTTTCCAATCGGCTGCGGCAGGGGCGTTTCCGTTTCCGCGGCCGCGACATTCAACTGCCGCTGAACAGCGATGGACCGCATAACGAACATGGCCACGGCTGGCAGCGACCCTGGCTGGTCGAGACGGCGAGCAGCGATAGCGCCTGCCTGGTCTATCGCCATCAGCCGGATGCCTGGCCTTTCGCCTATGAGATGCGCCAGCATTTCCGGCTGACGGATATGGCGCTCAGCATCACGATCGAGAGTCGCAATACGGGATCGACGGCGATGCCCTACGGCTTCGGCCTGCATCCCTATTTCACCCGCACCCCGCTCTGCCGCATGACGGCACCGGTCCAGGGCTTCTGGGCCACCGACCGGGAGGTCATGCCGACGGCATTGCTGCCGGTGCCGGCGGAAGCGGATTTCACGCAGGGAATCCACCTCGATGCGGTCGAGCTCGACAATGTCTTTACCGGATGGTCGGGTGAAGCCCTGATCACCTGGCCGGAACATCGCTTGCAACTGGCGATGAGCGCCACGCCGCCGCTGCGCTGCCTGGTCGTCTATGCGCCCAAGGGCGAGGCCTTCTTTTGCGCCGAGCCGGTCAGCAACATCACCGACGCCTTCAATCTCTGCGGTCAGCGCGACGACACCGGCATGCTGGTCTTGGAACCGGCCGGCGAGGTTCGTGCCGAGATCACTTTCAGCTTGCGGCAGCAGCCCGGCTGAGGCCTTGGGCAACCTCCGTCAGATCACGAAACGATCAGCCGGCATCCCAGAGGGCCACCTTGTTTTCCAGCACGCCGATCCGTGCGATCTCGACCTTCACGTGGTCGCCGGCCTGCAGGTATTTCGGCGGCTCGAAGCCCATGCCGACACCGGCCGGCGTACCGGTGGCGATGACGTCGCCCGGCAGCAGGGTGATGCCTGCCGATATCGTCGCGATCAAGGTGGGAATATCGAAGATCAGATCGGCGGTCGTCGCATCCTGCCGCAGCTCCCCATTCACCCAGCAGCGAATCCGCGTGTCGGCGAGGTCGACCTCGTCGCGGGTGACCAGCCACGGGCCCATCGGGCAGAAAGTGTCCTGCGATTTTCCCAGCAGCCATTGCTGATGCCGCCGCTGCATGTCGCGGGCGGTGACGTCATTGACGATGGTATAACCCCAGACGTGTTCCAGCGCCTGCTCCTTGGCGATGCGCCGTCCACCCCGCCCGATGATCACCGCCAGTTCGGCTTCGTAATCGACCTTGCTGCTGACGCTTGGATCGATGCGGATGGCATCGCCCGGGCCGATCACTGATTCCGGCACCTTGGTGAAGACGATCGGCGCCGTCGGCACCGGATCCTTGTCCGAAGCCGATGCGCTGCCCTTGCCGCTGCGGGCGACTTCCTCGGCATGCGCGCGATAGTTCTTTCCGATACAGAAGATATTGCGGCGGGGATGCGGAATGGGCGCTTCCAGCTTGACCTCGGCGAGCGCTATCGGGGCTCCAAGGTCGTGTATTGCGCCACCGCCAACGGCGCGTTGCACGAGCGCCAGCGCGCCGGATTGCTGGGCAATCCCGCCGAGATCGACGGGCTGGATCTGCTTGCCGTCCGGCGTCAGACGACCGACCGACCGGATACCGCGATGACTGAACGTGGCAATACGCATGACCTCGCTCCTCTCACTCACATTTCGCATCGCCCGCGGGAGCAAAGCCCGTCAGGCGTATTGGCTTGATAGCGGGGCGGCCCTCGGCCGGCATCAAACGCGCCGCTAGGCGTCAAGTGCCGCCCGCATTGCCGCGATATGCTCCGGGCCGATCCCGCAGCAGCCGCCGACGATGCCCGCGCCCCGGCCGATCCAGTCCTGCATGAAATCGCGATAGCCGGCGGGATCGAGATCCGCGCGTATGTCATGCAGCGTGGAATTTGCTTCGGCATCCTTCGGCTGCGGCGGAAAGGCGTTTGCATAGACGCCAAGCCTGACTGCCGCGCCGTCCAAAGCCGTGGCCGCGGCGGTGAGCGCAGGGGCCATGACCTCCGGTTGGCTGCAATTGAAGAGGATCGCGGCAGCGCCAAGCTCGGCAGCACGGCGGACGGCCGTGCCGACCGGCTCGCCTGAACGCAGGCGTGGGGCCTGTTGCGCATCATCGGCGCCGTCTTCGATCGTGAAGGAAAACCAGACGGGCTTTTCCGACGCTGCGAGCCCCGCGGCGGCGGCTTCCACCTCGGCGATGGCGCTTTGTGTCTCCACCAGCCAGTGGTCGATATGCGGCTCCAGTCCTGCGACCAGGGGGGCGAGTATTTCTTGCGCCCGCGTCTCGTCGTAGAGATCCGGCCGATAGGAACCGAACAACGGCGGCAAGGAGCCGGCGACCGCGACGCGACGGCGGCTGCCATCCGCGACCTTGCGCGCAAGCTTGCCGGCAAGATCCGCGAGTTCGCCGCCGCGCGCCGCAAAACGTGCCTCGCCAAGATGAAAAGGTACCAGCGCATAGCTGTTGGTGGTGATTACATCGGCCCCGGCCGCGACGAAGGACTGGTGCGCCTGAGCGACAAAGTCAGGCGCCTCGATCAGCGCCAAGGCCGACCACTCGGGCTGCCGGAAGGGCGCGCCCATGCGCTTCAACTCACGGCCCATGCCGCCATCGAGGAGGATAATGTCGCTTTCCATGAATGCTCCGCCAACCGGTTTGCCCATGGTCAAGCCATAGGCGGCAGCCGTTTTGCTGTCAAATCATGGCTGCCATGTAACCCGTCCGGCAGGCGGCCTCAGGCCTTCGCCAGGCTGGCGATCATCAGATCCACCGCGGCTTTGGACATCTGCTGGCGCGCGGATACGTCGGTAACGCTCATCAGGCCGCCACGAATCATGCCGACCATCATGGGCGGCACCATATCGAGGTCGACCACGCGGAATGCGCCCGCCGAGACGCCGCGTTCGATGACTTGGCGGAAGGTCGAGACGAGAAACAGCCGGTGGCGATCGAATTCCTCGCGCCAGCGGACGATCAATCCCGGCTGGCCATCGGTCAGCAGGCGCAAGGCGGAAACCTGGTTGCCGAGCAGACCAAAGGAAATGCGGAATATTTCGTCCAGGGCGCGATGCGGATGCAGGTCCGCCGCCAGGACACCGGAGAGCTGGATCTGCAATTGCTGCAGCGCCAACCGGAAAACTTCCAGAAACAGCTCATCCTTGGAGGCAAAATACCGATAGATCGTCGGTTTGCCGACCTTAGCCCGACGCGCAATATCGTCCATCTGGACGGCATCGTAACTCGATTGGGCGAACAGATCTTCGGCCGCAGCCAGAATGTTGCGGCGGCGTCTTTCCCGCCAATGCAAAGCATCTTCCGACACAGCCGGGAGGCTGTCAGGATCCGGTAGGGTTTGAGGGTGGCTGTCAGCAGACATGAACTATGCTGGCATTGAATGATAAAACCTTAACTTTAGAGTTCTATTCTAGGCCATCTCTTCTGATATGATCAAGAGCGGCAGCGCAGGTTATGACCCGATCGGACGTTAAAGTTCAGGATCGGTCCGTCTCGGACTGCGATGCGTCCTCCCCGCGACCTTGAACCTGGGCCGAATAAATGCGCGTAAAGCTTATCCTCGTGGCCGGTATTGCACTGGTGGGCATTGGCTATGTGGCCTTGCGGAGCCTGAGCGTCGGGGATGCGGCACCTGACCCCCATGCCCATCAGGCGGCGCAGCCGGGTCTGCCGGTTTTTGCCGCCACGGTCGCCATCAAGCCGATGCCGGTGCAGATTGCCACGGTTGGCCGCGTCCAGCCCATGGCCAGCGTCGCCATCCAGCCGCGCCTAGATGGCGTCATTGCCAGCGTTGCGGTCGAAGAGGGGCAAGATGTCAAAGCCGGCGATCTGCTGTTCACGCTGGATGACCGGGCGCTGCAGGCAGCCTTGAGGGAAGCCCAGGCCAATCTGGCCAAGGACCAGGCCCTGGTTGAAAATGCCAGGCGGAACGTCGAGCGGCTCTTGCCGCTGGCCGCCAAGAATTTCACCTCGGTGCAGAGCCTCGATCAGGCAAAGACCGATGTCGCGACATATGAAGCGACCACGCTGGCCGATCAGGCGCAGATCCAGGCCGACCAGGTGCAGCTGACCTATACCCGCATCACCGCGCCGATCTCCGGCCGCCTCGGCACGATCAATTTCAAGCTGGGCAATTCGGTCCGCCAGGCCGATACGACGCCTTTGGTGACGATCAACCAGATCCACCCGATCTACGTTTCCTTTGCTATCCAGCAGGATGACCTCAATCATCTGCGGGCCGCCATGCTGGCCGGACCGGTCGCGGTCTCGGCGACCTTCGGCAAGAGCCGCGCCCTCGTCGGGACGGCGGCGGCCGCGAAAGCGGTCGGCACGGTTGACGCGAGCGACGATCCGGCCAATGCCGGCGCGATCCGCGCCAATCGCCAGGAACAGGGCGTGGTGGCCTTCATCGACAATACGATCGACACGGCCAGCAATACGGTGATCGTCAAGGCGCACTTCGATAATCCGCGCGACCGATTATGGCCGGGCCAGTTCGTGAACGTCCTGATGACCTTGAGCATCGAACCCAAGGCCGTGGTCATCCCCAGCGAAGCGCTGCAGATCGGCCAGCAAGGTAATTACGTATGGCTCGTCAAGGACGACAAGACCGTCGCCGTCCAACCGGTCAAGATCGATCGTCGCATCGGCGATGAGCTGGTGATCGCTTCGGGTCTGAAAGGCGGCGAAACCGTCGTGACCGAGGGCCAGATGCGCCTTGACGCCGGAGCAAAGGTCGAGATCGAGAAAGCAACCCCCAAGCCGGCAGACAATAGCGGCGATGCTCCGGGGGTAAATCCGTGACCCTTCCCGAACTCTGCATCCGCAGGCCGGTCATGACCAGTCTGCTGATGATCTCTTTCGTGGTCATCGGCATCTTCGGCTATCGCCTGCTGCCCGTCGCGGCCCTGCCGCGCGTCGATTTCCCCACCATTCAGGTCTCTGCTTCGCTGCCCGGCGCCAGCCCGGCAACCATGGCGGCCTCGGTCGCGACGCCGCTGGAACGGCAGTTCATGACGATCGCCGGCATCGACACGATCACCTCGCAAAGCACCCAGGGCTCGACCCAGATCACCCTGCAATTCAACCTCAACCGGGATATCGATGGCGCCGCCCTCGACGTGCAATCCGCGATGACGACGGCGCAGCGGCAGCTGCCGGTGGAGATGACCACCGCGCCCAGCTTCCGCAAGGTCAACCCGGCTGACGCGCCGGTCCTGTTCCTGGCCCTGACCTCAGATACCCTGCCGCTCTCGACGGTCGACGAATATGCCGAGACCCTGATCGCCCAGCGCATCTCGACCTTGCCCGGCATCGCGCAGGTGCAGGTGTATGGCGCACAGAAATTCGCCATCCGCGTTCAGCTCAATCCCAACATCCTGGCCGGCATGGGCGTGGGTTTCGACGACATCCAGAACGCCGTCGATGCCGCCAATTCCAATACGCCGGTCGGCTCGCTGAGCGGTAAGGACCGCAGCGCCGTCATCCAGTCGAACGAACAGCTGTCCCGCGCGGATCAGTACCGGCCGCTGATCGTCGCCTATCGCAACGGCAACCCGGTTCGCCTAAGCGACATCGCCAATGTGATCGACAGCGTCGAGAACAACAAGACGGCCAGCTGGTTCAACGGCCAGCGTTCCGTGCTGCTCGCGATCCAGCGCCAGCCGGACGCCAATACCGTGGCGGTCGTCGATTCGGTGCGCAATCTCATTCCCTACCTGAACGCGCAGATTCCAGCGTCGGTCAAGCTTCATGTGATGCTGGACCGTTCGGAATCGATCCGTGCATCGGTGGAAGATGTCCGCTTCACCCTCGGCCTCACCGTCGCCCTGGTGGTGCTGGTCATCTTCCTGTTCCTGCGCAACCTGACCGCCACTTTCATCCCCGCGATCGTGCTGCCGGTCTCGCTGATCGGCACTTGCGCCTTCATGTACGTGCTTGGCTATTCGATCGACAACCTGTCGCTCCTCGCCATCACTTTGTCCGTCGGATTCGTGGTCGATGATGCCATCGTCATGCTGGAAAACATCGTCCGACACATCGAAGCGGGCGACAAACCCTGGGCCGCGGCCATGAAAGGTTCGCGCGAAATCGCCTTCACGGTGATGTCGATTACCCTGTCCCTGGTCGCCGTCTTCATTCCCGTTCTCTTCATGGGCGGCATCGTCGGGCGGTTGTTCCGGGAATTCGCGGTTACCATCAGCCTCACAATTCTGATCTCCGGCTTCGTCTCCCTGACGCTGACGCCGATGATGTGCAGCCGCCTGCTGCGCTCTGGCGGCCATGGCGAAACGCATGGCTGGCTTTACCGCGTATTCGAACGCGGCTTCGACCTGCTCCAGGGCAGCTACGACACGATGCTGCGCCTTGCCCTGCGCGCCAAGCCGCTGATCCTGGCGATCACCATCGCCTCCCTGGTGGCGACGCTCTATTTCTTCCAGGTCGTTCCCAAGGGCTTCTTTCCGATCGAGGATACCGGGCAGATTTCCGTCAGCACCGAAGGCCCGCAGGATATTTCCTATGAGGCGATGTCGCGGGCGCAGCAGCAGGCAGCCGCCATCATTGCCGCGGATCCCGCCGTCACCACGGTCAATTCCAGCGTCGGTTCCGGCGGCGGCGGTGGCGAAAACAACGGGCGCATGTTTGTCGGCCTGAAGCCGCTTGCCGAACGCAAGGCCTCCGTCAGCGAGGTCATCCAACGCCTGCGCAAGAGGCTCAACCACCTGCCTTCGATCAACGTCTATATGCAGCCGATCCAGAACCTGCAGGTCGGTGGCCGGTCGGCGAAGAGCCTCTATCAGGTGACGCTGCAGGGCACGGACCTCGCGCAGCTGAACGACCTAGCCCCCAAGGTCACCGAACGGCTCAGCAAGATCAAGGAATTGCAGGACGTCACCAGCGACTTGCAGATCAAGAGCCCGCAGATCTTTGTCGATATCGACCGCGAGCGGGCGGCCGCTCTCGGCATCACCACCGATGAGATCCGCTCGACGCTCTATGGCGCCTTCGGCAGCCGGCAGATCTCCACCATCTACCAGCCGAGCAATGACTACGAGGTCATCCTGGAGGTGGCACCCGAATTCCAGCGCGACGAGGACACGCTTGGCAGCATCTATATCCACAGCAGCGGCGGGCAGCTGGTGCCGCTCAATTCGATCGTTTCGATCCAGCACCAGGCCGGACCGCTCACCGTCAATCACCAGTCACAGCTGCCATCGGTGACGATCTCCTTCAACCTCGCGCAGGGGGTTTCCCTGGGGCAGGCCGTCGAGCTGATCACCCAGGCAGAACACGACATGCATCTGCCGGAGACCATCACCAGCAGCTTCCAGGGCACGGCGCAGGTCTTCCAGGCATCGCTCGCCAACCAGGGCCTGCTGCTGCTGGCGGCCGTCTTCGTGATCTATGTCGTGCTCGGCATTCTCTATGAGAGTTTCATCCACCCGATCACCATTCTGTCCGGCCTGCCCTCCGCCTGCCTGGGCGCTCTGGTGACGCTGATCCTGTTCAAGACTGATCTCAACGTGATTTCGATCATCGGCGTGGTGATGCTGATCGGCATCGTCAAGAAGAACGCCATCATGATGGTCGACGTCGCCATCTCGCATCAGCGCGACAAGGGCATTTCGGCCGAACAGGCGATGCATGAGGCCTGCCTGTTACGTTTCCGCCCCATCATGATGACGACCATGGCGGCGATCATGGGGACCTTGCCGATCGCCATGGGTACCGGTGCCGGCGCCGAATTGCGCCAGCCGCTCGGCCTTGCCGTGGTCGGCGGCCTGGTCGTGTCGCAGCTTCTGACGCTCTTCATCACCCCCGTCATTTATATCTATTTCGAAAAGCTCTCCCGCCTGTTCAAGCGACAGCCGGCGCATGCCCATGCACATCCACATGGACCGGCAACCGTCGAGGCCGAGCGGGAGCGATCTGCGGCAGAATGAAAAAGCGCCTGGCGGCATTCCGCCAGGCGCTCTCTTTCGCAGTCGGATTGGCGGCCGTATCGCTCAGGCGGCGATCTTGAACCCGTCGCGCCGCAGGTCTTCCTGAACCTCAAGCATACAGGCGCGCAGGGTCGCGACCGCCTCATCGATCTGGCTCCTGCTGATGACCAGCGGCGGCGAGACGACGATCAGATGGCCCATCGGCCGGATCAGCAGGCCGCGCGGCATGCATTTCTCGAAAATGCGGGTGGCGACATCCCATTCGGCGGGCGGCGCCTTCTTCGCTTCCCTGTCGGCTGTGCATTCGATGCAGACCATGAAATGGCTGCCGCGCACATCGCCCACCATGTCGATATCGCTCAACGTCTTGAGCTGCTCATGGAAATACGGCCCGACGCGCTGCACATGGCCGCAGATGTCTTCCCGTTCCATGATATCGAGATTGGTCAAGGCGGCGGCGCAGGAGACCGGATGGGCCGAATAGGTATAGCCATTGGCGAAGACCTGGCCCTTGCCCGCGCTCTTGGTCAGTTCGCCGTAGATGCGGTCGGAGATCATGAAGGCGCCTAAAGGCACATAGCCCGAGGTCAACCCCTTGGCGCAGGTGATGATATCGGGCTGGATCCCGAAGACCGGCTCCGAGGCAAAGATGTGACCGAGCCGGCCAAAGCCTGTGACCACTTCATCGGAAATATAGAGCACGTCATATTTGCGGCAGATTTCCCAGGTGCGGCGCTGATAGCCGGGCGGCGGCACGATGACGCCGCCGGAAGCCAGCAGCGGCTCGGCGATGAAGCAGGCGACGTTTTCCGGCCCCAGTTCCAGGATCTTGCGCTCGAGATCGCCCACCACCTGGTCGCAATAGGCCTCCACCGACATGCCGGCCGGCCGGCGATAGGGATTGGGCGCCGGCAGGTGATGGATGAAGGAGGTGATGAGGTCCATGTTGCCGCGATCGGCCGGCTTGCCCGATACCGAGGCCGAGAGCAGCGTGCTGCCGTGATAGGCATAGTCGCGGGTGATGATCTGTTTCTTGCTATGCAGTCCCTTGAAGTTGTTCAGGAAATGGACGAAGCGCAGGGCCGAATCCACCGCCGTCGAGCCGCCGGTGGTGAAGAAGACGTGATTGAGATCACCCGGCGTATAGGCCGCGAGACGCTCTGCCAGCTCGATCGAGGGCGGTGTGCCGATGATGCCGAAGGGCGAGAAATAGCAAAGCTTGCGGGCCTGGTCCGCCAGCGCCTGGGCCATCTCTTCACGGCCATAACCGATATTGACGCACCACATGCCGCCGATGCCGTCGATCATGCGCTGACCCTGGGCATTATAAACGCAGGCGCCCTCACCCTCGGCGACGATCAGCGGCTCGCGGGTCTGTACCGTGCCGAGGTCAACCCAAGGATGGATCATATGGTCGCGATCCTTCTCCGTCAGATCCGCGATGTTGTAGCTGAAATTCCCTGCCACGATCCTGTCCCTTCCCGTTATTGCTTCGCTGCTCCAGCCTTTCTCCGTTAAAGGAGGCTGGCTGTCTTCAATCCTTCAAGCACCGCTTCCTCCGCAGTACGCGGCGTCAGGCAATCACCGATCGCGTGAATCTCCAGCGGGCGGCCGTCGATCGTCATCCCGGCGAGGCTGTCCTCCAAGGTTGAAACGCGCTCATGTCCCAGCGAGGCAACGAGCGTATCGACATCCTCGTAGATCATGGCGCTGCCGCTGGTGGCATGCTGCAGATAGACAGTCGTACCGTCGACACCGAACAGCCGCGCATAGGGGATGACCTCGACGCCAAGATCGTGCAAGACGCCGACCCAGTGATCGCGGACATACTGATGGATGCGCTGCCCCGCCATATAGCCGTCGACCGCCAACCGCACCCGGCAACCGCTGCGGGCGAGCTTCTCGGCAAGACCAAGGCCGATCCAATCGCAGCGCCAATCGGCAATCAGGACAGAGGCGCCGATATTGACCTCGTTGCGGATCACCTGCCAGGCATTGACCACATGCGCGGTTTCGATGCCTTCGATATTGGCGGGTCGCGGCGCCGCGCCGGTGGCGATGACGACGGCATCCGGCTTTTCGGCGGCGACGAGTTCCGGCGTTACCGCCTGGCGCAGCCTGACCGTGACGCCGGCCAGTTCCATCTCGCGGCTGAGATTGGTGACGATGCCACCGAATTCCGCGCGGCTCGGCAGCATCTGCGCCAGCAGGGCCTGACCGCCCAGCCGCTCGCTCGCTTCATAAAGCGTAACCTCATGACCGCGCGCCGCCGCGATCGCTGCCGCTTTCATGCCGCCCGGCCCGCCGCCGGCAATCATGATCCGGCGCCTCTTGGCGGCCGGTTTCACGGTACCATAGGTCAATTCGCGGCCGGTCTCAGGATGCTGGATGCAGGAGATCGGATAGCCCATGTGAAAATGGCCGATACAGGCCTGGTTGCAGGCGATGCAGGCGCGAATGTCGTCGAGCCTGCCCGCCTCCGCCTTGCCCGGCATCTCCGGATCGCAGATCAGCGCGCGGGTCATGCCGACCATGTCGGCCTGGCCGCTGGCAATGATCTTGTCGCCGTCCTGCGGTTGATTAATGCGGCCGGCGACGAAGATCGGCGTCTTGCTGCGCGCCTTCGCCGCTGCGGCCATCGGCGCCACATAGCCATGGGCAAAGGCCATGGGCGGGGCGATATGCACGGCGCCGCCGATGCTGGCGGAGGTTCCGGCGACCAGGTTGTAATAGTCGAACACCCCTTCCAGCGCCACCAGGGCCTTCAGTGACTCACTGTCGCTCAACCCGTCCGGGTCTTTCTCATCGCCGCTGATCCGCAGGCCGACGATGAAATCGGGGCCGGTCGCGGCGCGGATCGCGGCAACGACGTCGCGCAGGAACCGCAGGCGGTTCTCGTCCGAACCGCCATATTCATCTTCCCGCAGATTGACCTTCGGATTGAGGAATTGGGCCGGCAGATAGCCGTGACTCGCCACCACTTCGACGCCGTCCAGACCTGCCGTCTCCAGACGCCGCGCCGCCGCCGCATAGCCGTCGATGACTTCGCGAATCATGGTGAGGGACATCGGCCGCGGCGTCACATGAAAGCGCTCATTGGGCACGGCGGAGGGCGCATAGGCGACGGGCGCACTGCCATCCTGGCTTTCCATGATCTCGCGGCCGGGATGGAACAACTGGCCGAACAGCGCACAGCCTTGCGCATGCACCGTCTCAGCGATGCGCCGATAGCCGGGAATGCAATCGTCGCTGGTCGCCATCAGCAAATGCGAGGTATAGCGCGCCGTCTCATGGACGCCCGCCACCTGCATGATAATAAGCCCGACGCCGCCTTCCGCGCGCGCCTTGTGATAGGCATGCAGCGCCTCATTGGGAACGAAGTTCGTCGGCAAGGTCGTGTCATGTCCGGTCGACAAGATGCGATTCTTGATCGTCAGACGGCGAATGGTAAGCGGTGAAAAAAGAGCTTTGAGCGCGGCCATGATGCACAGACTTGGATGTTCGGGAATTTGCGATGATCGAGAAAGAACTGTCAGAGATTATGCCGCGCGCGCCAATCCACCGGATAGAGCGCATAGCAAACCAACGCCGCCTTGCCTTCGTAACGCAGCGGCGTGTTTTGCGGGATCCAGATGACGTCGCCCGGCACGGCGACGATCAGGCGGTCGGAAAGCCGCAAGCGAAACTCGCCTTCCAGAACCACCACCATCTCGTCATAGAGGACGGTCCATTCGATCGAGCAGTCGTCGAACCTGGCGAGGCCGACACCCATCGTAGCGCTGAGCTCCGGACCGACCAGACGGCTGATCTCCGCCTTGCCCGGCGGACCACCATAGGTCGAGAACTGCATCTCGCTGCGCTTGAAGTGCTGCACCTGTTTCATCGTCTGTCTCCCAGTTGCCGGCAGCCGATCTACGTCGGCCGTTGAAGAATTTGAATATAATTTCAAATATCGGCCAACACCAAGTCAAACGCATTCTGGTGCCGGGCGGCCATGCATCCAGGCCATGCGTTCAGCCGCAAATTCAGGCCGGCGTGACGTGAAGTCATGCACCTAGGGCGGGTATGCGCTGTCGGCCTCAGGCTAATTGTCCCCGCACAATAGAATGCCTGACAGGGCGATTATGCGCCGCTATCGTCGCCGCCACAGCTCCTCCTTCCTCTTGATGCGATCACGTTTAGCGATGAGTGCCCTTCTTCTCGATCAGTTGTTGCGCGGCGTATTGCCCGATCCCGATGGCGCAGGCCTGCTGGTGGTCCCCACCAGATCCGTCGTGCTGGCTGCGGATTTGCAGGGCGCCGCCGCTGACCTCGTCTCCCCCCTGGCATTCGGCCGGCGCCTTCTGGTCGTCAGCGATCTGACAACGCAGGCCGTGCTCGGCCAGCGCATCGTTGCGGAACTAGGCTGCCGCTTTGCCGTCGAACATCTTGTCCTCACCGACCCTTATGCCGACCTAACAACAGTCGGCCAGATCGAGGCTCACCAACGCGCGAGCGCGGCGCAGGCATTGATCGCCGTCGGATCAGGGACCATCAACGATCTCTGCAAATACGCGGCGCATCGCCAGGGCATTCCCTATGCTGTCTTCGCCACCGCACCGTCGATGAACGGCTACACCTCTGTCAGCGCGGCGATCACTGTTGAAGGACACAAGCAGTCGCTGCCGGCGACAGCAGCGGCCGGTGTCTTCGCCGACCTCGCGGTCCTCGCCAGGGCTCCCGCCCGCATGATCCGGTCCGGCTTCGGCGACAGCATCTGCCGGACGACGGCACAGGTCGACTGGCTGCTGGCACATCTGTTGTTTGACCAGCCCTATCGGCAGGCGCCGTTCAGCCTGTTGCATGCGGATGAGGACGCGCTTCTCGCCGAGCCGCGACGCCTCATCGAAGGTGATCTCGGCGCCGTCGAGCTGCTGATGCGCAGCCTGATCCTGTCCGGCTTCGGCATGACGATCTGCGGCGGCAGCTATCCGGCGAGCCAAGGCGAACATCTGATCAGCCATTATCTGGAAATGCTGCCACCGATCGGATGGATGCCGGCTTTTCATGGCGAGCAGGTTGCAGTCGCCACCGTGACCATGGCGCGGCTACAGGAGCAACTGCTGCGGGCAGAACCGCCGCAGCTGATGGCGACGCGCGTGACCGAGGCGGATCTCATTGCTCATTTCGGCGAAGAGCTGGGCCGTTCCTGCTGGCGGGGCTTTTCCGCCAAGCGCCTGGATGCGGCGCAAGCGGCCCGGCTGACCGAAAGGCTGCGCCGCGACTGGACGCAGATCCGCGAGCGGCTTGTCTCATGCCATCTCAATCCGCAACAAGTGGAAAGCGCATTGCAGGCGGCAGGCGCGCCCGTGAAGGGTCAGGATATCGGGTTGACGGCCGAACAATATCGATCTGCGGTACTGCATGCGCGCCAGATCCGCGATCGCTTCACTTTCCTCGATCTGGCCGATGACAGCGGGGCACTGCGCGGTTTTGCCGACGATCAGGTCCGTCAGATGACCCGGCTATAGCGCCCGATCTTGCGCGAACCCTCGGCAGCCATTCCGGCTGCTACCGGCGACGTTGCCTCGCCCGCCATCGCATCGGCATGGAGATGCCGGTCGAAGCAGGCGGCAGCCACGCGCATGAGCGGCCGGCCACGTTCGGTAATGCTGATATCGCTGCCCGAAATCGCCACCAGCCCGTCTTCCTTCAGCGACTGCAGGCGGAGGAGATCGGCGGTGAAATCGAGCGGCATCTCGGGATAACGGCGGCGGATCGCCGCCAAATCCACCCGGCCCTCGCACATCAAGGCGTTGATGATCTCGCGCCGGGCGCGGTCCTCGGCGGTCACGGCGATGCCGCGCGTAACCGCAGTGCGGCCGGCAGCAACGGCTTGCTGCCAATCGGCAATCACCACGGCATTCTGCACGTAGCCCGCCGGCAGCGAGCCGATCGCTGAAGGCCCCAGGCCGATCAGGAAGTCGCTGTCATCCGTCGTGTAGCCCTGGAAATTGCGGTGAAGATGGCCCTGCGCCAGTGCCCGGCTGAGCTGGTCATCGGGCTTGGCGAAATGATCGAGCCCGATTGCCTGGTAGCCGCGCGCGACCAACTGCGCGGCGGCCTGTTCCTGCAGCTGCCAGCGCAACGCGGCATCGGGCAAAGCCGCCTCGTCGATCTGTTTCTGGTTGGCCTTCATCCAGGGCACATGGGCATAGCCGAAGAGGCTGATGCGGTCGGGATCGAGTGCCACCGCGAGATCAACCGTCCGCGCCAGCGTCTCCAAGGTCTGGTAGGGCAGGCCGTAGAGAAGATCGAGATTGATGCTCTGGATCCCGATTTCTCGCAGCCCCGCCACTGCGCCGCGGACCAGATCGAAGGACTGCGGGCGATTGATGGCCGCCTGGACCCGCGGATCGAAGTCCTGGACGCCGAGGCTCGCACGGTCGATTCTGCTATCGCGTAGGGCCGACAGCCATTCGTCAGTGATCCAGCGGGGGTCAAGTTCGACGGCGCGTACCGTCTCAGCCATTAAATCGAAACGGGCGGCCAGGTGCTCCATCAACCGGGCAAACTGCGCCGGCGTCATGACATTGGGCGTGCCGCCGCCCCAATGGATGTGGCTGATGCGACGCGGCCGGCCGCTGCCTGCCGCCAGGATATTGGCGATGACATCTATCTCGCCATGCAGGCTCGCGACAAACCGGTCGATGGGCTCTTGCCGCGCCACGATCTTCGTATGGCAGCCGCAATACCAGCACATCTGCCGGCAATAGGGGACGTGGAGATAAAGCGAGAGCGGCTGCTCCGGATCGCAATCCTGCAGCCAGGCGACATATTCCACATGACCGATCCCGCCATGGAAATGCGGCGCCGTCGGGTAGCTGGTATAGCGCGGGACGGGGCGGTCATATTTCGAGATGAGAAACGGGTCCATCCCGTCTTTCTAAGGCGCGCGGTGCCATTCCACGTTGATGCAGATCAATCAGCACAGGACGGACCGCAGGGGATGCGGATCGAAGAGCTTCGCCGAGGCAAGAAAAAGGGGCTGCATCCGATAGGACGCAGCCCCGATTTCGGCAGAAGCCGGATAAGCCGGACTTAGAAGTCCATGTCACCCATGCCGCCCATGCCCGGCGCGCCGGCCGGACCGCCAGCCTTCTTCTCCGGACGCTCGGCGATCATCGCCTCGGTGGTGACGAGCAGACCGGCGACCGAAGCCGCATCCTGCAGGGCGCAACGCACGACCTTCGCGGGGTCGATGACGCCGGCCTTGACCAGGTCGGTGAACTCGTTCGACTGGGCATTGTAGCCCCAGTTGGTGTTCTTCTGCTCGAGCAGCTTGCCGGCAATGACGGCGCCGTCGACGCCGGCATTCTCGGCGATCTGACGGACCGGCGCCTGCAGCGCACGACGGACGATGTCGATACCGACTTTCTGGTCGTCGTTATCGTACTTCACCTTCTCCAGGGCCTTGACGGCGTAGAGGAGCGCCACGCCACCACCGGCAACGATGCCTTCCTCAACCGCAGCGCGGGTCGCATGCATCGCGTCATCGACGCGATCCTTGCGTTCCTTCACTTCGACTTCGGTGGCACCGCCGACCTTGATCACGGCAACGCCGCCGGCCAGCTTGGCCAGACGCTCGGCCAGCTTTTCCTTGTCGTATTCGCTGGTGGTCTCTTCGATCTGGGCGCGGATCTGGGTGCAGCGACCCTCGATTTCCTTCTTCTTGCCCGAACCGTCGACGATCGTGGTCTCTTCCTTGGTGATCACGACCTTCTTGGCCTTGCCCAGCATGTCGAGCGTGACGCTCTCCAGCTTGATGCCGAGGTCTTCGCTGATGACCTGGCCACCGGTGAGGATGGCGATGTCTTCCAGCATGGCCTTGCGGCGGTCACCGAAGCCCGGCGCCTTGACGGCGGCGACCTTCAGGCCACCACGCAGCTTGTTGACGACGAGGGTCGCCAAAGCTTCGCCTTCGATGTCCTCGGCGATGATCAGCAGCGGACGACCCGACTGCACGACCGCTTCGAGGATCGGCAGCATCGCCTGCAGGCCCGAGAGCTTCTTCTCGTGCAGCAGGATGTACGGGGCGTCGAGCTCCGTGGTCATCTTCTCGGCATTGGTGATGAAATACGGCGAGAGATAGCCGCGGTCGAACTGCATGCCTTCGACCACGTCGAGTTCGGTTTCCAGGCCCTTGGCCTCTTCCACCGTGATGACGCCTTCATTGCCGACCTTCTGCATCGCCTTGGCGATCATGGCGCCGATTTCTTTTTCGCCATTGGCGGAAATCGTGCCGACCTGGGCGATCTCTTCCGAGGTCGAGACCTTCTTGGCGCGCTTCTTGACGTCTTCCACGACGGCTTCGACGGCGGCATCAATGCCGCGCTTCAGATCCATCGGATTGATGCCGGCGGCAACCGCCTTCAGACCTTCGCGCACGATCGACTGACCGAGAACGGTCGCCGTCGTGGTGCCGTCGCCGGCGAGATCGTTGGTCTTGGAGGCGACTTCACGCAGCATCTGCGCGCCCATGTTCTCGAACTTGTCGGCAAGCTCGATTTCCTTGGCAACGGTCACGCCGTCCTTGGTGATGCGGGGAGCGCCGAAGGCCTTGTCGATGACGACGTTACGGCCCTTCGGACCGAGGGTCACCTTGACGGCATTGGCGAGAATGTCGACGCCGCGCAGCATCCGCTCGCGGGCATCAGCGCTAAAACGTACGTCTTTAGCAGCCATGTTTCCTAACCTCTTTCAAATGTCACTGAGTGAGAAGCGGCGCCTACTTAGGCGACCTTCTTCTTCGAAGCGGCGGTACCCTCGATGATGCCGAGGATGTCCGATTCCTTCATGATCAGGAGATCTTCGCCATCGACCTTGACCTCAGTGCCCGACCATTTGCCGAACAGGATGCGGTCGCCGGCCTTGACGTCGAGCGGGGTAACCTTGCCGTCTTCGGCCTTGATCCCGGCGCCGGCGGCGATGACTTCGCCTTCTTGCGGCTTTTCCTTGGCGGTGTCCGGAATAATGATGCCACCGGCCGTCTTTTCGACCGATTCAACTCGACGCACCAACACGCGGTCGTGGAGCGGGCGGAACTTCATGGAGGTCCTCCGTAAGTGTCTAAAATGAATCCCCAGCGCCGACGGATAATTGAGGCTGGCACTCGAGCCGCCCGAGGCGACTGCGGTGCTGTTAGCACTCCCCGCCGGTGAGTGCTGACGATGTAGGCCTTGCCCCGCACTTCGTCAAGGGCACATCCGAGAAATCTGCATGGCACTTCAAAGGCTGAGCATACTGCGCCGCAATATGCCGTTATCCGGTGCGGCCTTTCGCGCTCCTCCGGGGACCGGCTCGCGCCGTGCTTGGCAGCACTCGGGTGGGGCGGTTGCTAACAAATTGAAAATATTACGATTTTGTGATTCCGTTAAGGAATCCAGTGTTACCATCTGTACGTTAGACAGTTTCGAGTCCTCACCCCATAGATGATGGAGGCTGTTCATGAGTACAGGTATCCCCGCTCCCAGAGTCGGCGAAGGCTCGGCCATCCGAGAGGCCGATCAAAGTCTTACCCTTCAACTTCGCGACTATCGTCTGACCACCGCCGAAATCCTCTACCATATGCCGGATCATCCGGGCCTCCTGCAGACCTATATCTGGCAGGATTACGATCTCGCCCCGCATTTCCCCGTCTTGCGCAAATTTCTCGATTTTTGGAGCCATAGTCTGGATGGCAAGCTGCACTCCATCGCCGTCGCCAACCAGGCGCCGATCCGGGCGCCGCAATGGCGCAATGCAGCCGACTTCCTGACGCTGCACTGAGCACCACCGATCCGGCCGTCCATCCCGGCCGGAGTGGTCTGCTTGCGACAGCAAGCGGCATGACAGTGCCGGGCAAAGCTGCTACATCGATCTGGCCCTAGCCGATTGCCGGAATCGGGGCCCTTTTCCCCGATAGCGAGCCGGACCTTGTTGCGTCGTTTGTATGACTGGATCATCGCCCAGGCAGAGCATCCGCGGGCCTTGTGGATCTTGGCGGTGGTCAGCTTCCTGGAAAGCTCGTTTTTTCCCATCCCGCCCGATGTGCTGCTGGTTCCCATGGTTCTGGCGGATCGCCGCCGCGCCTGGGTGATCGCAGCAACCTGCACGGTGGCCTCGGTCATCGGCGGTCTGCTCGGCTATGCGATCGGCTATGGGTTCAGCGAAACCCTCGGCGCCTGGATCATCAATTTCTATGGCCTCGGCCATGCCATGGAGGCGTATCAGGCCAAATTCGCCGAGGTCGGTCTCTGGGTCATTCTTATCAAGGGCGCAACGCCGATCCCCTATAAGCTGGTCACCATCGCCAGCGGCCTCGCCCATTTCGATCTCAAGGTATTCATCCTGGCCTCGATCGCCACCCGGGGCGTGCGATTCTTCCTGGAAGCGGCCCTGCTCTATCGCTATGGCGAACCGATCCGCGACTTCATCGAGAAGCGCCTGACCCTGGTCACCACCGTTTTCGCCGTCGGCCTGGTCGGCGGCTTCGTCGTGTTGCATTACGTCTTCTAGGAGGTGTCGGAATGGCTCCTGCATCGCAATCCGGACAAAACCTGCAAGGCATGAAGGCCGGCTTCATCGAACCTGCTGCCTTCGCCTGGCTGGCGACGGGCGGTGCCTTTGCCGCTCTTTGCGTCGCCTGGCTGGCGCAATATGCCGGCGGCCTGGCCCCCTGCGAACTCTGCTATCTGCAGCGTTACGGCTATTGGGCCACGATCGCGCTCGGCATCGTTACCATCACCCAGAACGGCAAGCCGCGCCGGCGCGGCCTGCTGCTGATCCTGACCGGCCTGGCGCTGCTGGCGGTCGCGGGCATCTCCCTGTTCCATGTCGGCGTCGAACATGGCTGGTGGGAAGGATCAAGCGCTTGCGTCGGCGCCAGCACCACCGGGCAGAGCGTCGAGCAGATGACCGAAACCATCCTCAACGCGCCGCTCGTGCGTTGCGATACGCCCGCCTTCACCCTGTTCGGCATTTCCATGGCCGGCTACGACATGCTCTATGCCCTGGCGCTCGCCGCCTTGACCTTGTTCGGTGCAAAGCGCAGCCTGGACGGCAAGGAGTAACGCATGAGCGATACCCAGCATACCGGGCAAACGGATAAGGCAACGGCCGAGCAGAAATCGCTACCCGGCGATCTCTCGCATGAACAGCTGATCGACCGCATCATCCGCGTCGACCATGCCGGCGAATTCGGCGCGCGGCGCATCTATGAAGGCCAGTTGGCGGTGCTGAAGAATCATCCCGACGCGGCCGTCATACGCCATATGCATGAGCAGGAGCTGGTCCATCTGCGCACCTTCGAAAAGCTGATGGTGCAGCGGCGCGTGCGTCCGACCGCCCTGCACCCCGTCTGGAACCTGGCGGGCTTCGCGCTGGGGGCGGCGACCGCCATGCTGGGACCGAAGGCCGCGATGGCCTGCACGGTCGCGGTCGAAGAGGTGATCGACGAGCACTATCGCCAGCAGCACGAAAGGCTCGGCGAAAGCGAGAGCGAACTCAAGGAAACGATCGAGAAGTTCCGCGCCGAAGAGGTCCAGCATCGCGACATCGGATTGCAGCGTGGCGCCGAAGAAGCCACCGCCTATCCCTTGCTGACCGGCGCGATCAAGGCCGGCTCACGTCTGGCGATCTGGCTGGCGGAGCGAATCTGAGCGGCGCGCCGCGATGACGAAAACCACCCTTTCAGCGATCCATCGCCGCCTCAGAGGGTCTCCATTTCCAGTTCGATATCCCAGTAAAGGAAATCCCGCCAACTATGGTGCAGATAGTTCGGCGGGAAGCCTCTTCCATTCTCTTGCAGCTCGAAGGTCGTCGGCTGCACTGGCCTGCGCCTGGGAAGCATGCCCGCCCTATGCGGCAGCCGGTCGCCTTTGAGCAGGTTGCAACTCTGGCAAGCGGTGACGACATTTTCCCAGGACGTGCGCCCCCCCTTCGACCGCGGAATGACGTGGTCGAAGGTGAGATCATGGGCGGCGAAAGGCTCGCCGCAATACTGGCAGCGGAAGCGGTCGCGCAGGAACACGTTGAACCGGGTGAAGGCCGGCCGGCGGGATTGCGGCACGAATTCCTTCAGCGAAATAACGGAAGGCAGCCGCATGGTGAAGCTCGGGCTGTGCACTTCTTGATCATATTCGGAGATGATGTTGACCCGGTCGAGGAAGACGGCTTTGACCGCTTCTTGCCAGGGCCATAAAGACAGCGGGAAGTAGCTCAATGGCCGGAAATCGGCATTGAGGACCAGGGCCGGACAGGACTCAGGCGATGCCAACACGCTGTCACACCTCCTCGAAGAGGCGCCACCGGAGAACGCGTCGCGCTCCAGCGCCACATCTCATCGTTCTGTCTTAATAAATAATCAGCTTCACCGCAAAACACAAGATGTAGCTCGCCTGTTCAGCGTGGGGTCACGATCTTGTCACGCATAACGCGTGCCCCCGCCAGGAGCACCTATGAGACAGCGGCGACAGCAAAATGCTGGCGCAGAAAGGCCCCGCCTTTCTGCAAGCCGACCTCGTCAATAGAATGGGGCAGCCCCGGCCGCGCCTCCGTCATCACGTCAATGCCTTGCGCCTTCAGGCCGCTGGCCGCCTGGGCCATCGCGTCAAATGGTACAACCTGGTCTGCCATCCCATGCACCAGCAGCACCGGCGGCTTGGCTCGAAGCTCCTCCGCCAGAACCTGGGCACCGATGAGCGCGCCGGAATAGCCGACCACCCCGGCAATGGCCGATTTCCGGCGCAAGGCGACATGCAGGGACATCATCGTCCCCTGCGAGAAACCGACCAGCGCAAGATCGCTTTCGGCGAGGCCAAAGCGGCTCAATTGCTGATCGAGAAAGGCGTCGAGAATGGGCGCCGCCGCCCGCACGCCCGCCAGTTTCGACTGCGGGTCGCGATTCTCCAGGCTGAACCACTGATAGCCGAAAGGCGCCATTTCGCAGGGAAACGGCGCATTGGGCGAGATGAAGGCTGCCTCAGGCAGGAGTTTCGCCCAATAGGGCGCCAACCCGATGAGATCATCTCCGTTGGAGCCATAACCGTGCAGGAAGACGACGAGCTTGGTTGCCTTGCCGGCCAGGGCCAACTGTTCGGGGCCTTGCAAATCGATCATTCCATCCTGCCGCAGAACCATTGCATTTAATGAGACGCCCCAGTCGAAACCGGAAACCATGGCTTTTTAAGACCAAAGAAGCGGCTTGCCTAGGCTTTGCGGGCCTGGCTGCGGCAAAACCGCGCAATATTTCACATCGGCGACCATCTCCCTGTCAGGTTCACGGCCTCATCGCGCCCTGCCTATTGTGATCCCGCCCGTTGGCTTCGGACTCTCCCTGGCTGGCGGCGCGACTTGCGCGGCGGGGCGACCTCGCCTATGGCTGACCCATGATTGTCACCCGTTTTGCCCCCAGTCCGACCGGCTATCTGCATCTCGGCCATCTGCATTCGGCATTGATCGGATGGCTTGCCGCACGCGAGGGACAGGGGCGATTTCTCTTGCGGATCGAAGACATCGATCCGGCCCGCTGCCGCCCCGAATTCGAGCAGGCGATCGTCGAGGATTTGCATTGGGCCGGCATCGATTGGGCGGATGGCATCCGGCGGCAATCGGAACATCTGGCGGACTATCGCGCCGGCCTCGATCGCCTGGCGGCTTTGGGACTCGTCTATCCTTGTTTTTGCAGCCGCAAGGACATCGCGGCCGCAATCGCTGCCCCGCATGGCGCCGAAGGCCCTCTCTATCCGGGAACCTGCCGCAATCTGCCGCGCGCCGTCGCCGCTGAACGGCAAGCCCGGGGCGCTCCTTATGCCCTGCGCTTCCATAGCCGGCGCGCGGCGGAGATTTCCGGCCCGCTAACGTTTCACGATCACGTGCAGGGCGTGATCGGCGTCGATCCCGACCTGCTCGGCGACGTGGTCCTGGCGCGCCGCGACGCGCCGGCCAGCTATCACCTTTGCGTCACGCTCGATGATCATCTGCAAGGCGTGACGCTGGTTACACGCGGGGTGGATTTATTGCCGGCCACCCATGTCCATCGCCTGCTGCAGGCTGTCCTGGGGCTTGCGGTGCCGCATTACTGCCACCACCTGTTAGTCACCAATGACGCCGGCCAACGCCTCGCCAAACGGGACAAGGCTCTCAGTTTACGGGCGATGCGGGAAGGTGGTATGTCGGCAGCGGCGGTTCGAACGCTGGCGGGTATCGATCGGATATACAAAATGCTACCAAAATTAACCAAGCCCGCGAGCTAATGCCCACTCTTCATAGTCTTCTTCCCGAACTGGTCGCGCTCGGTCAGGTGATCCTGATGGATCTTGTCCTTGCCGGTGATAACGCCATTGTCGTCGGCATGGCTGCAGCAGGCCTCGCGAGAGAGCAGCGTGCCAAAGCAATCCTGGTCGGCATCATCGTCGCGACATTGCTGCGCATCATCTTCGCACTTGCGGCAAACAAGCTGCTGCTGATTATCGGCCTTACCCTTGCGGGCGGCATCCTGCTGCTCTGGGTGTGCTGGAAATTCTGGCGCGAGCTGATGCTGGAGCGGCGTGAGCGGCTGCAACATGCGGCGCGCGAACGGCAACTCAGCCGCGATGAGCATCTCGAGCTTTCCGAACCACCCGAGGTGCTGCCTGGCGCCGTACCGGGCAAGACCATGCGCCAGGCGATCACGCAGATCGTCGTGGCGGACGTCTCGATGTCGCTCGACAATGTCCTCGCCGTTGCCGGCGCCGCGCGCGAGCACACCTGGGTCCTCATCTTCGGCCTAGTCCTCTCGGTCGGCCTGATGGGTGCCGCGGCTTCGCTGATCGCCCGCACCCTCAAGCGCTTCCATTGGATCGCCTATATCGGGCTTGGCGTGATCTTCTATGTCGCCTGCCAGATGATCTGGGATGGCTGGGCGGAGGTCGCACCGCATATGCCTGATATGCCGAACTTCAACTGACTGCTCTTTCCGCGTTCAAATCGACAATCCCATCGCGAGATCGACATAGCCCGGCGCGTCCGGCGTCAGATGCCCGTGGCGAATGAGGAAATCGATGACCACCGGCGCCACATTGAATTTGAAGGCTTCGCTGTCTTCAAGGATGGCGGCGGCTTCCGGCAAGGACATCATCCGGAAATCAGCAATCTCTCCATCGACATTGGTCGGCTGAAAATCCGCCGGCAATTCCAGGTCATAGACGAAGAGCGTGTCCTGGCGCAGGAAGCCTTGATGCAGCATGCGATATGAAATCGCGCCGACCGGCCGCGACTGGCGGGCCAGATCCTCGGCGATCCCCGCCTCTTCCGCGCATTCCTTGATCAGGTTGCGCAGCGGATCGAGACCATAGGGCAAGCCACCGGCGACGATATTATCGAGCTTGCCGGGCTCCACCGGCCGGTTGTCCGCCCGCCGCCCGATCCACAGCTTGATGCCCTCGGGCGTTCGGACATAGCCGTTCAGGTGCACGCCATAGGCCTTGACGCCGAAGACCGGAACCGCAGCCCGCTCCAGCCGCAACAGGGGCGCGTCACCGTAATGGGCCGCGACGGCAAAAGGCTCGTTGCGCCAGCCTTGGACGATGCCCATTTCGAGCAGGGCACGCGCCACTTCGCCGATCGCAGCGCTGCGATAGTCAAATGTGTTGAGATGCGCTTGCACGCTGATCGCGTCATCGGTCACCAGAAAGACGCTGGGGAAGCGCCGCAGGGCTTCCACCACATCCGCCCGCAGCCAACCGATCTCCTGGCCGTCGATGGTCCAGGGCCGGAAACCCGACAAATCAGCGAGCATGCAGTGATGGAGACGATCTAACAGGCTCATCATATATCGAAGGCAATAGGGCGGCGCAGCCCGGCAAGAAGCGCAAGATAGCCCGGCTCGTCCGGGCCGACATAGCCATGGCGGATCAAAAGATCGATTTTCGCCAGCGCGATATCATACATGAAATCATCAGCAGTCCGCAGCCGGTCCAGCAGCTCGGCGGCGGACATCAACGTGAATTCGGCGACCTCGCCATCGATGTTGCGAGGCTGGAAGTCGGCGGGCAGACAGAGGTCATAGTTGAACTGCAATCCAACCCGCAGCCCCTCCCCTGCTTCGACCTGCAGCGTGATGATGCTGACAGGTCGCGCCGTGCGCGCCAGCTCGGCCGGTATGCCGGCCTCTTCCCAGCATTCCTTCACCAGATTGTCCGCAACGCTGATGCCGAGCGGCTGCCCGCCGCCAGCGAGCAGGTCCAGCATGTCGGGGTCGACCTGCTTGTGCGGCGAGCGGCGGCCGATCCAGAGATGCAGGCCATCGTCACGCTGCACCAAACCGTTGACATTGACGCCGTAGCTGAGCACGCCGAAAAGCGGCGCTGCGGCACGCTCCATAGATAGAAGCTGCGGCCCATCGAAGCCGCGACCGACCGGATAAAGCTCGCCACGCCAGCCAGGCACCAGACCGCGCGCGCGCAAGCGATCCAGCACGACCGCCATGGCAGCGCTGCGGGCTTCCTTAGTCGGCAAGCTCGGATGCAGAACGACCTGATCGGCGTTCAGAACGAAGACATCAGGAAAATCCGCCAGATGCGGCGCAAAGTCGCGCCGTACCCAGCCGACATGCCGGCCGGCAACGACAAACCGCAGATAGCGGCGATAATCGACCGGTGGATAGCGTCGCAGCTGGCGACGCAGATCAGCCGCCGGCAACGCCGGGCGATTGGCGTCGGAACCTGGATCGCGAACCATTACATCGTCATGCACGCGCGGACCTTCTCTCACAGGAATGTCATCGCCAGAAGGCTCGTATCTGGGCCGCTGCACAATCTTGTCGCATTCCGGTCACGCGTGCGCCATGGCATTTGAGGATCATCTCGGCGACCCTAATGCAGGAGATGACAAATGCAACGACAAAAGCGCAGCCTCCTCTCGGTCCGCAGCCTGCGTCGTGCAGTCTCGCTCGCGGCCCTGATCCGTCCCGCCGCGAACAGTAACCAGCCACCCCGGCCCCGACCCGCGGCAAACCGTCCCAAACTATCCGGCAGATAGTGATCCGCCGCCCCTCCCCGGCCGCGATTCACGGCGGTTATCTTCCCAGGCCATACAGCCTGGGAATGACAAGATCGGGAAACGGCGGGACCAGGGGGCGGGCGAGAATGGGGCGGGGATGGAAGCGGCACGCCCTCAGGGCGATCGCGCTCGCTCGGTTGAGGCGCTCGCCGGAAGCGGTTATGCTGTTTGACTGGCGCAGGCGACGGGCTGGCGGCATCCGATGGCGGTATCATGCGTGTGACAGTCATTGCCGTGGCGATCGTGGCAGCGATCGTCGCCTTGCTGCTCTTGCTGAACAATGCTTTCCCCAATGTCCTTGCCGACCCGGATAACCGTATCCGGGTCTTTGCCTCATTCGGCTGGCTGTTGCTGCTGGTCGGCAGCGTCGCCTTGCGCTTCCGCAGCCAGCCCGGCACGGCACTACGTTCCCTGGCGGCCTGGCTGTTGATCGGTCTCGCCTTGGTCTGGGTCTATGCCTATCGCTTCGAGGCGCAGGAGATCGGCAACCGCATCTTCGGGGAATTGGTGCCGGCGCATGGAATATCGGCCTCCACGGCCGCTCTGCCGGCCGGCGGATCATCCGCCGGTCCGCGTGAAGTCCGTTTCGCACTCAATGAGAACGGGCACTACCAGGTTCAGGCACGGGTCAACGGCACCTATATCACCTTCCTGGTGGATACCGGCGCCAGCGACGTCGTGCTCAGTCCCGACGATGCGCGCCGCGTCGGCTTCGCCGACAATCAGCTGAATTTCATCGAACGGGCGGAAACCGCGAACGGCATTGCCCATGTGGCGCCGGTGACGCTCAACAACCTGACCATCGGCCCCATCGTCATGGCGCGCCTCCCGGCCAAGGTCAATCAGGCGCCGATGCCCTATTCCCTGCTCGGCATGCGCTTCCTCAACCAGCTGCGTGGCTGGCGCGTGCAGCAGCAGACGCTCATCCTGCAGCAATGAAGAGGTAGCGCGCCGTCAGCGCTGCAGCACCTGGCGACAGGCATCCTGCCTGGCCTGCCAGCCGGTGCGTTCCAGTTCCGGCGTATCGTGCTCTTCGACCGGCCAGCCGAGGCAAAGATAGGCGACGAAGCGCCAGGTCTCCGGCACGTCCAAGACCTTGGTCGCCGCATCCGGATCGAGAATCGACACCCAGCCAAGGCCGATGCCATGGATGCGCGCCGCAAGCCACAGCGTGTGGATGGCAAGCACGGTCGAATAGAGAAGGGTCTCCGGCATGGTGCGTCGGCCGAGGCCCTGGCCCTGGGCCGTGGCAGTATCGCAGAAGACCGCGAAATGCCGCGGTGCTTCGCGCAACCCGGCCAGTTTCAGCCCGGCATAAAGCTGGGCGCGTTCCCCATGATAGCCGGTCAGGGCTTCCCGGTTGGCCGCCTCGTAATTGACGGCGATGGCGGCGCGCGTCGCCGGATGATCGACCGTGACGAAACGCCAGGGCTGGGCATTGCCGACCGAGGGCGCAAGGCAAGCCATGTCGAGCAATTCCTCGACCAGGCCGACCGGCAGCGGATCGGTGCGGAAATGGCGGACGTCCCGGCGCCAGCGCAGCAATTCGCGAAACCGCGCGCGGAAATCGGTGGCAAAACGCGGCGCCGGCGTGCGATGGGCTTTATACGGCAAAGTCACGGTCTAACCTGGTTGAGATGGTCTTGCAGCCTGTCGGCAAGCTGCCGGCCATCAGCTGCCGGACGTCATGCCGCCTTGGGCGTCCCCCGATCCACCAGATCGACAATATCGGCCATGATGGCGGTGACGTCGTAGTCCTTCGGTGTATAGACCCGGGCGACGCCGAAGCCAATCAATTGTGCCGCATCGGCCGGCGGAATGATGCCGCCGACCACCACCGGCACGTCCCGCAGGCCGAGCTTGCGGAGCCGCTCCATGACGTCCTGCACCAGGGCGACATGCGAGCCCGACAGGATCGACAGGCCGATGACATGGACGCCCTCCTCCAGCGCCGCATTGGCGATCTGCGCGGGGGTCAGGCGGATGCCCTCATAGACCACTTCCAGGCCGGCATCGCGAGCCCGGACGGCGATCTGCTCGGCGCCGTTGGAATGGCCGTCGAGGCCCGGCTTGCCGACCAGCATCTTGATTCGGCGGCCGAGCCGGGCGGAGACATCGCCCACCCGGCGGCGCACCGTCTCCAGATCGGCACGGCTCAGTTCGGTGACCGCCCGGCCGACGCCGGTCGGCGCACGGTACTCGCCGAAGACGCGGCGCAGCACTTCACCCCATTCGCCGGTGGTGACGCCGGCATGGGCGGCGGCAATCGACGCATCCATGATGTTTGCATCAGCGCGCGCGTCGGCTTCCAGCCGCGCCAAAGCCTGCTGCACCGCCGCCGCGTCGCGATCCGCACGCCAAGCCTGCAACTGCGCGATCTGCTCGTGCTCGGCCTTGTCGTCGACCTTGAGGAAACCGCCGTCGCTGCCGGCTACCAGCGGCGAAGGGGCGCTTTCGGTGAACTTGTTGACGCCGACGACAACCTGCTCGCCGCTTTCAATGGCGGCCAGGCGCCGCGCATTGGATTCAACCAGGCGCTGCTTCATATAGCTCGATTCCACCGCCGCGACGGCGCCGCCCATGGCCTCGATCCGCGCCAGTTCCTCACGGGCCGCGGCCTTCAAGGCCTCGACCTTGGCGGCGATTTCATGCGAGCCGTTGAAGATGTCGCCATATTCCAGCAGGTCGGTCTCATAGGCGACGATCTGCTGCAGGCGCAGCGACCATTGCTGGTCCCAGGGGCGCGGCAGACCGAGGGCCTCGTTCCAGGCCGGCAACTGCACGGCACGGGCACGGGCATCCTTCGACAGGGTGACGGCCAGCATCTCGAGCAGGATGCGATAGACGTTATTCTCCGGCTGCTGCTCGGTCAGGCCCAGGCTGTTCACCTGCACGCCGTAGCGGAAGCGGCGCAGCTTAGGGTCCTCCACGCCATAACGCTCGCGGCAGATCTCGTCCCACAATTCGGCGAACGCGCGCATCTTGCACAGCTCGGTGACGAAGCGCAGGCCTGCATTGACGAAGAAACTGATGCGGCCCACCACCTGGGGTAAATCCTCGGCCGGGATCTGGCCGCTGTCGCGCGCATGGTCGAGCACGGCGATGCCGGTCGCCAGCGCGAAGGCCAGTTCCTGCTCCGGCGTCGCTCCTGCCTCTTGCAGGTGATAGGAGCAGACATTGGTCGGATTCCATTTTGGAATCTCGCGATAGGTGAAGGCGATCACGTCGGTGATCAGTTTCAGGCTCGGCTGCGGCGGAAAGATATAAGTGCCGCGCGACAAATATTCCTTGATGATGTCGTTCTGCACCGTGCCCTGCAAAGCGGCGCGGGCGACACCCTGCTTCTCCGCCGCCGCGACATAGAGCGCCAGCAGCCAGGGCGCGGTCGCATTGATGGTCATCGAGGTGTTCATCTGGTCAAGTGGCAGCCCGTCCATCAAGGCCAGCATGTCGCCGAGATGGCTGACGGGCACGCCGACCTTGCCGACCTCGCCTTTGGCCAGCGGATGGTCCGCGTCATAGCCGGTCTGGGTCGGCAGGTCGAAGGCGATGCTGAGGCCGGTCTGGCCGCGCTGCAGGTTGGTGCGGTAGAGCTGGTTGGAGGCGCGGGCCGAGGAATGGCCCGAATAGGTGCGGAACAGCCAGGGCTGGTCGCGCCGTCCCGCGGTGCCCTTCGCCGATGCCGTTTTGCCACCTGTCTGTTCAACCATCTGTCGGCCTCCCCTCCGATACGCCTATGCTGCGGCGCAATATAGCGAGGCAAAGAAGCGAGCTGCAAGACAGTGTCGCTGTCCTAATCGCCTGAAAAGCCGCAGATTTCCTCGGTCAGCGGTAACATTGCCGGTATTCCGCCGAACTACCTCATCGGTCGTAAGGGGGATCTTTCGGCCAATGGACCAGCCCGTCGTCGAGCTTCAGCCAGGGGAGGTGCGCCGACCACCAGCCATGGGCGGTCGGCCGCAGCTTCGTCGCATCGTCCAGCGTGCCCAGCATGATGCCGACGCTGGTCCCGTCCCGGTCGGTCATGAAGACCGAGGCGCCGCAGGTCGGGCAGAAATAGCGGATGCCGAGTTTTGACGAGGCATAGGGCGTCGCCGTGCCCTTGACGAGGCGGAACTGCGAGACAGGGACCTGCGCCCAAGCCGACACGGGGGCGCCGCTCCAGCGCCGGCACATCTCGCAATGGCAGTAGTCGATATCGGCAGCCAAGGGCGTGATGCGGTAGCGGATTTCGCCGCACAGGCAGCCGCCGGTCAGCATCGCCGGCAGTCGCCTGCCTGATTTGCCGCCGGCTGTCCCGCGCTTGGCCGCCTTGCGTGCCACAGCCTTCTTCGATGCTGTCGCCCTTACCCCCGCCTTTGCCGGCTTGGCGGGCGGCAATTTAGCCTTGGTTTTCGAAGCTTTCGTTTTGACCTGCCCGGCCCGCGCCATGCCACTGCCTCCTGAACATGAAGCGCGGACCGGACAAGCAATCAGAATGATGCTCGATTATGCGACAGCCAGCGCCAGCAACAGATCATCCAGCAGATCCTCGCCGTCCTCAAGCCCGACCGAGAGGCGGATGAGGCCGGCATCGATGCCCTGCTGCTGCTTCAGCTCCGGCGACAGACGCTGATGCGTCGTGGTCGCGGGATGGGTCGCCAGCGATTTCGAATCGCCGAGATTATTGGAGATCAGCACCAATTGCAGCGCATTGAGGAAACGGAAGGCGGCCTCCTTGCCGTCCTTCAGGCTGAAGGCAACGACGGTGCCGCCGCCGGCCATCTGCCGCCGCGCCAGTTCGACCTGCGGATGACTGTCCAGGGTCGGATACAGAACCTGGGAAAGCTTGGGATGGCTCTGCAGCCGCTCCGCCAGCGCCTTCGCGGTCGCCGCCTGCTTGTTGACCCGCAGTTCCAGGGTCTCGAGCCCCTTCAGCAGGATCCAGGCATTCATCGGCGAGAGTGAGGGACCCGTATGGCGCAGGAAGGGCTGCAGCGTTTCCTCGACGAATTTGCGGCTGCCGAGGATGGCGCCGCCCAGCGAACGGCCCTGGCCGTCGATATGCTTGGTCGCCGAATAGACCACGACATCGGCGCCCTGTTTCAGCGGCTGCTGCAATAGCGGCGTGGCGAAGACATTGTCGACCACCACCGTGGCGCCGGCCGCATGCGCCAGCTTCGTCACCTCCGCAATATCGACCAAGCGGAGGCTGGGGTTTGACGGGGTTTCCAGGAACACCGCCTTGGTCGGCTTGGCAAAGGCTGCGCGCCATTGCGCCAGGTCGCGGCCATCAACGAACACGGTTTCGACGCCCCATTTCGGCAGGATCTCGCCGAGGATGTACTGGCAGGAGCCGAAGAGGGCGTCGGAGGCGACGACCCGGTCGCCGGCTTTCACCAGGCTGGCGAGGGCGGCAAAAACCGCAGCCATGCCGCTGGAGGTTGCCCGCGCCACCTCGGCGCCTTCCAGCAGGGCCAGGCGTTCCTCGAACATCGACACGGTCGGATTGCCGAAACGCGAATAAACAAAGCGCGGCTGGCTGTTATCGAAAGCGGCCTCGGCCTCCTCAGCGCTTTGATAGACATAGCCCGAGGTCATGAAAATCGTCTCGGACGTCTCTTTATACTGCGAGCGCAGCTGGCCGCCATGCACCAGACGGGTTGCCGGGCGCCAGGATTCCTTGATATCGCGTTTAACTGTCATCGTCGTCTCCGCCGGGCTTGCCCCGGACATAAAAAAACCTCAACCGGAGAAGGTCGAGGTTCATGGCTTGCGCCCGACGACCTTTTAGCTGCTTGTTTAACGTGGCCGCAATCCGGTACCAAATCACCACGAACGAGGCGCAGTATTCACGCCGCCTGAGGAATGTCAACTCGCAAGCCGACAAATAAGCTGACGATTCGTTCAAAGTTTAAGATAGCTTCCATTGCCGTCTCTCAGCAGTTACGCAAGAATGCAGCCCATGCAGCGGATTCAGACCATTCCCGGTAACAGCCATATCCTGGCCTCAGGCTCGGCGCGGCGCCCTTTTGGGCGCGGCCTGATCGTGGCGATGCTTATCGCCGGCGCATTGCCCCTGGCGGGATGCGAAGGCTTCCCCTGGGACCGCAAGCAGCCGGCTCCGGTTGAAGAGGCTGCGGTCTATGATGGCCCCTCGGTGACGCGTGGCCGGCCGCCGGCCCCGCCGCCCAGCACCCAGACCAAGCCCAAACCGAAGAAGAAGCCGACCACACCGACACCGGCGGAAGTGCCCGGTCAAACCGGGGGCGGTCCTCAGGCGGCGGCGGAACCGGGCCAGCCGACCCTGTCGGCGACTCCGGATCAAGCCGCTTCGACCGACACTACCCAGGGAGACACGACCCAGCCCAGCAGCGATCAGGTGGCGAGCCTGCCCGGCAGCCAGTTAGACCATGTCGCCGGCAGCCGACCGGACGACATGATCGGACGGGACGAAAACGGCATTCGGGCGTTGATCGGCGCGCCGGCCAAGATGCGGACCGAGGGTTCCACTACCGTGTGGTCCTACGAAAAAGACGGTTGCAGCCTGGACCTTTTTCTCTTCTACGACGTTAAGACCGGTGCTCAGCGGGTTCTGAGTTACGAGATCAAGCCGAATGCCACCGATACCGACGCCATCCAGGCCTGCTACAATAAGTTTCACAACAATGTCTAAGCCGGCGGCAGCAACGATCATCGTGGTTGACGATGATGATCTCTTCCGGCCGCTGCTGGTGGGAAATCTGCGCGAGGCCGATTATCTCGTCACGGAATTCGATTCGCCGGAGGCTTTGCTGCGGGAACTGGACAAGGGTCCCCTGCCGGCCGATCTCTATATTCTCGATTGGAAAATGCCCGGCATGACGGGCTTCGAGTTGTTGAAGCAGTTGCGCGGCCGCGGCATCGTCACGTCGACCCTGTTCCTGACCTCGCATGACGACGTGCTGTATGAGGAATCGGCGCTGCGTGAAGGCGCCGCCGACTTCGTCGGCAAGACCCGCAGTTTCGCCATTCTTCGTCACCGGATCGAACGTGTGCTGGGTGCCGTCGCCGCACCGCCGAGCGGCGATGCTCCGGCGCCCGCCACCATCGGCGCCCTGACCCTCGATAGCGCGCAGCATCGCGCCACCTGGCGCGAAAAGGTGGTTGAACTGACGCTGGGCGAATATCGGGCTGTGCAGCTGCTCGCAACCTCCGGCCGCGACGTCAGCTATCGCGAGATCTACGACACCATGCGCGGCGAGAACTTCATTGCCGGGGCCGGGCCGGAAGGCTATCGCGCCAATGTCCGTGCGCTCGTCAAGCGTATCCGCCAGAAATTCGCCGAAGCAGATGCCGGCTTTGCCGCGATCGAGAATTATCCCGGCTACGGCTATCGTTGGAAAGTGAGCGATGCATAGACTGCTCCGGCTGTTCAGTGGATCGCTGACCGCCAAGCTGTTGCTGCTGGCTATTGTCTTTTTGGTCGTCCCGGCCATCCTCTACGGCCGCTTCGAAGCTGCCGATCGCGAAAGGCAGGAGTTGCTGCTGCGCAACCTGCAGATCCAGGGGCGGCTTGTCGCGCAAAGCCTGGAAGACAGTCTGAAATCGCTGGGCCCGAAGGCCGTCGTCGAGGCCGCCAAGGCGGTCGACGAACTGGGCCGCGGGGAATTGCGCATCAAGCTGCTGCTGCGCCCGACCGGCCAGGGCGACAGCTTCTTCTATGTCGCGGCCAGCCCGCATGTCGATGCCACCTATCTCAAGGCCGAGCAGCAGAGCCTGACCGATACCGGCGTGCTCGGGCATCTCGAACAGAGCTGCGGCGGTAACCAACCTCTGGCGACCAATTTCACCACGCCCAGCGGACAGGTCGAGCTGCTGACTTCGATCACCCCCTTCTATACCGATCTCGGCTGCTGGGTGGTGATCACCGCTTATGCCGAAAGCGATCTTGCCGGCGAATCGCTGACCCAGCCTTTCGCGCAGACACCGGCCGTACGTCTTGCTGCCCTGTTCTACGCGATGATCGCCGTGCTCTTTCTCATTCTCGGCGGCACCATGTGGCTGAGCATCCGCCGTTTCGCCGATCTTGCCCGGCAGATCCGCCGCGGACGCACCCCGATCGGCAAGTCTTTCGCCGAGACCTCGCCGGTGCCGGAGCTGGCTGCGGTCGCTGGCGAATTCGACCGGCTGGTCTCCACCCTGCATGCCTCGGCCCGCAGCATCCGCGACGCCGCCGAGGAAAACGCCCATGCCTTCAAGGCGCCCTTGGCCGCCATCTCGCAATCGCTCGAGCCCTTGCGCCGACTGACACTGAGCGATACGCGCGGACAGCACGCGGTGCAGGTGATTGACCGCGCCATCGCCCGCCTGGACGGCTTGGTTGCCGCGGCACGCCGCGTCGATGAAACCATCGCCGAGCTGATGAACGCACCGCGGCAGGCCGTCGACCTCACCGCGCTTCTCTTCAACATGGCGCGCGGATTCAACGACGCCCAGGCCACCTTGCCGAGCGCCGAGCGCGTCCGGGTGAATGTCGTCGCCGGCAACCGGTTGCGCGTCGCCGGCACCGAGGAGGCGATCGAGACGGTGGTCGAGAACCTGATCGACAACGCGATCAGCTTCTCTCCCGGCGGCTCCGTCGTCCAGGTCAGCCTGCAGGCCAAAGGCGGTATGGCGCGCATGACCATCGAGGATAACGGACCCGGGGTGGCCCCCGAGGATCTCGAGCGGATTTTCGAGCGGCATTTTTCCCATCGGCCGGACATGGCCGGACCGGTGATCGACAACACCGGCGGCGATTCCCATTTCGGTATCGGCCTTGCCATCGTGCGTCGCAATGTCGAGCTGATGGACGGCACGGTGCTTGCCGAGAACCGCGCGGAAGGCGGTTTGAAGGTGACGGTCCGCCTGCCGATCGCCCCCAATCTCTGAACGCGTTTCGCCGCAAAGGATCGGGCGATTCCCGCGCCGCTGCGCCAGCGGCGCGCTTTGCTTCGCTTCATGAAACGGCGATCACAGTTTTATCACAGTTTTGATGCGAGCCAGATCACGCCGGCATCCGTAGCTTGAGCGTTATATCTCCGTGGTCTTCGGACCGCCGCGCGGATTTACCGCAGCGGGTTCAACGGTTCATGGAGAGAAAGATGTACCGCACCGGAAAGTTGGTTTTGGCGCTTGCGTTTATCGCCATGACGGCAGCGTGCTCGAATATGAGCAATACCGAACAGCGCGCCTTGACGGGCGGCGCGATCGGGGCGGCCGGAGGTGCCGGCATTGGTTTATTAACCGGTGCTCCTGTCGCTGGCGCCCTCATCGGTGGCGCCGCCGGCGCGGGCGTCGGAGTGTTGACGAAGTGAGTTGAGGTGGGCCGATACCGCCTGCCAGCCAGGATTTGGTCAACAGCAGAGGAGGAAACGCCGTCTATCATCGCCAGCGGATCTCGCCGTCGAGCCCCCAACATGACAGAGATCCGATAAGCGCGTCCCGGAACCGGCGCCAGCCGGTTCACTTAACTGGCTGCCATGCGATCAAGACTCCTGACCTGATCCCATGGCAGAGCACCCGGCCCAAGGCGGCCGGGTTTTCTTTTGCCCATTTCTTGATCCCCGGAGCCCCCGGCCGGTCCTAACGACAAGGCCATGCGACTTTCATCGGTGGCCCGGACTATATTCCGATTCTTCTCTTGTCAGCCAGGCGCCGCTCCTTTTATCTTTGAAATATGTGGGGGAATAAAAAAATACTGCTCAATTTAAAAGAGTGGTCGGGAGGGGACGATGCTGGAAATGCAAGTGGGGAAGCCTGCACCAGTCGGGGCGGCACCGGTGCAGAAATTGACCTATCACGGTCGGATCGGCCCGCTGTATGGGATCTTCATCAAGATTTGGCTGCTCAATGTTGTCACCCTGACGATCTATCGGTTCTGGGGCAAAGCCAATCTGCGGCGCTACATCTGGTCGCAGATGGATCTGCAGGGGGAGCGCCTCGAATATACCGGCACCGGCGGTGAACTCTTCCAGGGCTTTCTGATCGTCGTCGGCCTGTTCATCGTCGTCCAGATCGTGCTTGCCGTTCTCGCCGCCATCTTTGGCCCGGAATCATTGATCACCCATGCAACCGGCATCCTTTTCGGGTTCTCGGTCCTGTTTCTCTCGATGGTGGCCGTCTATGCAGCGCAACGCTACCGCCTGACCCGCACGACATGGCGCGGCATTCGCGGGGGGATGAGCGGTTCCGCCTGGGCCTATGGATTGCGCGCCCTGGGCTATAATCTGCTGATCGCCCTTACCCTCGGGCTGGCCACCCCCTGGGTGCAGATGCGGCTTGCCGAGCAACGCATCAACAACAGCTATTTCGGCGATGCCAAGGCGCTCCTCGAGGGCAAATCCGCCTCCGTCTACGGCGGATTCATTCTCGGCTTTCTCTTGTATGTCGGCCTGACGGCTGCCTTTCTGGCGGCGCTTTGGTTTGGCTTCGATATTCCTTCGCTGTTTGCCGAGATGCGTGATCCGCACCAGGGGAGCGGGCAGTCGGATCCGGCCCAGTTGCATATGGTGCTGAAGATCTTCGGTCTCTATTTCGGCTTTCTCATCGGCATGACCTTCATCGGCATTTTTGCCTTTTCCTGGTATGCAGCGGCGTTCTTTCGCGCCCTCGCAGACGGGCTGAGTTTCGACAACCTGACATTCCGCAGCGCCATGGGAGCCTCGAACTATTTCTGGCTCTGGACCGGCAACATTCTCATCTACATCACGACGCTCGGCCTTGGCCTGCCGATCGTCGTCCATCGCAGTCTGCGTTTCTTCGCCGACCGTCTTGAGATCATCGGCGTGATCGATGTCGACCGGCTGCGCCAGAATACCTTGCCCGTGCCGAAGACCGGAGAGGGATTGCTGGAAACCTTCGACCCGGGCATCTGGTGAGGTTGCCGGCCATGGAGACGCGATCGGAGATGGAAGCGGATCTGCTTGCGCCTGGCAACCGGAACGGAGACAGCAGTCCGGCGCCGAGGGGAGATATCGTGGCAACAAATGATCGCTTCTACGATGGAAAAAGCGCGCGACCGCACGATATTGATTTCGCCGTCTTGAAGGACGTGCTGGAACTGCGCGGCCGACAGGATCAACGCCAATTGGCCTGCTGGGTGATCGCGGAAATGTCGGCGATCGACAGCAACAGCCAGAACGGCGAAATGACCTTTCGGCACAAGACCACGCCAGCCGCACGCCTTATCCTCGGTGCTTCGCCGCAACGTGACGCGCTGCTCGACCAGGCGCCGCATCTCCAGCATTGGCGGCGGCGCCAAAGATTGGCCGTCGCCAAAACCATCGCTGCACTGACAGCCGGCGGCTTGGTCCTTATTCTTGGCTGCTATTTCGGCCTGCCGCGGCTGGCGGTCTCACTGGTCAATATTATGCCGCTGCAATGGGACCAGAAGGTCGGAGATCCTGTCAGGGACGCCATCCTGCAACATGCCAAGATTTGCGACGAGGCCTCAGGCCAGGCTGCACTCGACCGCTTGGGAGCCAAGTTGCTGCCGGCCGGCATCGCCGCCCTGCCCCTTACCCTTGATGTCGTCGCCACCAAGGACGTCAATGCCTTTGCGCTGCCTGGAAACCACATCATCGTCTATAGCGGGTTGATCGATAAAGCGGATGCGCCGGAAATGCTGGCCGGCGTGCTGGCGCATGAGATGGGGCACCTGGAGCTGCGGCACCCCACGCGCGGACTGATCGAGCAACTGGGGCTGGGCGCCGTCATCAATCTGTTGGCCGGCAACAATGCGATCAGCAATTTTGGTCAGCTGATGGCCGGCCTCTCCTATACTCGCGACATGGAACGCCAGGCGGATGAGAGGGCGATCGTTTTGCTGCACCAGGCGCATATCCGCGCGGATGGCTTGGCGGCATTTTTCTCGCTTCTGAAGAAGGATGAGACGCTGCGTCTTCCGGCCATCCTTTCCGATCATCCCGGCCTGGACGAGCGCGTCGCAGCCGCCAAGGATAGCTCGGTAGGCGAGCCAGCGATGTCCGCTGGCGATTGGCGGGCCATCAAGGCCATCTGCCATAACTGACGAACTGGCGGCCGCGCCACCGTGCCTCACGCGGCGGCGTAGGCTTCCTGTAATTGACGCCGCTCCAGGAATTGTGACAGCAGGCAGAGGCTGAGCGCGACAAGCGCCAGCACCGCGCCGAGCCAGGGCAGATCGGCATATTGCAGGCCGAAGGTCAGCGCCGCTCCGCCGATCCAGGCACCTGCGGCGTTGCCGAGATTGAAGGCGCCCTGATTGAGGGTGGAGGCAAGATTAGGCGCGTGGATGGCCTTGTCGACGACGCGGATCTGCAGCGGTGCAACGAGAGCGAAATCGATGGCGCCCCAGATGAAGATCGTCACCATCGCCGGCAGCGGCACATGGCTGGTGAAGGCAAAGACGCAAAGCGCCAGGGTCAGCGTCACGAAGATGCCGATCAGCGAGGGCATCAGGCGCCAATCCGCCAGCCTTCCGCCGATGAAATTGCCGACGGTGATGCCGCCGCCGAACAGCAGCAGCACCGCAGCCGCCGTCTTCGGCGTCAGGCCGGTGACGTCGCGCAGGATCGGCGTGATGTAAGTGAAGACGCTGAACAGGCTGGCCGAGGCCATGACGCTCATCGCCATGGCGAGCAGAACCTGGACATTGCCGAGGACGCGGAATTCGCGCAGCACGCGGCCGGGTTCGTGCGGAATGCGCGCCGGGACCCAGATGGCCAGCGCCGCGGCCGCGACGCTGCCGATTCCGACGACTGCCCAGAAGGTCGCGCGCCAGCCCAGCGCCTGGCCCAGCGCCGTGCCGGCCGGAACGCCGAGAATATTGGCGATGGTCAGGCCTGCAAACATGATGGCGATGGCCCGGGCGCGCTGATTGGGCGGCGCCAGATCAGCGGCGACGACCGCGCCGATGCCGAAGAATGCGCCGTGGCAAAAGGCCGTGACCACCCGCGCCATCATCAACAGTTCATAGCTTGGTGCGACAGCGCAGAGGAAATTGCCGAGGATGAAGACGCTGGCAAGGCCGATCAGGGTGGTCTTGCGCGGCAGGCGGTTGGTGATGATGGCAACGATCGGCGCGCCGATGACGACGCCCAGCGCATAGCCGGTCACCAGCAGGCCAGCCTGGGGAATGCTGATGCCGAGGTCTTTGGCGACTTCCGGCAGGAGACCCATGATGACGAATTCCGTGGTGCCGATCCCGAACGAGGCAAGGGCGAGGGCGAGCAGAGGCAATGACATGGGTCGATCCGCAATGAACCGCCGAAAGGGAACTCTTCCGGCCGGCAAACGATATTATCACTGCAGTGCAGCATAACAATGTGACCGTTAACAAAGCTGATATGCAATTTTAGGTCAGTCTCACAGCCGTTTTAAATCGGCAGTCAGGTCAGGGTTATTGACCTTAGTTTGAAATATTATTACTTAATGACTGATACTTTGGTTTTAATACTGCGTATCTGTTATCGGTAACGTAAGTTTGTGATAAATTACAGTTGCGCTACCGCAAATGCGAATGCAAGATGACGTTCTTGCTGCGAATGCGAAGATACGGCTGAGCCAAACTGGCAGCCGTTGGGGATAAGGTTGCGCAGACGGCCTGTCCCGAGAGCAGATGAGACAGCACCAATGCTTGAGGGAAGTAGGCGTCATGAGCGACACCGCGAAGATCCAATCGGCCGAAATTGTTCCGCTCCATGGCGGCACTTCCAGCGCAAATGGCAAGCCGGCCAAACCCGCCGCCCCTGTCCTCAAGGACCTCTATGAGATCGGCGAGATTCCGCCGCTCGGCCATCTGCCGGAAAAGATGTATGCCTGGGCCATTCGCCGCGAGCGCCATGGACCGCCCGAGCAATCCATGCAGATCGAGGTGGTGCCGACGCCGCAGCCCGACAGCAACGAGGTCGTGGTCCTGGTGATGGCGGCAGGCGTCAACTACAACGGCATCTGGGCCGGGCTCGGCAAGCCGATTTCCCCTTTCGACGTTCACAAGGCCGAGTTCCACATCGCCGGCTCGGACGCCGCCGGCATCGTCTGGGCGGTCGGCTCCAAGGTGAAGCGCTGGAAGGTCGGCGACGAGGTCGTCATCCATTGCAACCAGGACGACCATGACGACGAGGAATGCAACGGCGGCGACCCGATGTTCTCGCCGTCGCAGCGCATCTGGGGCTACGAAACACCCGACGGCTCCTTTGCCCAATTCACCCGGGTGCAGTCGCAGCAGCTGATGACGCGCCCGAAGCATCTCACCTGGGAAGAGAGCGCCTGCTACACCCTGACCCTCGCGACCGCCTATCGCATGCTGTTCGGCCACCGGCCGCATATCCTGCGGCCGGGCCACAACGTTCTGGTCTGGGGCGCCTCGGGCGGCCTCGGCTCGATGGCGATCCAGCTGATCGCCACGGCCGGCGCCAATGCGATCGGCATCATCTCCGATGAGAGCAAGCGCGACTTCGTCATGTCGCTGGGCGCCAAGGGCGTCATCAACCGCAACGATTTCGATTGCTGGGGCCAATTGCCCGATGTCGACGACACCGAGGGCTATAACGCCTATATGAAAAAGGTGCGCGAATTCGGCAAGGCGATCTGGAACGTCACCGGCAAGGGCGTCGATGTCGATTTCGTCTTCGAGCATCCGGGCGAAGCCACTTTCCCGGTTTCCTGTTTCGTCGTGAAGCGCGGCGGCATGGTCGTCTTCTGCGCCGGCACCACCGGCTACAACCTCACCATGGATGCGCGCTTCGTCTGGATGCGGCAGAAGCGCATCCAAGGCAGCCATTTCGCCAATCTGCTGCAGGCCTCGCAGGCCAACCAGCTGGTGGTCGAACGCCGCATCGATCCTTGCATGTCCGAGGTCTTCGGCTGGAACGACATCCCGCTTGCCCATACCAAGATGCTGAAGAACCAGCATAAGCCCGGCAATATGGCGGTCCTGGTCCAGGCGAAACGGCCCGGCAGCCGCACCCTGGAAGACGTGATCGAGGGTTGAGGGCGGATCCATGCCGAGTGCACAAATGAAAGCGGCGGCGCCGGCCGCCGCGATGGATGACCTGCTGTCCCGCTGCCGCGCCGGGCTCGCTGCCGCCGAGGCCTTGCTGGACACTGCCCGGCTGCGAGTAAGTGCCGAGGTCAGCCGCAACGGCAGGATCGACGCGGCCGCCTTTGACGCGGCACAGTTCGCCGCCCATGGTTTCGCCTGGATCGCCACCTATGTCGAAGCCCTGCGCCAGATGCTGGCCTGGGCGGAGCGGTTGGAAGCGAGCGGCCGGCTGCGCGAGACCGAGCAGCTGATGCTGCAGATTGCTTTCGGCGAATATCTGGCCCAGCTCAGCGGCGGCCTTGCCATGAGCCAGGGCGAGATCGTGCGGCCGAACGACCTCGGGCTCACTGCCCAGGATCTCACCGTACTGGAATCGGTCCGCGACCTGATCGACCAGGGCAACAATGCCGTCGCCCGCGGACGCCTTGCCGAATTGATCGAGGCAGGCGATTTCGGCGAGGCGGCGCTCGACGATGAGACACTGCTGCTGGTGCGCGATCAGTTCCGCCGCTTCGCCGAAGAGCACCGCGAAGAGGCGCACCAATGGCATCTCAAGGACGAGCTCATTCCGCTCGAGGTTGTCGGGCAGTTGGCGGAAATGGGCGTCTTCGGCTTGACCGTGCCGGAGGATTTCGGCGGCGCCGGCCTCGGCAAGCTCGCCATGTGCGTCGTCACCGAGGAATTGTCGCGCGGCTATATCGGCCTCGGCTCGCTCGGCACCCGCTCGGAGATCGCCGCCGAACTGATCCGCCTCGGCGGCACCGAGCAGCAGAAGCAGCACTGGCTCCCCAAACTGGCAAGCGGCGAGATTTTGCCGACGGCCGTCTTCACCGAGCCCAATACCGGTTCCGATCTCGGCTCACTCAGGACCCGTGCGGTCAGGGACGGCGACGTCTATCGCATCACCGGGAACAAGACCTGGATCACCCATGCCTCGCGCACCGATGTGATGACGCTGCTGGCCCGCACCGATCCCGACAGCAAGGACTATCGCGGCCTTTCCATGTTCATCGCCGAAAAGCCGCGCGGTACGCCGGAAAAACCCTTCCCGGCCAAGGGCATGACCGGCGGCGAGATTCCGGTGCTCGGCTATCGCGGCATGAAGGAATACGAGCTCGGTTTCGACGGCTTCGAAGTGAAGGCGGAAAATCTCCTCGGCGGGGTCGAAGGCGAAGGCTTCAAGCAATTGATGGCAACCTTCGAATCGGCCCGCATCCAGACCGCCGCCCGCGCCGTCGGCGTGGCGCAATGCGCCCTCGAGCTTGGCCTCAAATACGCGACCGAGCGGGTGCAGTTCGGCAAGAAGCTGATCAGCTTCCCGCGCATCTCCGGCAAGCTCGCCTGGATGGCGGTGGAGACCATGATCGCCCGGCAGCTCAGCTATTTCGCGGCGCGCGAAAAGGACAGCGACCGGCGCTGCGACATCCCGGCCGGCATGGCGAAGCTGCTGGCGGCGCGTGTCGCCTGGGCCAATGCGGATAATGCCCTGCAGGTGCATGGCGGCAACGGCTATGCGCAGGAATATCCGATCAGCCGCGTGCTTTGCGACGCCCGCATCCTCAATATCTTCGAGGGTGCCGCTGAGATCCAGGCGCAGGTGGTGGCGCGCGGTCTCCTGAGCGGCCGCAACTGAGCCAGAGGGAAGCGCCGTCCAGCATGGAGATGACGCCCCTGCCCTTCAGCCAGTATCGGCCGGTTGCGTGGCGCAATGGCGGCGGTACGGCGCGTGATATCGCCGTCCATCCGGCAGGAGCAGGCATGGCCGAAACCTTCGGCTGGCGCGTGGCGCTGGCGGAGATCGCCCAGGATGGGCCCTTTTCCCGTTATGAGCCGGAGATCGAGCGCGTCATCACGCTGCTCGATGGCGGCGGCTTCGACCTCCACTTCGATGTGGATTTCGAGGGAGCGGCCCCCCTCGCCGTCACCGAGACGCATGAACCGGCCCGCTTCCGCGGCCATTGGCCGGCCATGTGCCGGTTGCGCAATGGCCGCAGCGTCGTCTTCAACATCCTCTACGACTTCAGCCGCTTCTCCGCGCAGCCGCATATCATCCGGCCGCCGCAGGACCAGCCGATGATTTTCAGCCCGCCCGGCCGCCAAAGCATCCTGTTCAATCTGGCCGGACGCTTCGAGATCAAAGCCGACGCGCAGCAGGACGGAAAGAAAGCAGCCGAGCTCGCGCCTTGGGACAGCCTGCAAATAGACCTCAGTGCGGGTGAGGCACCTTTATTGTCCCTGACGGCGCGCAGTCCGGAGTCGCGGCTGCTGCTCGTCGGCTTTGACCCCGCCGTCTCCTAGCTATTTACACATAGGCTGTGCGCCGGACTTGCCGAGCCGCGACGGAGCGTTCAGACTTCCTCCCGTTTCAGGAGAGGACCGTTCCGCATGCAGCTCGATTTCTATTTCGCCATCGACAGCCGCTATTCCTATCTGGCCGCTATGCAGGTGCCGGAAATCGAGAAGGAGTTCGGTTGCACCATCGGCTGGAAACCGCTTTCCTTCCAGGCCCTGATGGATGCGCGCGGCGACGATCCCTATGACGGGCGCAAGCTGATCGGCCAATACGACCCTGCTTATCGCGATAAGGATGTCCATCGCTGGGCCGACTTCTATGAATTTCCCCTGATTGATCCGGACTGGGATGGCAATTGGCATCGCATCGCCTTGGCAGCCACGGCTTCGCTCCGTTTCGAGGCAGGCCAGGCGATGAGTTTTGCCTTGTTCCAGGCCGTGATGCAGGACCGCGCCACACCGAAAACCGACGCCGATCTCGCAGCCATCGCCGAGCATGCTGGGATCGACGGCAAAAAGCTGGTAGCGGCGATCGACGAAGCGGAGACCAAGGCGCTCTTTGACAAGCATCTGGCCGATGCGCGCGCCATCGGCGTCTTTGGCGTTCCGACCTTCGCCGTCGGCACCGATATTTTCTGGGGCAATGACCGCATCGTGCTGCTGAAGCACCATTTGAAGAGCCGGGTGGTATTGTAGGCGCGAGAGACTGTAATAACACGGAAACCTGTATGCCCCGTCACGGGTCATGTTATGCCGATAGCGTTGCCGCAGATTCATGACAGCTTGACCTTGCTATCTCCGATCCGCCACATAGAAGGACCGCTATAGCGCGGGTCTGGGGAACGATATGGGGACCGAAGATGGAACGCGGCGTCGAAACGGTTATCTTCGCGACACGCTGGCTGCTGCTGCCCTTTCTCGCAGGACTGGGCGTCGCCATTCTAGCCTATCTGCTGAGCTTCGGCGGGGAAGTGGCGCATCTCGTCCTCGACATTTTCACCATCAGCAAATCCGATGCCTTGATGTCGATGCTGAAGTTGGTCGATTCCGTTCTGGTCGCCAGCCTTGTCATCATGGTGATCATCGCCGGCTATGAAAGCATGATCTCGAAGCTTGATGTCGATGCCGAGCGGCACGGCATCTCCTGGCTGGGCAAGCTGGACGCCGGCAGCCTCAAGATCAAGGTGGCGACCTCGATCGTCGCCATCTCCTCGATCCACCTGCTGCAGGCCTTCATGGATGTCGATCAGATCAGCAACGACAAGTTGATGTGGCTCGTTATCATCCATCTCACCTTCGTTGTCTCTTCAGTACTGCTAGCCGTGCTTGACCGGCTGATCGCAAAGCATTGAAACGGGAACCAATATGCCTCAGGTAGAAACATCGACGCCGGCAGGAACACCGACGCCGATCGGTCCTTATAGCCATATCGCGAAAGTCGACCCCTTCATCAGCATCGGCGGGACGGCCGGCATCGATCCGGCAACCGGTCAGCTGGCCGGGCCGGATGTCTCCAGCCAGACAAGGCAGATCCTGAAATCCTTTGCGGTGATGCTGGCAAGTGTCGGCTCCGATCTCGACCATGTACTGCACATAAATATCTTCCTCGCCGAGATGAGCGATTTCGAAGCGATGAACGGCGCCTATGTTGAGATGATGGGCAATCACCGCCCGGCACGCACGGTGATCGGCGTCAGCGAGTTGCCGAAACCGGGTGTTCGCCTCACCATGAATCTGACGGCTGTGGCGAAGGACTAAGGAACACCACGCATCCACAACCAAGTGGCCGATACTCCGACCAGCAGATCAGGAGAACCGCCATGCCGATTGACATGACAACGCTGATCACTTTTATCCTCGTGGTCATGACCTTGATGGTCATTCCGGGACCAGCGGTGATCCTCACGATCACCCGCAGCCTGACTGGTGGGCGGTCGATCGGCCTGGCGACCGGCCTTGGCATCGCAGTAGGGGACATAGTCCACACTGTGATGGCGACGCTGGGTCTCTCAGCGATCCTGATGACCTCGGCTGTGGCTTTTGCCGCCGTCAAATATCTCGGCGTTGCCTATCTTCTCTATCTCGGCGTCAGGTCGATGCTGCAGAAGAACGAGGTTGCAGCGACAGCCCCGGCGGTAGCAATAAGGCCGCGCCAGGCATTCACCCAGGCGGTCCTGGCGGAGATACTCAATCCCAAGACCGCCCTTTTCTTTCTCGCCTTCCTGCCGCAATTCGTTCATCCGGAACACGGCAGCGTCACGCTGCAATTGCTGCTGCTCGGCGCCCTTTTCGTGCTGCTCAGCATCCTGGTGACCACCGTCTTCGTGTTTGTCGCCGCCTCCCTGCGCCGGCTTAGCGGCCGGTTTGGTCTGCTGCGGCGCTGGCAGGGCAAGATCGTCGGCGGGGTCTATCTCGGCCTTGGCGCTAAGCTGGCCTTGCAGCACCGCGGATAAAAGTTTCCCGCTCCGGGTTGACGGGCGGCGTTGAAAGGCACTAGCCTCCGCTCACTACCAGGGGAGTCCCGGCAAGGGGCTGAGAGGTCATTGGCGGTTTCGATCGCGGCATGACGACCCTTCGAACCTGATCCAGTTCACACTGGCGTAGGGAAGGTCAGCCTGATGGGAATGCGGCGCGTCTCGCTTCGTCATTCCATTCCTTCCACACCAGCGGTGCGACCGGATCTCCCGAAGCCTTTTTTCGCGGAGCAAGCCGATGTCTGCAAACCGTTCCACCGTCACCACCCCAACCGTCACCGCCGGCTCACTGCCGGGCGCCCGCAAAATCTACAAGCCCGGCGCGGCCTTTGCCGATCTGCGGGTGCCGATGCGCGAAATTGCCGTCAGTGCGGCCGCCGGCGAGCCGCCTGTGCTGATCTATGATTCCTCGGGACCTTATACTGACGCCGCTGCCAGCCTCGATATCGCGGCCGGATTGGCGCGCCTGCGCGAGGCCTGGATCGCCGGCCGCGGCGATGTCGTCGCCTATGACGGCGTCAATCTGCGCCGCCCCGCGAGCAGCCTCACTTTTCCCGTCCGCCACTTGCCCCTGCGCGCCAAAACCGGCGAGGCGGTGACGCAGCTCGCCTATGCGCGCGCCGGCATCATTACGCAGGAGATGGAATATATCGCCATTCGCGAGAATGTCGGCCGCGATGCGGTCCGCGCGAAATCCACCCGGGACGGCCACGACTGGGGCGCCACCATTCCCGATTACGTGACGCCAGAATTCGTGCGGGCGGAAGTGGCGGCCGGCCGCGCTATCATTCCCGCCAATATCAACCATCCGGAATCCGAGCCGATGATCATCGGCCGCAATTTCCTGGTGAAGATCAATGCCAATATCGGCAATTCCGCCGTCACCTCCTCGATGGCGGAAGAGGTCGAGAAGATGGTCTGGTCGATCCGTTGGGGTGCCGATACCGTGATGGATCTCTCGACCGGGCAGAACATCCACGAGATCCGTGAATGGATCTTGCGCAACGCGCCGGTTCCGATCGGCACCGTGCCGATCTATCAGGCGCTGGAAAAGGTCGGCGGCATTGCCGAGGAACTGACCTGGGACGTGTTCCGCGAGACGCTGATCGAGCAGGCCGAGCAAGGTGTGGATTACTTCACCATCCACGCCGGTGTCCGGCTGCGCCATATCCCCCTCACCGTCGGCCGGGTCACCGGCATCGTCTCGCGCGGCGGCTCGATCATGGCGAAATGGTGTCTGTCGCATCATCGCGAGAGCTTCCTCTACGAGCATTTCGAGGAGATCTGCGACATCTGCCGCGCCTATGACATCAGCTTCTCGCTGGGCGACGGCTTGCGGCCGGGCTCCATCGCCGATGCCAATGACGCGGCGCAATTCGCTGAACTGGAAACGCTCGGCGAACTGACGCGAATCGCCTGGGCCAAGGATTGCCAGGTGATGATCGAGGGGCCGGGCCATGTGCCGATGCACAAGATCAAGGCCAATGTGGAGAAGCAGCTGGCGGTCTGCGGCGAGGCGCCCTTCTATACTTTGGGGCCGCTCACCACCGATATCGCGCCGGGCTATGATCACATCACCTCGGCGATCGGCGCCGCCATGATCGGCTGGTTCGGCACGGCGATGCTCTGCTATGTGACGCCGAAAGAGCATCTCGGCCTGCCCGACCGCGACGACGTCAAGACCGGCGTCATCACCTATAAGATCGCCGCCCATGCCGCGGATCTTGCGAAGGGCCACCCCGCGGCGCGCGCCCGTGACGACGCCCTCTCCCGCGCCCGTTTCGATTTCCGCTGGGAAGACCAGTTCAACCTCTCGCTCGATCCCGATACGGCGCTGAAGTTCCACGACGAGACGCTGCCGAAGCAGGCGCATAAGCTCGCGCATTTCTGCTCCATGTGCGGACCGAAATTCTGCTCAATGCAGATCTCGCACGATATCCGCAGCCAGGCGCAGCAGCAGGGCATGAAGGAGATGGCGGAGAAGTTCCGTGAAAAGGGTGAGATCTATGTCGAGAAGCCGGCGGTGCCGGAGACCACAGCGGCGACATGACGGCGGCGCCCGCGAGGCCGCACCTCACGCCGCCGGGGCGCCGAGACCGATGGGACAGGAGACGCTGGTGCCGCCGAGGCCGCAATAGCCGCCGGGGTTCTTCGCCAGATATTGCTGGTGATCGTCCTCGGCGTAATAGAATTCCGGCGCCTCGATGATCTCCGTCGTGATCTTTCCGTAACCGGCAGCCGAGAGCCGCGGTTGATAGGCATCGCGGCTGGCCTCGGCAGCGGCACGCTGGGCTGGCGAGATAACGTAGATGGCGGATCGGTATTGCGTACCGACGTCATTGCCCTGGCGCATGCCCTGGGTCGGGTCATGGCCTTCCCAGAATGTCTTCAACAGCATGTCGTAACTGAGCTCCGAGGGATCGAAGATCACACGAACGACCTCATTATGACCGGTGCGGCCGGTGCAAACTTCCTCATAGGTGGGATTGGGCGTATAGCCGCCGGCATAGCCGACGGCCGTCGCCAGGACGCCCGGCATCTGCCAGAATTTGCGCTCGGCACCCCAGAAGCAGCCGAGGCCAAACAAGGCCAACTCGCTGCCCACAGGAAAAGGCGGCACGATGCGGCCCTTGGTGACAAGATGGGTCGGCGCCACGGTCATCGCCGCCGTGCGGCCGGGCAAGGCTTCGCCGGGCCGCGGCATTTCCAGCTTATGATTCGGCACTGACAACATCGCGTCCTCCGATCCGTTGAAGCCCTCCCGGGATATGGCCGACTGCCCATAGAACGCCAATGCATGGTTTCGGTTTCCGGGCGAAATCAGCTGGCTATTCGGCTTAGGTCATCGCCAAAGGTTCAGCGCGTTTCGGAGCCGGAAAGTCGCGATCGAGTTCAGCAAGATCGGCCGCTGATAGTTTGATCTCCGCCGCCTTAGCGTTCTCCGCCATGCGGGCGGGATTGCTGGTCTTCGGCACGGCCACGACATTGCCGGAACGCAGGCACCAGGCCAGCATGATCTGCGCTGGCGTCGCCTGGTGCCGGGCCGCGACAGTCTTCAGCGCGCCGTCCTCGGGAATGTCACCCTGGGCCAGCGGGCAATAGGCCATCACTGCGATCTTCTGCTTGATGCTCCAGGGCAGCAGGTCGAAATCGATACCGCGCGAATTGATACTGTATTGCACTTGGTTGACGACGGTTTCCTGCGCGCCGTTGATGGCCAGCCAGTCCTGCATATCTGCGACGTCGAAATTGCTGACGCCGAAAGCGCGGATCTTGCCGGCCTTCTGCAAGTCCAGAAAAGCCGCCATGGTTTCCGCGAGGGGATAGCTGCCGCGCCAGTGCAGCAGATAGAGATCGAGCCGGTCGGTGCCGAGGCGTTTCAGCGAAGCTTCGCAGGCGGCGACCGTGCCCTTGCGGCTGGCATTGCTCGGCAGCACCTTGCTGACCAGATAGAGCCCTTCCCGGCGGCCGCGAATGGCTTCTCCCACGACCCGCTCGGCGCCACCATCGCCATACATTTCAGCGGTGTCGATCAGCGTCATGCCAAGATCAATGCCACGTTGCAGCGCCGCCGCCTCGTCTCTGGCACGACTCGCCTGTTCACCCATCCGCCAAGTACCCAGGCCAAGAGCGGGAACGCGGTCGCCATTCTTCAGAGTCACATATTGCATCGCAAATCCTTGCCGTTCACGCCGCCCTGCCGGCATTGGCAAATGCCTGCCCAGCCGGAGCGCGGCCGCTGCGGCCAACTGACGCGGAGCCGCCCCGCTTTGTCAAGCGCGACCGGCCGGACCAAGTTGCGCTATAACCCCGGTGACAGCGGCGCGCCGGGCGCAACGGGGCAGCTCTGTATTCCAGAATTGCGAAAGGCTATAGTAACGCCATGGAAGGCATTTTCTTGATCCTGACCGGACTCTTCGCGGTCGCCACCCTGGCCATCGTCCTGACCGGCATCCTGGGGATGGCGCAAGGCGGGGCATTCAACAAGCGCTACGGCAATAAGCTGATGCGCCTGCGCGTCCTGTTCCAAGGCCTGACAATCGCCAGCGTCTTCCTCTATGTGCTGATCCGCTGGATGGAAAGATAAGGCTGAGGTGGCGCCATGGTGCAATTGACCCGGATCTATACCAAAGGCGGCGATAAGGGATCGACTTCGCTCGGCAATGGCAAGCGGGTACCGAAACACGACCTGCGTGTCGCCGCCTATGGCGCCGTCGACGAAACCAACGCCACGATCGGCCTGGTGCGGCTGCATACCGGAGCAATGGCCGACATCGACGCCATGCTGGGCCGGGTCCAGAACGACCTCTTCGATCTCGGCGCCGATCTTTGCACGCCGGAAGACCCGGCCGATTACCCGCCGCTGCGCATCATCGCCACCCAGGTCGAAAGGCTGGAACAGGAGATCGATGCGCTGAACGCCGCGCTGGCGCCGCTCAATTCCTTCATCCTGCCGGGCGGAAAGCCGGCGGCGGCCTATCTTCATCTCGCCCGCACGGTATCGCGCCGGGCGGAGCGCGAGATCACCGCCTTGGCGGAAACCGGTCCGGTCAATCCCCAGGCCATCAAATACATCAACCGTTTGAGTGATCACCTTTTCGTCCTATCGCGCTATATTAATGACCGGGGTGCCCAGGACGTTCTCTGGGTTCCGGGAAAGAACCGGTAGGATTCCGATGTCGCCGTCGCTGATGGATGAGGTTTGGCGATGAGCGATAAACTGGGATCGACCCCGCCGCCTCACCTGCCGGCATCCCATGCCCAGGGAGCCGGTCCGCAAACGACCGCTGCGCAGGCGAGCGGACAGGCCGCACGGCTGGATCCGCGCCTGGCTGCGAAATCCAAAATGGCGGCAGCAACATCCGTCGAGGTCGATGCAAGCATCAGCCTCGATGCCGCCAGTGCCCAACTGAGTGCCTTGCGCAACCAAGCGAATGCGGCAGCGGCCAGCGGCGACCTTTCAACCCTGCAGCAGCTGGCGGTGCATGCCGTGGCCCTTGGCGTCGCGGCGGGACAAAATGCCGAGAATCTGGCAAATGCGATCGCCGCCAAGGCGGCTGCAGGCGGCGGCGTAGCCACGGCGAAGGCCAGGGCCGAGAGCGGCGCGGAGAATGCCGGAGATTTGACGGCGCTCGGCTTGAAGCCGGAAGATATCGCCCGGCTGTTCACCCAGCCGGACGACGCCGCAAACAGCAAGCCGCAACCATCGGCAGCCGACAGCTCTATGGCTTCCGGTTTGCACCAATTGGCCGCCCTCAACGCCCGGGCGAGCGCGGTGATCACCGATGCGCGCCACCTGCTGGCCTCGATGAATGCAACCATCGGTGCCGTCCCGCTTGCCGGCACGGAGGAAAGCCGGCCCGTGGAGCCGGGTTCGTCCCTGGACCAGGGCGTCACGCTGAACGGTCTATCGCAATTGCTCGATCAAGCGGAGAGCGCCCTCACCGCCAAGGTCTTTGCCGTGGCGCAACAGGTTGCCGGTACGCCGGCACCGGGCGGCGATGCCGCGCCGGAAGCCAAGTCGGCCGCCCTGGATGTCAAAACTTGACGATCTCCCGTGCGCAGGTCTCTCCCGATTTTGGCGTTAATCTCCGGTTAGGAATTTCATCTGCAATATGTTAGCATCCTGTCTGTTCGGGCCCAGAAGGGGCCATTGCCCTGAAGGGGCCGTCAAAAGGTGTCACGATGTTGGAAGCCCATGGCTTGCTGCAGCTGACGGTGCGAAGCGAGAGCTATCGCCGCGACGCGCAGATTCTTTCCCAGAACAAGGGTAAGCACGCGGCCAAGAGCTTGGACGAGAAAGAGTCGACCGGCGGCAAAGAGTCGGCCACCAGCACGGGCACCGGCGCGCTGCAGCCCAAATCGGCCGTCACTCTGCCCAAAGGCGCAACCAGCGGCCCGATGAAGGATTTCTGGCAGCGCGCCGCGGACAAGGCAGCCGAACGCACACCCAGCGCCGATACGATGAAGAAGCTGCAGGACGCTTCGAAATCAGACAACAAGGAAATCGCCGCGCAGAAGATGCAGCAGGCCAAAGCCAAGCTGCAATCGCTGCGCCTGCAGGCGCAACTGGCGGCTGCCAGCGGCGACAAGCAGCAATTGCGGCGCTTGGCTCAGGAAGTGGCTGCGGCGGCGCGCGAGGTTGCTTCGGCTGCGCATGATCTCGCCGGCGGCGTGGTCGATAGCGTCAGCGGCGATAGCGGCGCCGTCCCGATCGCCGCAACGGGTGGCAGCGCAGCCGACAAAGGCACTGATACATCGGGCACTGAAGCCCTGACGCATGACGCCGCAAGCGGCGCAACGAGAGATGTAACCGCCGGTACGGCCGCGGCCGACAAGGCGGCGCCGCAGCAGACCGCGGGTGATCAAGATGCCTCCGCCACGCCTAGCGACCAGAGCGATCCGCTGGGCGAAAAGCTCAAGCAGAAGGCGGATGACGGCAATGCGCCACTCTATGCCCAGGAACCGCCGGCAGATGGCGACAAATTCGCCTGGGGCGAGAAGGCATTGAACAGCCTTTCCACCGACGCCAATAACGCCCTCTCGCAGGCGCGCGGGTTGCTGGCCTTCATCGCCAGCCTCGCCCGCGGCAAGCGCAAGGCCGGCGAGGGCAATGAGGATGACCGCTTCTTCAATGAGCTGCAGCGTATGGTTGATGACGCTCAGGCCGACGTTAACCACGACATTTCCGCCGCCAGCCAGGAGCTGATCGCCGGCCAGACAGATGTCGCGGATGCCGGCGCGGGCGATGCGGCCGGCAGCAGCCTGTTCGGCATCGAAAGCGTCACCGTGACAGAGGTGACGACCACAGCGGTTTTTCTCAACATCACCACCTGATCCTGCTGCCGGCCGAGACTCCTTAGGAACCGCAGGAGCGGTTTTGACCTGCGAAAAGGACGGTCGGAAGGACTGTCGCAAATAGCATAGACTGGCGTTAACCAAATCCGCCAAGTCGCTCCAAAACGCAGGAAAATTTCGCGAAAATGCATAAGCCGGACGCATTCGGACAAGTCCGGAGGTGTCGTTGACACGATCATGTCACGCCCTTATTGTGCGCCTGCGAAATTTGGGCCGGCTGCAAAAGCCGGCTGCTCACGAGCGGGGAGCGGTCCGGATGGCCCGGCATTAGTCAAGAGCTTGCGCCAAGCGCAGTCTTGCATCGTGCCATGCGGAACGCTGGCAAGTGTTGAACCTTCTTTGAACCGAGATGCGAAATGAAAGTTCTGGTCGCAGTTAAGCGGGTCGTCGATTACAACGTGAAAGTCCGCGTCAAGGCGGATGGCACGGGCGTCGAGACCGCCAATGTGAAAATGTCGATGAACCCCTTTGACGAGATCGGCGTCGAAGAAGCGGTGCGTCTGAAGGAAGCCGGCAAGGCGACCGAGGTGATCGCCGTGTCCCTCGGGGCGGCGCAGTGCCAGGAGACCATCCGCACGGCACTGGCCATGGGCGCCGATCGCGGCATCCATGTGCAGACGGATGGGGAATTGCAGCCTTTGGCGGTGGCCAAGCTGTTGAAGGCGGTGGTCGACAAGGAACAGCCGCAGATCTGCATCCTCGGCAAGCAGGCGATCGATGACGACGCCAACCAGACCGGCCAGATGCTGGCGGCCTTGCTCGGCAGCGCCCAGGCGACCTTCGCCTCGAAGCTGGTACTGAACGACAACGGTACCGCCAACGTGACGCGCGAAGTCGATGGCGGTCTCGAGACCATCACCGTCAAGCTGCCCTTCGTGCTGACCACCGATCTGCGCCTCAACGAGCCGCGCTATGCTTCGCTGCCGAACATCATGAAGGCGAAGAAGAAGCCGATCGACACCCTGACGCCGGAACAGCTTGGCGTCGATATCGCGCCGCGCCTGAAGACGCTGAAGGTCACCGAACCGCCGAAGCGTCAGGCCGGCATCAAGGTGAAGTCGGTCGCTGAACTGGTCGACAAGCTGCGCAACGAAGCCAAGGTCATCTGACAAGGTCGCGACGACCACAGCGCGCCGGACCCGGCTGCACTGTTTCGCCGACCCCATCAAGTTGTTGAGGATCAATTCATGAGCATTCTCGTTATCGCCGAGCATGACAATGCCAAGCTGAATGCCGCCACTTTGCACGCGGTGACTGCCGCGCAGAAGATCGGCGGCGAACTCCACGTTCTCGTCGCCGGCACCAATGCCGGTGCCGTGGCCGATGAAGCCGCCAAGATCGGCGGCGTTGCCAAGGTGCTGCTGGCGGATGATGCCGCCTATGGCAATCGCCTGGCGGAAAACCTGGCGAAACTGCTGGTCGGCCTCGCCGGCAATTACAGCCACATTCTCGCCACTGCCACTGCCACCGGCAAGAACGTGCTGCCGCGCGTTGCCGCCTTGCTCGACGTGCAGCAGATTTCGGAAATCAGCGCCGTCGAGAGCGCCGACACCTTCGTCCGCCCGATCTATGCCGGCAATGCGCTCGCGACCGTGCAGTCCAGCGACAAGGTGAAGGTGATCACCGTGCGCGCCACCTCCTTTGACGCGGCCCCCGCCACCGGCGGTTCGGCTGCGGTCGAGAAGGCTGCCGTCGCCGGTGACGCCGGCCTGTCGAGCTTCGTCGGCCAGGAACTGGCGAAGTCGGAGCGCCCGGAACTGACCTCGGCCCGCGTCGTCGTCTCCGGCGGCCGCGGCATGCAGAACGGCGACAATTTCAAGCTGCTCGATGCCCTGGCGGACAAGCTCAATGCCGCCGTCGGCGCCAGCCGCGCCGCAGTCGATGCCGGCTTCGTGCCCAACACCTATCAGGTCGGCCAGACCGGCAAGATCGTCGCCCCTGAGCTTTACATCGCCGTCGGTATCTCGGGTGCCATCCAGCACCTCGCCGGCATGAAGGACAGCAAGGTGATCGTCGCCATCAACAAGGATGAAGACGCGCCGATCTTCCAGGTGGCCGATTACGGTCTGGTCGCCGACCTCTTCCAGGCGGTCCCGGAACTGACCAGCGCCGTTTCGAAATAAGAACCAAACGATGCGGCCGGGCCGGTTCAGGTTCCGGCCGCATCGCCGTCACAACTGAGGTAATTGCGATGATTGACAAGGTTGGCGTCATTGGCGCAGGTCAGATGGGCAATGGCATTGCCCATGTGTGCTCATTGGCGAAAATCGACGTCACTTTGGTCGATATCAGTGAAGCGCAGCTGAAGAAGGCGCTGGAAACCATCGACCGCAATATGTCGCGTCAGGTGAAGCGCAACCTGATCTCCGAAGACGATCATCGGGCGGCGCTCAAGCGGATCAAGACCGGCACGACCTACGACCTTTTCAAGGACAGCGACTTCATCATCGAGGCCGCCACTGAAAAGGAGGAAATCAAGAAGGAGATCATGAAGTCGCTTTGTCCGGTGCTGAAGCCGGAAGCGATACTTGCCTCCAATACCTCTTCGATCTCCATCACCAGGCTCGCCGCCGCCACCGACCGCCCCGCCAAGTTCATCGGCATGCATTTCATGAATCCGGTGCCGCTGATGCAGCTGGTGGAGCTCATTCGCGGCCTGGCGACCGATGACGAGACCTTCAATTCGATCAAGCAGCTGGCCGAACGCCTGGGCAAGACCACGGCGACCTCGGAGGATTTTCCGGCTTTCATCGTCAACCGCATCCTGCTGCCGATGATCAACGAAGCCGTCTATACCCTCTATGAAGGTGTTGGTTCGGTGGATTCGATCGACACCGCCATGCGGCTTGGCGCCAACCACCCGATGGGACCGCTGGAACTGGCGGATTTCATCGGCCTCGATGTCTGCCTCGCGGTCATGCAGGTGCTTTATGACGGCCTGGCCGACAGCAAGTACCGACCCTGCCCGCTGCTGGTGAAATATGTCGAAGCCGGCTGGTACGGCAAGAAAGTCGGCCGCGGATTCTATGACTACAGCGGCGAAAAGCCGACGCCGACGCGCTGAGCCGGTAGCTGGAGCCAAGAGAAAAGGGGCGCGCCGGATGCCGGCGCGCCCCTCTCATTTTCTGCTTTCATTCGGTACAGGGTTCAAGCGTATTGGTCGGCACCGTGCCCTCCTTGGCGAAACTGTCGAGCGCCGCCAGGGGCTTGCCGCAATCCCACCGGTTGTCGCCGGTGAAACGCGCCACGATCTTGCCGTCGGGGGATACCAGCAGACTCGCCGGCAAAGACTGCAGGCGGATTTTCTGGTCGATCGCGTGATTGAGATCCAGCAGCGCCGGCAGGTTCTTCAGTTGGTATTTCTTCATGAAGTCTTCGACGGCGGCCATGCTCGGCTCGTCAACCGCGACCGGCACAACGGCAAAACGGTCACCGCCTAGTTTCGCCTGCAGCCGGTCCAGCGAAGGCATTTCGGCGACGCAGGGCGCACACCAGGTGGCCCAGACATTGATCAACAGCGCTTTGCCCTTGTAGCGGCCGAGATCGACGTCACCCTGGGGATCGCTGACGATAGTGCCGGCGATATCCGGCGTGGCGGCAACCGGCTCGAAACGCCCCGTCACCACGGGCTCATCGGTCGTCCCGGCGGTCTTGCCGGAAGCGGCTCCTCCCGTCGCATTGCCGGTGGCGGCAAGCGAGGCCGCGTCCTCCGGCATCTGTGCCTTCGGCAGCAGAACATAACTTACCACGCCAGCCGCCAGGACCAGCAGAATGAGACCTGCAAGTATCGGAAGGGTGCGCCGCAACGGACAGCTCCTTTTGTTGAGAATTGGGCCGGGATCGGCAGGCTCGCCACAGGTGCCCCCGATATAGGGATTCCCGGCTCCTTTGCCAACCCGACCGGGGGCCACAGTTCTGCCGCCGGCGCGGCCCCACCCTGCAAGCCCCCGCCCAGCCAAAAGGGCATTTCGCGGCCCTGAGTTCCCTTCGCCGGCTATGGCGATACCGCGCCAAACCGGTTAAAGTCGCGGCAATTCTGGCGATAGGCCGGCGTGTTACCTGAACCCGAGAAGGATTTTGTCGTCGCGATGAGTACCAAATCCCCATCCAGCCCCCAGCCGGCAGCCGCCGCTGTGAGCAATCCCGGGGCCAATGCCATGTGGGGCGGACGCTTCGCGGCCGGGCCGGCTGCCATCATGCAGGCGATCAATGCCTCGATCGATATCGACAAGAGGCTCTATGCCGAAGATATCACCGGTTCCAAGGCGCATGCCGCCATGCTGGTCAAGCAGGGCATCCTGACCGCCGCCGACGGCACGGCGATTGCCGAGGGGCTCGACAAGATCAAGGCTGAGATCGATTCCGGCGCGTTCGTCTTCAAGACATCGCTGGAAGACATTCACATGAACATCGAAGCGCGCTTGAGGGAGCTGATCGGCGATGCTGCCGGGCGCCTCCACACCGCCCGCTCGCGCAACGACCAGGTGGCGACCGACTTCAAGCTCTGGACGCGACGCGCCATCGATGAAGTGAGCGCCGCGGGCCGCGACCTCATCGCCGCCCTCCTCGGCCGCGCCGAGCAGCATGCGAGCGCCGTCATGCCGGGCTTCACCCATCTGCAACCGGCCCAGCCGATCACCTTCGGCCATCACCTGATGGCCTATGTCGAGATGATCGGCCGCGATCTCGGACGCCTGGCCGATTGCCGCACCCGCCTCAACGAGAGTCCCCTGGGCGCCGCCGCGCTCGCCGGCACCTCCTTCCCGATCGACCGCCATGCCACGGCCAAGGCCATGGGATTCGACCGTCCGAGCGCGAATTCGCTTGATGCTGTCTCCGACCGCGACTTCGCCCTGGAATATCTGAGTGCGCTCTCGATCATGGCCGTCCATCTCTCGCGCCTTGCCGAAGAGATCGTCATCTGGATGAGCGACGGCTTCCGCTATATCTCGCTCAGCGACGCCTTCACCACCGGCTCCTCGATCATGCCGCAGAAGCGCAATCCCGACGCCGCCGAACTGGTGCGCGCCAAGGCCGGCCATGTGATCGGCTCGCTCAACCAGCTGCTGATCATCCTCAAGGGCCTGCCGCTCGCTTACGGCAAGGATATGCAGGATGATAAGGCGCCGACCTTCGCGGCGACGGATACGATCGCTTTGTGCCTGGCCGCCACCGCCGGCATGATCCGCGACATGAAGGTCAACGAACAGCGCTTGCGGGATGCGACGCGTGGCGGCTTCCTCACCGCCACCGATCTCGCCGATTGGCTGGTGCGGGTCCTCAACCTGCCCTTCCGCGACGCCCATCACGTGACGGGTTCGATCGTCGCCAAGGCCGAGGCCGCCGGCTGCCAGTTGCATGAACTGCCGCTGGCCGAGATGCAACAGATCGACGGCCGCATCACCGCCGCCGTTTTCGATGTGCTGGGCGTCGATCAGTCGGTCGCCAGCCGCAGGAGTTTCGGCGGTACCGCGCCAGAGAATGTGCGCAGCGCCATCATTTCAGCCAAGGAGCGTTTCCTATGAACCCGACCAAGCCGAGCCTCCCCCATCAGGCAAACTGGCGCCGCCGCGCCTTGCCGGTCCTGGCTCTGGTGCTGCTGACCAGTCTTGCAGCCTGCGGCAAGAACGGCGTTCCCGTCTTGCCTGACAACACCTCCGGCGATCCCGCGAAGGATAACGACAACTATAATCGGCAGTATCCGACCAGCGCCAAACCGCAAACCGGTGTCTTCAACTGAGCGTGCCGTCGCCTTGCCTGATGCCGGCGGGCTGTGACCTGATACAAGCCGATTGCGGCCTATAGAGCAGACAGATCAATGACTCATTTCCCCTATGTGAACGGCCAGCTGCATGTCGAAGGTGTGGCGGTCGCCAAGATCGCCGAGGCCGTCGGCACGCCCTTCTATTGCTATTCGACCGCTGCCCTCAGCGACCGCTATCAGGCCTATGCCACTGCCCTCAAAGGGCTCGACGCCACGGTCTACTACTCGCTGAAGGCCAATTCGAATCAGGCGGTCATTGCCACCCTCGCCAAGCTCGGCGCCGGAGGTGACGTCGTTTCGGTCGGCGAAATGTATCGCGCCTTGAAAGCCGGTATTCCAGCCAAGAAGATCGTCTTCGCCGGGGTCGGCAAGACGCGCGAGGAACTCAGCGAGGCGCTGAAGGCCGGCATCCACCAGATCAACGTGGAATCCGAGGGCGAGCTTGAGGCCCTGAGCGAAGTCGCAAGCGCGCTCGGCAAGGAAGCGGTCATTGCGCTGCGCATCAATCCGGACATCGATGCCAAGACCCATGCCAAGATTTCCACCGGCAAGTCGGAGAACAAATTCGGCATCGATATCGATCATGCGGCGCAGATCTATTCGCGCGCGGCCCATATGCCGGGTATCCGGGTCGCCGGCATCGCCTGCCATATCGGCTCGCAGCTGACCGATATCGCGCCCTATCGCGCCGCCTTCACCCGCATTGCCGAGCTGGTCACCAGCCTGCGCCGCGCCGGCCTGCCGGTGGAGCGGGTCGATCTCGGCGGTGGCGTCGGCATCGTCTATCGCGACGAGCAGGTGATTGATCTCGCCGATTACGCGAAGCTGGTGCGGGAGATCATCGCGCCGCTGGGCTGCGCCATCGAACTGGAACCCGGCCGCAGCATCGTCGGCAATGCCGGCTTGCTGGTCAGCCGCGTCATCAATGTAAAGCGAGGGGTCAGCCGCGACTTCGTCATCCTCGATGCCGCCATGAACGATCTCATCCGGCCGTCGCTCTATGATGCCTATCATGACATCATTCCGGTGGTACAACCCGGCGATGATGCGCCGGTTGCGCGTGTCGATGTGGTGGGGCCGGTCTGCGAGACCGGCGATCGCTTCGCCGAGCAGCGTGCCTTGCCGCCGCTCCACACGGGCGACCTGGTCGCCATCTGCTCCGCCGGCGCCTATGGCTCGGTCATGTCCTCGACCTACAATACGCGGCTGCCGGCCGCCGAGGTCATGGTCAGGGGCGATGCCTTCCAGGTGGTGCGCGCCCGCCCAAGTTATGACGTAATCATCGGGCAAGACAGCCTGCCAAGCTGGCTGTAAACTGGGCCGACAGGCGGTCGCTCGACGACGGGCCGTACGGCCTCTACCGCCAGTGAAGTGATCGCGTCAGCGAAGGATTGGGCGAGGAGCAATGCGGCAAAGCCCAGGACAGTCACAAGATCATGCGCCTCAAGCGGCCGAGGGGTCCGAGAAATCCATCCTGAAGGATTTGCCGGGCCGTGTGCGGCCTTATTTCGGCGTCGCCCGGTTGGCATTACTGGTCGAACGGATCGCCCCGCTCGGCTTGAGTCTGTTTGCCATTCTCGGCATCTTCGTCCTGGCGGCCTGGCTGGGCCTGTTTCGGTTATTGCCCGCCTGGCTGCATTTGCTGATCCTGCTCGGCGTCGCGGCCGGCCTGCTCGCCGCGTTGTGGCACCACCTCCGCAGCTTCCGCTGGCCCAGCGCAAGCGAAGCGATCCGCCGGGTCGAGCGTGACAGCGACCTCGCGCACCGCCCGCTCACCCATTTGACCGACAGGGCCGTTGCGCTCGGCGATGATCCGGCTCTCGCCCGATTATGGGCGCAATACCGGGCGCGGCTGTTGCGCTCAATCGGCGAGCTGCGCTTTTCGGCGCCACAAACGGACTTCGCGCAGCGCGATCCGTTTGCCTTGCGCGCCTTGTTGCTCCTGCTGGGGCTGGTCACCTTTGTGGTCGCCGGCGATCTTGGCTGGCAGCGGATCGTCCAGGCACTGTCGCCCAATTTTGCCGGTTACATCGCCGCCGATACGGTCACGGTCGATGCCTGGATCACGCCGCCCGACTATACCGGCCTGCCGCCGGTCAGCCTCAATGCCGGCAGCGGCCGCGACGGCCACCAGATCCTGGTCCCGACCGGCAGCAAGCTGCTGGTGCAGGCCCAGGGCGTCGGATCGGCGGCAACCTTGCTGGCCAATGACAAGAGCACCTCTTTCTCGATGCTGGATCCCCTGACTCAGCGGATCGAGACGGTGCTGAAATCAGGCGACAGCGTCGCCATAGAGGCCTCGGGACGCCGGTTGGCAAATTGGCCGGTGAAGATCGCGCCCGACCTGCCGCCCAGCGCCGGCTTTGCCGCCGCCCCGACCGCCACCGAACGCGGTGCGCTGCGCATCGATTACCAGGCGGCGGATGATTACGGGATCAAGGATCTGCGTCTTTATATCCAGCGCGGCAACCAGTCGATCGAGGCGCCCTTGCCGATATCGACCGCGGACAGCAAGGCACCGAAGGGCTCGACATATCTCGATTTCACGGCCCATCCCTGGGCCGGTTTGCCGGTCGAGCTTCGCCTGGTCGCCCGGGACGCGCTCGGCCAGGTCGGCGCTTCGGCGCCCGTCTCCATGACCATGCCGGAACGGCGCTTCTATCATCCGATCGCGCGTGCCCTGATCGAGCAGCGGAAGCGGCTGGCAGCGGCGGAGCTGAAAGACCAGAACACGCTGGCCGCCATCGCGCAGTCGCTCATCACCATCAATGAGCAGCCGGACGCCTATGACGACAGCGTGTCGGCCTTCCTCGGCATCAATCTCTCCTGGCGCCAACTGATGGTCGATCCGTTCGGCGAACAGGCCCGCACCGATGTGGAGCAGCTGCTTTGGGATACCGCCCTCGACATCGAGGATGGCGGCGTCAGCCTCGCGCTGCGCGAACTGAGACGTCTGCAACGGGAATTGCAGGATGCTCTCGCGCGCCATGCCTCGCCGCAGGAAATCGAAGCCCTGATGAACAAGCTGCAACAAGCGATGAACGATTATGTGCGAAACCTGCAGCAGCAGTTGCAGCGCGCCATCGCCAAGGGCATGCAGCCGGGCCGGGTCAATCCCAACTCGCTGCAACTGTCGCAAAGCCAGCTCAACGACATGCTGAATGATGCCCGCCGCATGGCCGAAAGCGGTTCGACCCAGTCCGCACAGCAGATGCTGGACCGCCTGCAGCAAATGCTGGAAGGGCTGCAGGCTGGCGTTTCGCCGCGCATGGGCCAGGGCGACCAGAGCCAGCAGATGATGAACGATCTCGCCCATATTATGCAGGACCAGCAGAAGCTGCTGCAGGACAGTTTCCGCATGCAGCGCCAGCAATCCGGCGCCAGCGGACAGGGAGACGGCGAGCAGCCCGATAATGAGGGCGTCGATCCCGGCAAGAATGCCGGCGCCCAGGAAGGGCTGCGCCGTCAACTGGGCAAGCTGATGCAGGATATCGGCAATGCCGCCGGTAATCTGCCGCAGGGCCTCGGGCAGGCCGAGCAGGCCATGCGCCGCGCCACCCAGGCGCTGCAGCAGGGCAACCTGGCAGGCGCCAGCGAGGCCCAGAACGAGGTCCTCGACAACCTGCAGAAGGGCATGCAGGGCCTGGGCAAGATGCTCGGCGAGAAGATGGGCCAGGGTAACGGCCCCGGGCAGCGGCCGCCGATGAATCCCTTCGGCCAGGGCAATGACGAAAATGGCCAGGGCAGGGAGAACACAATCGGCCGGCTGCCCTCCAACGCCGAGGAACGAATCCAGCGCAGCCAGCAGATTTTCGAGGAGTTGCGCCAGCGCCGCAACAATCCGGATCGCCCGAAGCTGGAAAAGGATTATCTCGACCGGCTGCTGCGTCAGTTCTAGCGCGCATCGCGTCGTCAGATGATGGGATCAGGCGCCGGCCCCCTCGTCCTTCGTTCACCCCGTCTGCATCTGCGGCCTTTCACCGGCAGCGACGCGGCCGCGATTTTTCGGTGCGTGACGCCTTCTTTGACGCGCTTCATGGCCTGGGAGCCGCCTTCCTCGCCCCAGGCGTTTGCCGCGGTCTGGCGCCACTGGCTACCGGCCATGGAACTTGGTACGGAAATCTATTTGGTCGTGCGCCGCAGCGAGGGTCAGCGACGGGGGCGAGAAGATGGCGATCAGGAATGCCTCGGCCTGATAGGCCTTCATGATATCGGCAGCCGACGGCCGGAACTGGGCCTGTGGATCAAGGAAACAGCGCAGCATCAGGGCTATGGTCGCGAGGCCCTCACCCTGGTCGCGGGCTGGGCTTCTTCGAATTTAGCCCCTGAAGGCTTTATCTATCCGGTAGCGGAACAGAACATCCCCAGCCGCAAACTGGCCGAAGCCCTCGGCGGACAGGTGACCGGCTTCCGGCCCGGCCAAAAGTACAATGCCGTCATTTACCATATTCCCCGAGTTGGCCCGTTTCCCGGCGGCGGCGCCCTCCCACCAAATTAAGCAGAGCAGGCAACGAAACCGGTCGCGGAATACAGGCGGATGGCAGGCGCCGGGAAGGAGGACCCTTATTCGGTCCCCAGCACCCTGCAGGGGGAAAACGGCGTTCGTGGCTGTTATAGCCGGAAAAAGGGGCTGGCCAGCCTCAAGATCACGTGGACTTAGATCACGCGGATTTAGGCCACGCGCTGGCGATGCGACAGGGCGTCGTCCACCGCGGAGCAGATTTCCTTCAGCGAAAACGGCTTCGCGATGACGCGATCGATCAGTGCATCCAGATTATGAGCGCGCTGCCGTTCCGAGGCGAAACCGGTCATCATCAGGACCGGCATATCGGGGCGAACCTTGGTCGCCTTGAGCGCCAGGGCGATGCCATCGAGACCCGGCATGACAATGTCGGTCAGCATCAGGTCGTAAGGTGATTTTTCCAACGCTTCCAGAGCAGCGCCGCCGTCCGGCACGGCAGTTACCTGATGGCCGTAATAGGACAAAGCACGCGAAACGAATTCACGCACCGCTTCATCGTCTTCTGCCAAAAGAATTTCAGCCACGTCCCGGTCACCTTCTTGGGCTTTAAAGCCGTCTTGCAACCGAGCTTTCCGGCTGCCGCCAGCAAGTAAAACGTCCGAAAACAGCTTTTGCGTCACGCCTAGCTCATCACGTTCATGTGATGCGCCCTTTCTTAACGAAAAGACGCTCATTTCGACATATGGCTCCTCGCCGGGCAATCTCAAGGCCGGGGCTCCGGTTGGTAAAAGGATTATTGACGAAACAACAATCCGCACCGGACGGCCCAGGCTCAATTACCGCCTGTCCAAGAGCCAACGAGTCGGCGACTCGTTGGCTCAATTTTAAGGCCAAGCCGATTAATAAAGGATGAGGATGCTAGTCGGCTTTGCGTTCGTCGAAATCGACGTTGATGCCCTTCATTTCGGTCGGAAAGCCGTCATACACAACCCGAAATGAGGCGGTTTCTCCCGGCTCGAGAATCTGCTGCTGCAACTTAAAGCGGTAAGGATTTGGCAAGGCTTTGCCATCCGGCCCAAGGGGCGTCGCGCGCAACATCGGCACTTCGACCGCATATTGCGCCTTGTTGAAAACGTCGCCGGAAATTTCCACCGCCGGCTTGTCGCTGACCGTGCGCTGGACGATCTTGATATTGGCAAGTTCGAGATCTTCCAGGGGGTCATCCGTGCGTATGCCGAGCAGGGTATACATATCCTGCGCCCAGGGGGCGGAACGCGCTATCTTGCCGCGCCAGACATAGCCGGCGCTCGGAATGGCGATCAGGAGGCCCAGCAGGATACCGGCAAGAAGCAGGCCGCGACGACGGCGCGGCTTGGAGGCGACGGCGTCTTTATCTTCGAAACGCGATGCCCGCGGCCGGATGACCGCAGCGGGGATATCCTGGACCGGCATCCCCGCCGCGAGGCTCGGAACTGCCGGCGCGGAGCCGGCCTCAGGTGCCACCGCCAGCCGTTCGGCAATGGCTGCGGCGATGGCCGAAAGCTGTTCGGAAGCGGAAGGTTCGGCCGCGGCTGACGCCGGCGTTTCGGCCGCCGCCTCGATCGGCATCTGGTGCCACCGGTGCGAACATTTGGCGCAGCGCACCTTGCGGCCGGACGGCCCGATCAGGGAATCGTCAACCGCAAAGCTGGTACTGCAGGCAGGGCAGCTGACAATCACGACTCGACAAGGCTCCTCGAAAATGCCCGTTTCTTATAAATCTGCCGCCGTCATGCTGCAAGCCGAGCCCCGTGACGCGGTGAGCCGAAGCGATTGCGGGCGCCTTCCTGGCGCATGTCGGCGATTGCTGGACGATCCGACTCGGCCTGTGCCATCCTGCACGGGACCTCGGAACATGATCTTAAAGACTTGGCTTCACCAAGCGCTTCCGCTAGGTCTGAATGAGACTTGGGGGCCAGGATTTTCCGTTCATGACGATCATCGGCAAGATGGCTTTCGCTCGATTGTCCGGCGCGATCGCGCGGCAGGACGGTGGGCATCTGGGCGGTGGACGCCACCTGCTTGAGACTGGGATTGGATAACGACCGTGGTGCTGTTTGAAGACGTAGCCGTGCGCTATGGCACCGGCCGGAACATCCTGGAGAACATCTCTTTCTCGCTTGCCCCGGGATCGTTCCATTTCCTCGTCGGCGCCAGCGGCGCCGGCAAGTCCTCCTTGCTCAAACTGATGTATCTGGCCATGCCTCCCGCGGTCGGCCTGGTCGACATGTTCGGCCGCAATGTGGCGACGCTGCGGCGGCAGGATCTGCCTGCCTTGCGGCGGCGGATCGGCGTCGTCTTCCAGGACTTCCGGCTGATCCAGCATTTGTCGGCACTGGACAATGTGGCGCTGCCGTTGCGGATTGCCGGGCACCGGGAAAGCGACATCCGCAGGCACGTGACGGAATTGCTGGCCTGGGTGGGGCTGGCGGATCATTTGCAGGATCTTCCCACGACCCTGTCGGGCGGCCAGCAACAACGCCTCGCCATCGCCCGTGCGGTCATCTCCCGGCCCAGCCTGCTGCTGGCCGACGAACCCACCGGCAATGTCGATGACGGCATCGGCCTGCGCCTGATGTATCTCTTTGAAGAACTCAACAAGATGGGAACGACGGTGGTTATTGCCACCCACAATGACCATCTGGTCAGCCGTTTCAGCCATCGGCAATTGCGGATCGAGCAAGGTACGGTGCGGGCTTTCGATCCCGGCGTCGGACCGCGTCCCGGTCGTCCACAGAACAGCCCGGTGGCCAATGATGTTGGCTGAAAACACTTGGCCCGGCTTGCCGGCCGATCGCGGCCAAGGATATCCGTCATGAACTGGCGACGCAGCGACTTGCCCTTGCAGGCCGACCCCGCGACGCGATTCCTGCCCTGGATTCTCGGCTTTCTCGTCTATCTTTCGGCATTGATGATCGGCTGCGGCCTGATGATCGATCAGATGGCGGAGAGCTGGCAGGCCGGCCTTGCCGGCAATCTGACAGTGGAATTGCCGATCGACCCCGCGATCGATGCGAAGACCCGCGGCGACCGCTTGAATGCGGCGATCGACCTGGTCACGGCGACGCCCGGCGTCACCGGCGCGACCGTCCTGGAACAAGCCGAGTTGGAAAGGCTGTTGCGGCCCTGGCTGGGTGACAATGTCGAACAGCTTGACGTCGCCCTGCCGACCATGATCGCCGTCACCACGGATCGCAAAGCGGTTATCGATCTCGCCGACCTGCAGCAGCGCCTGACGGCGATCGTCGCCGGCAGCCGGGTCGACAATCACGGGGACTGGGTCAGTGACGCACTGCATTTTCTCCACACCCTGCAAGCCCTGGCGGCCTTCCTTGTCCTGCTGGTGCTGACGGCAGCGGCGGCGACGGTGGTGTTTGTCACCCGTACCGGCCTTGCCGTCCATCAACCGGTCATCGAGATCCTGCATCTGGTGGGAGCCCAGGATAGCTATATCGCGCGCCAGTTTCAGGCCCAGTCCTTCCGCGTCAGCCTGGCCGGCGGCATCATCGGCACCCTGCTCGCCATCGGCACCCTCGGAGGCCTCGCCTTTGCCCTTGGCCGGCGCGGCATCGGCTTTGATCGCGCCACGGATGGCCTCACCGGAACGGCCCCGCTATTGCCGGCGGCCACCGATCACCTTGGCAGCTTCCTGCTGCATAGCCTCGGTTTCGGTATCGAGCTGACGCCCTGGCACTGGCTGGCCATGGCCGGCTTGCCGCTGCTGATCGCATTTCTGGCCATGCTGACGGCCCGGTGGACGGTATTGCGTTCGATCCACCGGGTGATGTGAGGGAGCTGCTTGAGGTGATGAAGGCCCGCGAATGGCCCCGCTCGGCGGTGGGACGGCATGACAGGGCGGGATCAACCTGCTAAAAAACCGCGCCATGAGACCTGGGGAACGACGACTCAATTTCCGCGAATCTTACCATTATCGGCCGTCCAGGGCGCGGCGGCTGCTGCATGTCGTCCTGCTGCTCGCGGCGGCCTGGTTCTTTGGCTTCCTGCTGTTCATCGCCGCCATCCCCACCGAGGTCGCCGATCGGCAAAGCCGGACCGATGTCGTGGTCGTGTTGACCGGCGGCGGCGAAAGGGTGGGCGAAGGCTTTGAACTGCTCAGCCGCGGCCTCGCTCCGCAGCTCTATATCTCCGGCGTGGCGGAAGGCGTCACCCTGGACGACCTGACCCGCAAGGTGGCCGAAGCCGGCGGCAATCTGCCCAGCGAGGCCATGTTGAAATGCTGCGTCAGCATCGACCGGGCGCAGAACACCACCGGCAATGCGGTGGCCAGCACGCAATGGTTCGCCGAGCAGCATATCCAGTCGATCCGCCTGGTGACCGCCAACTACCATATGAACCGCAGCCTTCTGGAATTCCGCCGTGCCAAATCCGGACTGACGGTGGTTCCCAATCCGGTCTTTCCGCCGGAAATGCGCGACCCGCTCTGGTTCCTGAAACCGCGGATATTGATCGTCCTTGGCAACGAATATCACAAATACCTGGCCGCCAGTTTGCGGGCCGATATCTGGTCGGTAGGGGCCATGTTGCGCGATGCGACGGCGGATTTCAGGCAAGGCGTTGCCAGCAGCCTGGAGCCGGTACAAAGCTGGCTCTCCCATCTGCTGCATCGGGCGTGAACCAGCGATGACCGGCTTCCGCGCCTTCTTTTTCAACCTCTGCTATTTCACCTGGACCGTGGCGATCCACGTCGTCTGCCTGCCCCTGTTGCTGGGCCCGCGGCGCTGGGTGCTGGCCGCCGGCCGCGTCTGGATCCGGGTCAGCCTCTGGCTGCTGCGGATCATCGTCGGCCTGGACCACCGGGAAAAGGGCTTGGAAAACCTGCCCCATGGCCCGGCCATCGTCGCCGTCAAGCATCAATCCGCCTGGGAAACGCTCTACCTCTCGCTGGCGCTGCACCACCCGGCCTTCGTGCTCAAGCGGGAGCTGATCTGGATTCCGCTCTTTGGCTGGTATCTGCGCAAGGTCGGCATGATCGCCATCGACCGCAGCGCCAAGTCAGCCGCGCTGAAATCCATGGTGCGGCAGGCCGAGAGGGCCTTCGCCCAGGGCCGCCAGATCATCATCTTCCCCGAAGGCACCCGTGTCGCTCCGGGCCAGCACAAGCCTTATCAGCCGGGCATCGCCGCCCTCTATGGACAGTTGAAGGTCCCGGTCGTACCGGTCGCTCTCAATTCCGGGCTATTTTGGGGGCGCAAGGCTTTCTTGAAACGACCGGGCACGCTGACTGTCGAATACCTGCCGCCGATCCCGGCCGGGCTCGATCGCAAAAGCTTCATGAAACGGCTAGAGGGTGAGATTGAGACCGCCGCCAATGCCCTGGCGCGCCTCCCCGACCACCCCTGAGCGCAGCGCATCCAGAGCATCGCCGAGTCGCAGATCCTATTGCGCGGGGATAAGCTTGTCCCCATATAACTCTTTTCTGTGGGTATCTCGTTTCTGTCATAAAATTCAATAAATTAGACCTTCTACCCCTGTGCATAACCAAGGGATAAGGAGGGGATCGAATTTGAAAACAAAGACAGAACGGACGTGCTAAACTGAACCTTCTCGGGATGGTGGCTGACGGCCCCGTCCCTTTGACTATTTGGACCTTCAATTCAGGTGAAGAAGAATGGCGCAGGTCGCGGCGATTTCGCAGCAAATCTGGGACATGAAATACCGCCTCAAGGCGATGGACGGCACGCCGGTCGACAAGACGATCGAGGACAGCTGGCGCCGCATCGCGACCGCAATCGCCGAAGTCGAAGCGCCGGACCTGCGCGAAGAATGGATCGAGCGCTTCTATGGTGCCCTGGAGGGATTCAAATTCCTCCCTGCCGGCCGGATTCTGGCCGGCGCCGGCGCCAAGCGCAACGTCACGCTGTTCAACTGCTTCGTCATGGGCACCATCCCCGACGACATGAGCGGGATTTTCGAACATCTGCGCGAGGCCGCCCTCACCATGCAGCAGGGCGGCGGCATCGGCTATGATTTCTCCACCTTGCGCCCCAAAGGCGCGCCGGTGAAGGGTGTCGGCGCCGACGCCTCGGGGCCGCTCAGCTTCATGGATGTCTGGGACGCCATGTGCCGCACCATCATGTCCGCCGGCCATCGCCGCGGCGCCATGATGGCAACCATGCGCTGCGACCATCCGGACATCGAGAATTTCATCGAAGCCAAGCGCGAGGCCGGGCGGCTGCGCATGTTCAACCTTTCGGTTCTCGTCACCGACGCCTTCATGACGGCCATGAAGGAGGATGCGCCCTGGGAGCTGAAATTCAACGGCACGACCTACCGTGTCGTGCAAGCCCGCGAATTGTGGGACAAGATCATGCGGGCGACCTATGCCTTCGCCGAGCCCGGCGTGATTTTCATCGACCGCATCAACCAGCGCAACAACCTGCATTATTGCGAAACGATCAGCGCCACCAATCCCTGCGGCGAGCAGCCTTTGCCGCCCTATGGCGCCTGTCTGCTGGGTTCGATCAACCTCACCACCTTGATCCGCGATCCCTTTGAGGAGACGGCGCATCTCGATGTCGCCGCCCTTGATGAACTCGTGCGGGTCGCCGTCCGCATGATGGATAATGTGGTCGATGTCTCGAATTTCCCGCTGCCGCAGCAGACCCATGAAGCGAAGGCCAAGCGCCGCATCGGTCTTGGCGTCACCGGCCTTGCCGATGCCCTCATCATGTGCGAGGCGCGCTATGGCAGCCGCAAGGCGATCGATCTTACCCGCCAGTGGATGAAGACGGTGCAGCGCGCCGCCTATCTCGCCTCGGTGGAACTTGCCAAGGAAAAAGGCGTCTTCCCACTGTTCGAGCGCGACGCCTATCTCAAGGGCGAAAGCATCCGCGAGCTGGATCAGGACGTGCAAGACGCGATCGCCACCTATGGCATCCGCAACGCGCTGCTCACCTCGATCGCGCCGACCGGCACCATCTCGCTTTTTGCCGACAACGTCTCGTCCGGGCTGGAGCCGGTCTTCAGCTTCAAATATACCCGCAATGTGCTGATGCCGGACGGCAGCCGCCAGGCCGAGGAAGTGACGGATTACGCCTATCGCCTGTTCCGACGGATCAAAGGCGAGAACGTGCCGCTGCCGGATTACTTCGTCGACGCGCAGACCTTGTCGCCGGCCGATCACGTCGTCATGCAGTCGACCGTGCAGGCCTATATCGACAGTTCGATCTCGAAGACCATCAACTGCCCGGTCGACCTGCCCTTCGATGCCTTCAAGGACGTCTATATCCAGGCCTATGAAACGGGGTGCAAGGGCTGCACCACCTACCGGCCCAACGACATCACCGGCGCCGTCCTCGAGGTGAAGCCGAAGGAGAAGGAAGCGGCCAACGACCAGCCGGAACTGCCCTTGCCGGTCAAGGTCGAGCATAAGGCGAAGGATGTCTACGAGGCGGGCGGCATCGTCTATATGACCCAGCCGCTGGACCGCCCCGAGGCCCTGCCCGGCCAAACCTATAAAGTGCGCTGGCCGGAAAGCGACCACGCCATCTACATCACCTTGAACGACATCATCCAGGATGGCCGCCGCCGTCCCTTCGAGGTCTTCATCAACTCGAAGAACATGGAGCATTATGCCTGGACCGTGGGCTTGACGCGCATGATCAGCGCCGTCTTCCGGCGCGGCGGCGATGTCTCTTTCGTGGTCGAGGAGCTGAAGGCCGTCTTCGATCCGCGCGGCGGCTCCTGGGTTGGCGGCCGCTACGTGCCCTCGCTGCTGGCGGCGATCGGCGAAGTCATCGAGCGTCACATGATCGATATCGGCTTCATTCCTGACCCCGCCAAGGACCGCGCCGAGATCGAGCACATGGCGGCGCGCAAGGTCGTCAACCTCGCCGATGGCCAGGGCAATGGCGATGGCGGTACCCGCAAGCTGGCGCATTGCCCGAAATGCAATTCGCCCTCGCTCATCCGCCAGGAAGGCTGCGACCTCTGCACCTCCTGCGGCTACAGCAAGTGCGGCTGAGCAAACCGCTTGATGGTTCCCGGAGCCGGCCGTGACTGTACAAGGCGACAGCTTCGTGCGGTTCGGCCGGCTCGACCGTCTTGAGCTGCATCACGGACGCTATACCGATTTCGGGTTCCCCAAGCACAGCCATGACGAATATGTCATCGGCCTCAATTATTCCGGCCTGGAGCACGTCTGGCTGGACGGCAAGACCTTCGAGGTCCCGCCCGGCCTGGTCACCGTCTACAATCCCGGCGAAGTCCAGAGCAGCGGCTGCGACGCACCCGAGGGTTGGGAATTCAAGTCCCTCTATGTCGACATCGAGACGGTGCGCTGGGCCTTGGGCGAACAAGCCGCGCCGCACAGTCACTGGGTGCTTGAGCAACCGCTGATCGACGATCCCGATCTTCTCAGCCTGCTGCAACGGCTGGATCCGCTTCATCTGGCGGCCGATGCACCCGGCCAACGGGAACTCGCTGTCGACTTCATCGGGCGCCTGTTCAGGCGCCACAGCAGAGCGGGAGCGCCGCGGCAGATCCTCCATTCGAAGCTGCGACGCGCCATCGATTACATCCACGACCATCTGGGCGAGGCCGTTCGGCTGGAGGATCTCGCCGCCGTCAGCGATCTCAGCCCCTATCATCTCGTGCGGGCCTGCCGCCGCCTGACCGGCTTTCCGCCACATCAATATCAGTTGCAGGCCCGCATCCGGTGCGCGAAGACGCGGCTGCGGAAGGGCGAAAAGATCGCCGATATCGCCGCCGATCTCGGCTTCGTCGACCAGGGCCACCTGCACCGCAACTTCCGCCGCATCGTCGGCGTGACGCCGGGCCAATATCGCCGCGGCTGCGCCTGAGGCCGTTACCGCGATCTGGCCCGCAAATCGTCCATACGACAGGGCAATTTCCTACAAGAAGGCATGATCTTTGCCGCAGTAACTTCCGGCTGTGCCGCCCCGGGACAAGGCGCGCCGCAGGAGGATTGATCATGCTTGCCCTTTTCGCCTCGGCCTTCGGGCTTGGCATCGCCTTTTGCGCCCCGCCCGGAACGGTGATGAGTGAATCCATCCGCCGTGGCCTTAAAGGCGGTTTCTGGGCGACCTTGCGCCTGCAGATGGGGTCGCTGATCGGCGACGCGACCTGGGCCATCATCGGCCTGGCCGGCGCGGGGCTCCTGGTGCAGCAGCCGCTGATCAAAATCCTGCTGATGGGCCTTGGCGCTATCCTGCTGGGTTATCTCGCGTGCTGTGCCGCACGCGATGCCTGGCGGGGACAGGGCATTTTGCCGGCGGCTAATGCAGCGCTGAAAGCGAGTAAAGGTGACTTCATCACCGGCGTCCTGCTGTCCCTGACCAACCCGACCTCGGTCGCCTATTGGCTGGCGCTGGGCGGCGCCCTGGCGGCACTGGGGATCGAACATCCCGGGCTGCCGCATTACGCCGTGTTCTTCGTCGGCTTCATGATCGCCTGCCTGGTCTGGTCCTTCCTGACCGCCGGCGTCATCGCCTGGGGCAGGCGTCTTCTCAATCCCCGCTTCTATCGCTGGATCAACGGTATCTGCGCTGTGCTGCTGGGCATCGCGGCCATCGGCGTGGCGCAGACGGTGGGAGATATCCTTCGCGCCGGCTGAACGGCACGTTGATCGGCGCATGGATCGACTGGGGCCTGCCGAATGAAAGAAAGTCCGGCGGGAAGAACGCTCAAGGCGCCGTCTTCTCCGGCGCCGGTCGGTTGGCTGCGATCACCGCCTTGCGTTCGCGCCAATGGCGGTAGACAAGGAAACCGATGGTGACGAAGAGCGGGGGAAAAAACATCAACAGCAAAAGGCTGTTGTCGTAGCGCATCCGGTCCCAGCGTGCCTGGTCCATCATGGCCATCGCCGCGGTACCGATCGGCCAAAGCAGCCAGCAGCCGATCAGCCAGGGATAGGCCGGATGATTGGTCTTGATGGCCCTGCCGGCGGGACCGCCGGCAGTGCCCGCCCGATGCGGCGCGGCGCTGACCTGGTCCCGGACCCGCAAGCGATCGATCACCCAGAAGGCGAAACGCAGCAGGGCGGCGACGATCGGCACGGCCCAAAGCATCGCCACGCCCATCGTGGTCGGCCGGTAATCGACGCCCAGCATGTTGTCGGAATCGAAGATGAAACCGACCAGCAGGATCGAGGCGCCCCAGACCACGACGGCCAGTGTTTCCTGCCCACGGCGCAGAACGAAAACGGCGCCGGCCATCCCGAAGCAAAGGTAGCCGAGGAACAGCAGCGCTCCTTGGCTGGCGCCGCTGACGGCATAGCCCAGCAGCGCCGTAGCAATCAGCAGGATGATATATTGGGTCACACGGACCGCTGTCATGACAGGCACTGCAACCGGTTCAAGCTGTGCATCAGTCCTATCACGGAGCCCCTGTTTCCGCCATCCGCCACGGCCGCTCCGACTCGGCTATTATCGGCAATTTTAGCCTTATGTCCGCCACACCCACACCGTGGGGGGACAGCTAATGCGGCAGCGGCAGGTTGGCGACCTGTGCACCGAAGGCGGCCTGGGGTTCGGATGGTGTTATGCCGAGCTTGCGTTCCTTCTCGCGCACGCAGCCGACCACGGCATCATAGAGCAGCTGGAAATTGGGTGCATGCGGCCACTGATCCAACAGACAGGAATCGTAATAGGTATAAGTGAACTCAGCGCCGCATCCGAACGAGGTGCGGTCGGCCCGCGCGGCCGTCAGGATGATGCGATTGGGTGCCGCAAGGTCAAGGAAGATGCCGCTGAAACAGGCCGAGACGATGGCGACAGTCGAGCGGCTGCCGCAGCTATCATCCAGAAGCGTTCCGAGGCGCGCCGGCGTCAGACGCTGGTCGTGATCGAAATCCGCCTTCATCGCCACACCGTCACGTCCGCCATGCGACGTGATGAAGACGAGGCAACCGTCGTCCCGGCCCGTCGGCAGCTGGGCCAGCGCGGCCGAGAGATTGTCGCTCGTCGCGAGTTCGCTGCCGGCGGCTTCGTCCGCGCTGAAGAGATGAACGGGCGCAAAAGCGGGGCCGCGAAGCAGACTATCGAAACGGGCGATCGCATTGTCGAAGACCGGCGCGGCATTGTCGCCGGCGACCAGAAAGACCGACCAGCGTTGCGGCACCGGCAGTGGGTCGGCGGCAGCCGATGGCGCAGGTTGATCGCCCGCGCCGGTACAGCCGATCAAACCAGCGAGAAAGGAAACAAGGGTCGCACGCCACAATCCTGCAAGCATTCGGGCTCCTATTTTCGCAGCAGCCGGGCGATTTCGGCGACCGCCGGCTCGATACGCCCATCAGGCACGGCAGCATAGCCGAACATGAGGCCCTGCCGCCGGTTGTCCCCGATATCATAGCGTGACAAGGGGGGCACGACCAAGCCGGCGGCATAGAGCCGGGCAGCTATTTCCGTGTCCGCAATATCCTTGAGCGCGCCCACATTCTGCCCGACCAGATGCAGGCCGGCCTCGTCCGGCTTCAATTCGATGAGGCCGGACAAATGGCGGGCGGCGGCGGCAAGCAGTAGTTGCTGGCGATGGGCGTAGCGTTTGCGCATGCGCCGCACATGGGCAGCCAGCAATCCACTCTGGAAGAAGGCCGCCAAGGCCGGCTGGGTCGACATCGCCGGTTGGTCGTCGATCACCGCGCGCGCCTGGCGGAATACATTGGTCAGCTGGGGTGGCGTGACGAGATATCCCAAGCGCAAGGAGGGAAACATCAGCTTCGAGAGCGACCCCATATAGATGACACGCCCATCTTCATCGAGGCTGCGCAAGGCCGCCAGCGGCCGACCGGTATAACGATACTCGCTGTCATAATCGTCCTCCAGAATCCAGGCCTGCGCCTCACGCGCCCAGGCGAGCAAAGCCAGCCTGCGCTGCAGCGACATGACGACGCCCAGCGGATATTGGTGCGACGGCGCGACACAGGCGAGCCGCGCCTTTGGCGCCTGATGCAAGCCCTCGGCAACATCGAGCCCTTCGTCATCCACCGGCACATGGACGAGCATGCCGCCCTGGGCAGCGATCGCGGCGCGCAGACCGGGAAAGCCCGGGCGTTCGATCCAGACCGGATCGCCGGGATCGAGCAGCAGCCGGCAGGTCAAATCCACCGCTTGGCGAATGCCGCTGACGATCAGCACATCCGCCGCCTGGCAATCAATGCCGCGCACCTGACGGAGATAATCCGCTACCGCCACCCGAAGCGGCAGATAACCGCCGGGATCGCCGGCATTGACCAGGGCGGCGCTGGGCTCGCGCCAGGTCTTGGCCAACAGGCGCGACCAGGCGGCGAAGGGAAAGTCGCTGCAATCGGGCAGGCCCGGCGTGAAGCACGGCGCCCAGGGCGAGCTCTCGATGACGTCGCGGACGAAGCGCCGGCTGTTCTCGCTGTCGATCAAGGTCTCGGCGCGCTTGGCCAGATGCTGGGGCGCGGCTTCCGGTTCCGGCTTCGGCACCGCCGGCCGGCCGGCATCCCGCGCCCGCTCCGGTGGCAGATCGGGGAGATCCGTGGCGACATAGGTGCCGGAACCCGGTCGCATTTCGAGATAGCCCTCGCTCAGCAGCTGCTCGTAGGCGCCGAGCACGGTATTGCGCGAGACCCGCAATTCATCTGCAAAGGCCCTGCTCGCCGGCATGCGGGTGCCGGGGCCAAGCCGGCCGCCAAGGATAGCCTGGCGCAACTCACTGTAAAGTTGGCGAAAAAGCGGCTCGGCGGCGGAACTGTCGAGATGGGGCAGCAGCAAGCTGCCGATACCGGCGCGACGGGGCATGACGGGTCTCAATAAGCAAAGTCTGATTCTGGTTCTATTATCAATACCATTTTGGCGCTTTTGATGGAACCGCTCTGTCGCGATATTGGCCCGATCGATTTTGCATGGCCTGACAGGATTGCCCGATGAATGCTTTCACCCCCACGACGCGCTCCCGCGCCAAGCGGTTGCATGAACGCGCCAGCTATGACGAAGCAGCCGTCTTCGCTGCCCTGGACGCCGCCTTTATCGCCCACATCGGCTACGTCATCGATGGCCAGCCCTATGTCACGCCGACCGCTTATTGGCGCACCGGCCGACGCCTCTATTGGCACGGCTCCTCGGCGAGCCGGATGTTGCGCAGCCAGGCGGGCGGCGTTCCGGTTTGCGTCACCGTCACCCAGCTCGACGGGCTGGTGCTGGCGCGTTCCGGCTTCCACCATTCGCTGAACTATCGCTCAGTCATGGCCTTCGGCGCCGCGCATATCGTCGACGACGATGCTGAAAAAGCGCGCGAACTGGATCGCTTCATCGACCGGCTCTATCCGGGCCGGCGTGCCACCTTGCGGCCCCACGAAGCCCAGGAGCTGAAGGCGACGACCCTGATCGGCATGGAGATCGAGGAGGCGGCCGTGAAAACGCGCAGCGGCGGGCCGAAGGACGACGAGGCGGATTACGCACTGGATTGCTGGGCCGGCGTCATTCCGATCCACCAAGTGGTCGGCGCGCCGGAAGCGGATCCGCTGCGACAGAAGGATATCGCCTATCCGGCGGCGCTTGGCGATTACCAGCCGGGTGCGGCCTTCGATGCGGTCATGGAGAAGACGGCAAAGAACATTGCCTGACAGAGGCGATCGCAAACCGCTCGCCTCGGCCGGCAGCTATTCATGCTGCTTGAGCCAGGCGTTCATCTGCTTGATTTCAGCCTCCTGCGACTGCACGATCTGCTCGGCGAGCTTCTTGATCTCCGGGTCCTTGCCATATTGCAGTTCGATCTTGGCCATATCGACCGCGCCCTGATGGTGCGGGATCATTGACCTGACAAAATCGACATCGGCATCGCCGGAATATTTGACCATCATGTTTTCGTGCATTTTCGCCATGGAGGCTTTCAAGGCCTCCTCGGCCTTGCCGCCCGTCGCGCTGTCGCCCAGCGCATAGGCCGACCAAAAGAGCACCGTGATCCCCGCAGCGGCGGTTGCCTTTACCAGAGTCCTCATCGGTCTCTCCTCCCGTTATTGCAGGTGGCGAAGTCACCCTTCGGCCATTTCCTGGCAGCTGGCGGCGCAGGTCCGGCAGGTGGCGACGCATAGGTCCATCCCGCCAATCTCATCGCAGCTCTTGGCGCAGGCCGAGCAAATGACAGCACAGGCGCCGCAGACTTGTCGATGCTGCTCGATGTCGATCATCATGATGGATGCGGTCGTGCGGCAGATCTCCGCGCAGGCGGTCATCAGCTTGAAATGCTCCTTCTCCACATGCCGGCCGCCGACTGCCAAGCAGTGATTCATCGAAGTTTCGAGACAGATCCGATAGCAGCTGAGACAATTATCGATACAGGTGCGCAGTGCAGAATTCTGCTCAAGCATGTCGCATTCCCTCCGTGGGACCGTGTGGCGGGACTAGGCGGGAAACAAAAGTGCGCGGCCATTCGTTCCGCACGCGAGGCAGCGGAAGCGGAGACACTCATGCTGAGCACCGCCTTCAGCAGCTGATCCCGGGCGGCCGATCCGCCGCTGGGGGCCCGCGAAACCGGCCTTATCGGGCGTGATTCAGAGAAGCGAGCCCTGCGACCCAGATGGCGTTGGTTCACTGCCTTTCTTCGCAGCACGCCGGGCGGCGGGAGCGGCCGAGGTGCCAGCCGTGGCATCAACGACGCCGTCATGGAATTGCAGATGGAGGTCCTGGCCCGCCGTCACCTGGGCGGCCGATCCCAGCGGCGCGCCAGCGGCGTCGCGCACCAGGACAAAGCCGCGTTTCAACACCTGCTCATAGGAGTAACTATCGAGCAAGGCCGCGGCATGCCCGAGAGCGGTGCGCTGGCGGTCAATCAGATGGGTCAGCAAATTGGGGCGGAGCCCCGCTGCGACACTGTCGAGCTGGCGGCCCTGGCGATCGAGATAATGGGAGAAGCAGCCGCCGAGACGTTCGACCGTATGGCGCAAGGCGGTCGAAGCCGTGTCGATCTGCTCACGCGGCGTACGCAGCCGAGCGGCCAGGGTCGCCAATTGATCACGGCGGCGGTCGAAACTGACGAAGCGCGCATTGAGCCAGCGTTCCACCCATTGATCAAGCTGTTGGGTACGCTCCTGCAGCAGGCGCTGCGGATCGGGCAAGCCGCGGCCGAGGCCCTCGACAGCAAGCCGGCCTTCGGTCAGGCGGCGGTTGAGCGCCGCGGCCAGGCGCTGGCCTGTCTGCGCCAGTTCGGCCAGGAGATCGGCCCTGACCGGCACCGCCATTTCCGCCGCAGCGGTCGGTGTCGGCGCGCGTCGATCGGAGGCATAGTCGATTAAGGTGGTGTCGGTCTCATGACCCACGGCGCTGATCAGGGGGATGCGGCTTTCCGCCGCTGCCCGCACCACGATCTCCTCGTTGAAAGCCATCAGGTCTTCCAGCGAGCCGCCGCCGCGGGCAACGATCAGCAGATCCGGCCGGGGGGTGGCCCCACCTTCGGGCAGGGCATTGAAGCCGCGAATCGCCGCTGCCACCTGGGCCGCCGCGCCTTCGCCCTGGACGAGGACCGGCCAGAGCAGGACGTGGCGCGGGAAACGGTCTTCCAGCCGATGCAAAATGTCGCGGATGACGGCGCCGGTCGGCGAGGTGACGACGCCGATCACCTGGGGCAAAAGCGGCAAGGGCCGCTTGCGCTCGGCATCGAACAGGCCTTCCGCCGCCAGTCTCTTGCGCCGGTCCTCCAGCATCTTGAGGAGGGCGCCGATCCCGGCCAACTCCATCCGGTCGATCACCAACTGGTATTCCGACCGCTCGGCATAAGAGGTGATGCGGCCGGTGACGACCACTTCCATGCCCTCTTCCGGCTTGATCGCCAGGCGCCCGGCGACACCCTTCCAGCAGACCGCCTTCAGCCCGGCATTCTCGTCCTTGAGGACCATATAGAGATGGCCGGAGGCCGCCCGCTTGAAGCCCGATATCTCGCCCTTGACCCTTACCCGGTCAAAGCCGGTTTCCAGAGTCCGCTTGATGGCGAAAGCAAGCTCGCTGACCGAATATTCGGCCAGATTATGACCGGTCGGGACCGGTGCCTCGGACATGGCTGCGGGATCGGGAAGGGGAATCTCTGTCATGACGTTTTATTGTATGTTATCGGGAGCGCGGCAAGAGTTAGATGGCTCAAACGAGCTTAAATCCAGGCGGCGGATTGGCCGCGTTTGACTTTGGGGAAGAGACGATGCGCATTCTGGTCGTAGGCTCCGGTGGCCGCGAGCATGCCCTGTGTTGGAAGATCGCCGCCTCCCCCCTCTGCGATGCCCTGTTCTGCGCCCCCGGCAATGCCGGTATCGCCGGCGAGGCGACCTGCCTGCCGGTCAAGGCCGACGACATCCCGGGCCTGGTCGCCCTGACCCAGAATGAACATATCGATTTCGTCGTGGTGGGGCCGGAGGCGCCTCTGGTGGCCGGCCTGGTCGATCAGCTCGAGGAACATGGCATCCCCGCCTTCGGCCCGACCGCCAAGGCGGCCGAGATCGAGGGCTCCAAGGGGTTCATGAAGGACCTCGCCGCCAAATACAATATCCCCACCGCCGCTTATCGCCGCACCAATGACCCTGCCGCCGCCAGGGCCTTCGCCCGCAAGCTGGAGACGCCGGTGGTGGTGAAGGCCGATGGCCTCGCCGCCGGCAAGGGCGTGCTGATCTGCGCGACCCATGCGGAAGCCGACCAGGCGATCGACGACATCCTTGTCCATGGCCAGTTCGGCGCCGCCGGCGCTGAAGTGGTGGTGGAGGAATTCCTCGACGGCGAGGAACTGAGCTTCTTGGCTTTGGTCGACGGCATGCATGCACTGTCGCTGGGTTCGGCCCAGGACCATAAGCGGGTCGGCGATGGCGATACCGGGCTCAATACCGGCGGCATGGGCGCCTATAGCCCGGCGCCCTTGGCGACACCCGCCCTCGAGCGCGACATCATGGATCTCATCATCAACCCGGCGGTGCAGGGCCTCGCGGCCGAAGGCCGGCCCTTCAAGGGCGTGCTTTTCGCCGGCATTATGGTGACCGCCAAGGGACCGCGCCTGATCGAGTTCAATGCCCGCTTCGGCGATCCGGAATGCGAGGTGCTGTGTCAGCGATTGAAGTCGGATCTCGTCCCTGCCTTGATGGCGGCGCGTGACGGCACGTTGAAAGACTTCGATCTGCGCTGGCACGACGAAACGGCGCTCTGCGTCATCATGGCGGCCAAGGGCTATCCCGGCAAGACGCAGAACGGCAGCGTCATCCGCAACCTGGAGGCAGCCGGCAAGCTGCCCGATGTCACCATCTTTCACGCCGGCACCAAGGCCAATGACAAGGGCGAGATCGAAGCCCATGGCGGCCGCGTTCTCGCCGTCACCGCCCTTGGCAAGAACGTGCAGGAGGCCCAGCGCAAGGCCTATGCGGCGGTCGATGCGATCGACTGGCCGGAAGGCTTCTGCCGCCGCGACATCGGCTGGCGCGCGATCGAACGCGAGAAGGCAAAGAAGGGCTAAGGATCAGCTCCCCATTATATTCGCCTTCTTAGTCGTCACCCTCGGGCTTGACCCGAAGGTCCATCTGTAAAACCGCTCTTATGGTTGGCATGGATGCCCGGATCAAGTCCGGGCATGACATTGAAGAGCATAGTGGGCAGCCCGGTCAAACCTCGAAGATCTTCCCCGGATTCATCCGGTTCTCGGGATCGATCGCCTGCTTCAGAAGGCGCATCAGACCGATCGCATCGGCGCCGTGTTCCTGTTCGAGGAAGGCCATCTTGCCGGTGCCGATGCCGTGTTCGCCGGTGCAGGTGCCGCCCATGGCGAGGGCGCGGGTGACCAGGCGCTGATTGAACGCTTCCGCCGCCTTCAGCTCCTCGGGCTTATCCGGATCGAGAATGATGCAGGTGTGAAAATTGCCGTCGCCGACATGGCCGACAATCGGCGCCAGCAGGCTGTGTTCCTCGATATCGCGCTTGGTTTCGACGATGCAATCGGCAAGCCGCGAGATCGGCACGCAGACATCGGTCGGCCAGCCCTTGGCACCAGGGCGCAGATTGAGCCCGGCATAATAGGCGTTGTGCCGCGCCTGCCACAGCTTGTTGCGTTCCTCGGCCAGGGTCGCCCACCGGAAATCGCCGGCACCGAAATCTTCGGCGATGGCCTTCACGGCGTCGGATTGCTCGGCGACACCCGCCCCGCTGCCATGGAATTCAAAGAACAGGGTGGGTGCTACGGCATAGTCCAATTGCGAGTAGCGGTTGACGGCATCCAATTGCACCTCGTCGAGGAGTTCGATGCGGGCGACCGGGATGCCGGACTGGATGACACGGATAACGGTATTGACGGCGTCACCGATCGAAGGAAATGGCGCGACGGCAGCAGCGATCGCCTCCGGGATGCCATAGAGGCGCAGGCGAATCTCGGTGATGAGGCCGAGCGTGCCCTCGGAGCCGACGAAAAGCCGCGTCAGATCATAGCCGGCCGCCGATTTCCGCGCCCGGCCGCCGGTCCTGATGACTCGGCCATCCGGCAGCACCACGGTCAAGCCCAGCACATTCTCCCGCATGGTGCCGTAGCGCACGGCATTGGTGCCGCTGGCCCGGGTCGCCGTCATGCCGCCGATCGTGGCATCGGCGCCGGGATCGATCGGGAAGAAGAGGCCGGTATCGCGCAGTTCGCTGTTGAGCTGCTTGCGCGTCACACCCGCCTGGACCAGCACGTCGAGATCCTCGGCATTGACCTCGATGAGCTTGTTCATATTGCCCATATCGACGCTGACCCCGCCCTCGAGCGCCGCGACATGGCCCTCCAGTGAGGTGCCGACACCGAAGGGAATGACCGGGGCACCATGGCGGCGCGCGATCTTCATGATCTGCGAGACTTCTTCGGTGGAATTCGGGAAGACCACGACATCCGGGCAATGGGTATCGTGATAGGATTCGTCATGGCCGTGACGGTCGAGAATGCCGGGATTGGTGCTGACCCGGTCGTCGCCAAGCAAGGCCGCCAGATCGGCGATCAGCTTGGTGGCATCGGGAAGGCGGCGGGGTTTCGGTTGCGGTTGCATCGGTCTCGTCCTTCAAATCGCCCCCTCGCCCAGCCCCTCTCCCCATAAGCGGGGCGAGGAAGATGGTGCACATCGCACCCGCTCTCTCAATTGTCACCCTCGGGCTTGACCCGAGGGTCCATCGGCAAGATCGCACTTGCCGTTGATGTGGATGCCCGGATCAAGTCCGGGCATGACAGAGAGATCTAAGCCTTAACTCCGTCGCACCGCGCTTGTCGACCAATGTCGACCTACGCCCACGGGCGGGGAGAGGGACAGGGTAAGGCGGCTAACCTTTAGATCTTACCGTAGCCCCCGCCGCCCGGCGTTTCCACGATAAAACAATCGCCGGGCTGCATCTCCGCCTTGTCAGTGCCGCCGAGCACGGTGACCGAGCCATCTGCCCGTAACACCGAATTGCGGCCCAAGGCCCCGTCACCGCCACCTTCCATGCCGTAAGGCGGGATGCGGCGATGGCCGGAGAGGATGGCGGCCGTCATGGCTTCGCGGAACTGGATGCGGCGGATGACACCATCGCCGCCGCGATGCAGCCCCTTGCCGCCACTGCCCCGGCGGATGCGGAAATCCTCGACCAGCACCGGGAAGCGCCATTCCAGTACCTCCGGATCGGTCAGGCGGGAATTGGTCATATGCGTCTGCACGGCATCGGTGCCGTCGAAATCCGGTCCGGCGCCGGAACCGCCGGCGATGGTTTCGTAATACTGGTATTTAGCATTGCCGAAGGTGAAGTTGTTCATCGTGCCCTGCGACGCCGCCATGACGCCCATCGCGCCATAGAGCGCATCGGTAACGCATTGCGAGGTCTCGACATTGCCGCTGACCACGGCAGCGGGATAGCGCGGCTTTAACATGCAGCCATCCGGGATGACAATCTCCAGCGGCTCCAGACAGCCGGCATTCATCGGGATCTCGTCATCGATCATGGTGCGGAAGACATAGAGCACGGCAGCCTTCGCCACCGCCGAGGGCGCGTTGAAATTGGTCGCAAGTTGCGCCGAGGTGCCGGTGAAATCGATCCTGGCATTGCGCCTGGCATGATCGACGGTGACGGTAACGGCGATCTTCGCCCCGTCATCCATCTCATAGACGAACCTGCCGTCCTTCAACCTGTCGATCACCCGCCGCACCTGCTCGGCAGCATTGGCGCGGACGTGATTCATATAAGCATGCACCACATCGAGGCCGAAATCCTTGACCATGCGGCGGAGTTCCTGCACGCCCTTCTCATTGGCCGCCACCTGGGCGCCCATATCGGCGACATTCTGCTCGGCATTGCGCACGGGATATTTGCCGCTCGCCAGCAATTGCCGCAGTTCCGCCTCCAGGAAGCGGCCCTGATCGACCAGCTTGAAATTGTCGATGAGGACGCCCTCCTCCTCCACCGTGCGGCTGTCGGGCGGCATCGAGCCCGGCGTGGTGCCGCCGATATCGGCGTGATGGCCGCGGCTGGCGACATAGAACAGGATCGATTTGCCGGCTTCGTCGAAGACCGGCGTCACCACGGTGACATCGGGGAGATGCGTACCGCCGTTATAGGGTGCGTTCAGCACATAGACGTCACCCGGCTTCATGGTGGTGCGGCCCTGGTCGTTTTGGTTGCCGCGGATGATGCTCTCGACCGATTCTCCCATGGAACCGAGATGCACCGGCATATGCGGCGCATTGGCGATGAGACGGCCCTGCTGATCGAAGAGCGCGCAGGAGAAATCGAGGCGCTCCTTGATATTCACCGAATGGCTGGTCTTCTCCAGCGTCGAGCCCATCTGTTCGGCGATCGACATGAAGAGGTTGTTGAAGATCTCCAACATCACCGGATCGACGGTAGTGCCGACCGCCGCCTGGCGCTGCAGGGCCTGGTAGCGCTCGACCACCAGATGGCCGCGTTCCGTCAGATGGATGCGCCAACCCGGCTCCACCACGGTCGTGCTGGTGGGGTCGAGCACAATGGCCGGGCCGTTCACCAATTGGCCGGGGCGGAGTGCAATGCGGTCGAAGACCGGCGCCGACCATTCCCTGCCCTCGGCCCAGAACGGCACCAGGGCTTTCGGGCCTGCATCCGTCGCCGCGGCATTGCTCAGGACCGGGTCGCTGACGGTCTCAGTGGCGCCGATCGCCTCAACGCTGACGGAATCGACGATGAGCGCCTTGCCTGGCACAACGAAGCCGTAACGCTGGCGATGCTGTTCCTCGAAACTCGCCTGGATGGTGGCGAGGTCGCCATGCGCGGCGACGAGGGCGGCATCGGTGCCGGCATATTTCACGTGCACCTGGCGTAGCAGTGTGATGTTGGCTTTGTCGATGTCCTGACTGCCGACCTCCGCCATCGCTTCCGCCGCCAGGGCATCGAGGTCGGATTCGAGGCGCGGCAGCAGATCGGCAGTCAGTGGCGCCTCGACCGTGCGATGGCGCAGCGCCCGGATATCGGCGAGACCCATGCCATAGGCCGAGAGCACGCCGGCGAAGGGATGCAGGAAAATCCGCGTCATACCGAGCGCGTCCGCCACCTGGCAGGCATGCTGGCCGCCGGCGCCACCGAAACAGGCGAGCGTGTAATGGCTGACGTCATAGCCGCGCTGGATAGAGATCTCCTTGATGGCATTGGCCATATTGGCGACAGCGATCTTCAGGAAGCCTTCGGCTACCTCCTGCGGCGACATGGCCTTGCTGGTTTTCGCGGAAATGTCCTGGGCGAGCGCGGTGAACTTCGCGACGACCACGGCGCGGTCGAGCGGCAGGTCGCCCTTCGGCCCGAAGACCTTGGGGAAGAAATCGGGATTAAGCCGACCCAGCATGACATTGCAATCGGTGACGGCGAGCGGTCCGCCGCGGCGATAGCTGGCGGGACCAGGATTGGCGCCGGCCGATTCCGGGCCGACCCGGAAGCGGGCGCCGTCGAAGAACAGGATCGAGCCGCCGCCGGCGGCGACGGTGTGGATCTGCATCATCGGCGCGCGGATGCGCACCCCGGCCACCTGGGCATCGAATGTGCGCTCATAGGCGCCGTTGTAATGCGAGACGTCGGTCGAGGTGCCGCCCATATCGAAACCGATGATCTTGTCGAATCCGGCCATCGCCGCCGTCTGCACCGCGCCGACGATGCCGCCGGCCGGGCCGGAGAGGATGCTGTCCTTGCCCTGGAAGCTGCGGGCATCGGTCAGGCCCCCATTCGACTGCATGAACATGAGGCGCGTCGTCGTATTGCCGATCTCGCCTGCCACCCGGTCGACATAGCGGCGCAGGATCGGCGAGAGATAGGCATCGACCACGGTGGTATCGCCGCGGCTCACCAGCTTCATCAGCGGCGAGACCTGGTGGCTGACCGATATCTGAGTGAAGCCGATTCCCGCCGCCAGATCCGCCAGCTGCTTCTCATGTTCGGTGAAGCGGTAGCCATGCATGAGCAGGATGGCGATGACGCGGAGGCCGTCATCATAAGCCGCCTGTAAATCCCGCTTTGCGGCCGCAAGGTCGAGCTTCTGCAGCACCTCGCCGGAGGCCGTCACCCGCTCGTCAACCTCGATCACCTTTTCATACAGGAGTTCCGGCAGGACGATGCGGCGGGCGAAGATCTTCGGGCGGTTCTGATAGGCGATGCGCAGCGCATCCCGGAAGCCCTTGGTCACCACCAGCAGGGTCGGCTCGCCCTTGCGTTCGAGCAGCGCATTGGTGGCGACGGTGGTGCCCATCTTGATCGCCTGGACTTCCACCGGCAAAGGCGCATCGGCGCCGAGGCCAAGGAGATCGCGGATGCCCTGCATGGCCGCATCGCGGTAGCGTTCGGGATTTTCCGAGAGAAGCTTATGCGTGAGCAGGCTGCCATCCGGGCGCTTCGCCACCACATCGGTGAAGGTGCCGCCGCGATCGATCCAGAATTGCCACTGCCCGCTCATCGCCTCTACCTCTCATACGCTCGCTTACTTCACCACCAGATCCAGGCTGCGGCCCGACAGCACCTCGCAGCCGGTTTCCGTGACCACCACCGTCTGGCCCGGATTCATCGCCAGGCGGGTCGCCCCGTCGACCAGGATCATATGCAGGAAGAGCACGATCCCGGGGCGGAGTTCCACCGGATTATTGCGATAGAGCATCGGCCAATCCATCCAATTCGGCGAGAATGTCGTGCCCAGGCTGTAGCCGCAGGCATTCAGCCGCGCATCGAGGAAGCCTGCTCCGTCCATCGCCTTGGCATGGGCCTCGAAGACCTCGCCGAAGGTGACACCGGGCTTGATCGCATCGATACAGGCCTGCATGGCGCCGACCGCCGCCTTGTGCATGTCGATCTGGCGCTGCGGCGCCTCGCCAATGAGGACGGTGCGCATCAGGCAGGCATGGTAGTGGCGGTAGGTGCCGGCGAATTCCAAGGTGAGCTGGTCCTTGGCATCGAGCTTGCGGCGGCCGGCGGCATAGCGCACCAGCAGGGCCTGGGGCCCGGAGCCGATGATATATTCATTGCCGGGATAGTCGCCGCCGCCACGGAACACGGCACCCTGCATGGCGGCGAGGATCTCGCCCTCATCGGCGCCGGGCCCGGCAAGACGATGCGCCTCGTCGAGCGCGTCATCGGCGAGTTCCGCCGCGCGGCGGACATAGACCAGTTCCGCCGGGCTCTTGATCAGGCGCAGGCGCGAGACCAGCATCGAGGCGTCCGGCAGCTCGCAAAAGCCGTCGAGCACAGCTTTCAGGCGGAAGCCGTTCTTGGCGGTGAGGCCGTAGGAGTCGTATTCGACGCCGAGCCGCTTCCCTTGCAGCTTCCTGGCCGCCAGCAGCTTCTTGAGATCGGTCGCCGGATCGGCATCGTCACCATCGACCCAGATATGGATCTCCTGGATATCGGAGGTGAGCTGGGCCTGCAGGAGGTCGGGGCGCCGGGTCAGCAGGAAGAGATCGCCATCGGCGCCGAAATAGAGGCACTGGAAGAAGACATAACCAAAGGTGTCATAACCCGTCAGGTAGTACATGCTCTCCTGGCGGAAGATCAGCAATCCGTCCAGTTCCTCGGCCTGCAGGCGCTGCTGCAGGGCCTTGCGGCGGGCGGCGAATTCGTCGGCGGTGAAATGCAAGGGCATGGCTCGGTTCCTCCTGAAATCCATTGCCGGTCAGGCAAGCATTCCGGAGAAGCCGATGCAAAAACAAACTGCCCGCCATTCGACATTGTCGAATGGCTATCTGTAACCTATGTTTCCTCCCATGGCAGAGGCGACGAAAACAAAACCCCATCCGCCCAATCAGGCGATTCGCATCCAGTCCCTGGCGCGGAGCGACGCCATCTTCGCCGTGCTGGCGGAAGCGCCGCGGCTCGGCTGCCGGCTGCGCGATATCGCCGCAGCGACCGGCCTCGCCCCCAGCACGGCCGCCACCCTGTTGCAGAGCCTCGTCAGCCTCGCCCTGGCAGAGCAGACGGGCGCCGGCTTCTATCGTCTGGGGCCACGCTTCCAGGAACTGAGCCGCCGCGCCGCCAGCCGCCTCGACGTATTGGAGCTCGGCCGGCCCTCCGTCATCCGCCTCTGCCAGCGGTCCGGCGAGGCCGTCAATCTGCTGGTGCCGGGCGTCAACGCGATGATCATCGCCGAAAGCCTGGAGGGCGATATCCGCCTCAAGGAGACCGTGCTGAAAGGCAAGACCATGCCATTGCACGGCACCGCCTCCGGCAAATGCTTTCTGGCTTATGCCGCTGCCGACATTCGCGAGGCCTTCCTGCAGGCGGCACCTCTCGCCAAGCTGACCCATCGCACGATCCATGACCTGGGCCGCCTTGAGGCAAGCCTGACGGAAATTCGCCGCCAGGGCTATGCGACGGAGGAAGAGGAGTTCCGTAGCGGCGACGCCGCCATCGCGGCACCCATCCTGGACGGCGACCGGCGAATCCGCGGGACGATCAGCATTTTCGGCCCTGCGGAACGCTTGAACGGCAGGCGGCTTGGCCGCCTGATCACATTATTGAAAGCCGAGGCCCGACTTATATCCGGGATGTTGTCTTAGTTGAAAGGCATGGCCAGGGCCACGTACAGGCAGGAACCGGCATATGCGACGATGTCGCCATAATTCGCTTTATGGCGCGGCGCGACTGGAAAAACCGGCTGTCAGCCGATATGTTCACCGATATGAAGAGCCGCGTTTCGCGCGGCGGGATATGAGCAGCGCATATGAGTGTTTGGGGTAAAATCATCGGCAGTGCGGCGGGTTTCGCCATCGGTGGCCCGATCGGCGCGCTGGTCGGCGCCTTTCTCGGCCATGCCGTCGATGTGACCGTTGAGCAAGACCATGCCGCCACGCCGGCCGATCCGGCGGACCGTTCGGCAACGCGCGACGTCGCCTTCACCATCGCCGCGATCGCGCTCGGCGCCAAAATGGCCAAGGCCGATGGCGTGGTCAGCCGTTCGGAAGTAGATGCCTTCAAGGAAGTGTTCCGCGTCCCGCCCGGCGAGATGAAGAATGTCGCCCGGATATTCGATCTCGCGAAGCGCGATTCCGCCGGATTCGAGACCTATGCGCGCCAGATCGCCGGGCTGTTCACGCCGAAGCATCCCGTGCTTGAGGAGATGCTGGACGGTCTCTTCCACATCGCCCGCGCCGATGGGGTGGTGCATGACAACGAGCTGACCTATCTGCGGCGGGTCGCCGAAATATTCGGCTTCAGCGACGGCGACTTCGCGCGTATCCGGGAAGCCAATATCGGCCCCGACAAGGCCGACCCCTATACCATCTTGGGGGTCAGCCGCGACGACAACAATGACGAGATCAAAGCCGCCTGGCGCCAGCTGGTGCGTGACAATCACCCCGACAAGCTGATCGCTCAGGGCCTGCCGAGCGACTTTATCGAGCTTGCCAATGACAAGCTGGCCCGCATCAATGCCGCCTATGACAAGGTCGCAAAAGAGCGCGGCATTTCCTGATTTTTTGAAAGCACCCTTCTCTTATGCCTCCCGCAACACCCCAGCTCGCCTTGCGCAACGCCGCCGTCACTTTCGGCGGCAAGCCGCTTTTTGCCGACATCACAATGAGCCTTGGCAAAGGCGAGCGCGTCTGCCTGGTCGGGGCCAATGGTTCCGGCAAATCGACCATTCTCAAGGTGCTGGCGGGTGAAATGGAGCTGGATGCCGGGGAGCGGTTCGTGCAGCCTGGCGTCACCATCGGCTCGTTGCCGCAGAACCCCGACTTCTCGAAGGGCGGCACGGTTGCGGCATATGTCAGCGCCGGGCTGCATGACGCGGAAGCCGAAGCCTACAAGGTCGATGCCGCGCTCGACCACCTCGACCTGGATGGCGCGCGCGATCTCAGCACCCTGTCCGGCGGTGAAGGCCGCCGCGCCGCGCTTGCCCGCGTGCTGGTCTCGGCGCCGGACCTGCTGCTGCTCGATGAGCCGACCAATCATCTCGACCTTCCCACCATCGAATGGCTGGAAGAGGAGCTGGCGGCATTTCCCGGCGGCATCCTGATGATCAGCCATGACCGCGCCTTTCTCACCAAGCTGACCAAGCGCCTGCTCTGGCTCGACCGCGGCCGCATGTTCGAAATGGATGGGGGTTTCGCCCAGTTCGAGGAATGGTCGAACGGCATCATCGAGCAGGAAGCTGCCGAGAGCTATCGCCTGCAGAAACGCATCGAGCAGGAAGAATACTGGCTGCAGCGCGGCGTCACCGCCCGGCGCTCGCGCAATGAAGGCCGGCGCCGCAACCTCTTGGCTCTGCGCAAGCAGCGCGCCGAGGCGCTGAAAGCCCGCGGTACGGCGAAACTCGCTTTGTCGGATGCCGAAGCCAGCGGGCAGATCGTCTGCGAAGCAAGCAATGTCACCAAGCGCTTCCGGCGCCCGGACGGCAGCGAGGTCACCATCGTCGACAAATTTTCCACCCGCATCCAGCGCGGTGACCGCGTCGGCCTGATCGGTCCCAACGGCGCCGGCAAGAGCACGCTCCTGAAGCTGCTGACCGGCCAGATCGATCCCGATAGTGGCACGATCAGGCTCGGCACCAATCTGCTGCCGCTCTATCTCGACCAGCGCCGCACCGTCTTCGACCTCGACAAGACATTGTGGCAGACCCTGGCGCCGGGCGGCGGCGATTCCATCATGGTGCGCGGCCAGCAGCGCCATGTCGTTGCCTATCTGCGCGACTTCCTCTTTACCGACAAGCAGGCGACCATGACGGTCCGCACCTTGTCCGGCGGCGAACGGGCGCGACTCATGCTGGCGCGGCTTTTTGCCCAACCCAGCAACCTCATCGTGCTCGACGAGCCGACCAATGATCTCGATATGGATACGCTCGACCTCCTCGAGGAAGTGCTGGAGGAATATGACGGCACCCTGCTGCTGGTCAGCCATGATCGCGACTTCCTCGACCGCCTGGTCACCAGCATCATCGCCGTCGAAGGCGATGGCGATGTCGCCGAATATCCCGGCGGCTATAGCGACTATCTGATCCAGCGGCCGAAGCGGGACAAAGCCGAGACAAAGGCGCCGAAGAAGCCGTCGGCGGAGCCGGCACCCGCGGCGGCCAGGGCGCCGACGCGCCTCAGCTCGAAGGAGCAGCGCGAGCTGGACGAACTGCCGGCCCGCATGGCGGCGCTGGAAAAGGAGATCGCCGTCATCGAGAAGGCGCTGAGCGATCCCGATCTCTATGCCAAGGATGCGCAGAAATTCACCAAAGCCAGCGAATTGCTGGAAGCCAAGAAGACCGCGCTCTCGGAAGCCGAGTTGCGCTGGCTGGAACTGGATGAGAAACGGGCGAGCCTGGCTGCCGGCTGAGGCGTGTTGGCGGTTCCAAGGGGTATTGCGGGGGAATAACGGGGATGAGCCCGATCGATTTGCTGCTGATGATCATGGCGCAGGCGCTGTGGGGCGCAAACTTTGCCGTGATCAAGCTGGGTGTGGCCGACTGGCCACCCTTGTTCTTTGTCTCGATCCGCATGGCGCTGGTCGCCCTGTTGCTGGTGCCGATCGTCGGCCTGCCGCGGCGTGAGCACCTGCCGACGCTGTTGCGCATGTGCTTCATCCTCGGCGTCGTTCATTGGGGCACGCTCTTCACCGGCCTCAAGACCACCGATGCGGCCACCACCAGCATCGTCATTCAGATCCAGGTGCCGATCTCGGCGCTGCTGGCGACCTGGCTGCAGCAGGACAAGCTGGGCTGGCGGCGGTGGAGCGGTATCGCCATCGCCTTCATCGGTATCGCCGTCATTGTCGGCACGCCGCAATTCGCTGGCGGCTGGCGCGGCGCCTTGCTGATCTTCGTCGCCGCCTGTGCCTGGGCGGCCGCCAATATCGATGTGAAGAAGCTCAGCGCTTCGGTCGATGGCTGGCGGCTCAATGCCTGGACCGGCCTCATCGCCGCGCCGATGACCTTTGCCTCGTCGCTGGCGCTGGAACACGGACAGTGGCAGGCGATCACCCATATCGACCTGCGCGTCGGCCTCGCCTTCGCTTATCAGGTCGTTATCGTTACCACGCTCTGCTACGGCATCTGGTACGGGATGATGCGGCGCTACCCGATGTCGATGGTCATGCCCTTCACGCTGAGCGAGCCCGTCTTCGGTGCCGCCGCCGCTATCCTCGCTTTAGGCGAGCCATTGACGGCACGTCTCATCATTGGGACTGTGATTACCTTGGCCGGACTGGCCATCATCGTGCTGCGCCGGCCGCAGGCGGTGGCGCAGCCGGTCGGACCTGGAACCTAGGGCTAGACTGCGCCGGCGACAGCCCCGGGCGGATCGGCGATTGAACTCAGAAAGAACCAGCCGTGGATATCATCAACTTGCCCTCGCCGAACTTCGACGATCGCCCGACGGGCGGGCCGATCGATATCCTGCTGCTGCACTATACCGGCATGCAGACCGCCGATGAGGCGATCAACCGCCTGCGCGATCCGGCGGCAAGGGTCAGCAGCCATTATGTCGTGGATGAAGACGGCACGATCCTGCGGCTGGTGACGGAGGAAAAGCGCGCCTGGCATGCGGGTGTCAGCTGCTGGTGCGAGGCGCGCGAGATCAATGCCCGCTCGATCGGCATCGAGATCGTCAATCCCGGCCATGAATGGGGTTATCGCCCCTTCCCCGCCGCACAGATGCAGGCGGTGACAGCGCTGTCGCAGCAGATCGTCGCGCAGCATCGCATTCCGGCGCGCCGTGTCATCGGCCATTCCGACGTCGCCCCTTTGCGCAAGCAGGACCCCGGGGAATTCTTCGACTGGCAGGGCCTTGCCGCGCAGGGTGTCGGATTGTGGCCCACGCCGCGGCCGGTTTCCTGGACCGAGGGCCAGTTTCTGCGGGCACTTAACCTTTATGGCTACGACATCGAAGGACCGGCGGGCACGGCTGCGGCCACCATGCAGCACGCTGCCATCCTCGCCTTCCAGCGACACTTCGCGCCAGCGCGATTGGATGGCCGGATCGATGACGGATTGGCCGCGGTTCTCCACGGCCTGTTGCTGGCTGCCGGGATCGACCCCGTCCAGATCGGCTGATTCTCCGCTGCCGGCTGTGGCGCCGATTGTGATCCGCCGCACGCGCCGCACGGTAGCGTCGCCTGCGGGCTGCGGCTAATCTCCCGGCGTGAAAGGTGAAACCACGGGGGGCCATTTATGCGACCTAATCTCAATCGCTGGCTGACAACAGCCGGCTTGTCTGCTCTGTCCATTTTTCTGCTGCCGGATGCCCGCGCGGGCGAGGCTGCAAAGGCCGGCGCGACCATGACGGTGAACGTCCAGATCGCCAGCAAAGAACAGCGTAAGACGATGACCACGACCACGACCATCGATCGGATGTTGAAGGGCCAGTGCCTGATGGAAGCACTGGAGCCGACGCAGGTCGGCTGGAACGGCGTCTCCGCCGAGCAGCAAGCGGCCATCGACAAGAGCCATGCGGATGCCGATGCTTTTTCCAAGGAATATGGACCGAGCGAAGAACTCGGCAATCAGATCGCGGCGGCGGCCGAAAAATGCGGCGACGACCAGGCCTGCATGATGGCGGTGGCGATGAAACTGTCGCAGAACAGCGAAATCCAGGCGATGGCCAAGAAGAAGGACGCGGCGGTAGCGGCGGCGTCTAAATTGCGGCCGGATATGGGTCCCGCGCGATATCAGCAATGGCAGCCGAAGTCATGCACCGGCACGATCACGGCGAACGATACCTTCATCGTCGACGATCCCGGTGGCGAAGGCGGCATGGACGCCTATAAGGAAACCAAGAGGGTACAGGGATCGGCTGCGGTCGGGCCGGGCTGGCATGGCATGAGCATCGAGACCGACCTTGTTGCCGGTACCACGAGCTATCGCATGATGGCGGTTCCGCCGGTGACGATCGCCAGTTCCAGCACGCTCAAAGGGGCTGGCCAGGAAAAGGTCGATGTTATCGTCGATACGGAAATGCCGGATACGGTCGGTCCGCTCAAAGGCGTGCTCGGCAAGCAATCCACAACGGTAACGGGACCGAGCGGGTCGCTTGGCCTGACCTGGCAAAGCGCCCGCTGATTTACGCCATCGCGTCAAATCATCGATGGCCGGCTGCACCTCGCGGCCGGCCATCGCCGTTTCAGTGGTTGACCTGCTGCCGGTAAAAGCCTACCTCCTCATCCGCCAGATGGCCGGATGGCCGCTCTTGCAGCCTTCGGGCCGCGAGGGAGGAAAGTCCGGGCTCCACGGAAGGACGGTGCCGGGTAACGCCCGGCGGGAGTGATCCTAGGGATAGTGCCACAGAGACCATACCGCCGGCGGCGACCAGCAATGGGCGTGCGGCCGGTAAGGGTGAAAAGGTGCGGTAAGAGCGCACCGCGCTGACGGCAACGCCAGCGGCAGGGTAAACCCCACCGGGAGCAAGACCAGATAGGAGGACAGGAACCGGGAAACCGGTTCAGGCGCCTTTCCGCGCCGATCCTCGGGTAGGTCGCGCGAGGCGTCCGGCAACGGGCGTCCCAGATGAATGGCCATCCAAGAGCCGCGCAGAGGGAATTGATGTCCGGGCGCAAGCCCAGGCATATCGCCCGCTTCACGGCTCCGGACAGAACCCGGCTTACAGGCCGTCTGGCACTCACAATCCCCTGCTTCACGGCTTCCGGGATTGTGATTAGAACAAAACGGGTACATCAAAAGAAACTTTAAAATCAGTTTTTTGTCCCGCGCTCTGCAGAACTCAAATTCTAGTTGAGGTTGATGAGTTAACCCATTGATAAAAATCGCTTTCGCATTCACGGAAATTTGAGACAAACGGCAAATTTCCAAATCATTCCAGAGATTTACGGGCAGTTCCCATTGACGCCCATATGCTCCCATGATATCCCATAACCTTCCGGAGAAGTCGGAGACGGGATTGGCGGGCCGTCGCTGACTATTCAGCAACAGGGGATGGCGCCAGCCATCTTGGGCGGCAGGGGATCTCGGTGGCCTTGTTCATCGATACCTTTATTAACAAGATCGATAAGAAGGGCCGCATCTCCGTCCCGGCGACCTTTCGTGCTGCCTTGGCCGCGCAAAGTTTCCAGGGCATCGTCGCCTTCCCGTCGTTCAAATATGCCGCCATCCAGGCCGCCAGCATGGATTGGATGCAGGGCCTGACCGAGCGCATGGCGCAGGTCGACCTGTTTTCCGACGAACATGACGATTTGACCGCCACGCTCTTTGCCGATGCCAAGCAGCTCGCCTTCGACGGCGAGGGCCGCATCATGCTGCCGGAGAGTCTGACCGCGCATGCCGGCATCAGCGAAGCCGCCGCCTTTGTCGGCCGCGGCACCAGTTTCGAGATTTGGGAGCCGGCAAAGCTGGAAGCCTATAAGGCCGAAGCGCGCCAGCGGGCGCTGGAGAAGGGCCGCACGCTGCGCCAGGGCAATGGCGGTGTCGGCAATGCCGGCGGGCCCTCCACCGGACCCGGCGGAGGTGCGTGATGTCCGAGACCAGCGCGACTGCCGCCGCCCCGCATCAACCCGTCCTGTTGACCGAGGTCGTCGCCGCTTTGGCGCCGCGTGACGGCGCCATCTATGTCGATGGCACGTTCGGTGCCGGCGGCTACAGCCGCGCCATCCTCGATGCCGCCAATTGCACGGTCTTCGCCATCGATCGCGATCCCGACGCCGTCGCCGGCGCGAAACCGCTGCTGGAGCGTTATGCCGGCCGGCTGCATATCCTGCAGGGCCGCTTCGGCGACATGGCGGAATTGCTGTCGCGTGAAGGTATCAATGCCGTGCAGGGCGTGACGCTCGATCTCGGCGTTTCCTCGATGCAGCTCGACCAGGCGACGCGCGGCTTTTCCTTCCGCTTCTCCGGCCCGCTCGACATGCGCATGGAGCAGCAGGGCGAAAGTGCCGCCGATCTCGTCAACACCATGGCGGAACAGCCGCTCGCCGATCTCATCTTCACCTTCGGCGAAGAAAAGAAGGCGCGTCGCATCGCCAAGGCGATCATCGCCGCACGCACGCTGGCGCCGATCACCGAGACCCAGCAACTCGCCGATATCGTGCGCCGCGCCATCGGCCCGACCCCGGGCCTGCGCATCGACCCCGCCACCCGCACGTTCCAGGCGCTACGCATCGCCGTCAATGACGAGATGGGCGAGATCGATCGCGGCCTTGCCGCCGCGGAACGCATTCTGGCGCCAGGCGGCCGGCTCGCCGTCGTATCCTTCCACTCGCTGGAAGACCGCCGCGTGAAGACCTTCCTGCGCGATCGCAGCGCCACGGCGCCGCGCGCCTCGCGCCATCTGCCGGATCCCCATCAGAAGCAGACGGCGCATTTCCGATTGATCTTGCCCGGCGGCGTCGCGCCCGGCGATGCCGAGACCGACCGCAATCCGCGTGCCCGTTCGGCGCGGCTGCGCATCGCCGAGCGTCTCGATACACGGGAGGCCGCATGATCCGCATCAGCGCCTTCGTCTGGATCATCGTTCTTGGTCTGCTCGGTGTCGGCCTGTTCCAGGTCAAGTACAACGTGCAGAGCAAGGAAGCCGAACTGCGTGGCATCAACCGGCAGATCGAAGCCAATCGTTCCGCCATGCATGTGCTGGATGCGGAATGGAGCTATCTGAACGATCCCACGCGGCTCGCCGACCTGACCCGGCGCCATACCGATCTGGTTCCGACGCAAGCAGGCCAGTTGAAGCATTTCGCCGATCTGCCGCCCCGCCCGGCCAGCGCCCAGCCGACATTGCCGGCACTGTCCAGCGCTGCGCCGTCCGGCGCGGGACCGGCCAACCCTGTAGCGGCCGGTAGCGCATTCCCGGGCACCGCGCCCTCTTCTGCGGCACCGTCGCCGGCGGCAACAGCTTCCGCCGCTGCCACCGGCGCGGCGATCATCCCTGCCAGTGCAACGGCCGGGTCGGTGCCGACCGCCAGTCCGGCTGTCGCTTCGCCCATCGCCGCCGGTTCGGCAGCGGCGGCAGCAACAGGCGGCGCCGTCAAGGCCAAGGCTCCTGCAGCCGCCAAGGTCGCGACAGGCCAGTCCGTTGCGGCCGGCGCCCAGCCGGCGGGCAAACCGGCCGCCGGAACAGTTACCCAACCGGGCGCCGATGAAGTGATCGACGCGATTCTCGCCGACATGCAGCGCAAGCAGGCTGGCGGAGCGGCACCTGCGGCAGGTGACCAATGAAACGCCGCAACAATCACATGCCCGGCGATCCGCTGTCGCTGCAGCGCCCGCAGCCGGTGATCAACCCGCTCGCCCTGGAGCCGGAACCGGAGGGGCGCCAGAAGCGCGTTCTCGAAACCAGCCATACCCGCCTGATGCTGGGTGCCGGCCTGTTCTGCGTTGCCTTCGTGGTGATCGCCGCACGCCTGGCGATGGTGACGCTGCTGCCATCGGAAGACGATGCCAATCCGCCGGTCGCCAAGGTGGCGACATCCGGTCGCGCCGATATCGTGGATCGCAACGGCGTGGTGCTGGCAACCAGCCTCAGTACCGCGTCGCTCTATGCCAATCCACGGCAGATCACCGACCCCGATGCCGTCGCTAAGCAATTGAACGCCATCCTGCCGGACCTCAATCCGGCGGCCACCGCGGCGAAGCTTTCCAGCGATCGCGGCTTCATCTGGCTATGGCGCAACCTGACGCCGAAGCAGCAGCAGGCGGTCAACGATCTGGGCGTGCCGGGGCTCTATTTCCAATATGAGACCAAGCGCATCTATCCGCAGGGCAACCTGACCTCGCATCTGGTGGGCTTCACCGACATCGACGGCAAGGGAATTGCCGGTGTCGAGCGGTCGTTCGACGATGCCTTGACCGGCGGCCGCCAGCCCTTGCAGCTCTCCATCGACATCCGCATCCAGCATATCCTGCATACGGAACTCAGCAATGCCATCGCCGACTTTCATGCCATCGGCGGCGCCGGCATTGTTATGGACGTGAAGACCGGTGAGGTCGTTTCGCTCGTGTCGCTGCCGGATTTCGATCCGTCTGATCCCGGTGCGGCGACGCCCGATGCGCGCTTCAACCGCGCGACCCTCGGCGTCTTCGAGATGGGCTCGACCTTCAAGACCTTCAACACGGCGATCGGCCTCGATACCAAGACGACGACGATGCAGGGCGGCTATGATGCCACCAACCCGATCAGGATCGGCGGCTTCACCATCACTGATTATCACGGCAAGAATCGTTTCCTCACCGTGCCGGAGATCTATGCTTATTCGTCGAATATCGGTTCGGCGAAGATGGCCGACGCCTTCGGCACGGAGGTGCAGCAGACCTATATGCGGCGCTTCGGCATGCTGGAAAAATCGCCGATCGAGCTGCCGGAAGTCGGCGAGCCGATGTATCCCAGCCTGAAGAACTGGCGGCGCATCAACACCATGACCATCGCCTATGGCCATGGCATCGCCGTCAGTGCCGCTCAGCTGATCGCCGGCGTCTCCGCCGTGGTCAATGGCGGCGTGATGCGCGCGCCCACCATCCTGAAGCGCGATCCGAGCCAGGTGCCACCGGGCCAGCAGGTCATTTCCAGCGAGACCTCCGCCGATCTGCGCGAGCTGATGCGCACCGTGGTGCAGGTGGGTACCGCCAAGAAGGCCGATGCCGAGGGCTATCTCGTCGGTTGCAAGACCGGCACCGCCGACAAGCAGCAAGGGCACGGCTATGCCAAGAACGCGCGCATGGCGGTCATCGTCTGCGCCTTCCCGATGAGCGAGCCGCGTTACGCCCTGGCGGCGCTGGTCGATGAGCCGGTGCCGAATGCGCATAGCTACGGCTACGCCACGGCCGGCTGGGTTGCCGCGCCCATCGCCGGCGCGCTGGTCGCCCGCATGGCGCCGCTCTATGCCATGGCGCCGATTCGCGACGATGCGCCGGAAGCGCAAAATCCGTTGGCGGCAACAGTGGCCGATTACGACTCGCCGAACTCCAAAAATAAGCCACATTCGCTCGTTACCCAGGTGAAAGCGACGGCTCCCGGTGCGCCTTCATCGAATCAATCGAAGACTCCTCTCGAAGATCAAGTGGATGCGCCCCAGCCATCCAATCCTGAACCAGGAGGGGCGATTGCTGATGAATGATCTGATCAGAGGACTGGATTCGGTGGCCACCTTGCGCGGCTCGGCCGGCGCGGTAGCCATTACCGGCTTGACGGCCGATTCGCGGGCTGTGCGCCCGGGCTTTCTCTTTGCCGCCCTGCCGGGCAGCAAGATGGACGGTCGGGATTTCATTCCCGCCGCACTCGCCCAGGGTGCCGCCGCCATTCTGCTGCCGGAAGGCAGCGAGCTGCCGCAAATGCCGGCCGATATCGCGGTCGCCACGACCGCGAACCCGCGCCGTGCCCTGGCGCTGCTCGCCGCCCGGTTCAACGGCCGCCAGCCGAAGACCATCGCGGCGGTGACGGGCACCAGCGGCAAGACCTCGACCACGGTTTTCACCCGTCAGCTCTGGACGCTGCTCGGCATGCCGGCGGCCAGCCTCGGCACGATCGGCCTGATGGCGCCGGGCTATGAGCTGCCGGATTCGCTGACGACACCCGATCCCGTCGATTTGCATCGGATCCTCGGCGAGCTCGCAAAACGCGATATCGATCATCTGGCGATGGAGGCATCGAGCCACGGTCTCGACCAGTTCCGGCTCGACGGGGTGCAGGTCACGGCAGCGGCCTTCACCAATCTCAGCCGTGACCATCTCGACTATCACGGCGACATGCAGGCCTATCTCAAGGCCAAGCTGCGCCTGTTCAGCGAACTGCTGCCGGCCGGTGGCACCGCCGTCGTCAATGCCGATATGGATGTGGCGGATGAGGTTGTCGCCGTTGCCCGCGCGCGACGTCATCGCCTGATCACCGTCGGCCGTCAGGGAAGCGATATCCGCCTGATCGAGCAGGTGCCGACCAGCACCGGCCAGGAACTGACCATTGAGCTCTTCGGCAAGCGCCATCAGGTGGCTTTCCCCGTCGCCGGCCTGTTCCAGGCCTATAACCTGTTGACGGCAATGGGCCTCGTCATCGGCAGCGGCACCGAGCCGCGGATGGTGGTCGAACTGATCGGACGCCTGACCGGCGTCCATGGCCGCATCGAGCGCGTGGCGACGACGCCGAAAGGCGGTACCGTTTATGTCGATTACGCCCATAAGCCTGACGCCCTGCAGGCGGTGCTGACAGCGCTGCGGCCGCATGCCAGCGGCAGGCTGGTCGTCGTCGTAGGCTGCGGCGGTGATCGCGACAAGGGCAAGCGGCCGATCATGGGCGAGATCGCGACGCGCCTCGCGGACCGCGTCCTCATCACCGACGATAACCCACGCACCGAGGATCCCGCCACCATCCGCCGCGAAGTCCTGACCGGCGCGCCGGGTGCCCAGGAAATCGGCGATCGCACCGAGGCCATCACCACGGCGATGCGCGATCTTGGCGCCGGCGACGTCCTGGTGATCGCCGGCAAGGGTCACGAGACCTATCAGATCATCGGCACGGTCAAGCACGATTTCGATGACAGCCAAGTGGCGCGCGATGTCGCCGCCAGGCTGGAAAGCGAGGCGCGATGAGCGCGCTTGCGATGAAGAATGACGTACTCTGGAACGAGGCCGAGGCGACCATTGCGACCCGCGGCGCGGCGAGCGGCACGTTCGAGGCGACCGGCGTCTCGATCGACAGCCGGACGGTCGAGCCCGGCGATCTCTTCGTCGCCCTCAAGGGCCCGAATTTCGACGGCCATGCTTTTGTCACCCGGGCTTTTGCCGCCGGTGCCTGCGCGGCGATTGTGAGTGAACGTCCGGCCGATCTTCCGGAAGCGGCACCCCTGCTGCTGGTCAAGGACACGATGGCAGCGCTATGGGATCTCGGTCGCGCGGCGCGCGCCCGTTCGGCCGCCCGCTTCGGCGCCGTGACCGGCAGCGTCGGCAAGACCAGTACCAAGGAAGCCTTGCGCCAGGTCCTCGCCGCCTCGGCGCCGACCTATGCCAGCACCGGCAACCTCAACAATCATTGGGGCGCGCCGCTCAGCCTTGCCCGCGTGACGCGGGACGCCGTCTACGGCATTTTCGAGCTCGGCATGAACCACGCCGGCGAGATCTCGCCCTTGTCCAAGCTGGTGCGGCCGGAAGTGGCGATCATCACCACGATTGATGCCGCTCATCTGGAGTTCTTCAAGTCCGTCGCCGAGATTGCCGATGCCAAGGCGGAGATCTTCGACGGATTGGAAGAAAGCGGCACGGCCTTGCTGCCGGCCGACAACATGCATTTTAGCCGTCTGGTCGAGCGCGCGCGGGCACGCCATGTCGATAATATCCTGAGCTTCGGCCGCGCGGTCGATGCCGATATCCGCCTGATCGCATGCGAAGTGGTGGAAGACGGCAATTGGATCGAGGCCGATTTGCTCGGCGACCGCGTCACCTATCGCACGCGGGCGCCGGGCCACCATCACGCCATCAACAGCCTGGCGGTTCTCGGCGCGGTTCGCGCGCTGGGTGCCGACCTCGACAAGGCGCTCACCGCCTTCGCGCAAGTCGAACCATTCAAGGGACGCGGTAAGCGGGAAAGCATTGCCTTGGCCGATGGCAGCCTGACGCTGATCGACGAATCCTACAATGCCAGCCCGGTTGCCGTCCGGGCCGCCCTCAATCTGCTCGGTAATCTGACGCCGGGCACCGGCGGACGCCGCGTCGCTATCCTTGGTGATATGCGGGAACTCGGCCCGCAGAGTGGCGCTCTGCACCAGGCGCTGGCGCCCGATCTCATCGCCGCCGGTATCGAGCAGGTGTTCCTGGTCGGTCCGTTCATGCGGGAATTGGAATCGCAGTTGCCTTCGGCCATGCGCGCCGGCCATGCGGCACAGGCGGAAGAACTGTCCACCGTCATCGGCGGCAAGCTGCGGGCCAATGACATCGTGTTGGTCAAGGGGTCGCTCGGCACCAACATGGCGCCAATCGTCGCTGCGATACGGGCACTCGACATTACGCAAGCCGTGGCGCCCAAACGGGCTGCGAACGGTCATTGAAGGGGGGCAAGGGGGAATGCTCTATCTACTCGCAAGTTTGACGGAAGACTGGAGGGCGCTGAACGTCTTCCGCTACCTCACCTTTCGCTGCGGCGGCGCGATCCTGTTCTCGCTGCTGCTGACTCTATGGATCGGACCCAGCATGATCCGCTGGCTGAAGAAGCTGCAGCGCGAGGGCCAGCCGATCCGCACCGACGGGCCGGAATCACATCTGACCAAGAAGGGCACGCCCACCATGGGCGGGCTGATGTTCCTGCTCTCGGCCACCATCACCACCCTGCTTTGGGCCGATCCGCTCAATGCCTATGTCTGGATCGTGCTGCTGGTGACGATTGGCTACGGCATGATCGGCTTCGGCGACGATTTTCTCAAACTGACCAAGCGCAACACCAAGGGTTTGCCCGGCAAGCTGAAGCTGGCCGCACAAATCGCCATCGGCGTCATCGCCACCTATGCGGTGACCCGAGTGACGCCGGAGCCGCTTAACATGCAATTGGCAGTGCCCTTCTTCAAGGACCTGCTCATTCCCCTGGGCTGGTTCTTCCTTGCCACCGGCACCTTCGTGATGGTCGGCGCCTCAAACGCCGTCAACCTGACCGACGGCCTCGATGGCCTCGCCACCGTGCCGGTGATGATCGCCTCGGCCTGCTTCGCCCTCATCGCCTATCTGGTCGGCAATGCGGTCTTCGCCAATTACCTGCAGATCCATTTCGTGCAGGGCAGCGGTGAACTCGCCGTATTCTGCGGCGCGCTGTGCGGCGCCGGCCTCGGTTTTCTCTGGTTCAACGCCCCGCCGGCGATGGTCTTCATGGGCGATACCGGCTCATTGTCGATGGGCGGCGCGCTCGGCGCCATCAGCGTCATCACCAAGCATGAACTGGTGCTCGCCATCATCGGCGGGCTCTTCGTGATCGAAACCGTCTCGGTGATCATGCAGGTGGCTTCCTTCAAACTGACCGGCAAGCGCGTCTTCCGCATGGCGCCGCTGCATCATCATTTCGAAAAGAAGGGCTGGGCGGAGCCGACCGTGGTGATCCGCTTCTGGATCATCGCCGCGGTACTGGCGCTGATCGGCCTCTCCACCTTGAAGCTGCGTTGAGGTTCTGGTGACTGACGCGATCCGCATTCCCGACCTGGCCGGCAAAGTCATCGCCGTGCTGGGGCTCGGCCGCTCCGGCGGCACCGCGGCAGCCGTACTGGCTGCCAGCGGCGCCACGGTTTGGGCCTGGGACGACAATGATGCGGCGCGCGAAGCCATCAATCCCGACTGGCTGTTCGATCTCACGACCGCCGACTGGTCGCAGGTCGACGCCTTGCTGATGAGCCCCGGTATTCCGCATCTGCATCCGAAACCTCATCCGGTCGCCAAGATGGCCCGCGAGGCCGGCGTGTCGCTCATCAGCGACATCGAGCTGTTGCTGCGCGCGCAGCCGAAGGCGCGCTATGTCGGCATCACCGGGACCAACGGCAAATCCACCACCACCACCCTGATCGGCCATCTCCTCGACCACGCCGGCCGGCGCTGCGAGACCGGCGGCAATCTCGGCACCGCCGCGCTGGCCTTGCCGCCGCTCGGCCCGGACGGCGTCTATGTGCTGGAACTCTCCTCCTATCAGCTGGAGATCACGCCCTCAGCCGTCGCCGATATCGCCATCCTGCTCAACATCACGCCGGATCATCTCGACCGGCATGGCGGCATGGAAGGCTACATCGCCGCCAAGAAACTGATCCTGGCGCCCAAGGGCAAAAGCTCGGTCGGCATCGTCAGCATTGACGATGAGCACAGCCGTAAGCTTTTTCTGGAACTGAAGGGCGGTTCGCGGCGCCTCATTCCGATTTCCGTCGAGAAGGCGTTGAAGGACGGCGTCTCGGCGGTCAATGGTCAACTGGTCGACGACATCAACGGCCAGCGCCAGGTGATCGGCGATCTGACGAAGTATCCAACCCTGCCCGGCAGCCACAATTGGCAGAACGCCGCCGCCGCCTATGTCGCCGCACGCGCGCTCGGCCTGTCGACAGAACAGATCCTGGCAGGCTTCGCCAGCTTCACCGGACTTGCCCATCGCCAGGAGCTGGTGACCACGATCGGCAAGATTCGCTATGTCAATGACAGCAAGGCGACCAATACCGATGCGGCGGCCAAGGCGCTGGTCTGCTATGACAATATCTATTGGATCATCGGCGGCCGTGCCAAAGAAGGCGGCCTTGCCGGCCTTGAGCAGTTCTATCCACGCATCCGCCATGCCTTCCTGATCGGCGAAGCGGCGCCGCTTTTCGCCAAGCAACTCGGCCGCGCCGTGCCCTTCACGCAATGCGCGACGCTCGACAAGGCGGTCGTAGCCGCCCATACGATGGCGCAACGCGAGAAGCGCGAGGGCGGCGTTGTCCTCCTGTCGCCGGCCTGCGCTTCCTGGGACCAGTATCGCAGCTTCGAAATGCGCGGGGATCATTTCCGCAGCCTGGTCCGGCAGCTGGAAGGAGGCGCCCAGTGAGCACCTTCTCCTTCTCGCGCACCGATCGCAGCCAGCTCGGGCAATGGTGGTGGACAGTCGATCGCTGGACCCTCGGCGCCGTCCTCGCCCTGATGTTCATCGGCGCCATCCTGGTGCTGGCGGCCAGTCCCGCCGTCGCTGTGCGGATCGGCCTCGACAGCTTCTATCTGGTGCGCCACCATTACATGATGCTGCCGATCGCCATCGTGACGATGATCGGCATTTCCGTGCTGTCGCCGCGCCAGGTGCGCCGGGTCGCCGTGATCGGCTTCCTCATCTTCCTCGCTTTGACCGCGCTCACTCTGTTCAAAGGCCAGGAAATCAAGGGTGCGACGCGCTGGATCACCTTCGGGCCGCTGACCTTGCAACCGTCGGAATTCCTGAAGCCAACTTTCGCGGTCTTCACCGCCTGGATGTTTTCGCTGCAGCACAGCGGCCAGCGCATTCCCGGCAATCTGATCGCCATCGCCGCCTATGGCATCGTCGTCGTGCTGCTGATGAAACAGCCGGATCTCGGCATGACCTCGGTCGTGACGCTGACCTGGTTCGCGCAATTCTTCGTCGCCGGCCTGCCGATCCTGCTGGTCGTTGCCGGCATCGGCATCGGCATCGGCGGCTTGGTGCTTGCTTATTTCACCTTCCCGCACGTCACCGAGCGCGTCGATCAGTTCCTCGACCCCAAGGCCGGCGATAATTATCAGGTCGACCGTGCACTGGAAGCCTTCACCAATGGCGGGCTCTATGGCCGCGGACCCGGCGAAGGCACCGTGAAACTGGTTCTGCCGGACGCCCATGCCGATTTCATCTTCGCGGTGGCGGCGGAGGAATTCGGCCTCATCGTCTGCCTGATCATCGTTTCGATCTTCGCCTTCGTCGTGTTGCGCTCGCTGCTGCGCATGGTCGGAGAGAGCAATCTTTTCATCCTGCTGTCGGTCACCGGTCTCACCACCGGTTTCGGTTTGCAGGCGATCATCAACATGGCTTCCAGCCTGCATCTGATGCCGACCAAAGGCATGACGCTGCCTTTCATTTCCTATGGCGGCTCGTCGATCGTCGCCATTGCCTTGGGTGTGGGTATGCTGCTCGCCTTCACGCGTAAGCGCTTCCCGGGGAGCGTCGATATATGACCCCCCGCGATATCGCCATGGCAACACAGTCACCGCGCATTCTTCTCGCCGCCGGCGGTACGGGCGGGCATCTGTTCCCGGCCGAAGCCTTGGCGCATGAGCTGATCAACCGTGGCCTGGTCGTAGATCTCGTCACTGATGAGCGCGGCCAGGGCTTCGGCGACAAGCTGCCGCAAGTCGCCGTGCATCGCATCGCCGCCGGTGGCGTCGCCGGTAAGGGCATCGGCACGCGCCTGCAGAACATGGCACGGCTTGGCCTCGGCTATCTGCAGTCGCGCCGTCTGATCAAGCGCCTGAGGCCCGGCGTCGCTGTCGGCTTCGGCGGCTATCCCTCGGTGCCGCCGCTGCTCGCTGCCCAGCATGCCGGTGTCAGCACTTTGCTGCATGAGCAGAATGCCGTGGCGGGCCGTGCCAACCGCTTCCTGCTGAAACGCGCCAACAAGGTTGCGACCAGCTTTGCCAAAGTGAAGTTCCTCGACCAGTTGCCGGCCGATCGCCGCGCCTTGACCGGCAATCCGGTGCGGCCCGATATCGCCGCCATCGCCAACCAGCCTTATGCGGCGCCGACCAATGACGGCAGCTTCAACCTGCTGGTGGTGGGGGGCAGCCAGGGTGCACGTGTCTTCGGCGAGCTGATGCCACTGACCATCACCCTCCTTCCGGCCGATCTGCGGGCGCGCCTCAAGCTGACTCAGCAATGCCGCGCCGAGGATCTGGACAAGGTCGCTGCGGAATATCGCAAGCTCGGTCTCGCCGTCGAATTGCAGCCTTTCTTTCGCGATATCCCGGCGCGCCTGGCGACGACGCATCTGCTCGTTTCGCGGGCCGGTGCTTCGACCGTGGCGGAACTGACCGCCGCGGGCCGTCCCGCGGTGATGGTGCCCTTGCCGAACTCGATCGACGATCACCAGGCAGCCAATGCTGCCGCTCTGGCGGAAGCCGGCGGTGGCTGGGTGGCGCCGCAGAAGGAATTCGACGCAGCGAAACTTGCCGGGCTGTTGACCGATCTCATCACCCATCCGGCCAAGCTGGCCGCCGCTGCCGATGTGGCGCGGCGCCTTGGTCATCGCGACGCCGCCACGGCGCTCGCCGATCTCGTGATCGGCCTGCTGCCGGCGGGCGCCGCGCCTCAGCAGTTGGAGAAGAATTGATGCGCGCGCTCCCCCTCGATATCGGCGTCATCCACTTTGTCGGCATTGGCGGCATCGGCATGAGCGGCATTGCCGAGATTCTGCACAATCTCGGCTACAAGGTGCGCGGCAGCGATCTCAATGAGAGCTATGTCACCAAGCACCTGCAGGAGATCGGCATCCCGGTCGAATTCGGTCACCGCGCGGAAAACCTCGCCGATGCCTCCGTGGTGGTGATCTCGACCGCCGTCAAGCCCGATAACCCCGAAGTGGTCGCTGCCCGCGCCAAATGGCTGCCGGTGGTGCGCCGGGCCGAGATGCTGGCCGAGCTGATGCGCCTCAAATGGTCGATTGCCATCGGTGGCACCCATGGCAAGACCACGACAACCTCGCTGGTGGCGGCGCTGATCGACGCTGCGGGCTTCGACCCCACCGTCATCAATGGCGGCATCATCAATAATTACGGCACCAATGCGCGCCTCGGTGCCGGCGACTGGATGGTGGTCGAAGCGGATGAATCAGATGGCAGTTTCCTGAAGCTGCCCGCCGTCATCGCCATCGTCACCAATATGGACCCGGAACATCTCGACCATTACGGCTCGGTCGAGGCGATGAACCATGCCTATGAGGATTTCGTCCGCAACATCCCCTTCTACGGCTTTGCGACACTGTGCATCGACCATCCGGTGGTACAGGCGATGATCCCGCGCCTTGCCGATCGTCGCATCATCACCTACGGCTTCTCGCCGCAGGCCGATGTGCGCGCCATCAATCTGCGGATGGATCCCGCGGGCGCCACCTATGACGTCGTCATCGCCGACCGCATCCGCCAGACGGAACGGACGATCACCGGCATCCGACTGCCCATGGTGGGCCAGCACAATGTTCAGAACAGCCTCGCCGCCATCGCCGTCGCCCATGAAATGGGTATCGACGATGCGACCATCCGCAAGGGCTTTGCCGGCTTCGGCGGTGTCAAGCGCCGCTTCACCCGCACCGGCGAGGCGAACGGCGTTACAGTGATCGACGATTACGGTCATCACCCGGTGGAGATCGCCGCGGTGCTCAAGGCAGCGCGCCAGGCTTGCCGGGGCAAGGTGATCGCCGTGGTGCAGCCGCATCGCTACAGCCGGCTCCAGAACCTCTTTGTCGATTTCTGCACCTGCTTCAACGATGCCGATGCAGTGCTGGTTGCCGATGTCTATGCCGCCGGCGAGGCGCCGATCGAGGGCGTTTCCGGTGCCGCTTTGGCTGCCGGCCTGCGCGAGCGCGGCCATCGCCATGCCGATCACCTCGCCGACCCCAAACAACTCGCCGAAATCGTCGCCGCCATGGCGGTGCCTGGCGACATGGTGGTCTGCCTTGGCGCCGGCAGCATCACCTATTGGGCCCATGCCCTGCCGACCGAGCTCGCGGCGATCTATCGCAGGACGGCATCATGATGGCAGCAGAGCGCCGCACCGACCGCCTGATCGACCGCCTGCCGCCTGTCCGCGGCCGGTTGAGCGAGGGCTCGTCGCTGGCCAATGTCACTTGGTTCCGGGTCGGCGGACCGGCCGAAGTGCTATTCAAGCCGGCCGATCTTGAAGACCTGCGGCAGTTTATCGCCAACAAGCCGACCGATGTACCCGTCACGCTGCTCGGTGTCGGCTCCAACCTGCTGGTGCGCGACGGCGGCATCCCCGGCGTCGTCATCCGGCTTGGCCGCGCTTTCGCCGAGATCCGCATCGAAGGCAATTGCGTGATCGCCGGTGCCGCCGCGCTGGACCTGAACGTCGCCCTTGCCGCCCGCGATGCCGGCCTGGCTGGCCTCGAATTCCTTTCCGGCATTCCCGGCACCATCGGCGGCGCCCTGCGCATGAATGCGGGCGCCTATGGCAGCGATGTCGCCGCCGTGCTGCAACGGGCGACCGCCATCGACGAAACCGGCGACCTGCGCCAGCTTGATCATGCCGATATGGGCTTCACCTATCGCCACTCCACCGTGGCGGAAGACTGGATCTTTGTCGGCGGCGAGTTCGCCGGCAGCCCCGATTGGATTGCCGCGATCCAGGAACGCATCCAGTCGATCCAGCAGAGCCGCGCCGAGAGCCAGCCGATTCGCGCCCGCACCGGCGGCAGCACTTTCGTCAATCCGGCGCCGCATCGCGCCTGGGAACTGATCGACGCAGCAGGTTGCCGCGGCCTGAAGATGGGCGGCGCAATGGTTTCGGAGAAGCACTGCAACTTCCTGATCAATACCGGCACTGCAACAGCAGCCGATATCGAAGCGTTGGGCGAGGAAGTGCGGCGCCGCGTGCGCGAGCAGAGCGGCATCAATCTGCAATGGGAAATCAAGCGCATCGGCCTTCCCGCCGATGCCGAGACGGCGATGACGACGAAGGATCAGGCATGAAGCGGGTAACGGTCTTGATGGGCGGTCCATCGGCGGAGCGGGATGTCTCGCTGGCCAGCGGCACCAATTGCGCCGCGGCTTTGGCCGAGGCCGGCTATCAGGTCTCGACCATCGACGTTGGCCGCGACTTGAAGGCGCTGATCGCCGCCATTGAGGCGCAGAAGCCGGATGTGCTGTTCAACGCGCTGCATGGCCGCTGGGTGGAAGACGGCAATATCCAGGGCGTGCTCAACTTCATCGGCATCCCCTATACCCATTCCGGCGTGATGGCCTCGGCCATCGCCATGGACAAGCCGATGGCCAAGCGTATTTTCGCCGCCGCCGGCCTGCGCTGCCCGGAGGGCGTCATTCTCGACAAGGCGAGCGTTCTGCGCGGCGACATCATGGCGCGGCCCTATGTCGTGAAGCCGGCCAATGAGGGCAGCAGTGTGGGCGTCTGCATTGCCCGGATCGGCGACAACAATCCCTTCGCCGAGGCCCGCTGGAGCGACGACATGCCGTTGCTGGTCGAACGCTTCATCGCCGGTCGCGAGCTGACGGTCGGCGTGATGGGTGGCAAGGACGGCGACCGCGCCATGGCGGTGACCGAATTGCGCCCACATGCCGGATTCTATGATTACGCCAACAAATATACCGAAGGCAAAACCGTGCATCTCTGCCCGGCTCCGCTGCCGGACGAGATCGCGGCCGAGGTCATGCGCATGGCTGTCGTTGCCCATCAGGCCTTGGGGTGCCGCGGCATTTCGCGCAGCGATTTCCGCTACGACGACACCGCCGGCGGCGGCATCGACCAGCTTTATATCCTGGAAACCAATACCCAGCCCGGCATGACGGCCTTGAGCCTGGTGCCGGAGCAGGCGCGGCATCTCGGCATTTCCTATCCTGAACTCGTGAGCTGGATGGTGGAGAACGCTGCATGCGATCACTGACCGCCTCCGCAACACCAAGCGTTTCCGCACCCGGCCGCAGCAAGGCGGCGCCGGTGCGGCCGCCTGTGCGCAAGCGTCCGCGCAGCCGGCTGGAACGCTTCATGGTGCGGGGCGGCATTGCCTGCGGTGCCACCCTGGTGCTCGGCATCACCGCTGCCTGGGGCATTCAGACCGGTTGGCTGGCACGGCTGGGCGACGGCATCGGCGCCTCGCTATTGACGGAGACGGCGCGCTTCGGCCTCGCCCTGGATCAGGTGCAGGTGACGGGCCGCAGCGAAACATCGCAGGCAGAAATCCTGGCGGCAATCGGCGTGCAGCGGGGCACGCCTCTGCTGGGAGTCGATATCCAGGCCATCCGCCAGCGGCTGATCGGCTTGCCCTGGGTCGCCTCAGCCACGGTAGAGCGGCGTTTTCCGAACGGTCTCGCCGTCGACATCACCGAGGCGCAGCCTTTGGCTCTTTGGCAACGCCAGCAGCAGCTCTATCTGGTGAGCCGTGACGGCAAGATCATCGAAACCAGCGATCTGCAGAAATACGCCAAGCTGCTGATCATCGTCGGCGACGAGGCGCCGCTTCATGCCGACAGGCTGATCGACATGCTGGCGAGCGAGCCCGAGCTGCAGAAACAGGTGACGGCCGCCGTCTGGGTCGGCAAACGGCGCTGGAATCTGCGGCTCAACAACATGATGGACGTGAAGCTGCCGGAGGACGATCCCGAGATCGCCTGGCATCGCTTCGCCGAGATCAACCGGCAGAACCAGCTGGTGGACAAGGACATCACCATCGTCGACATGCGCCTGCCCGATGCGGTTGTGGTGCGTCAGGCGCATCCGGTGCAACTGGACAAGTCAGGCAAGCCGAAGCCGGCCAAGAGCGGCGACGCGGCACTGATCAAGGGCAACGATACATGACGACCTTAGGGTTGGGGGACTTTACCCGATGAAGAAACCGCGCATCGCGCCTCGAAACGGATTACTGGCTGCCATCGATATCGGCACCAGCAAGATCTGCTGCTTCATCGCCAAGGTCGGCGATGACGGGCGCCCTGCCATCGTCGGTATCGGCCATCACATCTCGCGCGGCGTCCGCGGCGGGGCGATCGTCGATATGGAGCAGGCGGAAATGGCCATCCTGACGACGGTGCATGCCGCCGAACAGATGGCCGGCGAAACCATCCAGGAAGTGGTGCTGAACCTGTCCGGCGGCTATCCCGCCTCGCAGACCATCGGCGTCGAGGTGCCGATCGCCGGCCGGGAGGTCGGCGACCATGACCTGCAGCGCGTGCTGATGCAGGGCAGCCAGATCAACGGCTCGCATGAGCGGCGCCTCATCCACTCGATCCCGGTCGGCTATTCGATCGACGGCTCCAAGGGCATCCGCGACCCGCGCGGCATGTATGGCGACCGGTTGGGCGTCGACATGCATGTGGTGACGGCGGCTGCGGGAGCGGTCAAGAACCTGACCACCTGCGTCGGGCGCTGCCATCTCGATATCCGCGCCCTGGTCGTCTCGCCCTATGCGTCCGGCCTCGCCAGCCTGGTCGATGACGAGATGGATCTTGGCGTTACGGTGATCGATATGGGCGCCGGTACGACAACCCTGTCGGTCTTCTTCGACGGCCATGCCGTCTATACCGATTCGGTGCCGATCGGCGGCGGCCATGTCACCAACGACATCGCCCGCGGCCTGTCGACGCCGCTGGTGCAGGCCGAGCGCATGAAGACGCTCTACGGAAATTGCATCGTCAGCCCGTCTGACGAGCGGGAGATCATCCACGTCCCGCAGGTTGGCGAGGAGGATACCGGCCTCACCAACCAGGTTCCGAAATCGATTCTGGTCGGAGTCATTCAGCCGCGGCTCGAGGAAACCTTCGAGCTGGTCCGTTCGCGGCTGGAAGCCAGCGGCTTCGACAAGGTGGCTGGCCGTCGCGTCGTCCTGACCGGCGGTGCCAGCCAGTTGAGCGGCGTGCGCGAGCTGGCGGCGCTCGTGCTCGACAAACAGATCCGCATGGGTCGGCCGATTCGCATCCACGGTTTGGCGGATGCGACCGGGGGACCGGCCTTTGCGACAGCGGCGGGGTTGCTGAGCTACGCCCTGCAGAGTGAGACCGAACAGCCGAAGCCGGGCCGTTCCAAGGACATGCCGTCAGGCGGCATGTTCGGGCGGTTCGGCAGCTGGCTGCGGGATAATTTTTGACCATAACCAGTGAGAAACATTGGAGGCACCTATGACCTTGAATCTGTCACTTCCCCAAGATCCCTTCGACATCCGACCGAAGATCACCGTGGTCGGCGTCGGCGGCGCCGGCGGCAATGCGGTCAGCAACATGATCCGCTCGAAGCTTGAAGGCGTTGAGTTTCTGGTCGCCAATACTGACGCCCAGGCCCTGCAGCAGTCGCTATGCGAACGCCGCATCCAGCTCGGTGCGACCGTCACCAAGGGCCTCGGCGCCGGCGCCCGGCCGGATATCGGCCGCGCCTCGGCTGAGGAAGCCCTGCGCGATATCGCCGAACAGCTGGTCGGCTCCAACATGGCCTTCATCACCGCCGGCATGGGCGGCGGCACCGGCACCGGTGCGGCTCCCGTCATCGCCCAGATCGCCCGCGATCAGGGCATCCTGACGGTCGGCGTAGTCACCAAGCCTTTCCATTTCGAAGGCTCGCATCGCATGCGGATGGCCGAACAGGGCATCCAGGAATTGCAGCAATATGTCGATACGCTGATCATCATTCCGAACCAGAACCTGTTCCGCATCGCCAATGAAAAGACCACCTTCGCCGATGCCTTCAAGATGGCCGACGAAGTGCTCTATTCCGGCGTACGCGGCGTCACCGACCTGATGGTGATGCCGGGCCTCATCAACCTCGATTTCGCGGATATCCGCGCCGTCATGAGCGAGATGGGCAAGGCGATGATGGGCACCGGCGAGGCGAGCGGCGAAAACCGCGCCATCGCCGCGGCCGAGGCGGCGATCTCCAACCCGCTTTTGGACGAAGTCAGCATGAAGGGCGCCCGCGGCGTTCTCATCAACATCACCGGCGGCATGGACATGACCTTGTTCGAAGTCGACGAGGCGGCCAACCGCATCCGCGACGAGGTCGATCCCGAAGCCAATATCATCTTCGGTTCGACCTTCGATCAGGGTCTTGATGGCCGCGTCCGCATCTCGGTGGTGGCGACGGGCATCGAATCGGCCGCTCAGGTGCAGACCCGCCCGGCTGCCGCCAATCTCAGCCTGGTCGCCCGCAACCCCAATCCGCAGCCGAGCGGCGATTTCGGCGGCGAGGATCGCGGCATGCGCGGCGAACCGATGGCGGCGGTGGCGACAGCCATGGCCGGCCAGCCGATGGCAAGCTCCGGCGGTTTCCCCGGCGGAAATACTGTCCAGGCCCGCGCCAGCGCCCAGAGCTTTGCCCAGCCGACGGCTCAAACCACGGCCGCGGCACAGCAGAGCTACGTCCCGCAGATGCCGGCTTCCGTGGGTGCGACGGCCTTGCAGAGCGAGCCGATGATGCGGCCGTCCGCGGAGCCGATGCTGCCGCGCGCGCCGGAACGGCCAATTCCCGAGCAGCGGACCTTCGTCGCACCGCCGGCAATGGAGCCCAGCCTCCGCAGCCAGCCGATGATGGCCGAGCCGGTCACCCCGCGTGTGGCGGAACCGGTTGCCGAACGCAAGAAGGCGCCTAGCCTGTTCGAGAAGGTGACGAGCCGCTTCACCAGCCAGCCGGCCGCCCGCGCCGCCGAAAGCCGACCGGCCGATCAGCGTCCGGCACCGGCCGCTCAGGCACCGCGTTCCTATGCCGCACAGCCGTTCCTGCCGCAGCCGGAGCCGCGGATGGAGTCGCGTCCGCAGCAGCCGCAATTACAGCTGGACAGCAACGACCGGACGGCCAGCCAACGGAATGAGGAAGATCTGCTGGATATCCCGGCCTTCCTGCGACGCCAGGCCAACTGACGCGCAACCATCATCCTGATCCGTCCGACCGACCTTTCCGGCCGGACGGATCTTCAGGTGCCTCATAAACTGGCCCGCAGCTGCTGGCTGCGGGCCTATTTTTCTGCCGAATCGGGGGGTTAGACCCTCTCCACCGGGCTTGAGCCAAAGCCCGCCACCGCCTATAGTTCCGGCCGACCAAAGATCAACAAAATGGCGGAATCGGTAATGTCTTCTCGGTATCTGTGGCGGCTTCTTCCGGCATGCGCCTGCATTGCCCTGATCACCGCCTGTTCCAGTCCGGAACCTGATATCCCCGATCAGCCTGCCGAACAGCTTTACAACAGCGCCATGGACGCCATGGAGACCGATCAGCCGAAAAAGGCGGCGAGCCTTTTCGACGAGGTCGAACGTCAGCATCCTTATTCGCAATGGGCGACTCAGGCGCAGATCATGTCCGCCTATGCCCATTATTCGATCGACGAATATGATGACGCCATCCCGGCACTGGACAGCTTCATCGAGCTGCATCCGGGCAATCGCAGCGCCGCCTACGCCTATTACCTGCGGGCGCTCTGCTATTATGAGCAGATTGCCGATGTGAAACGCGACCAGGGCAATACCGAACAGGCGCTGCGCGCTTTGTCCGACGTCGTGGCCCGCTTCCCCAATACCGATTACGCCCGCGACGCTGCATTGAAGCTTGACTTGGTCCGCGATCACCTTGCCGGCAAGGAAATGGAGATCGGCCGCTATTACCTGACCCGCGACCAGTATCTCGCCTCGATCAACCGCTTCCGCACCGTCATCGAAAGATATCAGACAACCACCCATGTGCCGGAAGCGCTGGAGCGCCTGGTCGAGGCCTATCTATCGCTCGGCGTTACCGATGAAGCGCAGACTGCCGGCGCCGTGCTCGGCTATAACTATCCGGGCAGCCAGTGGTATCAGGACGCCTATAATCTTCTGAAGGCCAAGGATCTGAAGCCGGAGAAGAAAGAAGGCTCCTGGCTGAACAGCGTCTTCTAAGCCGCGCCAAAGCCCATGCTGGTCGCACTCACCATCCAGAATGTGGTGCTGATCGAGAAGCTGGATCTGGCCTTCGATAGCGGCCTCACCGTGCTGACCGGCGAGACCGGCGCCGGTAAATCCATCCTGCTCGATGCGCTGGGCCTGGCTTTGGGCGCTCGCGCCGAAGCCGGGCTGGTTCGCCAGGGTGCGACGCAGGCGACCGTTACCGCTGAATTCGCCCTGCCGGCGCAGCATCCCGCTCATGCCCTGCTCGATGAGCAGGGCATCGAGGCTGAAAGCAATCTGATCCTGCGCCGGCAATTGACCAGCGACGGCCGGTCGCGCGCCTTCGTCAACGACCAGCCCGTTAGCATCGGCCTCCTGCGCAAGCTTGGGGACAGCCTGGTCGAGATCGAGGGGCAGTTCGAGGCGCAGGGATTATTGGATCCCGCCACGCATCGCGACCATCTTGACGGCTACGGCCTGCTCGAAGCCAAGGCCAAGGCCTGCGCCGCCGCCTATCGCCAATGGCACGATTCGGTCACTGCCTGGCGCCAGGCGCAGGAAGAACTGGCCCGCGCCAAGGCAGACGAAGACTGGTTGCGCCATGCGGTCGAGGAACTCGAACTGGCCGCATCCCGGCCGGCCGAGGAAACCGAGCTGGTCGCCGAGCGCGCGCTGCTCTCAAACCGCGCCCAGCTGATCGAAGCAATCGACGCGGTCAACACCGAACTGACCGGCGACCGCGGCGCCGACCGGGCAATTGCCAATGCCCAGCGCCGTCTCGACCGGCTGGGCGATCGCCTCGGCGATCAGGCCGCCACGCAATTGCAGCCGGTCGTCGCCGCGCTGGATCGGGCAAGCATCGAGCTCAGCGACGCGATCGGCGCGCTGCAGCATATGGCCGCCGATCTCGACGCCGATCCGAAGCGGCTCGACAAGATCGAGGAGCGCCTCTATCTGCTGCGCGACCTCGGCCGCAAGCATCAGGTCGCAGTGGAGGCGCTGCCGGACCTGCTGCAGAAGCTGCAGCAGCGCCTCGCCAATCTCGATGACCGCGGCCAGAACATCGGCAAGCTGGAAGCCGCGGTTAGCCGCACCCGCCAGGCCTATGTGGAGGCAGCCGGTACCCTTGCCAAGCAGCGGCAGAAGGCGGCGAAGGCCATGGATGCGGCGGTCAATGGTGAACTTGCCCCGCTGAAACTTGAAAAGGCCCGCTTCGCCACGCGGATCGAAACGCTGGATGAGGATCACTGGTCGGCCAGCGGCTGGGACCGGGTCACCTTCGAAGTCGCCACCAATCCCGGTGCCGCGCCCGGGCCGATCAATCGCATCGCCTCCGGCGGCGAGCTCGCCCGCTTCACGCTGGCGCTGAAAGTGACATTGGCCGCCAACCAGCCGGTGCCAACCTTGGTCTTCGATGAAGTCGATGCCGGCATCGGCGGCGCCACCGCGGCTGCGGTCGGCGAAAGGCTGAAGCGCCTGGCCGGCGCGGTGCAGCTTCTCGTCATCACCCATTCGCCACAGGTCGCCGCCCTCGGTCACCAGCATTGGCGCGTGGAAAAGAGCGGCGGCAAGAAGGAAACAACGACGACGGTACGGCCGTTGAACGCCGCCGAGCGCCGCGAGGAAATCGCTCGCATGCTCTCGGGCGCCACCATCACCGACGAAGCCCGCGCCGCCGCCAAGACCTTGCTGGCCAGCGCCGGCTGATCTTTACCTTGTGCCGATTACGGGGATAAGCGTCATGAGCAAAACGCCACGCGAGGATGTCGCCACGATCGCCGTCGAGGATCTGACAGAGAAGACGGCAACGACCGAGTTGCGGCGGCTGGCCCGCGTCATCGCCCATCATGACATGCTCTATCACCAGAAGGATGCGCCGGAGATCAGCGATGCCGAATACGACGCCCTGGTTCGCCGCAACCGGGCGATCGAGGCGCGTTTCCCTGAGTTGCAGCGCAAGGATTCGCCGAGCCGGCGCGTAGGTGCTACGCCGGCCGAAGGCTTCGCCAAGATCGCCCATCGCCAGCCGATGCTCTCGCTCGACAACGCCTTCACGCGCGAGGACGTCGCCGATTTCCTGCAGCGCATCCGGCGCTTCCTGGGGCTGAAGGCGGATGACGCCATTCCCCTGGCAGTCGAACCGAAGATCGACGGCCTCAGCGCCAATCTCCGCTATGAGGACGGTGTTTTCGTCCAGGGCGCGACCCGCGGCGACGGCGCGATCGGCGAGGACATCACCGCCAATCTGCGTTATGTCGCGGATATCCCCCACAAGCTGAAGGGCAGAACGCATCCTGCTGTGATCGAGATCCGCGGCGAGGTCTATATGCCCCATAGCGGCTTCGCGAAGCTGAACGCCGCGCGCCAGGAGGCCGGCGAGGCCGTCTTCGCCAATCCACGCAACGCCGCCGCCGGCAGCGTGCGCCAGCTCGACCCCAACATCACCAAACAGCGGCCCCTCCACTTCTTCGCCTATGCCTATGGTGCCATCGAGGGCTGGGAGGACCAGCCGAAGACCCATCATGCTTTTCTGGAACAGCTTGATTCCTGGGGCTTCACGGTTAATCCCCTGCGCGCGGTGACCGATGATCTGGACGGCGTCATGAAATTCTATGACAAGCTCGGCAATGATCGCGCCGACCTGCCTTATGACATCGACGGCGCCGTCTATAAGGTCGATCGGCTCGACTGGCAGGCGCGGCTCGGCTTCATCGGCCGCGCCCCGCGCTGGGCCATCGCCCATAAGTTTCCGGCCGAACGCGCCATCACAACGCTCAACAAGATCATCATCCAGGTCGGCCGGACCGGCGTGCTGACGCCTGTCGCCGACCTGGAGCCGATCACCGTCGGCGGCGTGGTCGTTTCGCGCGCGACCCTGCACAACGAGGACGAGATCGCCCGCAAGGATATCCGCGTCGGCGACAAGGTGGTGGTGCAGCGCGCCGGCGACGTCATCCCGCAGATCGTCGAGGTGGTGGATGCCGACCGCCCTCATCGGCATCGCCCCTATGAATTTCCGGATGTCTGCCCCGTCTGCGGCAGCCACGCGATCCGCGAAGAGGGCGAGGCCGCACGGCGCTGTATCGGCGGCCTTACCTGCGCCGCCCAGGCGGTCGAGCGGCTGAAGCATTTCGTCTCGCGCGGGGCCTTCGACATCGAAGGGCTGGGCGACAAGCATATCGAGGCTTTCTACCAGGACGGCCTGCTGAAGGGACCCGGCGATATCTTCCGGCTGCAACGCCATCGCCGGGCGCTGATGGAACGCGAGGGCTGGGGTTCGACTTCCGTCGACAACCTGCTGGGCGCCATTGAGGCGCGGCGGCGCATTCCGTTGCACCGCTTCATCTATGCGCTTGGCATTCCGCAGGTGGGCGAAGTCACGGCAAAGCTCCTGGCCAAGAACTACCTCTCCCTTTCCGCCTGGCGCCATGCGATGACGGCGGCCCAGAAAATCGGCAGCGAGGAGCGCCAGGTCCTGGACGAAATCAACGGCATCGGCCCCGCGATGGTGGAAGACCTCACCGCTTTCTTCGGCGAGGCGCATAACCTGCAGGTGCTGGATGACCTTCAGCATGAGCTGACGGTGGAGGATTTCGTACCGATCGCCGTCAGCAACAGCGCCATTGCCGGCAAGACGGTGGTGTTCACCGGAACGCTCGTGAAGATGACCCGCAGCGAAGCCAAGGCGCGCGCCGAGGGTCTGGGCGCCAAGGTCGCCGGCTCGGTTTCAAAGAAAACCGACTATCTGGTGGTGGGCGCCGATGCCGGCTCGAAGGCCGCAAAGGCCGCTGAACTCGGGGTGCAAACGCTGAGCGAGGATGAGTGGCTGGACCTGATCAGCGGCTGAATCGTTGAGCATCGACGTGCAATGTCCTGCCGCTTTGGTCGATCCTGCGGCACGCACTGGCCGTTGCAGTCCCTTTACGAACCACCTCTCTTTCGGTTACTGCTAGGCGGATTATTGTCCCAGCCAGCCGAGCGCCGTCATGTCCACCGTCATCGCCGTGCGCGGCTTGCGCAAGGAATACAAGGTTCATCACAAGGAAGGCGGCTTCCTCGGCAGCCTGAAATCGGTCGTCAATCGGCGCTATTCGACCGTGACGGCGGTCGGTGGTGTCAGCTTCGAGATCAGCGAAGGCGAGATCGTCGGCTTTCTCGGCCCCAATGGGGCCGGCAAGACGACGACGCTCAAGATGCTCTCCGGCCTGCTGCATCCCAGCGGCGGCAATGTCTCCGTGCTCGGCTTCGAACCGAAACAACGGCAATCGGCTTTCCTGCGGTCGATCACGCTGGTCATGGGGCAAAAGCAGCAATTGGCCTGGGATCTGGCCGCGGTCGATTCCTTCCTGCTCAACCGGGTCATCTACGACATACCAGACGATGTCTATCGGCATCGGCTCGGGGAATTGAGCGAGATGCTGTCGCTGCAGGAAGTCTTGAACAAGCCCGTCCGCAAGCTGTCCCTCGGCGAACGCATGAAATGCGAATTGGCCCTCGCGCTGCTGCACCAGCCGAAAGTCCTGTTCCTCGACGAACCGACCATCGGGCTCGACGTCAATATGCAGCGGGCGGTGCGCGACTTCATCGCCGCCTATAACGATCGCTACCGCGCCACCATCATGCTGACCTCGCATTACATGGATGATGTCGAGGCGCTGGCGCGACGCGTGATGGTGATCGACGGCGGCCGCATCGCCTTTGACGGCGACCTCAATCGGCTGATCGCCGAGCAATCGCCGAAGAAGGTCCTGCGCCTTAAGCTGGCCAGCGCCCAGTCCGCCGAGCGGCTAAGCCAATATGCGGAGCTGCGCCGGCTCGACGATCTCGAAGCCGAACTGCTGGTCGACCGCTACCTCGTGCCTGATACCGCCTCGCGGCTATTGGCCGAGCTGCCGATCGCGGATATCGCCATCGAAGAACAGCCGATTGAGGATGTGATCGGCGCGCTGTTCAGGAACAGCCCCGGGAAACCGACGGCAGCCGCATCGTTGACGAGCGCAGTCTCATGAAGGGCGCGCGCCTGCTGCATGCAATGCGAATCTGGCGACAATTGCTGGTGCAATATTGCGCCGTCGCCATGACCTATCGCGTGCAATCGGCAATCTGGATGCTGGGCGGCCTCATGCCCATCGCCATCATGCTGATCTGGGTCGAATTGGCCGCCAAGGGACCGATCAGCGGTAACGGGACCAGCTATGACCGGCACGATTTCGCCATTTATTTCATGGCGATGTATCTCGTCCGCCAGGCCACGGTGATGTGGAGCGTGCTCATTCTCGATCGCGGCATCCGCCGCGGCGAACTGGCGCCCCTGCTGCTGCGGCCGATGCCGCCGATCTGGGCGCATATGGCCGAGCATCTCGGCGAAATCGTCATCCGGCTGCCGATCCTGCTCGGCGTATTCGTGCTCGGCCTCGTCTTGACCGACACGCTAGGCCAATTGACAGTGGCGAACACGGCGCTGTTCGCCTTGTCCCTGGTCGGGGCCTGGCTGATCTTCTTCTTCATCCATTATTGCGTCGGGCTGCTTGCCTTCTGGATGGAGGGGGCTCTCTCGCTGGAGCCGCTGATCTGGTATTTCAGCGTCATCCTGGGCGGCGGTGCCATTCCCATCGATCTTTTTCCGGCCGTCATACGCGATATCCTGACCTGGCTGCCTTTTGCCGCAATGCTGGACTTTCCGGGACAGATCCTGTTGGCGAAGATCGGCGGCGCTGCCTTGCTTCTCGGCTTTGCCAAACAGATCGGCTGGGTCATCGCCCTCTCGCTGCTGCGGCAGAAGATCTGGCGCGCCGGGCTGAAGCGGTTCTCAGCGGTCGGAGCCTGATATGCGCAGCTTGAGATTGATCCTCCTATTTCTGCGCAATTCCCTGCAGGTCGAAATGGAGTACCGCGCTAACCTGCTGGCGAGCCTGCTGACCGCCCTCTTCAGTGGCGCCCTGTCGATCCTGACACTGCTCGGCATCTTCGGCCGCACGGCGGAAATCGGCGGCTGGGACCTGCCGCGGATGATCGCGCTGGTGGGCGTCTCGATGATCATCGAGGGATTGATCGATTGCTGGCTCTATCCCAGCCTCAATGCCATCACCGAATATGTGCGCCAGGGCGAGCTTGACCTCCTCCTGATCCGGCCGATCAACAGTCAGTTCATGGTGAGTTTCCGCAATATCCGCATCTGGTTCGCCGGCAATGTCGTTCTCGGCATCCTCGCTATCCTCTACGGCATGCAGGCCCAGCATGTTCTCACCTTCGGGCATCTCGCTTTGTGTTTCCTGCTGATCGGGGCCGGCATCGCCATTCTGTATTCGATCTGGCTTGCGGCGGCGACTCTTGCCTTCTGGTTCACCAAGGTCGGCGAGGTCTCGATCATCGCCTATACGCTGATGGAGACGGGGCGCTTTCCGGTCAGCGCCTATCCGGCCTGGGCGCGCTTCGCCTTGACCTATGTCCTCCCCATCGCCTTCATCACCAACGTCCCGGCAGAAGCCGCCATGGGTCGGCTGAACTGGCCGGGCGCGGCGCTTGGTCTGTGCGCCGCCGCGATCGCCCTGGCTTTCGGCAATTTCTTCTGGCGCTTCGGCCTCTCACGCTACAGCAGCGCCAGCAGCTGAAGCGCATTCACGCAGGAAGCCGGCCACAGCGGTGATTTCCGGCCGCAGGCCACGTCGTCCCATGGACGTCAGAATGAAGTAGCCCTTGCCGCTCGGCTGCTCCTGCCTGGATAAAGCGACGAGCGCACCTTGCGCAAGGAAGCGGTCGATGAAAGGCCGGCGGCCGATGGCGATGCCGAGCCTTTCCATGGCGGCCTGCAAGACAAGGCCGGAAGTTTCCAGCCGCAGCATCTCGCGCCCGATGGAAAGCGCACCGCGCTGCCTTCCGCCCAGCCAGGACGACCATTCCTCCGGGTGCTGCAAATTGAGAATGAGCGGAATTTCCGTCGCCGCGGCGATCGATCGCGTAGCGAGGCGCCGGGCAATATCGGGATGCGCCACCGGCACGAGTGACTCCTCCATCAGAAGCTCGATCCGCGCCCGCGGCCAGGAACCGGCCCCATAGCGGATGGCGATATCGATCTCGTCACGGTCGAGATCGGCGAGATCGGAGGAAGTCGTCACCGCGATAGCAATATCCGGCAAGGCCTCACGCAGGGCCGCCAATTGCGGCACCAGCCAATACTCCGCCAGAGCCGGCACCATACTGATCCGCACCAGATGCTTTTCCTGCGCGGCAAGGCCCAGTGTCGCATCGGCGATATCGCGATGGGCCTGCTGAACCACGGCAAGATAGGCGCGCGCCGCCGGCGTCAATTTGATCTGGCGATGTCCCCGTTCGAAGAGGTCGAGGCCGAGATCGCGTTCCAATTGGCGGATCTGGAAGCTGATGGCCGATTCCGTCACCTTTAGTTCATGCGCCGCCTTCTTGAAACTGAGGAGGCGCCCCGCCGCCTCGAAAGCGCGCAAGGCAGCGCTGCCGGGGAAGCCGGCCTGAATCAAGGCGGCATTCAGGCGGGGCCTGCCCGGCGGCATGGCCTTGCTCCGTTGCTGGGCGGTTCGGTTGTTGCGCGACATCGGCCCTCCTCCGGTTGCGGCTAGTCAGCGATCGCCGGCCAGCTACATCGGCAGGTACAGCGACGGACCTCGGACGAGTTTAACTCGTGTGAGATGAGGGGTGAACTCGTTTGTCCCGAATGAATCCGGCCGCGACATTAGGGAAAAGGCACGTCGCCATTTTCGGAGGACCAGACCATGGACAGGCCAGCCGCAGCCATTCCGGCCAGCAGGTCACCGCTCGAGGTGACGCTTTTCTTCACCGCCTTCGTTGCCGTCACCTATGGCTTCGGCATCTATCTCTTCGCGGCATTGGTGCCGGATATGCGGCAGAGCTTGGGCTTTGACTACGCGACGGTGGGCCTCGCCACCGGCATCGCCCAGGCCGGCTTTCTCGTCGCCTCGCTGGCGAGCGGCCTGTTGGCGCCCGTCATCGGCCCGGCCCGGCTCATCTTCGCCTCGGTGAGCCTGACCGGCGGCGGCCTGCTGCTGATGGGCCGCCTGAGCAGCGATCGATTGGGCGGTGCCGCGGAAATGACCGCACTTTTGGCCCTGATGGGCGCCGCGGCAGCCAGTGTCTGGGTGCCGATGGTCGGTATGTGCCAGCAGGTGATTCCCGCGCGGCATCACGGCAAGGCGCTTGGCCTGATGTCCAGCGGCACCAGCTATGGCGTCTTCATCAATGGCCTGATCGTCCCGCCCTTGCTGGCATCCCACGGCTGGCCGAGCGCGTGGCTGGCGACGGGCGCGCTGACCCTCGTCCTGCTGCTGGCGGCACTGTGGCGGCTGCGCGGACTTGGTAGCAGCGGGAATGCAATGGCAAAGACGGCCAACCGGATGACGCTGCCTTTGCGCCAGCGCCTGCGTCTTGTGCTGCGGCCGCTCGGTCTGCTGATGATCGCGACGATGTTCCTGAACGGCCTTTCCTGCATGCCGTTCCAGACCTATCTGGTGCCCATGCTACGTGAGGATTTCGGATGGAATGCCGGGGATGCGACCCGTCTCTGGAGCCTGATCGGCGGAATCGGCATGGTCGGCGGCTTTGCGCTCGGCTGGCTCGCCGATCGCATCTCGATCAAATGGGCCATGCTGATCACCTATCTGCTGCTGTCCCTCGCTGCGGCAATTCCCTTGAGCCTGGCGCATCTTCCGGCCGCCGCTGCGTCCCGGCTGATGGATCTCGCGGGCCTCAGCTTCGGCCTCGCCTTCTATGCGATTTTCGGCCTGGTGCCGGCCTATATCAGCGCCTGGTTCCGGGGCGACGCGGCCACGCTGTTGTTCGGTCTTGGCAATATCGCGCTCGGGCTCGGCGGCCTGCTGGGGAATTTCGGCGGCGGCTATGTGAAGGCGCTTACCGGAAGCTTCGCCCCGCTTTACGGCCTTGTGCTGGCTGCGGCAGCCCTGCAGGTCTTGCTCGCCCTGGTGACGCCGAATGAAAGAAGGCAAGTTCTGCTTGCTGGACAGCGGCCCTCGCCCAGCCCATCATGCGGATAGTTTGCATCTGAAGCGGACAGGACCGGCATGGCTGACAAGACGACCCGCAGCGAGATCATCGATGGAGCAACATTGCGGCGTCTCTCCGAACGCTCCGACAGGCTCGGCTTGATGCAGCTTGCCAGTCACCTCGCCTTACTGCTGGCGACCGGCCTTCTCGTCTACCACAGCCGCACCACCGGCTGGCTGGTGCCGGCAATGATCCTGCACGGCATCGTGCTGATCTTTTTCTTCACGCCGCTGCATGAATGCATCCATCGCACGGCTTTTGCCAGCCGCCGCCTCAACGATGCCGTCGGCTTCGTCCTGGGCTGTCTGATCCTGCTGCCACGCGAATATTTCCGCGCCTTCCATTTCGCCCATCATCGCTTCACCCAGGACCCGGTACGCGATCCGGAACTGGCCTTCCCCAAACCGCGCAGCCTGCGGCAATGGCTGTGGCATGTTACCGGCCTGCCCTATTGGATCGGTGAAAGCCGGCTGTTGATCGATCTGGCGCGGGGCAAGGCCGAAGGCAGCTTTTACGGCAACGACCGCCAGCGTCAGGACGTGGTGCGCGAGGCCCGGCTCATTCTGGCGATCTATGCCGTGATCCTCGCCCTCTCGCTGCTGCTGCGCAGCGATGCAGTGCTGATCTATTGGGTCTTGCCGGCGGTGCTTGGCCAGCCCTTCCTGCGCCTCTATCTGCTGGCGGAGCATGCGCTCTGCCCCGAGACGAATGACATGCTGGAGAACAGCCGCACAACCTATACGACCGGCATCGTCCGCTTTCTTGCCTGGAACATGCCCTACCACATCGAGCATCACGCGTTTCCTTCGGTGCCGTTCCATGCCCTGCCGCAGCTGAACGCATTGATCGCCGGCAAGCTGAAAACCACGGCGCCCGGCTATCTGGCCGTGCAGCGACAGATCTTGCGGTCTTTCAAACGGGCTTGAGCGCCAGGCTCTTGAGCGTCAGGCTCTTGAGCGTCAGGCTTTCGGCGGCCAGCGCAGCGCGCGATCCGGATCCGGCAGCTCGGCACCCCAATTACGATAATATTGCATGGCGGCGTCGCTGCGCGGCTCGTAGTCCCAAGCGGCCACAGCCCCTTGCGTCAAGGCCTGATGGATGAAGCGGCGTCGGCGTTGGCTGTCGATGACGGCCGTACGCAGGGCCTCGAGGTCATAGGTCGCTTCGATCTCACGCTTCCAGATCGCAGCCGCCTCACTCTCCGAGGCAGCCAGGTTGCTAAGTTCCAGCGGGTCCTTTTGCAGGTCATAGAGGATCGGCCCGAGATCGCGTGCGTAAATGAATTTGCGACCGTCGCGCCGGCTCATGATGACGGGCGCCTGATAGCCTTCGCCCATATACTCGGCGCGCACCTCGCCTTGCGGTTCACTGCCGAAGCTCAGCGCCGAGCGAAGATCGCGGCCGTCGACGGGTGAAACGGGTACGAAGGTTGCACCGCCCTGGGCAATGCCGGCCAGGGTCGGCAACAGATCGAGATGGGAGACCGGCGCGGCGATCCGCTTGCCGCCGCGGATGCCGGGGCCGGCGACGATCAATGGCACGCGGATCGCGCGGTCGAAGAACACCATCTTGTACCAGAGTCCGCGCTCGCCCAGCATGTCGCCATGATCGGAGGTGACGACGACGACGGTGTTGTCGGTAAGGCCGAGGAGGTCGAGCCGCGCCAGCAGCCGGCCGAGCAGATCGTCGCAATAGCTCAGCATGCCGTAATAGGCGCGGCGCGCCCGCAGGACCTGCTCGGTCGAAAGCGGAATCTCGCCGCGATCATAGAGCTGGTACATGCGCTGTCCCATGGGATCGCGCTCTGCCAGCGGCAGATTGGGGATCGCCGGCGGATCGATGTCGACGCCCTCATAAAGATCCCAGAAGCGGCGCGGCGCCTGATAGGGGTCATGCGGATGCATGACCGACAGCGTCAGCATGAAGGGGCGCCCGTCTTGGCTGCCGGCCGTCTGATGCAGCCATTGCTCCGCCTTGAAGAGGGCGTCCTCGTCATATTGCATCGACAGCGAATAGTCGCAGGGGCCCGCCTCGGCCGGGCTATGCAAGGTGTGATACCAGCTTTGCACCTGTTCCGGCTGGTCCCAATCCGGCACCCAGCCGAAATCCGATGGCGAGAGATCGGTGGTGAGCCGTTCCTCATAGCCGTGCAGCTGGTCGGCGCCGGTGAAATCCATCTTGCCGGAGAGACAGGTGCGATAGCCGGCGCTGCGCAGATAATGTGGCAGGGTCGGCACGGCGGATGGAAACTCGGCCGCATTGTCGAAAGCGCCGATCCTGGAAGGCAGCTGTCCGCTCATCAAAGCGAAGCGCGCCGGCGAGCACAGGGGCGCGGCACAATAGGCTTGGTCGAAGACGGTGCCCCGCGCGGCCAGGCGGTCGAGGTGCGGCGTCTTGACGATGCGGTGCCCGTAGGCTGGAAGGGACAGGGCCGCCATCTGGTCGAACATGACAAGGACGATGTTCGGACGGGCGGAACTTGGACGGCCGGAATTCGGGCGATTTGAGTTGGGGCGGTCCGGCGGAGAGAGAACGGGCAGGCGGGCCATTGGTAACCTTCCGACAAAAAACCGGCGCTCCGATGGGAAGCGCCGGTTGCAACTTTAGATAGTTACGCCGATGCGGACAATCGCATCAGCGCTCAGATCTGCCGCGTCGCCGTCTTCAGCCAGTCGGCGTCGGCACCTTCCAGTTGCGGCAGCAGCACCTCGCGCACCTTGGCATGATAGGCGTTGAGCCAGTCGATCTCCGCCCGGGTCATGATGCTGCTATCGACCAGGTTGAGATCGATCGGCGCAAAGGTGATGGTCTCGAACTGCAGCATGTTGGGATAGCTGTCGACCGGCTGCACCACCACCAGATTTTCGATGCGGATGCCATATGCGCCGTCCTTGTAATAGCCGGGCTCGTTGGAAATGATCATGCCGGGTTCGAGGGCGACACGATTGGGCACCTTGGAGATCCGCTGCGGCCCCTCATGCACCGAGAGATAGCTGCCGACACCATGGCCGGTGCCGTGATCAAAATCGAGGCCTGCATCCCACAGCGGCCGGCGCGCCAGGACATCCAGCTGGCTGCCCGTCGTGCCGCGGGGAAATTTTGCGGTGGCGAGGGCGATATGTCCCTTCAGCACGCGCGTGAAGCGATCCTTCATTTCCGCCGTCGCCTCCCCCACCACCAGGGTGCGCGTGATATCGGTCGTGCCGTCGAGATACTGGCCGCCGGAATCAACGAGATAAATGGCATTCATCTCGAGCTTGCGGTTGGTCTTGGGCGTCACCCGGTAATGCACGACGGCCGCATTGGGACCGGCGCCGGAAATCGTGTCGAAGCTGAAGCCGCGAAAGAGATCGTTCCGGCGACGAAATTCTGCCAGCTTCTCGGCGGCATCCATCTCCGTCAGTTGCCCCTTCGGCGCCTCGCCACTGAGCCAGGAGAGGAACTGCGCCACGGCAGCGCCGTCACGGCGATGCGCCTTGCGCGTCCCTTCTATCTCCACCGGGTTTTTCGTCGCCTTCGGCAGCGCACAGATATCTTCTGCGACAGCCACCGTGGCACCCGCCGCCCGCAACCGGTCGGAAATGGCGATACCGGCCGTGGCGGCATCCACATTGACCCGGGCTTTCTGCGTGCCGAGCTCATCAAGGGCACTGAGGAATGCTTCCGGCTGCCGCAATGTGACCTGGTTGCCGAGATGCGCCAGCGTCACCGGGGGAAATTTCCGCCGGTCCATGAAGAGATCGACCTGTCCATCCTTATGCAGAACGGCATAGCCGAGGGCGAACGGGGTGCAGGGCACATCGCCACCGCGAATATTAAGAAGCCAGCAGATCGAATCCGGCGCCGAAATCACCGCTGCATCGCGTCCCTGGGCAACCAGCTTTTCCGCCATCTGCTGGCGTTTTTCCGCCGAGGCGCGGCCGGCATAACGGATATCCTGCGGCCAGACCGGTGCGATCGGCGCGGCAGGCTGGTCATGCCAGACGGCATCCAGGGGATTGCCGTCGACGGCCACCAGTTCCGCGCCAGCCTGCTCGGCCGCCGCGCGAAAGCGTTGCGCCGTGTCGGCAGTCAGCAGCCAGGGGTCGAAGCCCAGCCTGGCCCCTTTCGAAAGATGCTTGGCAAGCCAGGCTTCGGCTGGCGAATTCGTGATGTGCAGAATCTCGAACAGGCTGCTATCGACCTGCTCGCGCACCTGAAGCGTGTAGCGGCCATCGACCCAGATGGCGGCGCGGTCCTGCAAGACGATGACGAGGCCGGCCGATCCGGTGAAATTGCTGATCCAGGCCAGGCGCTCGGCACGCTTCGGGACGTACTCGCCCTGATGTTCATCCGCCCGGGGAACGATGAAGCCGGTAAGGTTGCGCCTGCGCAATTCTTGCTGCAGTGCAGCAAGGCGATCGGCGGTTTTGGTAGATTGCATACCGCTATTTGCGGTAATCCACTGGTCGAGGTATGCGTTGAGCTGCGCTTTTGTCGCAGGGCTCGGATCAGCCATGATGAGGGTCGTCCATTCATCGGCCCGTTCCGCCGCCGGCGCCGCCGCAATCCCAGGAATTACTTGAGCCAATTCATCTAACGATAAGAAAGATTGACCTTTTTTTAACAAAGATTGCAGAGCCTCATCGCCTTGATAGGTTTCTCTACAGACCGACATGATTTCTCCTAGAACCGACACAGGGTGGCGCGATGGGCGCCGCAAGGGGGATTTTGGTGACCTGAATCACGTTTACGCATGCTTTACCATGCAGTGAGCGCATTACTGCGATGCAGCATCCCCCTCTGCAAGAAGTACCCGATTTCCTCTATATAAAACGCATCGAATGTCGGCGGCAATTGGGCCGGCCGAGACGATAATCGGATTGGATAGATATCATGTATCGGATGATGACAAACGAGAAGGTGGCTGGTTCGGTGGCTTTGGCGCCGGCTGTGACCACCCGGGTGACTGGCTCCAGCGCGATCTCTGATTTCGCGCGGGCAGTTGTAAACTCTGCGCGTCGGGCACTGACGCGCGCTGCGGTGGCACATGAGTTGTCGCTGCTGGATGACCGCATGCTGGCGGATATCGGCGTTAACCGCGCTGAAATCGGCCGGGTTGCCGACAAGGCGATTGCGGTGGCCGGCGAACCGACCCTGTTCCAGGCTTTCAGCCGCGTGGTGTTTGCCGTGATCGTGCAGCCGGTGCTGCGCCACGTGCATCGCCGTCAGGTTTACAACATGCTGATGTCGCTCGACGACCGCATGCTGGCCGATATCGGCCTCAATCGTTACGACATCGCGGATTATGTCCGCACCTTGGATCACAGCAATGAGCCGGCCCAGAGCCTGCTCGCTGCGACCCAGCAGGATCTGGTCGCCCCGCTGCGTGCCTGGAACCGTGCCCGCCTGACCGCTCGTCAGCTTGCCAAGCTTGATGACCGGATGCTGGTGGATATCGGCGTGGTGCGCGGTGACATCGACTGGCTGGCCGGCGAAATCGCCCGCCGCACGGTCGTTGCCGCCAATGGCAACCAGCCGAGCGAGCCGCGTGCTGCTTAAGAATTGGTGACGGCCGGGCACCTGCCTCGCCGTCACAACCGAGAAGTCCTGAGTACCTGCGTATAAGTCCCGAGTAAGCGTAGCCTCAGAGTATGCGTACCGCGTAAGAGTACCAAGTTATCGCGATAGCCCAGATCATGCGTAAAGAAAACGGCGGCCCATCCGGACCGCCGTTTTCATTTTGGGCGTCAGCGAAATCGCCGGCGCTAGCGCTTACGGCCCGGCTTGCCTTTGACGGCCGCCTTGCGGCTGCCGCCAGCGCCCGCTGCAGTTTTCCGCCCTGCCGGCCGTTTCGCCGCCGCCTTCCTTGAAGCCGTTTTCTTCACCACCGACTTCTTCACCACCGGTTTCTTCGCTCCCGGTTTCTTCGCTGCCGGTTTCCGTGCCGGCGCCTTCTTCCGGGGAGCCGGCTTTTTTCCGCTCTTCTTGGGTGCCGGTCCTGCCGCCCATTTCAAGACCAACACCGACCAGTCCTTGAGCCGCAGGCGGAAATCAAGTTCCAGTCCCAGCGCCTGATGGGCAGCCAGCACGTCCTTCTCCTGGGTCCGCAGCAGGCCGGACAACACGGCACGGCCGTTGCGCGCGAGGACACCCGCCAGGGACGGCGCGAGGTCGATCAGCGGATTGGCAAGAATATTGGCGCAAACCAGGTCGAAGGGTGCTGCATTGCGGATCGCCGCCGCGCGATAGCCGTCGGAATTGACGATCTTCGCCTCGCGCTTGAGCCCGTTGAGGGCGGCATTCTCGCGGGCGACGCGCACCGAATCCTTGTCGTTGTCACCACCGATGACGGGCACCTTGAAAAGCCGGGCCATGGCAAAGGCAAGAATGCCGGTACCGGTGCCGACGTCGAGCGGCCGCTTCGCCTTGAAGCCGGATTTGGCCAGGCGCGCCAATGCCAGCAGGCAGCCCCGCGTGGTCTCGTGCCGGCCGGTGCCGAAGGCCATGCCGGCATCGATCTCAAAAACAATCTTGCCCTGCGGCAGACGGCCCTGGTGATGTGAACCGTGAATAAAGAACGGGCCGGCGCTCAGGGCAGGCAAGCCACGCTGGCTCTCCGCCACCCAGTCTTTCTCCGGCACCGCCGCGATCTCGGGCTTGAAATCGCCGAGGCCCCAGAGCGCCGCGCGCACGGCCGCCGCATCCGGCTCGCTTTCACTGAAGACCTCGATCTTCCAGGCTTTGCCGTCGTCAATCTCGAAGCTGGATAGGGCCTCGCCGAAGGGCTCCAGCGCTAGTTCCAACTGCTGGCGATCCGGCTCCGCCGGCTTGTAGGGCAGCAGCAAGGTTATCGACCACAATCCCCCGGTCATCTCAATCATCCCTGTTCAAATGGTTTTACCGTCGTATCTGCTAGGCCTGGTCGGCGCGGACCACGAACCCGGCCATGACCTTCTTCAGGCCTGCCTTATCGAAGTTGATCTCGAGCTTGTCGCCATCGGCAGTGATCACCCGGCCATAGCCGAATTTCTGATGGAAGACGCGGTCGCCTGATTGATGGGTGAGCCCTTTCTTCACCAGCATGACAGCATCCGGTTCCACGTCGATGACACTGTCGCGCCGACGCGCACCACCCGACCAGGTCGAGCCGCCGTTGCGCAGCCCGGAATTGCGGCTATTGGCATAGCCGCCGCTGCCACCCCAATTGCCGCCACCCCAGCCGCTCTGCCAGTCGACATCGCTCACCGAGCGCACCTGCTGCAGCAGGTTTCCATCGCGCCGATCGAGATTGGCCTTTGGCAGTTCGGCCAGGAAGCGCGAGGGCAAGGCGCTCTGCCACTGGTTATGAATGCGCCGGTTGGCTGCATAAGAGATGATCGCCTGCTTGCGCGCCCGCGTGATGCCGACATAAGCGAGGCGGCGCTCCTCCTCCAGGCCCTTCATGCCGTTCTCATCCAGCGCCCGCTGGTGCGGGAACAACCCCTCTTCCCAGCCGGGCAGGAAAACAACGTCGAATTCCAGCCCCTTGGCGCCATGCAGGGTCATCAGGGTCACCATATCGCCCGGCGCGCCACCGCTGTTCTCCATCACCAAGGCGACGTGCTCCAGGAAGCTGCCGAGGCTGTCGAACTCCTCCATCGCATGGACGAGTTCCTTCAGGTTTTCCAGCCGGCCGGGCGCCTCGATCGATTTGTCGAGACGCCACATATCGGTATAGCCGGATTCGTCGAGCACCTGCTGGCAAAGCTCGCCCTGCGGCACGGTTTCCGCCAACTGCCGCCAGCGCTGGAAGTTCTGCACCAGCGTGGTGAGCGCACGCCGCGCCGCCGGCTTCAATTCATCGGTTTCGACGATCCGGCGTGCGGCTTCCGGCAGTGAGACCGAGAGGCGGCGCGCGAGATCGTTCAACTGCTTCAATGTGCTTTCGCCGATGCCCCGACGCGGCACATTGACGATGCGCTCGAATGCCAGGGCATCGTCCGGCTGGTTGATCAGCCGCAGATAGGCCAGCGCGTCGCGGATTTCCTGCCGCTCATAGAAACGCGGCCCGCCGATGACGCGGTAGGGAATGCCGAGCGTGATGAAGCGCTCTTCGAATTCGCGGGTCTGGAATCCGGCGCGTACCAGGATGGCGATATCGCCGAGGCCGACCTGGTGCCGCTGCAGATTCTCGATCTCCTCGCCGATCTGCCGCGCTTCCTCCGCACCGTCCCAAGCGGCGGTGATGATGACTTTCTCGCCCTCGCTCTTGTCGGTCCACAGGGTCTTGCCGTGGCGATCGGCATTATGGGCGATCAGACCCGAAGCGGCTGCCAGGATGTGCGGCGTCGAGCGGTAATTCTGCTCCAGGCGGATGACCTTGGCCCCGGGGAAATCCTTTTCGAATTTCAGGATGTTCTCGACCTCGGCCCCACGCCACCCATAGATCGATTGATCATCGTCGCCGACGACGCAGATATTGCGATGGGTTTGTGCGAGCAGGCGCAGCCACAGATACTGCGCCACATTGCTGTCCTGATATTCATCGACCAGCATGTAGCGGAAGCGCTGCTGATAACCGGCGAGGATCTCCGGCTGGCTGGTGAAGATGGTGATATTGTGCAGCAGCAGGTCGCCGAAGTCGCAGGCATTCAAGGTGGCGAGGCGTTGCTGATAGCTGCGATAAAGCTCCAGCAACCGGCCGCTGCCGAGTTCCGCCTGTTCGGCACGGCTGACCTTGTCCGGCGTCAGGCCGCGATCCTTCCAGCGCTCGATGACGCCCAGAATCATGCGGGCAGGCCATTTCTGGCTGTCGATGTTCTCCGCCTGCATCAATTGCTTGACGAGGCGGATCTGGTCATCGGTATCGAGGATGGTGAAATTAGGCGTCAACCCGACCAGCTCGGCATGGGCGCGCAGAATACGGGCCCCTAGAGCGTGAAAAGTGCCGAGCCACCAGCCTTCGACCGGCCGGCCGATCAAGCGGCCAATCCGCTCCTTCATCTCCGCCGCGGCCTTGTTGGTGAAGGTAACTGCCAGGATCTCACCCGGGCGGGCTCGGCCGGTCGCCAGCAGATGGACCAGCCGGGTGGTCAGGACCCGCGTCTTGCCCGTGCCGGCCCCGGCCAGCACCAGGACGGGGCCGTCCAGGGCTTGGACGGCCTCGATCTGGCGATCATTGAGGCCCTGCATGTAAGGTGGCGTTACGGCGGGCTGTGAATCGGAAAACAGTTCGTTCATGGACGGACTTATAGCACTGCGCCTGAGCGATGGCACCAGTCGGGTCGCCGGCGATTTGCAAACTTCGACAGCCGGTTCACGCCGTTTCACCGTCCCCGGAGGGATGACCGCGGGGTATCCGAATCGAGCCGTGCTTCTGTCTTGAGATCGCCGCGCCAAAGATAGAGCGCCGCTAGAGGCTGCTCGAGCGCACGGGTTGCATGCGGGACTTCGGGCGGGTGATGGATGACCGTACCGGGAGCGCGCTCGACCCACTGCCGGCCCGCGACCTCGGCTTCGCCGCGTTGCCAGGCGCCGGGCGTCAGGGGAACATAGATTTCTTCGGCCGGATGCCGGTGCGGCGGGTAGCAGGTCGCCGGGCCGAGGATGAGAATGCCGCAGCGGATCGGCGCCTGGACCAATCCGTATTCGCCGCAGATCTCGGCATAGCCGTAATTGTCGAGAAAGGCGGGCTCCGGTGGATTGTGGCGGTAGTTGGGATTCTGCCGCCAGCGGAAATCCGGACTGATCCGGCGGAGCAGCGCGGCGAGCGCGGCAAGCCGGGTCCCTGCCGTCTCCATGCCGCGCAGGCAGGCCGGCCAGAAACGCAAGACCGGCAGGCTGGCTTCGCCGGATGCAGTCTGAAGATGGAAAGGCAAGACAGGAAAAGCGGCGAGGAACGGCCGGGACGCGGAAATATTGGTCGAAAGCAATGCGGCGACCTCGCCGAATACGTGCTGCAGGTCCGTCTCCAGCATGTGTTGCCTCATTGACAGCTTCCGTATCGCCAGCCACCTTCTGCGCTTTCTATACAGATGTTCAACGGGTGCCAGCAAGAATCATGAGCAAACGCATCGACCGTATCGACCTGCCCAGCATGAGCCCCGGCACCGAGCGCTACCTGAAGGTCCACCGCTACGGTGAGGCCGGGGCGCGGCCCAAGGCCTATATCCATGCTTCGCTGCATGCCGACGAGACGCCGGGCATGATCGCCGCCCATCATCTCTTGCGCCAGCTGGACGCGGCTGACCGGCGGGGCGAAATCAAGGGCGAAATCATCGTGGTTCCCGTCGCCAATCCGATCGGGCTCGGCCAAGTCGTCAACCGCACCCATGTAGGGCGCTATGAACTGCGGGGCGGCGGCAACTTCAACCGCCATTGGCCGGATCTCTTCGCCGGCCTGGTCGAGGCGACGGCCGGGAAGCTCGGCGCGGATCCCGCGAGCAACGTCGCCGTGGTGCGCAAGGCGATCGGCGCAGCTCTGGACAAGATGAATGCCGACAGCGAATTTCCGGCCCTGCGGCTGGCCTTGGCGAAACTGGCTTACGATGCGGATATCGTTCTCGACCTGCATTGCGATGACGACGCCGAAGTGCATCTCTATCTCGTTCCCGAAAGCTGGCCCGATGGCCGCGATCTGGCCGCCTTCCTCGGCGCTGAAGCCGTATTGCTGGCCGGCGATTCGGGCGGCGCCTCTTTCGACGAAACCTTCTCGGCGCCCTGGGTAAAATTGCAGGCGGCGGTCGGTCCCGGCATCCCCGTTCCGCCGGCCTGCCTGTCCGGCACGGTTGAGTTCCGCGGCCAGCATGATGTCTTCGACGAAATCGGAACCGCCGACGCCACCGCGCTTTTTTCGTTCCTTCAGCATCGCGGCCTCATCGGCGGAACGGCTCCCCAGGTTCCCACGCCACGCTGCGAGGCGACCATGCTGGATGCCTGCGATGTCGTGCGCACCCCGGTCCCGGGGGTGCTCGCCTACAAAGTAGCCCTCGGCCAGCAGGTGCGGGCCGGTGACGTCATCGCCGAAGTTATCGACCCGCTGGCCGACGACCAGTCGCTGGCTCGCACGCAACTGCGCTGTCAGACCGATGGAAGAGTGCTGTCCCGCAAATTGATGAAGCTGATCGCCACGGGGGAATCCGTCTGCAAGGTCGTTGGCACCAAGAAACTCGCTTATCGCCAGGGCTTGCTGCTGACCGATTGAGAGCGCAGCGACGCTGAAGGAAGCGGTTCAGGTGCTGCGCCGCTTATTCGTGAGCGAAATGTTGCGGCCGAGTTCAGGCGGCTGCGGCAAGGCTGCATGGGCCGCCATGACTTGATCGAGCCTTGCGCGCGCCGCCGGCGGAATCTCGGTCACGCGACGTTGCGTCATATCGATGAACAGGATCATCCATTCGCAGGTGGCGGCGAGATAGCCCTTTTCAGCGTGATACATGGCCTGGAACCAGCGGAAGCGCTTGTTGTCCAGCCCCACCAGTTGCGTGGTGATGCGCAGCCGGTCGCCCTCGAACACCTCGCCCTGGAAGGTGATGTGCATTTCGGCGGCAAAAGTCGAGGTCTTGGCGGAGGTCATCATCTCGGTGCCCAGCGCCAGGACGCCATAGACCTCATCGAAAGCCAGATCAAAGGCGTGCAGGTAAAAGGCCACATTCATATGGCCGTTGCTGTCGATCCAGGCCGGCAGGACCTGCAGCCGCTCGCTGACGAAAGGTGCTGCTATTGCAGCAGAAGGGAAGCCGGCGGTGCCGGCACCCGTGTCACTGTCCTGGGGCATATGCGATCCTGGTTGATGCGTCGGCGGGTTGTTCAACTGGCTGGAACATGGCGGCGGTGCAATTGCCGGTCAAGGCGGTTGGCGGAAAGATGGATCGATTCGGCGGAGCCGCTAGGATTACGAGCCGCTCGTTGATTGCCGCCGGATCGTCGGCAAGCCTGTCGGATCGACGGTCCGTTCTCGTCCCGTACCGCTTTTTATTATACAATTGTCGCCAAGAATTGACTTCGCTTACGCAAGAAGCCTAGGGTTCGGGTAAGGCTGCCGTCAAAATTGGCTGAACCCTGACTGGACATAACGGCTCGGGGACAAACACAGGGATAGGCGCGGCAACCTAAAGACACATTGGGAGACTATACATGAAACGTCAGCTACTGGGGGTGGCGGCGACCGCCGCCTTGGCGCTCGGCTTTGCGGCCATGGCGCAGATAGATGCCGCGCAAGCAGCCAGTTCGAAAACCCTGGTTTACTGCTCCGAAGGCAGCCCCGAAGGCTTCAATCCGCAGTTCTTCGATAACGGCACCACCATCGACACGACCCACCAGATCTTCAATCGGCTGGTTCAGTTCAAGCCGGGCTCGGTCGATATCAGCCCGGCTCTCGCCGAGAAGTGGGAGCTCTCCGACGACGGCACGGAATACACCTTCCATCTGCGTCACGACGTGAAGTGGCAGACGACGAAGAACTTCAAGCCGACCCACGGCATGACTGCCGATGACGTGGTGTTCAGCTTCGAACGCCAGTGGAAGAAGGACAATCCCTTCCACGCGATCGGCGGTGGTACCTATGCCTATTGGGAAAACCTCGGCATGGGCGATCTCATCACCGATGTGCAGAAGGTCGATGACTACACCCTCAAGATCAAGCTGAAGAATCGCCAGGTGGCGTTCCTGCAGATGATCGCGATGGACTGGGCGGCGATCGAATCCAAAGAATATGCCGACAACATGATGAAGGCGGGCACGCCGGACAAGATCGACCAGGAGCCGGTCGGCACGGGCCCCTTCATCCTGATCGATTACAAGAAGGACGCGCAGATCCGCTATAAGGCCAACCCGGATTATTTCGGCGGCAAGCAGAAGATCGAGAACCTGGTCTTCGCCATCACCAAGGATGCGACCGTCCGCAAGGCCAAGCTGGAAGCCGGCGAATGCGATGTCGCCTATGCGCCGAACCCGGTCGATCTGCCGGCGATCAAGGCCAATCCGAAGCTGGAAGTGCTGTCGGGTGCGGGCATGAATGTCGGTTATCTTGCTTTCAATACGACCAAGAAGCCGTTTGACGACAAGCGTGTCCGCCAGGCCCTCAGCATGGCCATCGACCGCGAAGCGATCCTGAAGAACGTCTTCCATGACAACGGTCAGCTGGCTTCAACCCCGTTGCCGGCATCGCTCTGGGCGCATGACAAGGGCGTCCAGGCTTATGAGTACAATCCGGAAAAGGCGAAGGCCCTCTTGAAGGAAGCCGGCGTGACCGACCTGCAGACTGACCTCTGGTATCAGCCGGTGACCCGTCCCTATAACCCGGACGGCAAGAAGATGGGCGAATTGATGCAGGCTGACCTTGCGAAGATCGGCGTGAAGGTCAATCTCGTCACCTTCGAATGGGGCGAATACCGCAAGCGCGCCGGTCAAGGCGAACACACGATGATGCAGATGGGCTGGATCGCCGATTATCCGGATCCGGACGACTTCCTGCTGCCGCTCCTGACCTGCACCGCTAAGGCTGGCAATTCCAACTTCGCCCAATGGTGCAACAAGGACTTCGATGATCTGATCGCCAAAGCCGAGCAGACCACCGATCAGAAGGAACGCAACGCGTATTACGCCAAGGCCCAGCAGCTCTTCCATGAGGAAGCGCCGTGGATGACCACCGCCTATGCGAATTTCAACGTTGCGTTGAAGAAATCGGTGACCGGCTACAAGCTGGACCCGTTCCTGGCTCTACAAAGCTTTGACGGCGTCGGCAAAAGCGAATAAGGAAGCCGCCAAATCTGAATAAAGCGGGGGGAGAAATCCCCCCGCTGCTTTTATTGGTATTGCCCTAGGCGTGCATCCTTTAGGCGGTGCATCGCAATGAGGCAGGCTAAATTGCGATCGTTTGCGTGAAGGCGATTTCGCTTACGCCGACGATCCTCCGGAAAGTTACCTGATCGATGTTACGCTTTACCCTGTCGCGTCTTGGCATGGTGATACCGACCTTTCTCGGGATCATTTTTCTGTCCTTTGCGCTCATCCGCCTGGTGCCGGGCGATGCCATCGAGATCCGCGTCGGCGAACACGGCCTAACGCCGGAACGCCATGCCCAGCTGATGCATGAGATGGGCCTCGACCGCCCCATGTATGTGCAGTTCTTCGACTATGTGAACCACATCCTGCACGGCGATTTCGGCATGTCGCTGGTAACCCGCAGCCCGGTGCTGAGCGACTTCTGGAAACTGTTCCCGGCGACTCTTGAGCTGTCGATCTGTGCGATGATTTTCGCCGTCGTCATCGGCCTGCCTGCCGGGGTCATTGCAGCGGTCAAGCGGGGCTCCCTGGTCGACCATCTGGTGATGGGCGCCGCCCTGACGGGCTATTCCATGCCGATCTTCTGGTGGGGCCTGCTGCTGATCCTCACCTTCTCGCAGCAGCTCGGCTGGACGCCGGTCGACGGCCGCATCGGCGTCGACTACTTTTTCGATACCGTTACCGGCTTCATGACCATCGATTCATGGTTTTCCGATGATCCGGTCAATGCCTTCTTGTCCTCGCTCTCCCACCTCATCCTGCCGACAGTGGTGCTGGGGACGATTCCGTTGGCGGTGATCGCCCGCATGACCCGCTCCGCCATGCTGGAGGTTCTGGGCGAGGATTACATCCGGACGGCGCGTGCAAAAGGCCTCAGTTCTTTCCGCATCATCAACGTGCATGCCTTGCGCAACGCCCTCATCCCGGTCGTCACCGTGATCGGCCTGCAGGTCGGGACGCTGATGGCGGGCGCCATCCTCACCGAATATGTCTTCACCTGGCCCGGCGTCGGCGGCTGGCTGGTCAATTCGATCATCCGCCGGGACTATCCCTCGTTGCAGGGCGGCATGCTGCTGATCGCCACAATCGTCATCGTCGTCAATCTGCTGGTGGATTTGACCTATGGTCTGCTCAATCCCCGCATCCGGCATAAGCGCTGAGGGGCTGTCATGAGCACGAATCTGGCCAACGCACAGACTGCCAACCCCGCACCGGGCAATCCTCTCCCCGCCGGGACGCCGCCCGTCAACCAGGTCATCTCGCCGCGGCGCGAGGTCTGGCTCTCCATGCGCGCCAATCGCGGCGCGATGCTGGGTCTTGCCGTCATCCTGCTGCTGGTGTTCTGTGCGGCCTTTGCCGACCTGATCGCGCCGCACGACTATGCCGAGCAGTTCCGCGACAACGTGCTGCAGCCGCCTGTCTGGGTGGACGGTGGCAGCTGGTCCTTCCCGCTCGGCACCGACAGCGTCGGCCGGGATATGCTGTCGCGCCTCATCTATGGCACACGCCTCTCGCTGCTGATCGGCGCCATCGTCGTCACCCTATCGCTGGCCATGGGCATTGGCTTCGGCCTCGTCAGCGGCTTCTTCCGGGGCACGCCCGAGATCACCATCATGCGCTTGATGGATATCATCCTCTCGATGCCGAGCCTGCTGCTCTCCCTGGTGATCGTCGCTATCCTGGGTCCCGGCCTGATCAACGCCATGATCGCCGTTGCCGTGACCTATGTGCCGCATTATGCCCGCCTGACCCGTGCGGCGGTGATGTCGGAACTGTCCAAGGATTACGTGACGGCATCTCGCGTTTCCGGCGCCGGCACCTTGCGGCTGATGTTCGATGTCGTCCTGCCGAACTGCCTGGCGCCGCTGATCGTCCAGGCAACGCTCAGCTTCTCCACCGCCATTCTCGATGCGGCGGCCCTCGGCTTCCTCGGTCTCGGCGCACAGCCGCCGACACCGGAATGGGGCACGATGCTGGCCGATGCGCGGCAGTTCCTGGAAGCAGCACCCTGGGTCGTCACCTTTCCCGGCCTTGCCATTCTGGTCACCGTGCTGGCTTTCAACCTGATGGGCGACGGTCTGCGTGACGCCCTCGATCCGAAATTGAAGCGTTGAGGCACCATCATGGCGCGCGCATCTGCTCACCTGCTTGAAATCCGCAACCTGTCGGTCGAATTCCAGACCCATCGCGGCCCGTTCCGCGCCGTCGATGGCATTGATCTCACTCTTGATGCCGGCGAATTGCTTGGCGTGGTCGGCGAATCCGGTTCCGGCAAGAGCGTCACCATGCTCGCCGTCATGGGCCTGATCGCCTGGCCCGGCAAGGTCATGGCCGACAAGCTGACATTCGACGGCGTCGACCTCCTCAGCCTCAGCCCGCGGGCGCGGCGCAAGATCGTCGGCAAGGACATCGCCATGATCTTCCAGGAACCGATGACCAGCCTCAATCCCTGTTTCACCGTCGGCTTCCAGATCATGGAAGCCTTGAAGGTGCATGAAGGCGGCAGCCGCGCCGAGCGCAAGCGTCGTACCATCGAGCTTCTGGAACAGGTCGGCATTCCGGCCCCTGAAACCCGGCTCTCTGCCTTTCCGCACCAATTGTCCGGTGGCATGTCGCAGCGCGTGATGATCGCCATGGCCATTGCCTGCAATCCGCGCCTGCTGATCGCCGACGAACCGACCACCGCCCTCGACGTCACCATCCAGGCGCAGATTCTCGATCTCCTGGTCTCCTTGCAGCGCGATCGTGGCATGGCTCTGGTTCTCATCACCCATGACATGGGCGTGGTCGCCGAGACGGCGCAGCGTGTCTCGGTGATGTATGCCAGCCAGCAGGTCGAGGAGCAGCCGGTCGACCAGTTGTTTGCCGATCCGCATCACCCCTACACAGCCGCTTTGCTGGAAGCGCTGCCCGAACGCAGCGAAGACAAGCTGCGGCTGAACACCATCCCCGGCATGGTGCCAGGCATCGCCGACCGTCCTACCGGCTGCGTCTTCAATCCGCGCTGCAGTTTTGCCGACGACCACTGCCGTGCCGTGCAACCGCCCTTGGCACCGGTAGAGGGACGCGGCGGCGGCCATCAACTGGCGCGCTGCCATTATCCGCTGTTCGGCGGCATGCCCAGCGGCAAGTCCTATCCGCCGGCGGGGCTGGCTCCGCGTGGCGCAGATCTGGAGGCCCGGTGATGAGCACCACCATGACCCAGCAGACGCGCGGCGGCGCCCAGTCCGCAGCCAACGCCCTGGTGCTCGAAGCCGAGAACCTGCAGCGCCATTATCAAGTGGCGCGCGGCTGGCTGAAGCCGACCGAGACCCTGCGCGCCGTGGCGGGCGCCAGCTTCACCCTGACCGCCGGGCATACCCTGGCCGTGGTGGGGGAATCGGGCTGCGGCAAATCCACCCTTGCCCGCCTGATGGCGATGATCGAGCAACCGACAGCCGGCAAATTGCGCATCGATGGCGAGGATGTTGATCCCGCCAGCGTCGAGCAGCGCCGCCGGCTGCGGTCGCGGGTACAGATGGTGTTCCAGGACCCCTATGGCTCGCTCAATCCCCGCAAGCAGGTCGGGCGGATTCTCGAGGAGCCGCTGGAGATCAACACCGATCTCGACAGGAAGCAGCGCCAGGAAGCGGCGCGGATGATGATGGCAAAGGTCGGTCTTCGACCGGAACATTACGGCCGCTATCCGCACATGTTTTCCGGCGGGCAGCGCCAGCGTATCGCCATCGCCCGCGCCCTGATGCTGCATCCGAAGGTGGTCATCGCCGACGAGCCGGTCTCGGCCCTGGACGTCTCGATTCGCGCCCAGGTCCTCAATCTGCTCATGGACCTCCAGGCGGAATACAACCTCGCCTATCTTTTCATCTCGCACGATCTCAGCGTCGTGCGGCACATCGCCGACGAAGTGATGGTGATGTATCTGGGCCGCCCGGTGGAACAGGGGACGAAGGAAGCGATCTTCGCCCAGCCGGCTCACCCTTATACCCAGGCCCTGCTGGCCGCCACGCCGTCGACCGATCCGGCCGCAAGGTCGAAGCGCCTGACGGTCAAGGGCGAGCTGCCCTCGCCGCTCAATCCGCCGCCGGGCTGCGCCTTCCACCGCCGCTGCCCCTTTGCCACGGAGGAATGCAAAGTGACCCGACCCGAATTGCGGCCGGTCGCCGGGCGCCAGGTTGCCTGCCACCACGCCGAGCGCGTGATAGCGAGCTGACCCCGCACGCCCCTTATGCTGCAACGCAGCAATGCGCCGGCGGACAGCGTCTGGCCGACTGTTGCGCCAAAGCCATAGGCGGCTTTCCGGCTGCACCCCGGCGCTAGAGCGATCGTTTTAAGTGAAAGGGGATTGGCTTCCCCTTAAAGCCTGAATCGCCTTCTATCATATTGAGGAAAGACGGATTCACGCCATAGCTCGAAGCACTTCGTGATTCAGCCGGAAGCGATCCGGCTCTAGCCGATATCCGGCGATTATGCTAACTAGCGGCCTGTCGACAACGGGGGACACCAAACCACGGTGAGCAACGTCACTCACGCTTCATTAATATGTTGCTGTGACTCTGTGACGGCATGTACTCATTGCGTGTGCTATCAGGTGACTTTGACCGTCGCCGAAAGCGAGACTACCGAAAGGGGACGTCGGTGCTGCTCGCGACAGAGTCGTGCGAGACATCCGGGGTAATCGGGAGAGGTTGGGAATCTATGTTTCAGAAAAAAGTTTTGCAGCATCTGGCGATAGCGGGGGTTATTGCCATGTCGGCGGCTGTAAGCGGTTGCGCCACCAAACCCGACCCGACTGACGAGGCGGCGGTGCAGGCCTATAAGGAGGCCAATGATCCGCTGGAGCCGATGAACCGCTATTTCTTCGAGGTAAATATGTTCCTCGATGAAGTGCTGTTGAAGCAATTCGCCGGTTATTACAATATCGCCCTCCCGCAGGTGGCGAAAGACGGCGTGCGCGGCCTGTTGCGCAACCTGAATTCGCCCGTCATTCTCGCCAATGACCTGTTTCAGGGCGAGGGCCACCGGGCCGGCGTGACCGCCGGTCGTTTCGTGGTCAATACGACACTGGGTGTCGGCGGTATCTTTGATGTCGCCAAGAGCTTCGGCATGCCCTATCACGACGAGGATTTCGGCCAGACGCTGGCGGTATGGGGAAGCAGCGAAGGCCCCTACCTGATGCTGCCGCTGCTGGGTCCGTCCAACCCGCGCGATCTCGGCGGCAAGGTGGTGGACAAGTTCCTCGATCCGCTGACCTATATTGGCTATATCTACAACGTCGGTTACATCAACACGGCGCGGGGCGGCCTTGAGGCCATCGATACGCGTTCCCGCAATCTGCAGGCGCTCGATGACCTTAAGAAGAACTCGATCGACTTTTACGCGACGATCCGCAGTCTCTATCGCCAGCATCGCAATGACGCGATCCGCAACGGCAAGGAAGATGACGACCTGACGCCGAAATTGACGTCGGAACTGGTGATTCCCTCGGATGGCAACGGATCGAATGCCTCTCCGCAGGCGTTGCTTGGCCAGACCTCGGTCACGCAGTGAGCAAACAGGAGAAGTTTGGATGTTGAGCCACTTCACGATCGGACGCCGCCGCTTTTTGGCCCTTGCGGCTGGCGGCATGTTCCTGGTCGGGGCGCAAGGATGGATGGCCGGGGCGCAAGCCGATGACCAGGCCGTTCTTAACTTCGTCAATACGCTGAGCAATACGACGCTGCAGGAACTGGCCAACCAGCAGAGCGATGCCGAGCGCGTCGCCAAGTTGAAGCCGATCCTGGAAAAGTACTTCGACATGCCGGCGATCGCGAAATACGTGCTGGGCGGCTATTGGCGGAAGGCGTCACCCGACCAACAACAGGCCTTCCTGTCAGCTTTCACCGACTATATCTCGGTCAGCTATGGCAAGCGCTTTGGCCAGTATTCGGGCCACCGGATGGAAATCAAGCGCGTACATGACGACGGCGGCGGCCATGCCACGGCCTTCACGATCGTGCAGGTGGAAGGCCAGGATCCGACCCGCGTCGATTGGGTGATCGATACGGTGGATAACAGCTTTCACATCCTCGATCTTCGGGTGGAAGGCCTCAGTCTGTCCGATACCCATCGCCAGGAATTTGCCTCGGTGATTCAGAACAATGGCGGCAATGTCCAGGCGCTGATCGACCTGCTGCATCAGAAAGCCAAGCTCTGAACCGCTGCGATCCGGCCGCAAGCCGGATCAAGCCGTAAAAAAGGCCGCGATGGACATCCATCGCGGCCTTTGCTTTTGTCGAAACCTGATCAGGCGGTCTTGGCCGTCGCCTCGATCGCCTGGCCGATGGTCTTTTCAAGGACGTCGAAGCCCTCGTTGATCAAGGCTTCCGGCGCCGTCAGCGGCATCAGGAAACGCAGCACATTGGCATTGACGCCGCAGCTCAGCAGCACCAGGCCGTTATCGCCCGCCTTGTTGACGACGGCCTTGGTGAGGTCTGCGTCCGGCGTGCCGTCGCTTTTCACCAATTCGCAAGCCACCATGGCGCCGAGGCCGCGGATATCGCCGATGCGATTGCCGAAGCTGTTGCGGCGCTTCATGTCGGTCAAGCGGTCGATCATCTGCTTGCCGATGACATTCGCGCGCTCGACCAGCTTCTCTTCTTCCATGACGTCGAGCACGGCATTGGCGGCCGCGCAGCCGATCGGGCTGCCGGCATAGGTGCCGCCGAGGCCGCCGGCCGCCGGCGCGTCCATGATTTCCGCCCGACCGGTGACGGCCGAAAGCGGGAAGCCGCCGGCGAGGCTCTTCGCCATGGTCATCAGATCCGGCTCAACGCCGCTATGCTCGATCGCGAACATCTTGCCCGTACGGGCAAAGCCGCTCTGGATCTCGTCGACGATGAAAACGATGCCGTGTTTCGAGCAAATCTCGCGGATCGCTTTCAGGAATTCGAACGGCGTCACATTGAAGCCGCCTTCGCCCTGCACCGGCTCGATGATGATGGCGGCGACGTTATCCGGGCCGACATCGGCCTTGAACAAGGTGTCGAGCGCCTTCAGCGCGGCGGCGCCGCCGTCCTTCAGGGCCGGATCGGGGAAGGGAATGTGATAGATATCGGTCGGGAACGGGCCGAAGCCGATCTTGTAGGGCGCATATTTGCCGGTCAGCGCCATGGTCATCAGCGTGCGGCCATGGAAAGCGCCAGAGAAAGCCACGACGGCTGCGCGCTTGGTGTGGGCGCGCGCGATCTTCACCGCGTTCTCGACAGCCTCGGCACCGGTCGTCAGGAAGATCGTCTTCTTGTTGCCGCTGATCGGCACCAGGTTGTTCAGCCGTTCCGCAAGGCGGATATAGCTCTCATAGGGCGTCACCTGGAAGCAGGCATGGGTCAGCCTGTCGACCTGTTCCTTGACCGCGGCGATTACCTTGGGATGGCAGTGGCCGGTATTGAGCACGGCGATGCCGCCCGCGAAATCGATCAGGCGCTTGCCTTCCTCGTCGATGATTTCGGCATTGGACGCGCTCTTGGCGTAGATCGCATAGGCATTGCCGACACCACGCGGAACCGCGGCCGTGCGGCGCTGATGCAGGCTGGCATTGCTGGACATATGAAGCTCCTCTTTCACGACAACGCGTCATGCCGGCCGTCCCGGCCAGCCCGACGCCACAATCGCCCGATCGTTATTTTGCGCCGGGCTGATCACGCGGCGACTATAGCAGCTTGGCCTTACCTTGCCAGCTTGGCCGGTCAGTTGGTTTAGCGCTGCTGCCATGCAGCGGGTACAAGGAGGAAGCAATGCCGCAGCGCCGCCTTCTTCGCCGATGCCAGGCTGTCTGTTAACGCTGTCCGTCGGCTCGAAGACCGGTAGGCAATGCCAAATCGGGTGACGCCCTGTCCGCGGCAGTTTCGTGCGCACGCAACCGACGGCGCACCGCATCACGAACTGGTTTTCAGAATGAGGCGACAGGCAAGGCAGCGGAAGCGGAGGGCTTGAATGATTTTAAAGTTGAATTATATCTTAATTTTTAATCGAAAAATTCGATCAGATATAGATGGCCAACCAGATCAACAGTTTGAAGCAGCTCCGCTATCTGACCGCCCTGGCGGAGCATGGGCATTTCGGCCGTGCTGCCGAAGCTTGTTTCGTGTCTCAATCGACGCTCAGCGCCGGCATAAAGGAGCTTGAAGCGCAACTCGGCGTCACCCTGGTCGAGCGCACCAACCGCAACGTCGTCTTCACGGGGCTGGGCCGCAGTATTGCCGCCAAGGCGCAGCATGTCCTGAATGAAGCTGCGGCCTTGAGCGAACTGGCCGCGGCCTCCGGCGAGCCGCTGACAGGGCCACTGCGGCTCGGCGTCATCCCGACCATCGCGCCTTTCCTGCTGCCCCGCGCCCTGCCGCAACTGCGCAAGCTTTATCCCAAGCTGAAGCTTTACCTCACCGAGGATCAGACGGCGCGGCTTCTAGCCCAGTTGGAAGAAGGTCATCTCGATCTGGTGCTGCTGGCCCTGCCTTATGACTGCGGCGATGCCGTGACCTGGCCGCTTTTTGAAGATCGGTTTGATCTTGTCTGCCGTCAGGATCATCCCCTGGCGCAGCAGCCGATCATCCATACCTCGGATCTCGCCAATCTGCCGCTGCTGCTCCTGGCGGAAGGTCACTGCATGACCGATCATGCCTTAAGCGCCTGCCGCCTTGCCCAGCGGAATCCCAGCGCCGACCTCACCGCCACCAGCCTTACCACCCTGGTGGAGATGGTCGCCAATGGGCTTGGCGTCACCTTGCTGCCGGAGATGGCAGTGGAGGCCCAGTTGCTGAAAGGCGGCGAGCTGGTCGCCCGGCGTTTCAGCGACGAGAATCCCTTCCGCGAGATCGGCCTCGCCTGGCGCCCGACCAGCCCGCGGGGCGCGGAATTCAAGCTGCTGGGTGACGCGTTTATCCAGGCGCGGTCGGCCTCAGGCCGGCCCCGCCCCCGTCAGGCTCATAAGGCATCTATGCAGTGAGCTGAACAGCGGCGGCGGTTGACCGTGATGTGATGGGTGCGGATCGCCGTTTCATAAGCCGCCGGTGACATCGACGACGCTGGCGGTCACATAGCTGGCGGCGTCGCTCAGCAGCCACATGATGGCGGCTGCCACTTCCTCGGCGCGCCCGGCCCTCCCCATCGGGGTCGTGGCACCGAGTGCGACGCCGCGCTCCGGCCGGCCGCCGCTGGCATGAATTTCCGTATCGATGAATCCGGGCCGCACGCCGTTGACGCGCACCCCCTCACCGGCCAATTCCTTGCCAAGCCCGATGGTGAGCGAATCGATGGCGCCCTTGCTGCCAGCATAATCGACATATTCGCCCGGCGCGCCGCGCAATGCGGCGCCGGAGGAAACATTGACGATGGCGCCGCCTTTGCCGCCGCGCCTGGTCGACAGCCGGCGCGCCGCCTCGCGGGCACAGAGATAGCTGCCGAGTACATTCACCGTGAACATGCGCTGCAGCCGCGCAAGATCCATATCGGCCAGCTGCGACTGCGGCGCCACGATACCGGCATTGTTGACGAGATAATCCAACCCGCCGAATTGCCGCTCCATCGCATCAAACATGGCGATGACATCGGCTTCCTGCGCAACATCGCCGCGCAGGAGCGCAGCGCGACCGCCGGCCCGCTCGACCGCCCGCGCGGTTTCCCGCGCAGTGGCTTCGTTGCCGAGGTAATTGATACCGACCGACCAGCCCTGGCCGGCGGCAAGCAGGGCGGTCGCGCGGCCGATGCCGCGGCTGCCACCCGTGATGAGGATCGATTTCGTCATCCCGGCACGCCGCACCTATTCACCTGCCGCCACATGCAGCTGGATCTCATGCTGTGCCAGCAGCTCGCAGATGGCATTGGACGGCATCTTGTCGGTAAAAACGGCCGTCAGTTGGCTGAGATGCCCCAGACGCACCATCGGCCGGCGTTCGAACTTGCTGTGATCGGCGACAAGGAAGACTTGCCGGGAGTTCTCGATGATCGCCTGCGCCACCCGTACTTCGCGATAGTCGAAGTCCAGCAAGGTGCCGTCGATATCGATACCGCTGATGCCGATGATGCCGACATCGACGCGGAACTGGCGCACGAAGTCGATGGTCGCCTCGCCGATGATGGCGCGGTCGACCGAGCGCACGACGCCGCCGGCGACGATGACCTCCGATGACCTGTTTTCACAGAGGATCGCGGCAACGTTCAGGTTGTTGGTGATAACCCGCAAGCCGGTGTGGTGCAGCAGCGCCCGCGCCACTTCCTCATTGGTCGTGCCGATATTGATGAAGAGCGAACTATCGCCCGGAATATGCTGCGCGCAGAGCTGGGCGATACGGCGCTTCTCCGCAAGATTCTGCACCTGCCGTGCCGCATAGGCGGTATTGTGCACGCTGGAATTGAGTCCAGCGCCGCCATGATGGCGCTGAAGCAGATCCTGGGCTGAGAGATCGTTGATATCGCGCCGGATGGTCTGCGGCGTTACGTCGAAATGCTGCGCCAGTGCCTCGATCGACATATAGCCGCGCTGCCGCACCAAAGTGACGATCTCGGTCAGCCTCGCATCACGCTGCATGCAATTCTCTCCCCGCGCAACTTCATCGATCCGGTTCAATGCCGGTGGTCAGCTATCCCAACAGCAGACTGTCATCGGCCAATTGCTCGCCGCGCACCGTGGCGAACAGGTTGAGCAGATCCGGCACATCCAGATTGCGGCGGCGCTCGCCGGCGATGTCGAAGGCGACCCGGCCTTCATGAAGCATGACAGTCCGTGTGCCGTAATCCAAGGCGTTTCGCATCGAATGCGTGACCATAAGCGCCGTCAGGCCGTGTTCGGCGATAATCCGCTGGGTCAGCTTCAGGACGAAATCGGCGGTGCGCGGATCGAGCGCGGCGGTATGCTCGTCGAGCAGGAGGATCTTCATGCCGGCGAGTGTCGCCATCAGCAGGCTGACGGCTTGCCGCTGGCCGCCCGAGAGCAATCCCATGGAATCGCCGAGGCGGTTTTCCAGGCCGAGCCCGAGCAGTGCCAGGCGCTCGCGAAACAGCGCGCGTTCCCTGCCGTGCAAAGCCAGGCCCAGCCCCCGGCGCCTGCCGCGCGCATGGGCGAGCGCCATGTTTTCCTCGATCGACATCGCCTCGCAGGTGCCGGCCATCGGATCCTGAAAGACGCGGGCGACGAGACCGGCACGTTTCGGCGCCGACCAGCGGGTGACATCGATCCCGTCGATCTCGACCTTGCCCTTTTCCGGTGTGGTATCGCCGCTGAGGACATTGAGCAGGGTGGATTTGCCAGCGCCGTTGGAGCCGATCACGGTGACGAACTCACCCGCCGGAATGCTGAGGTCGAGGCCGCGCAAGGCACGTGTCTGCAAGGGCGTTCCGCGCCCGAAAGTGACTTCGGCGGCAGAGACGGTGATCATGAGGCGGCTCCCGACTGCGCATCCCCGGCCGCAGCCTTGCGACGCAGCATCGACTTCAGCGGGTTGCGCGCACCCGGCAGGATGAGGGCGATCCCCACCAGCACGGCCGTCACCAGGTTGAGATCGGAAGCCTGCAATCCCAGCGCCCCGCTGTTGAGCGCAAGAGCGATCGCCAGCCGGTAGAGGATCGAGCCGAGGATGCAGGCGATCAGCTTCACCAGGATCGAACGGGTCGGCAGGATGGTCTCGCCGAGAATGACGGCGGCAAGACCGACAACGATAGTGCCGGTACCGACGGTGACATCGGCAAAGCCTGCCGTCTGCGCAAAGAGCGCGCCGGCCAAAGCGACGAGGCCATTGGAGAGTGCCATGCCGCAATAGGTCTGGCGGGCGGTGGCGATACCCTGTGCGCGGGCCATGCGCGGATTGGCGCCCGTCGCCCGCATGGCGAGGCCGAATTCGGAAACGAGGAAGCGGCCGAGCAAGGCGGTGACGACGATGACAAGAATGCCGACAACGACCACCTTCAGGCTTGCCTGGCCCGGCAAGCCAAGCGCCGCGAAGACCGGCTTGATGCCGGCGAAATAGTCGATCAGCGTGCTCTGCCCCAGCAGCGAGACGTTCGGCTTCCCCATCACCCTGAGATTGACCGAGAACAGGGCAATCATGGTGAGGATGCTGGCCAGCAATTGCAGGATGCCGAAACGCACGTAGAGCCAGGCGGTGACGAGACCCGCGAGGGCGCCGGCAAGAATGGCGATGAGAGTGGCCGACACCGGATCGAGGCCGATCGCGATCAGGGTCGCGGCGACGGCCGCCCCCAGGGGGAAGCTGCCGTCAACGGTGAGATCGGGAAACTCCAGCACACGGAAGGAGAGGAAGACGCCCAGCGCCACCAGGGCATAAACCAGCCCGACCTCGACGGCGCCAATCGTGGCAATCAGGGACATGCCCGGCGCTCCGCTATTCCTGCCAGCATCGCAATCTCCAAAACGGCAAATGACGCCCAGGTAAGTATCGCCCGGCGGCTGGCCTGTGAAGCCTCAATTACGCGTACCGCACTGCCGCGCGGCGCAAGCCGGGTCAAAGGGCGCAAGCCGGACCGGGGGGCGCAAGCTGGACCGGGGAGGCCCAGGAACAAAAACCCCCGGCCCGGGCGGGACCAGGGGTCTTGTTCAGAGCGACGGATGGTTAAGGCCTGCCGGCTTATTCGACAACCTTTTTCGCCCGCTTGATCAGCGCATCCGGCAGCGTGACGCCCATGGCTGCGGCCGCCTTCGGATTGACGAAGAGATCTGTGCCGGACGCATTCTGCACGGCAATGTCGCCCGGCTTTTCACCCTTCAGGACCCGCACCACGACGGCGCCGGTCTGCAGGCCGACCTGGAAATAGTCGAAGCCGATCGAGGCGATGGTGCCGCGGGTGACGCTGTCGGTATCGCCGGAAAAGACCGGCAGCTTGTTTTCCTTGCCGACCGCGATCACCGCCTCGAGGGCGGAGACGATGGTGTTGTCGGTCGGCACATAGATGGCGTCAACCTTGCCGACCAGGCTCTGCGCCGCGCCCTGCACTTCCGACGACTTGGTGGCCGGTGCTTCGACCACGGTGATGCCGTAGCTCGGCGCCATTTTCTTAAGCGCGTTGAGCAGGGTCACGGCATTGGCCTCGCCCGGATTATAGGGCACGCCGATCTTCTTGGCCGAGGGAACAATCTCCTGGATGAGTTTCAGGTGATCGGCCAGCGGCGACATATCGGAAATGCCCGTGATGTTGCCACCGGGCTTGTCGAGGGTTTTGACGATCTGGGCACCGACCGGATCGGTCACCGCAGTGAACACGACGGGGATGTCCTGCGTGGTCGCCGCGACGGCCTGTGCCGAGGGCGTGGCAATGGCGACGATCACGTTGGGATTCTCGCCGGCGAATTTCTGCGCGATCTGTGTTGCCGTCGCGGGATTGCCCTGGGCGCTCTCGTAATGGAAGGTGAGATTGGTCCCTTCCTTGTAGCCCGCATCCTCCAGCGCCTTCTTGACGCCGTCGCGGGCCGCATCCAATGCCGGATGCTGGACAATCGCCGTCACATCCACCGTGACCATATCCGCGGCGCCGGCCGCATTGATACCGCCCGTGGTCAGCGCCAGTGCGGCAGCGCCGGCCAATGCCAGTTTACGAATTAACATTTGAAAATCCTCCCCCTCAGATCCTGCCGGCTGCCGGATATCCACGTGGATGGGCGCCGGGGCAGATGACCGTCATTAGCACGAGGGCCGTACGGCACGTCAAGCGACCCGCGCCAGACGGAGTGCCACGGAGCGGCGGCGAAGACAGCCCGCTTGGCAAGAGGCCGCCAGGACACTAGCCTCAGCCCATGGCCAAGAACTTCACTGAAATCGCCTATAGCGAGGCAGTCCTCGCGATGCAGCGCAGGATGAACGCCGTCGAGGTCAATGCCGAGCTGCAGCATAGCGTCGGCCGCAACAGCATCACGCCGGCACTGGCGACCTATCTCGGCAGCCGCATCTCGTTCTACCTCGCCAGCGCCTCCGCCGCCGGGCAGCCTTATATCCAGCATCGTGGCGGTCCACCGGGTTTCATCAGGGCGCTGGATGCGCAGACCCTCGCCTTCCCGGATTTCGAGGGCAACAAGCAATACATCACGCTCGGCAATCTCAGTGAGAACCCGCGGGTGCAGCTCTTCTTCATGGATTACGGCCAGCGGCAGCGGCTCAAGATCTGGGGACAGGCGGCGATCGTCGAAGATGACGAAGAACTGCTGGCGCTGGTCAGCCCGCAAGCCTGGCGGCGGCCGGTTCGCCGGGCAATCCGCCTGGTTGTCGAGGCCTGGGACGTCAACTGTCCGGCCTATATCCCGCAGCTCTTTGCCGTCGATGAAGTGGAAGCCGCGCATGCCGCCATGCTGGGTCGTATCGCCGAGCTGGAGGCCGAGGTCGAGGCTTTGAAGGCTGGTGCGGCAAAGCCTGCCCGCAGGGAGCTGGCTGCGGCTAAGGTTGCAAAATCGAAGTAACCGCGCCAGGCGCGCAGCCACCCCGTTTAGGTAACTCCGTCACCCCGCCCTTCGCAAACGGAGCGAGGAAGTTTCGCGCAAAGATGCTCACTCTCTCACTGTCACCCTCGGACTTGATCCGAGGGTCCATGCCAGACGAGAAGCTCATGGTTACCATAGATGCCCGGGTCAAACCCGGGCATGACAAAGGGGGATATGCGGGGCGAAGGAGAGGAAACGTCGTCAGGAAGTGGCGAGGCTTTCGCCGCGCTGCTTTGCCTCGGCCGGCTCATCGATATCGATCGGCACGCCGGGCTGGAGCTTGCTGGTGCGAATGCCGAGCGCCGATTTCACATGGCTCACATTGGGTGCGGGCGTCAGGCAGGTGGTGAGAAATTTCTGATACGAGTCCCAGTCATGGGCGACGATCTTCAGCAGGAAGTCTGTCTCACCCGCCAGCATGTGGCACTCCCGGACCAGGGGCCAGGTCTGGACCAGGGCTTCGAAGGCCTTGAGGTCGTGTTCCGCCTGGCTGCTGAGGCCGACATGGGCGAAGACCGTCACGCCGAAGCCGAGCGCCTCGGGATTGACCTGGGCGTGGTAGCCGCGGATGAAGCCGGCCTCCTCCAAAGCCCGCACCCGCCGCAGGCAAGGTGGTGCGGATATACCGGCGCGCTCGGCCAATTCGACATTGGTCATACGCCCATCGGCCTGCAGATCCGCGAGGATGCGCAGATCGATTTTGTCGAGTTTAGCCCGACGCATGAAAGGAAGCCCCTGTCTCGCCCGCTGTTTTGCGCAACTATATTACAATATTTACAAAAGCAACAAGCCTGCTTCGGTTCCGTCCGTGCTGCTGAACACAGTCCGGCGCCCCGCCTGTCGCTTGTATCTCAGCGGCCACAACCTTATGTTAGCGGAACATACCATTTACCGGATTCGGAGCTTTTGGTTGCACCGAGCGGCCGGTTTCTCGACCATTAGTCATCTATCCGGGATTGCTCCATGGCTACGGAACATCGCAGCAAAGTCGTCATCATCGGTTCCGGTCCGGCTGGCTATACCGCCGCCATCTATACCGCGCGCGCCAATCTGAAGCCGATCCTGGTCCAGGGGCTGCAGCCGGGCGGCCAGCTCACCATCACCACCGATGTGGAGAACTATCCGGGCTTCGCCGATGTCATCCAGGGTCCCTGGCTGATGGAGCAGATGCAAAAGCAGGCCGAACATGTCGGCACGCAGATGATGTATGACACCATCACCGAGGTCGATTTCAGCCGCCGGCCCTTCCGCTGCGTCGGCGATTCCGGCGATATCTATTACGGCGACACGCTGATCATCTGCACCGGCGCGCAAGCGCGCTGGCTGGGCCTCGAATCCGAGAAGAAGTTCCAGGGCTTCGGCGTCTCCGCCTGCGCCACCTGCGACGGCTTCTTCTTCCGTGATCGCGAGGTCTGCATCGTCGGCGGCGGCAATACCGCCGTCGAAGAGGCGATCTATCTCACCAATCACGCCAATAAGGTCACGCTGATCCACCGCCGCGATCATCTACGCGCCGAGAAGATCATGCAGGACCGGCTGTTCCGCAATCCGAAGATCCAGGTGGTCTGGGACAGCGCCGTCGAAGAAGTCTTGGGCGGCGGCGATCCGGCCGGTGTCACCGGCGTGAAGATCCGCAATGTGAAGACCGGCACGCTGAGCGAGATTCCCTGCGACGGTCTTTTCGTGGCGATCGGCCATAGCCCGGCGACGGAGCTCTTCAAGGGCAAGCTGCAGCTCGATAACGAGGGCTATCTCGTCACCAAGCCCGACAGCACAGCGACGAACATTCCCGGCGTCTTCGCTGCCGGCGATGTCAAGGACAAGGTCTACCGGCAAGCCGTAACGGCGGCCGGCATGGGCTGCATGGCGGCATTGGAAGCGGAGCGCTTCCTGGCGGCCAATGAGGGGGAACACGCGGCCGCGGCGGAATAAGCCCGACCGCCAACACGGCCGGAACGGCCGATCGGTGATCAAATGGATTGGGATAAACTGCGCATCTTCCACGCCGTGGCCGAGGCAGGCAGCTTCACGCATGCGGGAGAAACGCTGAATCTGAGCCAGTCGGCGGTGTCACGCCAGATCAGCTCGCTGGAAGAGAGCCTCAACGTCGCGCTGTTCCATCGTCATGCCCGCGGCCTGATCCTGACCGAGCAGGGCGAGCTGCTCTATCGCACCGCGCATGAAGTCTTTTCTAAATTGGCCATGGCTGAGGCGCAGCTCACCGAGAGCAAGGACAAGCCCAAGGGCCAGTTGAAAGTGACGGCAACGCAGGCTTTCGGCTCCTCCTGGCTGACGCCGGTTCTAGGCGAATTCATCGAGCTCTATCCCGATGTGCAGGTCGACCTGGTCCTCGAAGACCGCGAGCTCGATCTTTCCATGCGCGAGGCCGATGTCGCCATCCGCATGGCGCCGCCGCGTCAGCCGGAACTCATCCAGCGCCATTTGATGACGGTGCATCTCAACGTCTATGCCTCGCCCGCTTACATCAAGCGCCACGGCATCCCGAAGAGCCCCGAAGAACTGGATAACCATCGGGTTATCGTCTATGGCGACGACACGACCAAGCCGCCGGTGCAGGATATCGACTGGCTGCTCCGGGCGGGTGGCAAGCGCGAGAGCAATCAGCGCCGGCCGATCCTCAAGGTGAACAGCGTCTATGCCATCCTGCGCGCCGTGCAGAGCGGCCTTGGCCTCGCCTCGCTGCCGGAATATATGGCGCAGGAATCGACCAGCCTGGTGCGCATCCTGCCTGAATTGCAGGGCCCGCGGATCGACAGCTATTTCGTCTATCCGGAAGAGCTGCGCTCCTCGAAGCGCATCCAGGTGTTCCGCGATTTTCTGCTGCGCAAAGTGGCGGAAGGCAAGCTCACCTGAGTTGAGCACGTAACCTCGCGAATGCCGAGGGGCGCCAGCCGCGAGGCACCCTGATCGGCTTGGGACAGGCTACACCTCATCCTGCCGCCCGATTTCATCCTGCCTTGGCGAGCGGGCACCGGGCTGCCTATTCCTCGCCCGCCAAGACAATCTCTAAGTTATTGAATTGATATAGAAAAACGACGCGGGGACTTACTTTGCCGTGCGCCTTGACTCTGGTCCTTTTACTGAACTATCATTCATTTAATGAATGAACATTCATTTATATGGATGAGATATGCAAGCGGCCATTGAGACAGGCAAGAGCGGGAGAGCGGCAAAAGGCGAAGCCGGCCAGCGCAACCATGAGCGCACGCATGCGGCGATCCTCGATGCCACCATCCGCACCATTGCCGCGTTCAGTCTCTCCGGCACGACTGTGCAGCGGGTGGCCGAGGCCGCCGGTGTCTCGGTCGGCGCTGTTATCCTGCATTTCAAGAGCAAGGATGCCTTGCTCGTCGCCGCCTTGGAACTGGTTGCCAGCGATTTCGAGGTGGCGCGGCGCCAGGCGCTGCTGCAGGCGGGCAAGGATCCCGTTGCAGCCTTGACCGCCTTGATCGAGGTTTCGCTCGACCCGAAGGTGAGTGATCCGGACCGCATCGCCGTCTGGTCGGCCTTCTGGGGTGAAGCGCAATCCCGCGACGTCTATCTGCGGCGGGTCGGCGCGCTCGATACCGCCTATCAGACCGACCTCACCCGCCTGATCGGCGAGTTGATCGCCATTGGCGGCTATGGCCATCTCGATGCCGAGGCGGTGGCGCTGGCTTTCGCCGGGCTGCTCGATGGCCAGTGGCAGGACATCATGACGAAGGGCGCGGATTATGACCGCGACGCCGCCCGCCGCATCATCCGGCTGTTTCTGGCCGGCCTGTTTCCCCGGCATTTCCAGCGACCTTGACCTGCCCCGCGCGGAGACCGCGCGGGGTTCGGCAATCACATCGCATCAGCGTCACGTCTGCATCATCACTGCATCAAGACTGAGTTGAGCGCATCGGATCAGTAAGCGAGAGGACATCGGATCATGACGACCATCGAGACCACAGCTTCCCTTCGGACCACACCCGCAGCCATCGCCGGACAGGAATTGCCGCGCGCCTTGCCGGCCTGGACCTATCGCAATGCCGAATTGCTGGAGCTCGAATACGAACGTCTGATCCTGCCCTCCTGGCAGTTCGTCTGCCACGTCAACCAGGTAAAGCAGCCGGGCGACTTCGCGACACTCGATCTGATGCGCGATTCGATCATCGTCATGCGTGGCAAGGATCAGGTGCTGCGCGCTTTCACCAATGTCTGCCGGCATCGCGGCGCAAAGCTGTTGGATGGCAGTGGCAGCTGCAAGCATCGCATCACCTGCCCCTATCACGCCTGGTCGTATAATCTCGATGGCAGCCTCTCCGGCGTACCGGCGGAGCAGACCTTCCCGGGTCTCGATAAGACGCAGTTCGGCCTCAAGCCGGTCGAAATCGAAGTGATGCTGGGCCTCGTCTTCGTGCGAGTCACGCCCGGCGGGCCGAGCCTTGCCGAGATGTGGGGCGACTATGTCGATCTCGTCGCCGAATACCGGCTCGAAGAGATGGTGCCGGTGGACGAGCCGTGGACCGACACCTGGCGCTGCAACTGGAAAGTGGGCGTCGACAACAATCTAGAGAACTATCACATCCCGATCGGCCATCCCGGCTATCACCGCATGCTGGACAGCGATCTTCTCGGCTTCATGAACCAGCACGGCGTTGCCGGCAGCAAGAGCACGTTGAAGGACAAGCTGTCGCCGAACTGGGTGGAGCGCGCCTATCAGCAGATGGCGCCCGACGTATTGACCGGTCTGCCGGAAGAGACGCGCCGCACTTGGCACTTCTTCTCGATGCCGCCCAATATCGGCATCGACATCTATCCCGACAGCATGGATGTGTTCCAGTTTCTGCCGCGGGGCGCCGAAAGCTGTTTCGTGCGCTACCCGATCTATCGCCGTCCGAATGAGAATCGCGAGCAGAAGGTGCTGCGCTATCTCAACGGCCGCATCAACCGGCAGGTCGGCGCGGAAGATCGCGTGCTCTGTGAAAGGGTGCAGATCGGTCTCGCCTCGCAGGGTTACGAAGCCGGTCCGCTCTCGACCTATGAGGTGGCGCTGAAGGATTTCCATGACCGCATCCGCCTCGTCTGCCCGGTGACCAACCTGGCGACCGCCCCCGCCCCCGGCACGTTGCGTGACTGCGATGCGGCGATGGCCGCGGAACAGGCTGCCTGATCGACCAGGCGAACCGGCGTCAGCGCTCCCCGCGCCGCCCTTCGGCCGGCCCGATTGGACAGAATGACCAATCGAGTCGGCCGGGCTTAGGACTGCATATGCCTAAAATCCCAGATAATTCGACCCATGCCAATCAAACAGAACTGGGGTTGGCATAAGGAAACGATGCCACTAATTATTTGAAATAGCTTGATATATTAGCCATGCAGGAGATGCATGGGCAACGTGTGAAATTCTGGCTGGTGGCAGTGCGCTATTTTCTTATTCTGTCAACGTGTGATTTAGCAACAAGCCTGTTGCGATTTTGCAACAGATTGTTTTGGCATCGAACCTGGCCCTGCGGGGCAGCTTCCTTGCCTCTCGGAGCTTCGGCTCCATGTGCATTCGGGCGCAAGGCTCGAATGGAGGGTCTTCGGATCCTACGTCTCCCAGACGTAAAGCCTCCCTGTTTAACTTGCCCCCGACCGTTTGGTCGGGGGTTTTTTCTTGCCGCTCTGGGCTGGCTGGAATCCGCGGCATCAAGCTCTCTTCGGTGACGTTAGCGCGAAAGCCGCAAGCCCGCGATGGCAAGGATGAGGACGATCACAGCCAGCGCCGCCGCCGTCAGAAGCAATCCGGGGCCGACGCGACCGGCCGGACCGCCCCGTTGAATGGCTGATGGTGATACCCCCTGGTCACCCGCTGGGCCGCCAAAACATGCACGCCCCTTCCGGGAGAGCAGTACCCAAAGCCCGAGACCTCCCAAGGCGGCACCGAAGGGAACCTGCGGGATCAGCAGCACGGACAAAGCGAGGATGACGATACGGGCCCAGGCCTGGCGACGCAGCAGGCCGATACCGCCGATCAATCCGGGCAACAGGATCAGAACCGCTGCGATCAGGAACAGGAAGCTCGCGTAAAAGAAGGCTTCATCGGCGTGGGGCTCCGCCGAACGCGCGAATCCCGTACATATGATCACACCGGAGATCAAGCCAAGTCCGGCCAGCGCGATATAGAGCCAGGCCAGCAGGCGCACTTGCCAGATCATCTTTAAGCGCTCGTCACGAGTCCCCGCTTATAGATTCATCATCGCGCGCGAGGATGCCACCAGAATCTGGGGCATGAACATATCCCTACAACGCGACCGGGGCGATTGGGGCGATCGGGAAAGACCTGCGCCATCCGGCCAGATTGACAGCCGCCTGGCCCTCTAGAAGACTGTCGGATGAGGCGAAACAGCCCGTCATTCGCGCCACGAAAGAAGACCGGCATGACAATGGGGAGTAATGCGACAGAAGGGAATTGGCAGCTTTCATGCCATGCCGATGTCCTTAAAGTGCTGGCCTATTGGCAAAGCAAATGCCGCAGCCGCCGCATGCCGCGCCGGGCCGATATCGATCCCTTGGAACTCGGCCCTTTTCTGCCCCATATCACGCTGGTTGATGTGGTGGCCGACGCCCGGCGCTTCGTCTACCGCCTTGTCGGCACGGCGGAGGTGAACCTGCGCGGCAACGATCCAACCGGCAAAGCAGTTGCCGATGGCTATTTCGCGGCTACGGCGCAGGAAGCCCTCGACAGATACCAGAGGATCTGTACCACCCGCGCACCGTTTTACGAGGAAGACGATTTCCAGGTCGTCGATCGCTATATCAGCGAGGCCAACCTCTTCCTGCCGCTGTCTGAAGATGGCGAAACCGTCAACATGGTCATGGTCTTTTCCATCAACCGCGACCTTTATATCTGACAAGCGATCCCGCAAACGGCGACAGAAGCGGCCGCATCTGGGCCGCCGCCGCGCCGGCCGACAGCCCGGCTTCAGCGCTCATGCAGGCTTTCGGAGACATGCCGCACCACCGGCGAGAGCACGTAGTCGATGACGCGGCGCTGCCCGGTCTGGATCTCCGCCGTCACTGCCATGCCGGGGCTGAGCGGGACCTTGCCCATCTCGGTCATGATCCAATCGCGCGACAGAGCGATATGGGCAATATATCCGGGTCCCGTATCGGTATCGGCCCCGACGTCCTGGCCGTTATCCTGGCTTTTGTCGCGGTTCGTGCGCTTGTCGCTGCCGCCGGCGGCCACGGCATCACGCGTCACATTCATGACGACGCCGTCGATCAGACCGTATCGGGTGAAATTGAAGGTCTCTACCTTGATCCGCACGACCTGTCCGGCATGGATGAAGCCGACGTCGCGATTCTGCACCGTCGCCTCGATCATGAGATGCCCCTCATCGGGGACGATGACGAGCAAAGGTTCCGCCGGCGTCACGACGCCGCCAATGGTGTGAACGGCCAATTGCTGTACCGTGCCGTCGATCGGTGCGGTGAGTACGCCTTCGCTCAGACGCTGTTGCGCCTTGGCCAGTTCCGCCTGCAATTCACTCACCTGCCCGCGCGTCTTGTCGAGGTCCGAGAGCACATTCATCTGGTATTCGGCAACCGCCGCTACCCGCTGCTGCAGCAGCGCCGCCTCGGCGGCTTCCGCCGATTCCTTGCGTCGCGCCAATACGCCGATGTCATGCTGTTGTTCGATTAGCGCCTGATTTGCCTGATACCATGCGAGCTTGTTGCCGAACTGCATGTCGCGCAGCTGCCGGCGGATTTCCTCCTGGCTTTGCACCATCGGCAAGGACGCCGACAACTTGTCCGCCGTCGCCTGCGCTTCAGCGGCTTCCGCCTTTTTGGCGATGATCTGCTGATCGAGATCCGACAGCTTGGCCGCCTGATTGGCTGCTTCGGCGCGCATCGCCGCTTCCGCGAGGGCGATATCGGCGGGCGAGGCATCGTTTGGCGGATCGATCAGGCCCAGCCGGCCCGAAACTGCCATATCGCCGCCAAGCGCTGCCGCCAATCCTTGAAGACGCGCGAGATTGAGCCGGGCCTGCAGCAGATCACGCTGAAAGCGATCGCGATCCGCCATGGCCTGCGTCGTGTTCAACTCGATCAGCACATCGCCCGCTTTGACCCGATCGCCGTCATTCACCCTGATGCTCGCGACGATGCCGGTATCCAAAGGCTGCACGACCTTGGTCTTGCCTTGGGGAATGACGCGGCCGGCCGTCGTTGCGATGATATCGACATTGCTCAAGGTCGCCCAGAGAACGGCGACGACCGCCACCGCCATGATCGTCAGGCCGATCGCCCGGCCGACCGGCGATGGCGGCGTATCAATGATTTCCAGCGCTGCCGGCAGGAACTCGCGTTCGTCGCGATTGCGCCGCCCGGCCGGCCTTTTTGACGTCTCCGCGGTACCAGCGGCTTTGGCCGGGTTTTCGGATCTCGCCGGGGACACGGGACGATCATCGTTCGTGATGCGCCGGGGCAGGTCTTCGGCCGGCGTGATCTTGTGTGCGGCGCTATCAGGCTGCATCGATCACATTCCCCGCCTGGACCTTATAGAGCGTGGCATAGCGGCCGCCACTGCGCAGCAGATCGTCATGTGTGCCGTCCTCGACGATGCGCCCCTGCTCGATCGTGATGATGCGGTCGCAATGGCGCACTGACGACAGGCGATGGGCGATAGTCAAGACCGTGCGCCCCTGGCAGATCTGCCGCATATTGCGCTGGATGGCCTGCTCCGATTCCAGATCGAGCGCACTGGTCGCTTCGTCGAAGATCAGGATGCGCGGATTGCCGATCAGGGCGCGGGCAATGGCAATACGTTGCCGCTGCCCGCCCGACAGACTGCCGCCCCGCTCGCCAACCAGCGTATCGTAGCCTTCCGGCAGCTGCAGGATGAATTCGTGGGCGCCCGCCAGCTTGGCGGCGGCGACCACCTGCTGCAGCGGCATTCCCGGATCGGCCAGGGCGATGTTGTCACGCACCGTGCCGCTGAACAGGACGTTCTCCTGCAAGACGACGCCGATCTGCCGCCGCAACCAGCTTGCATCGACCATGGCAAGGTCAACGCCGTCGATGAGCACGCGCCCGGATTCCGGCACGTAAAGGCGCTGCAGCAGCTTCGCCAGGGTGGACTTGCCGGAGCCGGATGAACCGACAATGCCGATGTTCTGGCCGGCGGCGATGGCGGTATCGACGCCTTTCAGCACCTCTTGACCGTCCGGCCGGTAGCGGAATTTCACGTGCTCGAAGCTGATCGCCCCCTTGATGGCAGGCAGTGCCCCGCGCCCGGGGGCCGAACTTGGCTCGGTCGGGGTGTTGAGAATATCGCCGAGACGCTGGATCGAGAGTCGCGTCTGGTGGAAGTCCTGCCACACCTGGGCCAGGCGCAGAACGGGCTGGGCCACCCGCCCTGCCAGCATGTTGAAGGCAACGAGTTCGCCCACCGTCATCGTTCCGTCCATGACAGCCTTGGCGCCGAAGTAGAGGATGGCAGCCGTCGCGACCTTGGAGACCAGCTGGATGCCCTGGCTGGCATAATTGCCGAGATTGCTGACGCGGAAGGAAGCGCTGACATATCCCGCAAGCTGCTCCTCCCAGCGGCGCTGGATCTGCGGCTCGACCGCCATCGCCTTCACGGTCTCGATGCCGGTCACGCTTTCGACCAGGAAGGCCTGATTTTCCGCGCCGCGGCGGAACTTCTCGTCCACACGGACACGGAACAAAGGTGTCAGCGACAGGCTGATGATCGCGTAGAGCGGCAGCGACGCCAGCACCACCAGCGTCAGCCACCAGCTGTACCAGGCCATCACCGCAAGGAACACCGAGGTGAAGACGAGGTCGATCACCAAGGTGAGGCTGGAGCCGGTGAGAAACTGGCGGATGTTTTCGAGCTCGCGCACCCGCGCCACCGAATCGCCGACCCGGCGCGCGCCGAAATAGGCGAGCGGCAGGGCGATCAGGTGACGAAACAGCCTGGCGCCCAACTCGACGTCGATGCGGTTGGTGGTATGGGAGAAAACATAGGTGCGCAGCGCGCCAAGGACCGATTCAAAAATCGAAATCGTCAGCAGGCCGACGATCAGCACGTCCAGCGTCGTCATGCCGCGATGCACCAGGACCTTGTCGACGACGACCTGGAAGAACAAGGGCGAAACGAGGGCAAAGACCTGCAGGAAGAACGACGCTAACAGGACCTGGCTCAGGACTCCGCGATATTTGTAGATCGCCGCCATGAACCATGGGATGCCGAATTGCCGGTTGAGATCCGACAAGCTGATACGTCGCGCGATCAGCAGCAGGCTGCGATCCCAGATCTCCTCGAAAGCCGCTTTATCGATCAGTTCGGAGCGGTTGCCGGCCCCACGATGCACCAGCACCTTGTCACCGGCATAGCGCGCAATGATCAGAAAGCCGCCATCCTTGGTGCGCGCCAGTGCCGGCAGGGCGATATGGGCGAGGCGCGCATAGCCGGATGCCGTCATGCGGGCCTTCAGCCCGCGCCTTCGCGCGATGCGGACGATCTCATCGGCATCGATCTCGGCGATGCCCTTCAGTTCGCGATTGAGCGCGTCATGACCAATCGCCAGTCCGTGATAGCGAAAGAGCGTCGACACACAGCTCAACGTAGCAAGGCGCGAGGAAGTCGCGGCGTCGGGCTGTGCCGTCATGATGAGTGCTTCGTCAATTTGCTATCAGGTCCCCAATACCCAGCCCTGCTACATTCTGCTGCTTCGCGAAAACGGTCCAGAAACGGTCGTCACATTTGCCCCCGATGGTGCCGATAAACTCGAAGAGGCTCCCTGTTTTGGGCGTGCCAACTCATTCAACCATCATATGGTCAATTATTCCTTAGCGCGACGGACCGCATAATTGCATCTAGCGTCGTTAACCTTACCTGTGATGTTTATCCCAGGAATGACATCTTATAATCGTGGACGTTTTCCAAATTTTCTGGCATCATAGATACAATTAAAAATAGTTCAAGAAATCAACTGAAAGTCGCGCTTTGGGGGTGTCGCCACAGGAGCGGCACCGGATTGGGGACCATCGGCCGTTGGCATCAGGTGCAAGCACTTGCGCTGAGATCTTGATCGACTGCATCCCTCGCAAACGACGACAGGCGGGGCCGCGCAATATCCGCGGCCGATGTTTTGATGCGTAACAGTCCGTCCAGCCAGAGGACGGCACAGGGACCGGGGCTCAGGGGCACATGGCGACAGCGAGCGGTGATTCGGTACAGGCGGCGAACGATCCCCTGATCGACGGATTAATCCAGGGCAGTCAATGGAACTTCGGCGCCGGGCCGCATGTCCTGACCTATTCGTTCAACCTCTCCGGCGATGCCGGCTCCGGTAATTGGTCGGCAACCCAGCAGCAGGCCGTGCGCACCGCTTTCGCCGCCTGGTCGGCCGTCGCTAACATTCAGTTCCAGGAAGTCCGGTCAGGCACCTATTTTTATCAGAGCACAGCCGATATCGCCCTTAGCCTGACTGGTACCGAGCAACAACAAAGCGGATATGTCGGCGAGGGTGTCTTTCCCGACCCTGCATTGGCGGCCAGCTATGCCCCGTCGCTTTTGAGCGACTATGCTCCAAATGCGCAATCAGCCTCTTATGCCAATCCGCAAGGCGACATCTTCCTCGATAACCAATCCTATGCAGGCGGCTACAATCCGCTCGGCTTTCTCTCCGCAGGCGGCTTCTCTCTGGAAGCCATCATCCACGAGATCGGCCATGCACTCGGCTTGAAGCATCCGCATGATGACGGCGGCAATGGCAAGCCGACCTTCACCCAGCTTGGAATCGGCGATCTAGACAGCGATTACAATACGCTCATGTCGTATAACAGCGGCAGCGGGGGTCAGTATCTCTACTGGGGCAATCCTTCGACGCCAATGCCGCTCGACATCCTGGCGATTCAATATCTGTACGGTGTCAACACAGCGACCAATACGGGCAACAACACCTATTACTTCCGCGATAATGGCAATATCAGTACCATCTGGGATGCCGGCGGTTACGATACCGTCGACGCATCCGGCATTTCGACCGCGAATGGCATTGTCCTCGACCTGCGCCCCGGAGCCATTTCGACCTTTCACAAGGACCAGAATTATGACGCGGTTTCCGCAATCGCGATGTCCTATACGCCGACTGAAACTCAGAATGGAGCCGTCGGGCCGATCGACAATCTGATCGAACGCGCAATCGGAACGGCCGCGAACGACACCATCTTCGGAAACGACGCCGACAACACCCTGTTGGGCGGCAACGGCAACGATTCGCTTCAGGACACGAAAGGTAACGATACGCTGGACGGCGGCGCCGGCGCCGATTTCATGGCGGGCGGCGTCGGCGACGACACCTATATCGTCGACAACGTCGGCGATACCGTCCTCGAAATCGGTGGCGAGGGTACTGACACGATCAAAATGTCGATCAACCGCACCACGGCATACGACAATGTCGAGAACTATATCTTCACCGGTAGCGCGAATTGGTACTTCTACGGAAACAACCTCAACAACGTCATCACGGGCGGCAGCGGCAACGACAATCTGTCTGGTGGTTTTGGTGACGACACGCTCATCGGCGGCAGCGGCAACGACTTCCTCTTTGGCGGTCCCGGAACCGATACGCTGCTCGGGGGCATCGGCGACGACTCCTACCTGCTCGTGAACGATGGGGACGTGGCAATTGAGCAGGCCAATCAGGGTACGGATACCGTCACCCTCGAAAGCAGCTACAACAGCACCAACTTCTCCTACACGTTGGGCGACAATCTCGAGAATCTTGATCTCAGCCGGCAGGTTGTCGGGGTGACTGCGACCGGCAATGCAGCCAACAATGTCATCATCGGCGGTAGCGGCAATGACAAATTGGACGGTTCCACCGGGGCGGACACGCTAAGCGGCAGCTCCGGTGACGACATCTATATACTCGACAATGTCGGCGACAAGGTGACGGAGCTGGCGAACCAGGGCACTGACACGGTCGTATTGGCCAATGGCTACAGCACCAAAGCCTTCGCCTATGCGCTAGGGGCCAATCTAGAGAACCTCGATCTCAGTGCGCAGACGGCGGCGGCGGCGATGACCGGCAACACGGCCGACAATGTCATCACCGGGGGCAGCGGTAATGACGTACTCGACGGCGGCACCGGCGCCGACACTCTGATCGGCGGCAAGGGCGACGACACCTATATCGTCGACAATGCCGGCGATGCGGTGATCGAGCTTGCCGGTGAGGGTAACGACACCATCAAGTCGAGCGCCAGCATTGATCTCAGTACTGGGGCCTTTACCGGCCAGGAGATCGAGAACGTGACCTTGACTGGCGTGGCGGCGATCAATGCCACCGGCAACGACCTTGACAACATCCTGATTGGCAACGGCGCGGTGAATACGCTCTCAGGCGGCAAGGGCAATGACACGCTGAATGGCGGCGCCGGTGCCGATATCCTGGTCGGCGGCAAAGGCGACGATACCTATATCGTCGACAATGCCGGGGACACGGTGACCGAACTGGCAGATGAGGGCACCGATACGATCCAGACATCGATCGCCATCATTGGCGCGATCAACAATGTCGAGAACTACACTTTCACCGGCGCCGGCAACTGGACCTTCACCGGTAATGATCTCGCCAATGTCATTACCGGCAATCTTGGCAACGATACGCTGAGCGGTGGCAAAGGCGACGATATCCTCCATGGCGGCAACGGCAACGACCTCCTCGATGGCGGGGCTGGCGCCGATGCCATGGATGGCGGCGCCGGCAACGACACCTATGTGGTGGATGATGCCGGCGACACGGTGACGGAGGGCCTGGCGGGCACGGCCGGCGGCACCGATCTGGTCAAAAGTTCAATCAGCTATACGCTGGGCAACAACGTCGAGAACCTGACCCTGCAGGCCGGGGCCGGCAATATCGACGGCACCGGCAATGCCCTGGCCAATGTCATCACCGGCAACGAGGGCAACAACAAGCTGGATGGCGGGGCCGGCGGCGACACGCTGATCGGCGGCAAGGGCAACGACACCTATACGGTCGACCTGGTGGCGGTGAGCGGGGTCGCCAAGCTGCAGGACACGGTGAGCGAGCTGGCCGGGGAAGGCAACGACACGCTGATCCTGCGCACCGCCGGCGATCTTGGCCTGGTCAATCCGACCATCCTGGTGCTGGGCGCCAATCTCGAGAACCTGGACGCCTCCCAGACCGGCGGCAACAAGCTGAACCTGACGGGCAACACCCTCGACAACATCCTGACCGGCAACGACGCCAACAACACCCTCGACGGCGGCGCCGGCGCCGATACCCTGGTCGGCGGCAAGGGCGACGACACCTATGTCGTCGACAACGTAGGTGACGTTGTCACCGAGAACACCGGCGAGGGCACCGATACGGTGCGCACCTCCCTGCTGACGGCCAGCGCCTTTGCCAATGTCGAGAACTACGCCTTCATCGGCGCCGGCAACTGGACCTTCACCGGCAACGACCTTGACAATGTCATCACCGGCGGCACCGGAGCCGACACCCTGACCGGCGGCAAGGGCAATGACACGATCGATGGCGGGCTTGGCCTCGACACGGTGAGCTATGCCGATCATACGACCGCCATGGTCATCGACCTGACGCTGGGCAAGGCGACCGGCGGGACCGAGACCGACACGCTGAAGAATATCGAGAACGCGACCGGCTCATCGGGTGACGACACCCTGATCGGCAATACGGGTGCCAATGTGCTTGATGGCGGGGCTGGCGCCGATGCCATGGATGGCGGCGCCGGCAACGACACCTATGTGGTGGATGATGCCGGCGACACGGTGACGGAGGGCCTGGCGGGCACGGCCGGCGGCACCGATCTGGTCAAAAGTTCAATCAGCTATACGCTGGGCAACAACGTCGAGAACCTGACCCTGCAGGCCGGGGCCGGCAATATCGACGGCACCGGCAATGCCCTGGCCAATGTCATCACCGGCAACGAGGGCAACAACAAGCTGGATGGCGGGGCCGGCGGCGACACGCTGATCGGCGGCAAGGGCAACGACACCTATACGGTCGACCTGGTGGCGGTGAGCGGGGTCGCCAAGCTGCAGGACACGGTGAGCGAGCTGGCCGGGGAAGGCAACGACACGCTGATCCTGCGCACCGCCGGCGATCTTGGCCTGGTCAATCCGACCATCCTGGTGCTGGGCGCCAATCTCGAGAACCTGGACGCCTCCCAGACCGGCGGCAACAAGCTGAACCTGACGGGCAACACCCTCGACAACATCCTGACCGGCAACGACGCCAACAACACCCTCGACGGCGGCACCGGGATCGACACCCTGGTCGGCGGCAAGGGCGACGACACCTATGTCGTCGACAACGTAGGTGATGTCGTCACAGAGAACACCGGCGAGGGCACCGATACGATTCTCTCCTCAAACACCAGCATCGATCTGACCGCAGCAAACTTCGCCGGCCAGGAGATCGAGAACGTAACCTTGACCGGCGTGGCGGCGATCAATGCCACCGGCAACGGCCTCGACAACATCCTGATTGGCAACGGCGCAGCAAATACGCTTTCCGGCGGTGCCGGCAACGACACGCTGAACGGCGGCGCCGGGGCCGATGCCATGATCGGCGGCAAGGGTGACGACACCTATGTGATCGACAATGCCGGGGACACAGTGACCGAGCTGGCGGATGAGGGCATCGACACGGTCCGGACATCGATCGCCATCACCGGCGTGATCAACAATGTCGAGAACTACGCCTTCACGGGCGCCGGCAATTGGACTTTCACCGGCAATGATGTCGCCAATGTCATCACCGGCGGCGCCGGCAATGATACGCTGAGCGGCGGCAAAGGCGACGATATCCTCAGTGGCGGCAACGGCAACGACCTCCTCGATGGCGGGGCTGGCGCCGATGCCATGGATGGCGGCGCCGGCAACGACACCTATGTGGTGGATGATGCCGGCGACACGGTGACGGAGGGTCTGGCGGGCACGGCCGGCGGCACCGATCTGGTCAAAAGTTCAATCAGCTATACGCTGGGCAACAACGTCGAGAACCTGACCCTGCAGGCCGGGGCCGGTAATATCGACGGCACCGGCAATGCCCTGGCCAATGTCATCACCGGCAACGAGGGCAACAACAAGCTGGATGGCGGGGCTGGCGGCGACACGCTGATCGGCGGCCTCGGTGATGACATCTATGTGCTCGACAATGTCGGCGACAAGGTGACGGAGCTGGCGAACCAGGGCAACGATACGATCGACCTCGTCATCGGCTACAGCACCAAGGCTTTTGCCTATACCCTCGCCGCCAATCTCGAGGATCTGGACTTTCACACTCTGAACGTTGCCGTCACGGCAACCGGGAATGCCGACAAGAATACGATCACCGGCGGCGGCGGCGACGACATCATCAATGGCGGCCTCGGGATCGATACAATGGCCGGCGGGGCCGGCAATGACACCTATTTCGTCGACAATGCCGGCGACGTGGTCACGGAGGATATGGGCGCCGGTACCGATACGGTCAAGACGACGCTGCTGAACCAAGCGGCCTTCGACAACGTTGAGAACTACGCCTTCATCGGCACCGGCAACTGGGCCTTCACCGGCAACAACCTCGATAACATCATCACCGGCGGCGCCGGGGCAGACACTCTGACCGGCGGCAAGGGCGATGACACGATCAATGGCGGGCTTGGCAACGACACCATCAGCGGCGGCCTCGGAAACGATGTGATCGATACCGGAAGCGGCAACGATACGATTCTTTTCAGTGTCGGAGACGGAGTCGATACAGTGAATGGCGGCGATGCCGTTGGTGACACGATCAAGTTGCTCGGCTCAGATTTTTATGACCTGAATTTCAATTGGAACGGCAAGGATCTCTATATCGCCCAGGCGATCGACGGGAATTACGATTTCAATGACACCGGCAAGCTCGTCATCCAGAATTTTCTCGGCGGCACCGGATCGCTCAATGTCCAGATCGATGTCGGCTCCTACAATACCTATTACGGGACCAATGCAAGCCTTTCGACCGTCACCTTCCAGCGGGGCTTGACCGGCACGAATAACGTCAATTCGACCGAAGTCATCATCGGCACCGACGGCAATGACGTCATCAATGGAAATGGCGGCTATTACGACATGCTCTATGGGGGCGCCGGCAACGATACGATCAATGGCGGGTCCGGCGATGAGCTGATGTCGGGTGGCGATGGCAATGATACGCTGAACGGCTTCGCGGGGAACGACATACTCCGCGGGGGCTATGGGTACGACACCCTGAACGGTGGAGATGGCACAGATGTCGCGAGCTATAGATTCGCAGATGGCGGCATCGTCGTTAATCTATATATCAACCGAACGCTCAATGATGGCGACGAAGCCGACGATATCCTAAGCGGTGTCGAGAACGTTCAAGGCTCTGCCTATGACGACATCATTATTGGCGATGACAATACGAACAGTCTCTATGGCGGGACTGGAAATGACATTTTGTACGGCGGGCTGGCAGGATCAGACCAGCTGACTGGTGGGGAGGGTGCAGATACATTCGTGTACCAGCTGACCTATTCCTCTGGCCTAGTGACCATCACCGATTTCGATTCGACGCAGGACAAACTGGCTTTCCAGATCGCCGACCAAGGCGCGCCCGGCATCCTGGATGATCTGGAAAAATCCGTCACAAAAATTACCGAGGGAAGCCAAGGAGGGGGGAAATACGTCGTCACGGTATACTTCGCCAATTTTAGCCAGCTGACCTTTGAAGGAATCACGAACGGTTCGATTACGGATATCACTCAGCTGGTAAACGATCCGAACACGCAAATCGTCGCCTATAACGACCAGATGACTTTTGGTGGCACCGGCAACGACAATCTTACCGGCGGCATCGGCGATGACACGCTGATCGGCGGCGCCGGCAACGACATCTTGAATGGCGGCAAAGGCAATGACTCCCTGGTCGGCGGCGCCGGCAACGACACTTACCAGTTCAATGTCGGGGATGGCGACGACACGATCGTCGATGGCACCTATAATACCGGCGATGTCATCCAGCTGCTGGGCAACAGCAATTATGACATCAACTTCGCCTGGAATGGCAACGACCTCTCCATCGCCCAGGCCGTTAACAGCAACTACGATTTTGCCGATACCGGCGAGCTGACTCTACAGAACTTCCTGGGCGGCACCGGCTCCATCGCCGCCCAGATCAACCTAGGCTCCCCCTCTGCCAACACCTTCTACGGAACCGACACCAACATCGCGACAATCACGTTCCAGCGCGGCCTGACCGGGACCAACAATGCCACCAGCTCGGAAGTTATCATCGGGACAGCCGGCAACGACGTGATCAACGGCAATGGCGGCTATTACGACCTGCTCTATGGCGGCGCCGGCAATGATACCGTCAATGGCGGCTATGGCTATGACTACCTCAACGGCGGCAGCGGCGATGACATCTTGAACGGTTACGCGAGCAACGACCGCCTGGTTGGCGGCGCCGGGAATGACAGGCTGACCGGCGGCACCGGCTCGGACAATTTCTATTTCGATCTCTCGGTCAATTCCGGCAATGACACCATCACCGATTTCAGCAAATCGACCGATACGCTGGAATTCAGCGGTGTTACAAACCTGGTGGACGCCATCGCCTCGGTGCACGATGCCGGTGTTGGCAAGGCCGTCACTGTCAGCTTCAATAATGGATCGAGCATTGTCTTTGCGGGGGTTGGCACCGGATCGATCAATGCGATTGATCAGCTGGTCTCCAACCCCAGCAGCCAGATCAGGGTTGACGGATAAGCAGCCGGACGGCGGTAAGTCATGGCGAAGATCGTCTGGCTGGCTTCCTATCCTCGCTCCGGCAATACCTGGCTGCGCTTCATGCTGGGCTGCCTTCTGAAGGGCAGCCCGGTGGTGAATTCGGCGGAGGTGTCGCGCCTCATTCCCGATATCCATGATGGCATCCGTGGCGATGCGCTCTTCGGCAAGCGCACCACCCTCATCAAGACCCACTGGGCCTTCGATGCGGAGCTACCGTTGCGGGAGGATACGGTCGGTGTCGTCCACCTCGTGCGCAATCCGCTGGACGTCCTGGAATCGAACCAGAATTATGCCCTGACACGCTCTGGCGAAGCTTTTGTGCAGACGAGCGAAGAGGAACGCCGAGCCATGGCTCACCAGTTTGCCGAGGGCTATATCGCAAATGGCGGCCATCCCCGCTTCGCCGAATTCGGCTTCGGCTCCTGGGAGCATCACACGCTGAGCTGGGCCTCGCCCCGAAATGAGATACCTAAGCTGGCGCTGAGATACGAGGATCTGCGGTCAGAGCCGATGACACAATTGCGGCGCATCGCGCAATTCCTGCGGCTTGAAAAGACCGATCGCGAGATCGCCGCTGCCACCGAGGCCTCGAACATTGCCGCCATGCGGCGGATTGAAACACGTGAGATCGAGCAACGGATCGAAGGTATTTTTTATCAGGCGACCAATGCGTCTGCCTATGCTGCCGGGCAGCGTTTCGTCGGCGACGGTCGGCGACGCTTTTCCCTGACAGCGGAACAACGGCAACGGGCCCTGGCCCGCTTTGGCGGCCTGATGCGCCGGCTGGGCTATGCCACTGGTTCTTCCTCTGACCCGGTCGCTCAGGAATTTCAATCAAAAGAGCCCTGATCGTCGAAGAGCCCTGACAGTGAAAGAGCCCTGACCGGCGCACGATCAGGGCTCTTTCATTCTTCCAGCGGGCGATAGGCGGCTACCGGTACAGTTCCTCGCCCTGGATATCCTTGTAGATCCCCGCCACCTGCTCCGCATAGCCATTGAAGAGCTGGGTGCTGCGCTGGTCGCCGGTACCGAGATCGCGTTCGCTGGCTTGGCTCCACCGAGGATGGGGCACGGCCGGGTTCACATTGGCCCAGAAGCCGTATTCCGATGACTGGATCGCCTCCCAGAAGGTTTTCGGCCGGTCATTGGTGAAGGTGATCTTGACGATGCCCTTGGCCGATTTGAAACCGTATTTCCACGGCAGGGTCACGCGGATCGGCGCACCGTTCTGCTTTGGAATCGGCTTGCCATAGAGGCCGGTGGAGATGAAGGCGAGCTCGTTGGTCGCTTCCGCCATGGTGAGGCCTTCAATATAAGGCCAGGGATACCAATCCTCGTTCTGGCCCGGCGCCACATCAGGCTTGGAGAAGCTCTCGAAGCGCAGATATTTGACGCCTGCGGACGGCTTCACGTAATCCACTAGCGCCTTCAGCGGGAACCCGCTCCAGGGCACCGCCATCGACCACGCCTCGACGCAGCGATGGCGGTAGATGCGTTCTTCCAGCGGCATCGCCTTCAACAGGTCGTCGATGGCGATGGTCTGCGGCTTCTCCACCATGCCGTCGATGGTGATGGCCCAAGGGCGGATCGGCAAGGCCTGCGCCGCATCGGCGATGTCCTTGCTGTCGCCGAATTCGTAGTAGTTGTTGTAATGGGTCGCCCGCTCTTCCGGCGTCAGCGTGCCCTCGATCTTATAGGCGTCATTGTGCTTGGCGGGATAAAGACCGGCGGAGGGGTCCGGATCATCCGCCCAGGCGCGCCGGCCGGGCACGCTTAACACGCTGCCGATGACGCCGGCGGCAGCAAGGCCCGTCATGAAATGGCGGCGGTTGAAAAAGATATGTTCCGGAGTCACCTGGGAGACAGGAATCTCCCATCCGCGCCGAACCCTGATCAGCATGGGTACAAGTCCTCTTGAAGGGTATTCGCGCAGCTAGGTAAGGATGGGGAGCCGGCATGGATCACAGCAAGTCACGAAAACGTGAACGGCCGGGAAAAACCCGGCCGTTCTGCAGAAATAACGAAGTATTCCAGAAGCTTACTTCAAAGCCGCGCAGGCCCGCTGAATCCGCGTGCAGGCTTCCGTCAGGGCCTCGGTCGAGGTCGCGTAGGAGATGCGGAAGAAGGGCGAGAGGCCGAAGGCCGAACCCTGCACCGCGGCCACACCTTCGGCCTCGAGGAGATAGGTGACGAAATCGTCGTCGGTCTCGATCTTCTTGCCCTGGGGCGTGGTCTTGCCGATGACGCCGGCGCAGGACGGATAGACGTAGAAGGCGCCTTCCGGCTTGTGGCAATGCAGGCCTGCCGCCTTGTTCAGCATGTCGACGACGAGGTCGCGGCGCGCCTTGAAGCTGACATTGTGCTTGGCGATGAAATCCTGCGGGCCGTTGAGAGCTTCGACGGCGGCCGCCTGACTGATCGAGGTCGGGTTCGAGGTCGATTGCGACTGCACCTTGGCGATGGCCTTGATGAGCGCCACCGGGCCAGCCGCGTAACCGATGCGCCAGCCGGTCATGCAATAGGACTTCGAGACCCCGTTCATGGTGAGGGTGCGGTCGTAGAGCTTCGGCTCGACCTCGGCGATGGTCGAGAACTTGAAGTCGTCATAGACCAGATGCTCGTACATGTCGTCGGTCAGCACCCAGACATGCGGATGCTTCAGGAGCACGTCGGCAAGAGCCTTCAGCTCGGCCTTGGAATAGGCGGCGCCGGTCGGGTTCGACGGCGAGTTGAGGATCAGCCACTTGGTCTTCGACGTGATCGCCTTTTCGAGATCTTCCGGCTGTAGCTTGAACTGATGATTGGCGTTGCAGGGCACGATCACCGGCTTGGCGTCGGCGAGCAGCACGATATCCGGATAGGAAACCCAATAGGGCGCCGGGATGATCACCTCGTCGCCGGCATTGAGGGTCGCCATCAGGGCATTGTAGAGCACCTGCTTGCCGCCGGTGCCGACAGTCACCTGCTCCGGCTTGTAGTCGAGATTGTTCTCGCGCTTGAACTTGGCGCAGATCGCCTTCTTCAGGGCATCGGTGCCGTCGACATTGGTGTATTTGGTGTCGCCGGAATTGATTGCGGCGATGGCCGCGGCCTTGATGTTGTCGGGGGTATCGAAATCCGGCTCACCGGCGCCGAGGCCGATGACGTCGCGGCCGGCGGCTTTCAACTCGCGGGCTTTCATGGTCACGGCGATGGTGGGCGAGGGCTTGATACGTTCCAGGCGATCGGCAAGAAAGGGCATGATTTTTCCGGTTCAGGCTAGAGGCTGAAAACGGGCGCGACCTTACTGCCGCAGGTCCCGCAGTGCAACCGCAATACCGGTATGAGAAGGCCGCGAATCTGCGACATCTCGCCCGAATCGGCCCGCTGTCAGGCAAAGCGCCGGGCGCCGACGATGCAGAGGACCACCAGGGCCGCCGCCACGATCGCCGCCAGGGGAACTGTCTCGCCAAGAACCAGCGCCGCCAGGCCCAGGCCGATGAAGCTCTGGATCAGCTGCAACTGGCCGACCCGGGCGATGCCGCCGAGCTTCAATCCGTGATACCAGAAGAAAAAGCCGATAAACATGCTGAAAAGGCTGACATAGCCGAGCCCGAGCAGCGGCCCCGGCCCCGCCGCCCGGAGCTGGGCGAGGTCGAGCTCGCTCCCCGACCAGCGCCAGACCAGGAGGGCGGCCATCGCCGGTAGCGACAGGACCAGCGCCCAGCAGATCACCTGCCAGGACCCGAGCCGGCGGGCGAGAACCGCCCCCTCGGCATAGCCGAGGCCACAGACCATGACGGCGATCAGCATGTCGAGATCGGCCGGCTGCAGCCGGAAGTCATGCCCGTCGAGGCGGGCCTGGAACAGGGCAAAGCCGATGACGATGGCCCCACCCAGCCCGGCGCAGAGCCAGAAGGCCGGCCGCGGTCGCTCGCCGCCACGCAGCACCGCCGCGGCGGCCGTCATCAGCGGCAGCAAGGCATTGAAAACCGCGCCGTGATTGGCCGGCACCAGATGCATGGCATAGGCGCTGAACAGCGGGAAACCCAGCACCACCCCGAAAGCGACGATCGCCAGGCGCAGCCAGACCGTGAGCGGCGGCCAGCTCTGCCGGCGCAGGACCAGCAGGCCGAGCCCCAGGAGCCCCGCGATCACCGCGCGTGCCGCCGTCAGCAGCAAGGGATCGAAGGCGGCCACGGCGAGGCGGGTCGCCGGCAACGAGCCGGCGAAGATCGCACAGCCGACAAAGCCGAAGAGAAGACCAAGCCAGGCCTGGCGCTTGGCCTCTGCCGGGCTGATAGCTACTTGCCCGGTCGATACCGCCTCGATCTGGCTGGCTTGCGCCGTCACATCCGTCATTCGCCGACCCTCCGTCTCCGCATTCCGGCGATAGATAAGGGCGGCTGGGGCTTGCCGGCCAGAAGCGCCGGGCAGTATCCGCGGCTTCCTGTACCGGTACGGATACCGGTACAGCGGACCGAAAGGCGGGTTGCGCGGTGGGCTCAAGCGGGGAGAGCAGCGATCCTCTTGCTCATATGAACGAGATAACCGCCCTTGAACGCCTCTTCGCCATCGACGACGTAACCGAGCTGCGCGTAAAAGCGGAGATTCGCAGCAAAGAGCTTGTTGGTATAAAGCCGGACCGTGCCGAGGCCGCTTTCAGCCGCGACTTCCTCGACATGGCCCATCAGGCGACGTCCGTGGCCGCCACCTTGAAAATCCGGCGACACGGCCAGATTTTCGATCAGAATATGGTCCGGCTGCGGGATCATTTCGACCAGCGCCGCCAGGTCGCCTGCGACGAACAGCAGGTGGATCAGATGATCGCGCACCGCCACGGCGTAATCGGCCGTCATCGGCTTCGGTTCGCGACCGAGCAGCGGGACCCATTTCGCATAAGCGGCACGCGTGAGGGCGCCGACGGCCGGCGCATCGGCCGGTTCTGCGCGGCGCAAGGTGATCTGGGACTCATCCATCCTGAAACTCCGTGACTCCCTCTATGCGGGCGGATCTCCAGTCGAGCCTCTTAGCATAAGCCGGCATCGCGGCGTAGCCTTCTGCACCATGATCCGGTACAGTTTATCTGACTGTACCGGAGGCAACGGAAATGGAACTGGTTCTCGATCGTCTCGACAGGAGGCCGCTGGTCGAGCAGATCACCGGCGCCATCATCGAGCGGATCGAGCGCCGCGCCCTTCTCCCCGGCGTGCGCCTGCCCTCGATCCGCCGCCTGGCAACGACGATCGGCGTCAGCAAGTTCACCGTCATCGAAAGCTATGACCGGCTGGTGGCGCAAGGCTATCTCACCTCGCGCCCCGCCGCCGGCTTTTTCGTGGCCGGCCGGCAGGCGGCGCAGGCGCTCGATCTCAGCGCGCCGGATGACGGGCGCAGCCGCGCCATCGACCCGATCTGGATCATGCGCCAAGCGCTTACCCTGGACGACAAGCTGATCAAGGCCGGTTGCGGCTGGCTGCCCGGCAGCTGGCTCGACGAACCGCAGCTCCGCCGCGCCTTGCGCCAGATCGCCAACCAGCCCGGCAGCCAGCTGCTGGAATACGGCCAGCCGCTGGGCTTCGCGCCGTTGCGCGAGCAGTTGAGCCGGCGCCTCGCCGGCATCGAGATCGAGGCCGCGCCGCAGAACATCCTGCTGACCGATAGCGGCAGCCAGTCGATCGACCTGCTGCACCGCTATCTGGTGCAGCCCGGCGACACCGTGCTGGTCGACGATCCCGGCTATTTCAATTTCATCGGCAATCTGCGCAGCCACCGGGTGCAGGCGATCGGTGTGCCGCGCCTGCCCGACGGGCCCGACCTCGACCGCCTCGCCGCCCTTGCCGCCGAGCACCGGCCGAAGCTCTATCTCACCAATGCCGCCCTGCATAACCCGACCGGCGGGCAGCTCGCCCCGGCCGTGGCGCATCGCCTGCTGCAACTCGCCGAGACGCATGATTTCCTGATCGCCGAGGACGACATCTTCCTCGACTTCCAGGAACGGCCGGGTCTGCGCTTGGCGGCGCTCGACCAGTTGCGCCGCGTCATCTATCTCGGCAGCTTCACCAAGACCCTGTCGGCCGCCTGCCGCTGCGGCTTCATCGTCGCCAGCGGTGCACGCATCGCCGCCATCAGCGATCTCAAGTTGGCGAGCAGCTTTGGCAATAACGAGCTGGCGGCGCAACTGGTGCACCGGCTGCTGGTCGACGGCAGTTATAGGAAGCAGGTGGAGGCGATCCGCCTGCGGCTGCGCCAGGCCATGGCCCAGGTGCAGCGCCGCCTGGAAGCCTGCGGCCTCACCCCCTGGCTGCAGCCGAGCGAAGGCATGTTCCTGTGGATGCGCCTGCCCGAAGGGCTCGATTCCGCCGACATCGCCCGCGCGGCCCTGACGCAAGGCGTGATGCTGGCGCCGGGCGACGCTTTCAGCACCAGCCGCAGCTGCGGCAACTTCCTGCGCTTCAATGTGGCGCAGAGCCAGTCGCAGCGGGTGACCGAAGTGCTGCGACCGTTGCTTAGCAAGGGGGCGATGCGGCAGATTCACGTTTCAGATCGAAGCACGTCGTGATTCGATCTGAAATGATCCGCTCTAACATGAGGAGGTTTGCCGATGCGCCGAATTGATGTCCGCGTGACCGGCGGCTGCCAGTGCGGCGCTGTCCGCTATCGGGCAACTGCCATGCTGGACAATGCGCATCTCTGCCATTGCCGGATGTGCCAGAAGGCTGTCGGCGGGATTTTCGCAGCACTTGTCGCGGCGCCCAAAGACGCCTTTACCATCACGCGGGGCAAGCCCGCCGTGTTCAGAAGCTCTGAACACGTTGAGCGCGGCTTCTGCGCTGCCTGCGGCACGCCGCTCTATCACGACAACGTCACGGCATCCCGTATCAATCTGACGATGGGATCGCTTGACGACCCTTCCCTCTTCCCGCCGCATTCCAATACCGGCATCGAGGGGCGCGTGCCCTGGTTTGCCGATCTGGCGAGGATCGAGGACTACGGAACAACCGAGGGTGATGGAAGGGAGCAGTGGGCTGCCGAGATCCGCAAGTCCAACCGCCAGCATCCCGATCACGATACCGAAAACTGGCCGCTCGAATAAGATAAGAAACAGCTAGCAATCAACCTTCTCTTGATGTCCGCGGCTTGACGGAGTTGGAGCGCTTGAGCCGCGGCATGGCAGATATGAGCTGGGAAAAATTAATAGGCACGCGTCATATGACGGCATCTGCAGGGTCCCGACTTCAGGCATCCAACCTCTATTTTCATCAACCGGCTGTGCGTTCATAAAGGAGTATGGCCGTTGATATCCTTGCACGGGCTCTTTCGCCAGCAACGGCGCTTGCCCGTCCATGAGGATTGACTCCAATAATCGAGAAAGCTCATCATTCTTGCCATCGATCAGGATGTGATTGCTCCGTTCCGACAGGGTTGAACCCGCCAGCAGCGGTTGACCCGGGGTCACTTTCGAAGTGAAGGAATGATGACAAGCGCAAATGAAGAACCTGAGAGTGCGGCGCCCGGAATTTCTGCCAGTCCCGAAAGCGCGCTTGCCGGCAACGCGAGCGGCATAACGCAAAACATCGTCACATCGGTCAATATCTACGGCTTCACGATCGGCGTCTTCGCCGTCATCCTGCTGACCAAGATCGCCTCCTTCCTGACGCCCTATAAGCTCTATTTTTCCTTCACCTCAATGCTGTTCGACGACAGGGCCGCCTTCAAATGGGAGGCTCTGGTGATCAAGCTGCTGATCCCCTGCGTGACTGGTTTCTGCCTCTTCTACCTGCCCTATCGTTGGATGATCTGGACGCGCGGTAGCACGGTCAATTATCGCCGATTGTTTCGCTATCTGCGGAACGAGGCGCGCCTAACCGCAACCGCTGCGGCTTTCTTCGCCGCCTTGCTGTCGGCTTGGCCTTTCGTGGTCTATTGGGACATCCTGCAGCGTCCCGACCTCATTGCATTGCGGCTACCCTTCCTCTTCGTCTACCTGCTCTATTTCTGTTCCTACGCCTACTTTGCCGGCTTCGGCGTCTCGCTAGCACTGGTTATGCTGCGGGGACAATTGCCCGACGCGCTGACGTTTGACGCATCCAAGCGGGTGGCCTGGCTGGACGCCATCCGCCTGTCCTTCATGGGAATCGTCACGAGCGGCATCGCCACCTATCTCGCCGCGATGCTCTCCCATACGAGCTGAGTGATGCGGCGCGAACTGGCCCTGATATTGCTCGCGGGCTGCCTATTCTTCGCTGCCGCCCTGACCGATGCCTATGATACCGAACGACGGCCCGCCAATGAGGATGAAGCCGGCAGCAGCAGCAGCGCGGCCCCGCCCGCCGTCGAAACGCGGCAAGAGCGCCTGGGCTATGCGGTCCTCGTCAATGCCGGCTATGTCGACGTGACGATGCCGGCAGATGAACAGCGCACAGCCGGGAATTTCCTCATCACACCACAATTCGACAATCCGGAAACTCTTTGCGCCGCGCCGCCCCTGTCCGCCCCGGATGCCGCGACGGGGGATGCAGCGCCACCGGATGCAGCGCCGGCGGGGGCTGACCGCAAGGTCGATGCTCAATTCCTGTTGATGTCCATCCTGGCCGCGGAGAAATATAACCGCTCCGCCGCCATGCGCTGGATCGAGGGCATCTGGGCGAGGACCGTCTTCGAGGTAACGGGTGAAGTACCCGATCTCTCGCTCGGCATCGCTCAGATCCGCCCCTCGACCATTCGGCATGCGCTGGCGCAGAATGCCACCGCCATCCTGCCGAACGCGGACGAATTACTGGATTACGCGCTCGACGATTGCAGCAATGTGTTCGCCGCATCGATGCACCTTCAATCTTTGCTGCGATCGGTGGATGACGCCATGGCTGCGGATGAGATTGTTGCCACGGTCGCCCGACTCTATGTCGGCGGCGATAACGCCATGTATATCGGTGCGGTCGTCGGCGCCTATCGGATACTGGCGGGCGGCGGCGAACTACCGGAGGACAGCGGCCAAGCCGCTGACTTGCAGGCACAGGATTTCGATATCTGCGTGTGGTTCGAGCCCGGCACGCCAGACGGGGAGATTGCCTGGGATGACTATAGCGACGCGGCGCAGCCCGTCATCCGCAGCATCCTCGCCAAGACAAGCGAGATCAGGATCGTCATGATTGACCGGCAGCCCGGCCCGCGCTCGTATTTATTGCGGCTGGACAACCAGCGCCGGCAATGGCTCGGCAAGACACTCGCTGCATTGGGGACGAATCCCCGGGCGATCCTTTTCGAAGCCTCGCAGGACATCGATCTGGGCTGTTTCGGCGCAGACGCTCCCGCCGCTTCGGCAAGGCTCCGCGTCGCCTTGCCCGCCGGCTTCCAGGCTCCTGCGAAGGCACAGGCTGCCACCGCACCGGCGGCTCCGGCGGACACGCCCGAGGGAACCACGCCACGGGCAAAAGACGATGCCCCGGATCGGCCGGCGGAGGAAATCTCGCCCTGAGCGACGGCGGTGCCTCCTGGGATAGCGGCCGGCATGCTGTCCACCCGCTAAGCGTCCGGCATTCCGCCCTCCGACTTGGCGCCGCCGCTATGGCAGGAGCCATGTCAGGAATGCGGGACCACCGTTCCTACGGACGGCTTTAAGCGGGGCCTGCGGCAGGCTATATAGAAGGGCATGAAACAGTTCCTCCATACCGAACCCGTCATCGAGGAACGCGCCGTTTCGATCGGCCAGCCGACCGGCGGCGTGCCCTTCAAGCTGGTCTCCGATTACGTGCCGGCCGGCGACCAGCCGCAGGCCATCGCCGAGCTGGTGGCCGGGGTCAACCAGCATGAGCGCGACCAGGTGCTGCTGGGCGTCACCGGTTCCGGCAAGACCTTCACCATGGCGCATATCATCCAGCAGGTGCAACGCCCGGCTCTGGTGATGGCGCCGAACAAGACGCTGGCCGCCCAGCTCTATGGCGAGATGAAGAGCTTCTTCCCGGAGAATGCGGTCGAATATTTCGTCTCCTACTACGACTATTACCAGCCGGAAGCCTATGTCCCGCGCACCGACACTTACATCGAGAAGGAATCCTCGCTGAACGAGCAGATCGACCGCATGCGCCATGCGGCGACGCGGGCCCTGTTCGAGCGCCGCGACGTCATCATCGTCGCGTCGGTTTCCTGCATCTACGGCATCGGCTCGCCGGAAACCTATTCCACCATGACGGTCACCCTGAAGACCGGCGACAGCATCGACCGCAATGAGTTCCTGCGCCGCCTGGTTGAGCTGCAATACAAGCGCAACGAGGCGGCCTTTTACCGCGGCACCTTCCGCGTCAAGGGCGACAGCATCGAGCTGTTCCCCGCCCACTTCGAGGACCGCGCCTGGCGGTTATCGCTGTTCGGCGACGAGATCGAGGCGATCTATGAATTCGACCCTCTGACCGGCGAGAAGGCGGCCGAGCTCAGCGAGATCAAGATCTACGCCAACAGCCACTATGTGACGCCGAAGCCGACTTTGCATCAGGCGATCAAGCAGATCCGCGAGGAATTGAAGATCCGCCTTGCCGAGCTCAATGCCCAGAACAAGCTGTTGGAAGCGCAGCGCCTGGAGCAGCGGGTCAATTTCGACATGGAGATGATGGAGGCGACGGGGAGTTGCGCCGGCATCGAAAACTATTCGCGCTATCTCACGGGGCGCAATCCCGGCGAGCCGCCCCCGACCCTGTTCGAATACCTGCCGCAGGACGCTTTGCTCTTCACCGATGAGAGCCATGTCACCGTGCCGCAGATCGGCGGTATGTTCAAAGGCGACTATGCGCGAAAATCGACCCTGGCCGAATATGGCTTCCGCCTGCCCTCCTGCTGCGACAACCGGCCGCTGAAATTCGAGGAATGGGAGCGCATGCGGCCGCAGACGGTGCATGTCTCGGCCACCCCCGGCCCCTGGGAGATGAACCAGACCGGCGGTGTCTTCGCCGAACAGGTGATTCGCCCGACTGGCCTCATCGATCCCGTCTGCATCATCCGGCCGACCGAATTCCAGGTCGATGATGTGATCGCCGAATGCAAGGAGGCGGCGGCCAAGGGCGAGCGGGTGCTGATCACCACTCTCACCAAGCGCATGGCCGAGGACCTGACCGAATATATGCATGAGGCGGGTGTGCGCGTGCGCTACATCCATTCCGATGTCGAGACGCTGGAGCGGATCGAGATCATCCGCGATCTGCGGCTTGGCGCCTTCGACGTGCTAATCGGCATCAACCTATTGCGCGAGGGCCTGGATATTCCAGAATGCGCCCTCGTCTGTATCCTCGATGCCGACAAGGAAGGCTTCCTGCGCTCCAAGACCTCGCTGGTGCAGACGATCGGCCGCGCCGCCCGTAACGTGGACGGCCGCGTCCTGCTCTATGCCGACAACATGACTGAGAGCCTGCAATACGCGATCGACGAAACCAACCGCCGGCGCGAGAAGCAGCAGGCCTATAACGAGGCCCATGGCATCACGCCGGAATCGGTCAAAAAGCAGATCGGCGATATCATGCAGTCGGTCTATGAGAGCGACCATGTGACAGTCGATACGGGTCTGATCGGCGAATCGGCGCTTATCGGCCACAACCTCAAGGCGACACTCGCCGATCTCGAGAAGAAGATGCGCAACGCCGCGGCGGAACTGGAATTCGAGGAAGCGGCGCGTTTGCGCGACGAAATCAAGCGGCTGGAAGCGATCGACCTCGGTATCCCGGTGGAGTATCACGCCGGCGGCGGGCTCTCGGCGCCGGGCTCCCCCTATAACAACCGCGACAAGCCGGGCAAGCCTTCCATGGGCAGCACCGTACGCGGCCGTTCCGTCGGCGGTCGGGCCGGCTCCAATGCCCGCAAGAAGGGACCGAAGCGGCGGTAGCTCAATGGCCGCGATGACGCGCTGTCCGCCGGCCGAAGAAAGATGCCGTGTTCCGGCGGTCGATTGAAGGCGAGATGAGTACCTCTCGGTAGTTGTTACCATGGACCCTCGGGTCAAGCCCGAGGGTGACCGGGGGAGGCGGTGACGGGGGGAGGCGGTGATACGAGGAGGCGGTGACTCGAGGCGCGGTGACGGGTGACGAATTTGGCGGCCGCACTTCAAACGCTCTTGTCATTGCCGGGCTTGACCCGGCAATCCATGCCAGCGCTAATCTCGATATCGCTCAATGTATATCGACTGATAGTGCAACCATGTCCAAAGCAACCCGCGCCACGCAGGCGCTCGAAAAAGCCAGCGTGACATTCTCGGTTCACAGCTACGACTATGATCCTGACGCCGACAGCATCGGGCTGCAGGCCGCTGCCGCTCTGGGCGAGAATCCTCGCCGCGTCCTCAAGACCCTGATGGCGCTGGTCGACGGCAAGCCCGCTTGCGTCATCCTGCCGTCGGACCACGAAGTGGCGATGAAAAAGCTCGCTGCGGCCCTCGGCGGCAAATCGGCCGAGATGATGAAGCCGGCCGATGCCGAGCGCATTACCGGCTACAAGGTCGGTGGCATCAGCCCCTTCGGGCAGATGAAGAAGGTGCGGACCGTGATCGAACAGACGGCGCTCGAGAGCGACTATGTCTATGTCAATGGCGGGCAACGTGGCTTGCAGCTGCGGCTTGATCCAAGGGCTATCGTCGAGGCGCTTGCAGCAACGGCTGCACCGGTCATCTCCACCTCCTGATCAGCGCGCCGATGGATTTGTGTCTCTGTCACGATCGTGCGGCAATCATCTCGCTCAAGATTGTGTTAAGAGGAGCAGGCTGTTCCAGCGACACGTAGTGGCCGCATTCGGGAATGATATGAAGACTTCCTTGGGGCGCCATATTAGCCTGCATTGCATTGGTATTGACACCAGGTGCGCTGTCATCTGTCCCCGTAACAAATATGATCGGGCGAGGAAAGGCCGATAGGAGCCGATGGCGGCTCGGCCGGGTATGGAAGGCCGTAATGCCGCGTGCAATATCGGACGGTGATTGGCGAAGCGCCAGCTGTTTCGCCGCTGCCACAATCCGGCGATCGGCGGCAGGTGAAAATAGCGGCGCCCAATAGTCTTCCCAGGCTTTCTCCATTCCCGCGCGGTGAAGCGTTTCGAGGGCGGCCGCCTGCAGGCGCGGTTCGGGGCGATGCTCGGCCTTGGTGCCGATGAGGACCAGAGCAGTAACCCGCTCGGGTGCCTGAGCCGCCAGTTCCAGCGCGCAGGAGCCGCCCACCGAACAACCGACGACGATGAGGCGATCGCCCTTCGCCCGCTTCAGGGCTTCGGCGGCCCATTCTTCGACAGTCTCGCCGAGCGCATAGAGCGTCGGCGCGCAGGAGGCAGCGGGCAGAATGCCTCTTTGTCCATCCCACATCGTTCCGTCCAGGGGAAGCGCATGGAGAAAAAGCACTTCCAACTTTCTGCGATCCGCCATGCCAGTTCCCTGTTACAGCCGCCCCCGCCGTCACGATCGACCCTGATGCGGTCAGAGCCTCGTCATAGGCGCACTGCCGCAGCTCGGCAGGCTGTCATGCCACTTGATCCGCCCGCCAGACGATCGGAAACCAGTCCTCGCGCAATTTCTCGCCGTCGCGCTGGTCAAGGCCCGGAAAAGGCGGCGAGGTGCGGCCGGGACGCTGGATATAGACGGCGTCGTCCCCGAGGAAGCGGGCCGAGAAGGCGCGGCGGCGGTTGGCGCCTTCATTGCCGCGGGCGCCATGCACCGTCCGATAATTGAAGATGATGGCGTCGCCCGGCTCCAGCGCCGGCGCCAGGATCTCGAAGCCGCCGGCATCGATATCGGGGAGATCCATGAAATCCGCGTCATTGGCATAGAAATCCTCGCCACCGGCCCAGCGCTTCGGCCGTAGCAGCTTCGGCCAGAGATGCGAGCCGAGGACGAGGCGGAGCGTGTTCTCCTCGCTGACCGGGTCGAGCGGAATCCAGTAGCTGCCGGTCTGCATGCCGTCGACGCAGTAATAGGGCATGTCCTGGTGCCAGGGCGTCTTCTTGGCCGTGCCCGGTTCCTTGACCAGGAGATGGTCATGGAAGATCTGCGCGGTTTTGCTGCCCATCAACTGCCCGGCTATCGCCGCCGCCGGCGAGTTGCGCATGAAATCGCCGAATTCGGCGATGCGCTGCCAGTTGCAGTAATCGTCGAAGAAGCGGCCGCCGCCCTCCCCCGGGCGGACGTTTTCGGCGCCATAGGGGCCGGGCTCCGCCATGTTCCGGGCGCAGCCCTGGCGCAGCGCCTCCACCCAATCCGTGAAGGCGCCGCGCAGGACCAGGGCGCCCTGGCGCTGGTAGTCGGCGATCTGCTGGGCGGTGACGTCTGGCATGATGGAATCTCTCGGGTTGATGTGTGGGCGGCCGATGTCGCGGCTATCCCGGCCTTGCCTTTTCTTGCCACAGGATGATCATCATGAGAAATATATGATGTTTATATGAAGGCATAAGATTTAGATGATACCTTTCACCTTCCGGCAGCTGGATTACTTCATCGCCGTTGCGGAACACGGCAATATCAGCGCCGCGGCGCGGGCCCGCCATATCGCCCAGCCGGCCATGTCCATGGCGATCGCCCAGCTGGAAGAGCTGCTCGGCGCCAAACTGTTCCATCGCCGGGCGGGCCACGGCATCAGCCTGACCCAGGAGGGGCACCGCGTGCTGGCGCAGAGCCGCAGCCTGCTGGTGCTCGCCCAGCAGATCGCCAGCGGCAAGGCGGCAACGGAGATGCCGCTGGAGGGGCGGCTCGCCATCGCCTGCTTCAAGGACCTCGCCCCCTATATCCTGCCGCGCCTCATGGCGGCCTTCCGCAGCCGCCATCCGGCCATCACCCTGCATCTGGTGGAGGCGGATTTCGCCGGCGTGCGGGAGGCGCTGCTTAGCGGCCGGGTCGAGCTGGCCATTACCTATGAGCTCGGCATGGAGACCGGGATGCAGCGGCTGTCGCTGGCCGAATTGCCGCCTTACGCCTTGCTGCCGGCCACGCATCCGCTGGCCCGCCAGGCCAAGGTCTCGCTGGCGGCGCTGGCGCAGCAGCCGCTGATCCTGGAAGACATGCCGCAATCGCGCGAATATTTCATGTCGCTGTTCTGGGCGCAGGGTTTGCAGCCGCGCATCAGCCAGTACACCCAGACCTTCGAGACCCAGCGCGGCCTGGTCGCCCATGGCCATGGCGTCGCCCTGTCCTGCACCCGGCCGAAAGGCGATCGCAGCTATGACGGCAGGCGCTTCGTCTGCCGGCCGTTGCGCGACAAGCTGGCGCCGCAGCGGGTCATTCTAGCGCAACTGCCCGGCCAGCCGGCCTCGCCGCTGGCGGAAGCGTTCCTCACCTGGCTGAAAGGCTGGAGCCGGCAGCAGAAGAGCGCAAAGGCGCCTCTCATTGCCTCGACGGACGCCACCTGAAGCGGCGCCGGCATCACGCAGGCCACACTAGACACCGGAGCGGGACCCGGTGACGAGATCGGTCAGGTCCTGCAGGCCCTGGCCGAGCTCGCCGAGCGGATAGAGAAGGTAGGAGGCTTCGCTGGAAAGCGGCAGTTCCTGCTGATGCGCGGTCAGCAGATAGGCCGCGGTCAGTTTCTGGCCGGCCGCCCGCGTCGCCTCGTGCCAGAATGTCGCCGCGCGCGGATCAGCCTCATGCACCGCGGGCTGCAGCCCCAGGGCAAAACGGCCGATCCCTTCCTGCTTGGCCCAGGCCAGCAGGCCGGCAAGCAACTGGGCGGGCACGTCGGCGGCCGCCATCGGCAGCCAGCGCAGCAGATCGATTTCACATTCCTGGCGTCGGCCGCTTGTCCATAGGACAGCGAAGGCGACGATGACGCCATGATCGCGCAGCACGGCAACGGGGCAATGAGCGATGTAGTCACGCGAGAAGTGGCCATGGATCAGATGCGGTTCCCGCAGCTGGTAATGCTCCAGCCACTTGTCGGAGATGGCGGCGATCTCGCTCATGATCCGGTCAACCTCGCCACCCCGGCAGATCTCCAGGGTCAGATCGCTTCCCTCCGCCGGAAGTGCTGCCTGCGGCGCGGCTCCGGCAAGCCAGGAGGCAGGATCGAAGGAGGCCAGCGAGAGATAGGAGCGGACGCCAAGCCGCAAGGCCTGCAGCCCAAGATCGAGATAGATCGGCATTTGTTCGCCGCCGACATCGAAAAAGATCACCCGGCCGCCCCGGCTATCCGCCAGATCGCGCAGGTCCCAGATGAGATCGCCCCATTTGCTGGCCGGACCGACCGGATCGCCGATCGCGATCAGACTATGCCCTTTGACGCCATAGCTGAGGCAAGCGCTCGCATCCTCCGTCCAGAGCAGCGATTTGTCGCCGACGAGCGCGAGGTGCGCTGAAGCGCGCGGCGATCTATCGATCAGCGGATGCAGACGGCGGTAATCGATATCGCCGCCGATGGACAGGCGCGGCTGTATGGCCCGCAGGCTCTGCCAGATCAAGGCGCCGGCCAGGGTCACCAACATGATGGCAACGGCGCGCAGCGAACGCGGCGCATGGCGCTGCAGCTCGAACTGCATCAGCGCCACCTGATTATAATCGAGGTGGCGATAGGCAAAGACCAGCAGCCAGCACATGCCGGCGACCACGGCGACAATGCCGAGCAGCCAGACGGGCGTCAGCCGCTGGTCGATCAATCGGCCGCTGCGGTAGAACTGCGACTTGCAGGGTAGCAGGGCGACGAAGAGCAGCGCGGAAAGGGCCGCCACTTCGTAATCCAGGCCTTTGGCCAGCGCGAGGACTGCGTTCACAGCCAGCAGAATTTCGGTCGACCACCAGGCCTGCCTGAGCCGCCGGGACAAAGCGCGCCCGAGCAGCAGCAGCAATGTGCCGCCCACTGCCGACAGCAGGTTCGCACTCTCCAGCAGGCCTTGCGGCAGAAAACTGTTCAGCAGGGCCAGGCGCCAATGCGTGCCCGGCAGGGCGCTTGATGCAAGCAGGAAAGTGCCCGCCAGGAAGGTCAGCATGGCGAAGACCATCGGTGCGACCGGTGATCCGCCGAGCTCCACGCTTTCGCTGAGGGCGCGCAGCCGGCCGCGATGGCGCAAGCCTTCCGTCACCGCCACCCCCAGCCCGCCCAGGATCAGCGGCACGAAGTAGTAGATGAAGCGGAACATCACCAAGGCGCTGACCAGAGCCGGCAGCAGTTCGGCCGGCGGCGAGACCAGCAGAAGGATCGTTGCCTCGAAGACGCCGAGCCCGCCGGGAACATGGCTGGTAACGCCGATCGTCATGGCGATGGCAAAGAAACCGATCAGGGCCGGATAGCTGATATGCAACCCGGCCGGCAGGAAGACATAGAGGACGGCGCCCATGCAGGCGACGTCGGTGAGCGACAGCAGCGTCTGCGGCAGCAAATGCCGGGTATCCGGCATGTCGATCTGCCGTCCAAGAATCCGCAACGGACCGATATGGACGGTGCGCCAGATGAAGACGGCAGCGGGCCCGAGCAGAAGCAGGACACCGAGGATTCGGACCGCGCCAGCCGGCAGAAAGGCCACCTGGGCTTCCGCCAGGCTGGGGTCGAGCAGGAAGGAAAGGCCCAGCAGGATGCAGGTCGCCATGCCGAAGGTGCCGCTGAAGGAAAGCTGAACCTTCATCGTGTCAGCGAAGCTCAATCCCTGGGCCATGTAATAGCGGCACCGCAAGGCGCCGCCGATCAGGATCGAGAATCCCGTTGAATGGGCCACCGATTGCGCGATGAAGGAGCCGAGGGCCGCGCGCCAGAAGGAGATGCGCTTGCCGGTCGACCAGAGGGCGACATAGTCCTGGAAAGCCAAAGCGAGAAAGCTGGCGCCGGTCAGCCCGAGCGAGAGCAGCAGGATATCACCCGGAATGGCGACGATCTCACGCCGGATCTGGGCAAAGCGGATGGCCGCGATGCTGTGATGGATGGTCCAGACCGCCAAGCCGAAGAGACCGATGGCCAGCAGCGGAATGGCGACGCGTGAGACGATCGGCCGCCAGCGGGCAACGAAACTGCCTTGCAGCACGGGACGGGAGTGATCGATATCTGCGGGGCGGTGCATCTTCTGCAATGGCGGCTTTTACCGGCCAATCCTGCGGGCCGATACCGGGCTTCCCCGGCATGGCGATGAGGTCCCCGGCCGATCGGTCGAACTGATGATACCCCGCATGAAACTTATCTTCCCATTAGTGATCCGGTAGCTGCCGGTCCATTCTGGCGACGCGGAATGCCGGGGTCACGAACGGCACCCCGGACAGGTCAGGCCGCCACGTTATAGCGAGTGCCGGCCGCGCGGCACAGTCTCATGCAACTCTGCTTCCGCCGAAATTTTATGTCAGCATACTGTCACGAAGCCATTCCGGATATTGGCCGATCGGCCGGCTTCCGCCATACGGTATCGCTTATCCATTGCCGGTTTCCGCTCCGCGCTGCCGAGATTTATCCAAGGCATCATTTATGGGGACGGCATTTACGGGGACGGCGGCAGCCTGTATGTGACAGCGGGCGCTTGCTTCCCCGGCGCCTTCCCTTAGGATCCGGTCATGTCGCGTTCCGATTCTTCGCAAATCGCCCTGGTGACGGGCGCCGCCAAGCGGCTTGGCCGTGCCATCGCCCTCGCTCTGGCCGATCACGGCTGGGATATTGCGCTGCATTATCACCGCTCGCAGGCGGAGGCCGAGACGACCGGTGCCGAGATCCGTGGCCGCGGCCGGCGCTGCCTGCTGGTTCAGGCCGATCTCGGCCGGGAAAGTGAGGTCGAACGAATCATCCCGGAAATTAATGACAAGCTCGGTCCGCTGCGCTGCCTGGTCAACAATGCATCCGTCTTCGAGATGGACAAGATTGATACCGTCACCCGCGACAGCTGGGACAGACATATCGAGACCAATCTGCGCGCGCCGCTGGTCCTTTCCCAGGCCTTCGCCCGGCAATTGCCGCCGGAAGAGGCCGGCGGAACCACCGGCAATATCATCAATTTACTGGATCAGCGGGTGTGGAAGCTGACGCCCTATTTTCTCAGCTATACCGTGGCAAAGATGGGACTTTGGACTTTGACGCGGACCTTGGCCCTGGGGCTTGCGCCGCGGATCAGGGTCAATGGGATCGGGCCGGGACCGACCCTGCCGAGCCCGCGCCAGAGCGACGAGCAGTTCCAGGCGCAATCTGCCGCGATGCCGCTAGGCCATGGCGCTACTGCAGAGGAAATTGCCGCGGCGGTGATCTACATTCTTTCGGCGCCGTCGATGACGGGCCAGATGATCGCGCTCGATGGCGGCGAACACCTCGGCTGGCAGGTTCCCGGCAAGGGATACCAGCCGAAGGAATGACCTTTCGGCGCGGAGCCGCAGGGTGATTCCCCGCCCTTGTCGCTGTCGCCCGGCCGGTATATGACAGTGCCTTTCCGGTCCCGCGGTGCGATGAGAGCAGGCGGCTTCCGGTCCCGACGGGCCCCAGAGTGCGGCCCGGCAATCTGCCCCAGGGTGCGGCATCTATGTCAGGCCTGAGGAGGGCCTTTGCAGATGAGCCAAGTCGAGAAAATCACCGCCTTGCCGGCGGCCGCCAGCCAGCGCGCCCTGAAAGTCTTCGTGCGCGATCTGGTTTTGCCCTGCCGCATCGGTGTTTACAGTCACGAGAAGCTGGGAACGCAGCGCGTGCGCATCAATCTGGAGCTGGTCTGCGCCGAGCATCCGGCGATCAATGACGAGCATGCCAATGTCGTCTGCTACGACCAGATCATTACCGAGATCAAGCAGCTGATCGCCGGCGAGCATATCAATCTGGTGGAAACCCTGGCCGAGCGCATCGCGGCCCTGTGCCTGGATGATTACCGGGTGCATCAGGCCAAGGTGCGGGTCGAGAAGCTTGATGTCTTCCCCGAGGCCGAAGCAGTCGGCGTTGAAATCGAGCGCCAGCGCCATCTGCGCTGATCCGGCCCAGCACAGAAATGCCGCGGCCGAGTCGTTAAGGTTCGGCCGCGATCCTTTTACCAGCGCGGCGGTGTGCTTCGCAAAAATCCAATCCTATCAGCGGCCTTGCAGCGCTTCCTGAGCAAAGTTGTTCACACCGGTTTTTGCTCGAGTCCTAACTACCTATCAGAGTCAAGACCGATTCGCTTTGTGACTCTTTCTTTTCCAGTCGCGGATTATATACTGAATTAAATCAATGCCTTAACCGATTGCGCCTAAAATTTAGGCATATAGGGGAAATGGCGGATTTCCGGCCGCTGGACAAATTGCCCCAGACGTTACCGACAGACTTATCCACAGGTTTCGTGGATATCTGAGGAGTTGTTCCGGAGCGGTCCTAACCTTAATTTCTTCCCCAGCACATCTGTGGAAAAAACACCGCGAAAGAGCCTGATGCAGAGCAGCCCACAACCTTCCCGGCGCCAGTCCTTCCGCCATCCAGGTGCCGATCAGGCCGCCGCATCGCCACGCGGCGTAGAACCTTGTGTCCGGAATGCCGAACGCCGGGAACATATGGCCTCATGAGCACGACCCGATCCCGGCCAGGCATGATCAAGCCCGCTAGCCCGCAAACCCTTTCGGACCAGCCCCCGGCGCCGGCGGAAGCGCAGCCGTTGCCCCTGGCGCAAAGTGCTGCGGTCCAAAGTGCCGAGGCCCCGGCAACGCAACCGGAACCGGCGCAACCTGCACCGGCCCATCCCGCACCGGCCGAGCCCGGCCGGCATGACGTCACCCAGCCGGCCGCGGCCGAAACACAGGAGGCGGCAGGAGCGGCGGGCCGCCCGGCGGAAAGCGGCTTAGCCGCGGCGGAAGAGACGGAGTTGCCTGAGGAACAGCCGCTGCCCGTCGGACGGCTGGCCCAGGGCGTCGACGTCATCCGGGAAAAGGTACGGACCCTACCGGGATCACCCGGCTGCTATCGCATGCTGAATCTGCGCGGCGACGTGCTCTATGTCGGCAAGGCCAAGGACCTGAAGAAACGGGTCACCGCCTATACCCAGCCCTACCGCCAGCCGATCCGCATCCAGCGCATGATCGCCGAAACCGCGACCATGGAATTCGTCACCACCCATACCGAGGTGGAAGCGCTGCTGCTGGAAGCCAATCTCATCAAGCGCTACATGCCGCGCTACAATGTGCTGCTGCGCGATGACAAGAGCTTCCCCTATATTCTGATCACCGCCGACCATCCGGCGCCGCAGATCACCAAACATCGCGGCGGCCGCAACCGGCCCGGCGAATATTTCGGCCCCTTCGCCTCGGCCGGCGCCGTCAACCGCACCATCGTCGCCCTGCAGCGCGCCTTTTTGCTGCGCCCCTGCTCCGACAGCATTTTCGCCAGCCGTACCCGGCCCTGCCTGCAATACCAGATCAAGCGCTGCTCAGCGCCCTGCGTGCAGCGCATCAGCGAGACAGATTACGCCGAACTGGTGCGCGAGGCGCGGGACTTCCTGACCGGCAAGAGCCGCGACGTGCAAAACCGGCTGGCGGCGGAGATGCAGGCGGCAAGCGATGCGCTGGAATTCGAGCGCGCGGCGAAATTGCGCGACCGCATCCAGGCCTTGACGATGATCCAGTCGCGCCAGGACATCAACCTGATCGATATCGATGAGGCCGATATCATCGCCATCGCCCAGGAAGGCGGCCAGAGCTGCATCCAGGTATTCTTCTTCCGCAACGGCAGCAATTACGGCAGCCGGGCCTATTTCCCGGCCCATGACAAGGGAGCCACCACACCGGAGATTCTCGCCGCCTTCATGGGCCAGTTCTACGAGAACAAGACGCCGCCGCGCTTGATCCTGGTGAGCGAAATGCCGGCCGAGATCGAGCTGCTGAGCGAGGCGCTCGCCCTGCGCGCCGAAGGCAAGGTGGAGATCATCGAGCCGAAACGCGGCGACAAGCGCAAGCCGGTCGAGCATGCCCTGCTGAATGCCCGCGAGGCGCTGGCGCGGCGCAGCGCAGAAAGCAGCTCGCAGGCCAGATTGATGCGTGGCGTGGCCGATGTCTTCGGCCTGGAGAACCCGCCGGGCCGCATCGAGGTCTATGACAACAGCCATATCTCCGGCACCAGCGCCTATGGCGCCATGATCGTCGCCGGACCCGACGGCTTCATGAAGAACCAGTACCGCAAATTCGCCATCCGGCGCGGTGCCGGTAACGACAATGCGGCGGCCGGCGCCGGCAGCGTCTCCGAGGAAGTGGAAGCTGCCGCAGCGGCGACGCCGGAAGTCGCCGCGGAAAACGGCGCCGATCAGGTGATCGAAGACACATCGTTGCGACAGGCCGCGGAGAGCCCGGCAGCCGATTTCAGCCCCCAGCCGTCGATTGACCAGCCGCCGACGGACCAGCCGATCACGGAAACGCCGCTCACCGAAAGGCCGGCCGCGCGCGTGCCCGGGCGCGTGGCCGGGCTCAACAGCGATCTCGTGGCCGGCGACGATTACGGCATGATGCGCCAGGTGCTGATGCGGCGCTTCGGGCGCGCGCTCAAGGAAGATCCCGATCGCTCACGCGGCGCCTGGCCCGATCTCGTCTTGATCGATGGCGGCCAGGGACAATTGCAGGCGGCGCTGGATGTCTTTGCCGAACTCGGCATCACCGATCTGCCGGTCGCAGCCATCGCCAAGGGACCGGACCGCAATGCCGGGCGCGAGCGTTTTTTCCTGCCGGACAAGCCGCCCTTCAGCCTCGAGCACAAGGACCCCGTCCTCTATTACCTGCAGCGCTTGCGCGATGAATCGCATCGTTTCGTCATCGGCACCCATCGCGCCAAGAGATCGAAGCTGATCGGCCAGTCGCTGCTGGACGAGGTGCCGGGCATCGGCGCCAAGCGCAAGAAAGCCCTGCTGCTGCATTTCGGCTCCGCCCGTGCGGTGGCACAGGCCGGGCTTGCCGACCTGGCCGCGGTCGAAGGCATCAGCGAAACCGTCGCACGGAAGATTTATGACCATTTCCATGGCAACTGAGACCCTCGCAATGCAACAATCCCGGTGCCGACCCCGATGCTGGACGAGGTGCCGGCCGCGCCTCTGCCGCCTGCCGCATCCTGGCGAAGATGTGACGTCCCGCCCCTATCGTGCCGGGTGGGGTTCCTGCTATGGTGCGGGCACGTCTGCCGAAGGGCCCTGTCGATCATGATGAGTCTGCCGAATATCCTGACCATGTCGCGGATCGCCGCGATCCCTCTTATTGTCGGCTTTCTGTATCTGAATTCCGATTTCTGGTCCTGGGCCGCCTTCGTTATCTATGCCCTGGCCTGCATCACGGATTATTTCGACGGCTATATCGCCCGGCGCATGGAGCGTGTCTCGGCTATGGGGCGCTTTCTCGACCCGATCGCCGACAAGCTTCTGGTCGCCGCCATCATCCTGGTCCTGGTCGCCACTCATCACATCGTCGGCTGGACCACCCTCGCCGCCCTCATCATTCTTTGCCGCGAGATCCTGGTCAGCGGCCTGCGCGAATTCCTTGCCGAATTGCGGGTCGGCGTGCCGGTCAGCGTGCTGGCGAAATGGAAGACCATGGTGCAGATGGTAGCGCTCGGTTTCCTGATCATCGGCGAAGCCGGGCCGGCCGCCATCGATTGCCCGCTGATCGGCCGCGTGCTGATCTGGATCGCGGCGGCGCTGACCCTGATCACCGGTTACGATTATCTCATCGTCGGCCTCAAGCACATGGCTGCGGACGACCGGCGCGACGCCGCGTGACGCGGACCGACAGCTGATGAAAGTGCTCGGCCTGGCCGGCTGGAGTGGCGCCGGCAAGACTACCCTCATCGTCAAGCTCATCCCTGAACTGGTGGGCCGGGGTGTCAGCGTCTCCACCATCAAGCATGCGCATCACGCCTTCGACGTCGACAAGCCGGGTAAGGATTCGTATCGCCATCGGGAAGCCGGCGCCACCGAGGTGCTGGTCGCCTCGGAACATCGCTGGGCGCTGATGCATGAGCATCGCGGCGAAGCCGAACCGGACGCCGCCGCCTTGATGCGCCACATGACCCCGGTCGACCTGCTGCTGATCGAGGGCTTCAAGCGTGAGGCGCACGACAAACTGGAGATTTTCCGCCGCGACCTCGGCAAGCCCCTGCTTTCGGCCGGCGCCCCAAGCTTCGTCGCCATTCTCTCCGACGGTCCCGTGCCCGAAAGCGATTTGCCGGTCATCGACCTCGACGACGTGACCGTCATCGCCGATTTCATCATCAGGCACTGCCAGCTTCAGCGCTGAACGGCCTATTCGGCCTGTGGCTGCAGCACGACCTGCCGCACCAGCTGCAACGTGATGCGGCGGCGGCTGGAGAGGGCGGCCTGGTCGATCGCCGCAACCGTGGCGGCCGCGACGGCGAAATCGCGTTCGATATGCCGCACCAGAAAATCGATGACCTCATCGCCGACGGCCAGTTGACGATCGGCGAAATGCTTGGTGAGCACGGCCGCCAGCAAGGTATCGTCCGGCGGCGCGACAGCAATGGCCGGAATGGCAGCCAGGCGCGAGGCGAGATCCGGCAAGCTGACCGGCCAGCGCGCCGGTGCCTCCCGGTGCAGCAGCAGCAGCGAGCCGCGCAATTCGCGCAACCGGTTGAGAAAATGAAACAGCGCCGTCTGGCGCGCGCGCGCGGCATCCGCATCGGACGACCATAGGGAAGGCTCGTCGAGGATGACGGCCGCCCCCGGCTGCAAGGTGCCTGCATCGATTTCCGTGACGAAGCTTGCCTGCGAGCGGGTCTGCCAGACATGCGCGAGATGGGTCTTGCCGCAGCCTGTCGGCCCATGGATGGCGAGAACCTGGCCGGGCCAGTCGGGCCAGCGGTCGAGCCAGGCGACGGCATCCCGGTTGCTGTCCGAGACGACGAAGTCGCTACGGCCGAGGGCGGGCCGAAACTGCAGATCGAGAGCCAGTTGCGCCATGGAATGCCGCGCTCACTCTTCGCCCGGCGGCGGCAGGGCGGTGTCCATCTCGGCCGGCGCACCGCGATAGAGGCTGCTGGTGAGATAGTGGGTGATGGCGAAGCGCACCAGCACACCGAGCGCCGCCGCCATCGGCACCGCCAGCAGCAGGCCGAGGAAGCCGAACAGGGCGCCGCCCGCCAGAAGGGCGAAGATGATCCAGACCGGATGCAGGCCGACGCGGTCGCCGACCAGTTTCGGCGTCAGCACATTTCCTTCCAGCACCTGACCCAGAACATAGACGCCGGCCACCATCAGAATCCGCGTCCAGTCGCCGAATTGCGCCAGGGCGATCGCCATACTGATGACGAAACCGGAGGTGGCGCCGACATAGGGAATGAAGGTCAGGATGCCCGAGGCCAGGCCGACCACCACGCCGAAGGGCAGACCGATGAAAGCCAGCGTGGTCGCGTAATAAATCGCCAGCGTGAGACAGACCATCGCCTGACCGCGGGCGAAACCCGCCAGGGTGCGGTCGATCTCGGCGATCTGCGCACGAATGGTTGCCGCATGCTGGCGCGGCAGCAGGCTATCGACACGGCCGACCAGCAGATCCCAGTCGCGCAGCATGTAGAAGGTGACGACCGGGGTGATGAAGACGAGCGACAGCAGGCTGGCCAAGGCCAGGCCACGACCCAGCAGATCCTGCAGCGCCTGCGCCACCCAGGTGACGGCGCTGCCCAGACGATCCTGAACGATGTTGCCAAGCTCCGCCGGTGCCGGCAGATGCAGGCGGTAGCGCAGCGCCTGATAAATCGGAATGAGGCGCTTCTGCGCCTGCTTCAGCAGATCCGGCAGGCTGGACAGGAAATCCGTCAGTTCCTGCAGCAGTACCGGCACGATGGAAATCAAGGCGACAACGACCAACACCACGAAGAGAAGCGTGACGACAGCCGTAGCCCATTGCCGGGACAGGCCCCAGCGTTCGAGCAAGTCGCAGACCGGATCGAGAATATAGGCGATCGCCATGCCGACGACGAAGGGCAGCAGGATGCCGCGCAGCAGCACCAGCAGCAGAACGAAGACGACAAGCGCGACGAGCCAGATGCGCAGCTGTTTGTCAGCCGTCACGGCGACACCATCGTTGCAGACATCATCGCCACGGAGGATACCCTCATCGCCGGGGTAGCGTCTTCATTGCGGCACCGCCGGCTGGTCGGGAACGGCCGGCTGATCGCCCGGCGCCGGTGCGTTTTGCTGGGGTGCGTTCTCGGGTTGCGGGTCAGGCGCCGGCGTCGCGACAGCCCCGGCGGCCAGCGCCAAAGTACCGGTATCGCCGCCGGTATCCGTCAGCGTCAGGCCGTTCTGCGCCAGGCTGCGCGCCAGCTGGCTGCTATCGCCGAGATAGGTGATATCGAGCACCGCCAGGGAAGGCTTCAGGCTGATCAGCCGGACGCCCTTCAGCAGATTGACGCCCGCCAGCCGCTTCTTCACCTCGATCCACTGCTTGAGATTGTCGAGCGGCACGTCGAGGGTGAGTTCATTCTGCTGGTTGGGATTGAGAAGATTCTGCGTCTTCCAGGATTGCCCGATCAGGCCGGAGACATGATCGACGCCTTCTGCCAGCAACTGATCGACCGAATCCGCCGAACCGGTGATCGAATCCTTGTAACTCTTGGTCCCGTCGATGCCGTATTGGGTCACGGTGATGTTCAGGTTGCGCTTGCCGTCGGCTCCGGCCGGCGACAATTTCGCCTCGGTGACCAGGATATCGCCGGCGCCGTAACGCTGGGCAAGCGCGGTCAAGCGCGCCTGATCGCCGGCCAGCGCCTGCGTCGCGGTGATGGCATTGCTGTCTTCCAGGCTGCCGCTGGGCGCCACGATCGGCACCAGGCCATCAGTCACCGGCCTCGCCGCCCAGGCGTGCAGCCACTGGTTGTTGGCGCTCCACAATACGCTGGCGCCGGTATCATCGGTATAGATCGGCACCACCAGCATGCGCTTCGACGGCGCCTGGGCAAAATCGACACCGTTCTGGGCCAGAAAATCGCGAATCGGCTGGGCGGCGAAACGGAAGGTGAAACGGCCGATATAATGGGTCGCCGAGGCCTTCTCGTCTTCGATCTGGAAATCCTGCACCCAGCGGCCGATGGTGGCATCGTCCGGCAGCGTCAGACTCGCCACCTTATCGGCGGGCGCGATGTCGCCGAGCACCTTCTGCAAGGCCAAGCGCTGGCCCTGCTGCAGGGCCTGGTCACGCAAGGTGGCGATATTGCCGTTGATGTCGACGGTGACGCCGCTGGCGCTATAGACGTCGGCCTGCTGCGCCTGGGCGGGGGTGGCGAGCCCGGCCACCAGTCCGACCGCTGTCAAACCCGCCGGCAGCGCCGTCAGCAAGGCCAGCGACAAGCAGGCATGGACGGCACCAAAACAGCTTGGCCGAAAACGCCCGGATTGCCGCCGAGACGGCCCGTTTTTGCCGTCTTTTGCCCGTCCCGCGACATATGTCAGACCCATTGCAAACCGCCCTGAAACCAGTATTGTCCAGCCCGAAGCCTTATAGCCCGAAACCATGGAGGATGCCATAACCAGCGGCGCAAGCAGCAGCGGAGCCGGCAAGGCTGGCAACGGTCTGACCTATCGCGATGCCGGGGTCGATATCGATGCCGGCAATGCCCTCGTCGAAGCGATCAAGCCCCTGGCAAAAGCCACGGCGCGGCGCGGCACTGCGGCCGGCCTCGGCGGCTTCGGTGCGTTTTTCGACCTCAAGGCTGCTGGCTTCCAGGATCCGATTCTGGTTTCCACCACCGACGGCGTCGGCACCAAGCTGAAGGTCGCCATCGATGCCAATCATCATGACACGGTGGGCATCGATCTCGTCGCCATGTGCGTCAACGACCTGGTCGTGCAGGGCGCGGAACCCTTGTTGTTCCTCGACTATTACGCCACCGGCAAGCTCGATGTCACCGCCGGCACCGCCATCATCAAGGGCATCGCCGAAGGCTGCCACCAGGCGGGCTGCGCCCTGATTGGCGGCGAGACGGCGGAAATGCCAGGCATGTATGCCGGCGGCGACTATGATCTCGCCGGCTTTGCCGTCGGCGCGGTCGAGCGTGGCCAGGCGATCACCGGCGACACGGTTGCGGCCGGCGATGTCATTCTCGGCCTCGCCTCCAGCGGCGTCCATTCCAACGGTTATTCGCTGGTGCGCAAGGTGGTCGAGCGCAGCGGCCTCGGCTATGCGGCCGAGGCGCCCTTCGCCAAGGGCCAGAAGCTGGGCGCCGCTTTGCTGACGCCAACCCGCATCTATGTGAAGAGCTGCCTCGCCGCGATTCGCGAAACCGGCGCCGTCAAGGCGCTGGCCCATATCACCGGCGGCGGCCTCCTCGAAAACATCCCGCGCGTCTTGCCGGCTGGTTTGCAAGCCGAGATCGACGGCGGCGCCTGGACTCTGCCACCAGTCTTCCAATGGCTGGCCAGGACCGCCGGCATCAACGCGCATGAGATGAGCCGCACCTTCAATTGTGGCATCGGCATGATCCTGGTGGTCGCCGCCGATCGCGCCGCCGAGGTCGAGAAAGTGCTGCAAGGTCAGAACGAAACGGTGCATCGCATCGGCAAGATCGGCGCCCGCGCGAAAGATGCGCCCGGCTGCGTCGTCAACAACACCGCCAACTGGTCCTGACTCGCAGGAAGATGACCGAGAAACTGCGCCTTGCCGTGCTGATTTCCGGACGCGGCAGCAACCTGCAGGCGATTCTCGACGCCTTCGGTCCGCATGCGGCTGACAGTCCGATCGAGATCGTCCTGGTTTTGTCAAACCGCCCGGATGCGGCCGGTCTCGCCCGCGCCGAAAAGGCCGGCGTGGCGACGGGGGTCATCGACCACAAGGAGTTTGCCGATCGCGCCAGTTTCGATGCGGCGATGGATGCCAGGATTCGCGCCGCCGGCGCCAATTTCATTGCCCTCGCCGGCTTCATGCGCCTGCTGACCGATGGCTTCATCGCGGCCTGGCGCGACCGCATGATCAATATCCACCCCGCCATCCTGCCGGCCTTGAAGGGCCTGCACACCCATGAGCGGGCGATCGCGCGCGGCCTGAAGCTGCATGGCTGTACGGTGCATTTCGTGCGGCCGGAAATGGATACCGGACCGATCATCGCCCAGGCCGCCGTGCCGGTCCTGGCCGGCGATACGCCCGACCGCCTGGGCGCGCGGGTGCTGGCCGCCGAGCACCGGCTCTATCCCCACGCCCTGCGACTGATTGCCGCCGGCAAAGTCCGGGTCGAGGGCGAGACCGCCGTGGTCGAGAGCAACGGCGATCCGGCGGCTTTTCTCATCAATCCCACCCTCTCCTGAGCCGCGCCGCCGCAATCCGACGGCCCTGGACGCCGCTGGCGGGAGCGCGCCGGCGGGATTGCCACAACGCGGCGCCTGCGCTAAAAAGCCCCATCTCATTTTGCAATTGGGGAGCCTTCGGATGTCGTCAACGATCAACGAACAGATTTTGGCCGATCGCCAGCAGACCTGGAAGGGCTTCTGCCGCCTGCTGTTCTGGGGATCGATCAGCGTCGCCGCCGTGACCCTGTTCGCACTCTATTTCATTATCTGATCGGCATCGGCCGTCCCCAGCGGATGGCAAGCAAAAAGGCGCCGGATCGCTCCGGCGCCTTTCGTCTTTCCGGGTTGCCCCGAAGGCGTATCGGCTCAGCCGACCAGTTCGAGGCCGCTGAAGAAATAGGCGATCTCGATCTTGGCATTCTCCGGCGAATCCGAGCCATGCACCGAATTGGCTTCGATCGATTCCGCGAATTCCTTGCGGATGGTGCCGGCGGCGGCATTGGCCGGATTGGTGGCGCCCATAACATCGCGATACTTGGCGATGGCGTTCTCGCCTTCCAGCACCTGCACGACGACCGGGCCGCTGGTCATGAAGCTCACCAGATCATTGTAGAACGGACGGGCGGCATGAACTTCGTAGAACTTCTCGGCCTGGGCCTTGGAGAGCTGGACCCGCTTCTGGGCGATGAT